>Ga0114939_10001001_pt1 | contig 22880 bp, 22 predicted proteins | sample AshMeaCrysSpring_FD_87196 | JGI IMG/M metagenome (GOLD analysis project Ga0114939, IMG submission 87196) | Groundwater microbial communities from Big Spring, Nevada to study Microbial Dark Matter (Phase II) - Ash Meadows Crystal Spring | ecosystem: Environmental > Aquatic > Deep subsurface >...
CCAATTCGTCGCCCCCCCCAGCGCCGCCGCTTAGGTCGATGTTGGCCTCTGTGCGCCACAATTGCTCGCCACTCGCGCTATCATAGCTGGCGACTTTGCCATCGGCGTTGGCGACAAATACCCGCCCGGCCAAAACCAGCGGGCGCAGGCGCAGGAATTGGCGCGCGGTTCCGCCCCCAGTGGCGGCGCTCCACAGCGGTTGGAATACCTCTTCCACCGCCACCGGCGGCAGGGGCGCCGGCAAGCTGTCCAATTCGGATTCCGAAACCGTCGCACATCCGATCAGCATTTGTGCCATAATCACGCCCCAAAGCCCTATGGTTCCGATAAATTTCTCTCTTTTCATAAAATCCTCTTCTACACGAATAATACTACAATTGCGCAACAAATTGGTGGAATTTTGCAATTAATATTGCACATCGGCGTAGAATATCCACCGCGAGTCTTTTGAGGAGAATATTAGCGTGAATCTGAATAATTCACCACCATCCACTGAGAAATTAGCGCCGGATTTGCGGCGCGTTTTAATTAATTTAGCCAGCGCGTCGATTGATTATGGATTGCGCGAGCGCCGCCCGCTTGAAATTACGCTTACTAATTATCCCACACTATTACGCGCGCCCCGTGCTACCTTTGTAACTTTAGAAATTAATCGCCGCCTGCGTGGTTGTATTGGTAGCCTCGAACCGCACCGCCCATTAGTAATTGATGTTGCGCATAATTCTTATGCCGCGGCATTTAGCGACCCCCGTTTTCCGCCACTGACTGCACCGGAAAAAGACTCCCTCGAGATTCATATTTCGATTTTGAGTTTGCCGACGCCGATGACTTTTAGTTCCGAGGCGGATTTATTAACGCAATTGCGCCCGGGTGTCGATGGTTTAATTTTAGAAGAACGCGGGCGGCGCGGGACTTTTTTACCTTCGGTCTGGGAATCATTAGCGAATCCCCGAGATTTTCTCAATCATCTCAGACTAAAAGCTGGTCTTCCTAGCGATTATTGGTCGCCAACGATACGCATTTCCCGTTATACAACCGAGTCATTTTCTTAATTAGGAATTAAAATATATGTCTTCCAATGCCGGACAAATCGATTACGCAATTATCGGCGGCGGGATATCGGGATTAGCGAGCGCCTGGTTTTTGCAACAGCGTGGTTATTCCGTGCAGGTCTTGGAGGCGGCGTCGGAAATCGGTGGTACCTTGCGCAGTCGGGTTGAGAGTGGATTTCTTATCGAGCAAGGGCCTAATTCAACTTTGGAGAATACCGACGCGTTAGGTGAATTAATCTCGGGCGTTGGTCTAAATGATTCTTTACAGGTAGCTAATCCTGTCTCAAATCGCCGCTATATCCTCAAGAATCAGCGCCTGGAATCTCTTCCCCTCGGGGTCAAGGATTTTTTACGCACACCACTTTTTTCCGCTCGGGGAAAATTGCGTTTATTGGCCGAACCATTTATTCGCCGCGCAACTACGGAGGAATCAATTGCCGAATTTGTCCGCCGGCGCCTCGGTGAAGAATTCCTCGATTGGGCAATTGACCCCTTTATTTCGGGCGTCTATGCGGGCGACCCCGAGCGACTTTCAATTCGCGCCGCCACCGCCAAGATTTACGCCTTGGAAGTCGAATCTGGGTCATTAATTCGCGGAATGGTGCGCCGTCTTTTCCAGGGTAAAAAGACCGGCCCAACTCCAAGCGGTCGAATGATCTCCTTTGCTGGCGGGATGCAGACCCTGGCGCGGGGAATTTCTCTAACACTCGGCGCATCCGTGCGAACTCAATCCCGCGTTACTGCTTTAGAATTTAGCGCCGATGGACGCTGGCGAATACGAATTGCGCCGACCGCAACTCTTGGCGCTGATATGGTAATTGCTCGCGCAATTCTAATTTGTATCCCGGCTGACCAGGCGGCGCAATTACTCGCACCGTTATCCCCAATTGCCGCAACTATCTTGCAGTCAATTCGTTATCCGGCAGTAGCGTCAGTAGCATTAGGATTCCGACGCGAACAGATCAAACATCCTTTAGATGGTTTCGGATTTTTAATTCCGCGCCGGTGTAATATCGAAACTTTAGGGACTCTTTTTTCCTCGTCGCTATTTCCGAATCGCGCCCCTGATGGATGTGTATTATTGACCTCGTTTTTAGGTGGAGCGCGTAATTCTCATTTAGCCGAATATGATGATGACGAATTGTCTCAGAAGATACTACAGGATATTTCCCCGACCCTGGGAATTACCGGAATGCCGACTCTAAGGGCAGTGACTGTATGGCCTCGGGCAATCCCGCAATATGAATTAGGCCATCTTACCCAACTTGCTAATCTCGATAACGCCCTAAATAAATTTCCCCAATTATTTACCCGTGCAAATTGGCGTGATGGTATTTCTGTTGCTGATTGCGTACGCAATGCCCGAGACTTTGCCCGGTTAGCCCAGCTTAATTAATTATCCGAGGAACCTATTATGCACACTCGATATTTACTAGCAGCATTTTTTCTTGGATGTGGATTTCAGGTTATTGCGCAAGATGCCGCGCCGAACAATTCTCCTGAAATAGTCCAATTTGAGATTAACCGTTATCAAGTCGAAGGGAATACTCTATTGCCGAACGAGAGTTTGGGAGAGATGCTTGCCCCCTTTACTGGGTCTAATCGGGATTTTGGTGATGTCCAACGTGCGGTAGAGGCTTTGGAAAATGAATACCACCGCCAAGGATATACTGCGGTGCAGGTCTATTTGCCCGAGCAAGAATTAGTTAATGGGGTAGTGCGTTTAATGGTAATTGAGGCGCGTATTGGTAAAGTGATAATTGATGGTAATAAATATTTCAATATGGAGAATATCCGGGCGAGTCTGCCAGGATTGCATGATGGACAAACGCCTAATTTAACCGAATTATCCGCGAGCCTTCGTTTAGCGAATGAAAATCCCGCAAAAAAGACCACTTTGGAAATGCAGGCTACCGATCAAGATAATCAAGTTGATGCTCGAATTAAGGTTCAGGATGAAAGTCCCTGGCGCTGGAGCTTAAATGTAGACAATACTGGGACTCCGCAAAGCGGAAGAGTTCATTATGGGATTAGCCTGCAACACGCGAATCTTGCTAATTCCGACCAAGTCGCGACGATTCAATATACTACATCCTCCGACGGCCCGGGGGTGAGTATTTACGGGTTCGGTTACCATATTCCACTTTATCGCCTAGGCGATTCGTTCGATTTATTTAGCGGTTACTCTGATGTTGCTTCGGGAGAATTAAACGGGACTCCCATTACTGGGCGCGGTACAATTGCGGGTATTCGTTATAATCAGGATTTAGGACGTAAAGGCAATTATACACAGCGCCTAATTTATGGCTTGGATTATCGTAATTATCAGGGAATTCCTTTATCCGAGGGAGTGGAAGCTGTCCATCCGATTACTGCGTTTCCGTTGAGCCTCACCTATAGCGGCTCTTGGGTATTATCCGAAATTACCGCTAATTTTTCTCTCGGAGTGTTTCGCAATATTCCTGGCGGTCAGCACGGAAGCAAAAATGATTTCGCTCAGGCAATTAGTCTTTCTCATGGTACTGACCGGGACGCCGCCGATGATTATTCCGGTATACGCTATAATATCAATTTTAATTATGCGCTTCCGGCGCAATGGCTTTTTCGCGCGACGCTTAATGGTCAATATACAAATACCGCGCTGATTTCCGGTGAGCAAATTGGCCTTGCTGGTACGAATGCGGTGCGTGGTTTTCCCGAACGCGATATAGCTACTGACCGGGGAAATTTTTCTAATCTCGAGATTTATACGCCGGATTTATGTGGGGGCCTTTTCGAAAGTAATTGTCGAATCTTGACATTTTTTGATCATGCAGCGGGTTCTCGTTTGGGAAGTACCAACACTTCTATCGGTAGCATTGGACTAGGGTTAAAATTCATGCTCGGTAGAATTTTTGATCTTGAGATAAATGGCGCCCAGGTAATTGATGAAGGCGGGACTCAACAAAAAGATGACCGTTATCTCCATTTTCAAATGGGAGTAAATTTCTAATGTTGCGCTTCAAGGTTTGTATTTATGCTTATCTAATGTGGATTAGTAACGCAGGGATTGCGCAAGAGGCTGGGACAGTTACCCATCTAAGTGGGCCGCTATTCGCAACCACTGAGACCGGTGTCAAAAAAATTCTTGCACCTCATTCCGAAGTCAATTCCGGCGATACCTTGGTCACTGCGGATCAGACTTATGCACGAATTAAATTTACTGATGACGGTGAAGTGACGCTCCGGCCTAACACGCAATTCAAGATCGAAAGTTTTAATTACCAGAAACAGAAACCTGAAGAGGGAAATGCCTTTTTTAATTTGGTCAAGGGCGGATTGCGGACAATTAGCGGCGTAATTGGGAAAATGAGCGCTAACCGTAATAGATATCGCATGACTGCGGCTTCGGCGACGATTGGAATTCGCGGCACCATTTATGGACTTAATCTTTGTCAAAATGGTTCTTGCGGAGCTGGAATTGCGGATGGATTGCATATCGATGTAACTGCCGGATCGGTTATGGTAGCAAATCAGGCCGGAAGTCAACAAATCAACACCGGACAATTCGGATATGTGCAAAGTCAAAATGCCCCACCAATTATTGTTCCGGCAAATCCTGGAATTAAATTTACTCCGCCGCCGACTTTTACGCAAAAATCCGGGCCAAATTACACAAGCAATAAACCAAATACCGTGATGAGTAGCGGAGGTTGTGAGGTACATTAGCTAGAATGAAGATAACAGCGGCGCAAATAAATAATCAATGTGCAGAGCCGGTTTTAATCCATCCGCAATATAGATTTTTAGCGATATTTTCTGCTAAATCGGCGTGTTCTTCGGTGGTGATTTGGTTTTTTTATACAATGGGCCTATTGGAAGAGGCGCGGAATTATCATGAATGGCCACATCAATATCGCTTTGATAAATTCATGCCGAGTGATTCTCAGCGCGCAACGCGAAAAATTCCGCTAGATGAATTAAAATTTCTTCGGGTCGTGCGCGACCCATTAATACGGGCAACTTCGAGCTTTCGCCATGCTCTTGCGACTAATTATGCACAGAAATGGATTGAAGAAAAAATCGGCATCAATACCCAAATCGAAGGTTTATCATTTCAACAATTTATTGATTTTTTAGAAAAGGAAAATCTTGATTGGTGCGATTCGCATCATCGCCACCAAAAACATCCAATTGAAGAGATACGTCCGGCGGATTTTTTAATTAATGTCAGTGAGCAAGATTTATTTACCGAATTGAATAATTTTGAACGATTAATGAAGATGCCGCTGACAGATTTTAATCAGTTAAAGTGGATTCATGAATTGCAGGCGGCGCGTGTAGTCCCTACTGTAGATATGGGGCCGGATGCGGATCTATTAATCTTGACTGGTCTTCAGGCACAACGCGGCCTGTGGCCAAAAAATTTGTTGACTCAACGCGCACGCAAACGACTAGAAAAATTATTCGCTGAAGATATTAGGCTTTACACTATAAAATCATTTTTAAAAAATGAATACAACAGCACAAATCAATAATCAAGGCGCCGAGCCAGTTTTAATCCATCTGGACTATAAATTTTTGGTGATATTCTCTGCTAAATCGGCGTGTTCTTCGGTGGTGATCTGGTTTTTTCATACAATGGGATTGCTGGGGGAAGCACGTAGTTATAATGAGTGGCCACATCAATACCGACTAGACAAATTTATGCCGCGACAACGCGCACTTGGTAAAATTATGATTGACGATTTAACATTCCTCCGAATAGTGCGTGACCCATTAGAAAGAGCGAAGTCTAGTTTTCGACATATCCTCGCTACTCATTATGCACAAGAAACAATGCAAACCAAAATAGGGATCAACCTTCGTACTCAAGGTTTATCTTTTCAGCAGTTTATAGACTTTTTAGAAAAAGAAAATCTTGATTGGTGTAATTCGCATCACCGCCGCCAAAAACACCCAATCGAAAAAATTCGATCGGCTGATTTTATAATTAATGTCAGCGAGCAGGATTTATTTACCGAATTGAATAATTTTGAGCGATTAATGAAGATGCCACAGACTGATTTTAATCAATTAAAATGGATTCATGAATTACAGGCGGCGCGTGTAGTCCCTACTGTAGATATGGGGCCGGATGCGGATCTATTAATTTTGACCGAACTACAAGCGCAACGCGGGCCATGGCCGAAAAATTTATTAACACAACGCGCCCGGGAACGCCTGGAGAAATTATTTTCTGAAGATATTGCACTCTACAGTAATGCTAAATTAATTGGCGTTAATAACTGATCCGTTGCGTCAAAAGCCGTCCACAATTCACGATAACTAATCCCTAAAATGGGATGAATTGCATCAGGCGCAAGGTCAGATAAGGGACGTAAAACAAACGCATAACGTAGAATTTCCTCACGCGGTAAAAGCGGCGGTATAGTGCTAATTAAGTCGCCATAGAGAATTAGATCCATATCCAACGTCCGTGAGCTAAAACGCTCACCACCACGGATCCGGCCGTGGGAGTTTTCTAAATTACGGAGCTGGGTTTGAATATTTGCAGGGGAAATGGCGGTAACAAAAGAAACTACTAAGTTAAGAAATGGCGCACCGGAAAATCCAATTGCTACACTTTCGTATATCGGCGAAAATTGTAATGGACCAAAATAATGGCGCAATTCACGAATGGCAATTGAAAGGTGATGACGCGGTTCAATATTTGAACCTAAACTCAAATAGGCGGTTTCCACAAATTTAACTTTAACTAAACATCAGGCGTGACAATCACAATTTTCCCAAAATACTAGATTTTGTTCCGTTCAATAATTACCCCGACATCTTGTGCATTGCGAATTGCGCCTAATTTATTGACCCGAACTCGAACCCAGGGAATGTGAAATTCGTTAATCAGAATTGACGCAATGTGTTCGGCGAGAGTTTCAACGAGTTGAAATTGACTATTTTCGACAAAGTTACTGATGCGTTTCGCGACCGATTTATAATCCAGTGCATCATTAAGGGAATCACTTTGTGCGGCGCAGTGAATATCACTCGCCATATCAAGGTCAATAATTACTGATTGTTTAATTTGTCGTTCCCAATCAAATACGCCGATAACCGTATCGATGCGCAAATTATGCAGGAAAACAATATCCATAAATGTACCTAATTAGGTGAGCCATGATTTTTTTGCTTATTGTTCTTGGATATTTATTCGGCTCAGTGACAACAGCGGTCATTGTAGCACGATTGCTGAATCTACCTGACCCGCGAACTCAAGGATCGGGAAATCCCGGAGCGACTAATATGCTACGTTTGGGAAATAGATACGCCGCACTATTTACCCTTCTCGGCGATGTTCTTAAAGGCACTTTACCGATAATTCTCGCCCGTGCGATAAATATTTCGGATTTGGATCAGGCGCTGATCGCAGTCGCGGCATTTCTTGGTCATATCTACCCGATCTTTTTTCACTTTCGCGGCGGGAAAGGCGTCGCAACTGCGCTCGGGGTGCTAATTGGTTTGGCGCCGCCTCTCGCATTTGCAACCGCTACCACGTGGATTATCGTATTTATTACCACGCGCATCTCCTCACTTTCGGCACTTTGTGCTGCAATTCTTGCCCCGATTTATGCCTGGTGGGTCGTCACGCCGCCAATATTTTATTCCGTATTCTGTATCGCGCTATTATTAATTTGGCGCCATCAGAGCAATATTCGCAATCTACTTAGCCAGCGCGAAACAAAATTTTGATTAAACTAAATAAACGCGGGACGGAAAAAGCCGGTTGGTGCGTGTTGGAGATCATCGAAAACGATAATCTCCCAGGCATGGAGATCTTCAAGCAGAGCACGTAATAGAAGGTTATTAATCGCGTGACCTGATTTATAACCGCTAAATTCGCCAATTAGCCCGTGACCTAAAAGATAGAGGTCGCCGACTGCATCCAAAATTTTATGTTTGACGAATTCATCCGCCGAACGTAATCCATCCTCATTAATTACCCGTTGATCATCCACGACAATTGCATTTTCGAGGCTACCGCCCCGAGCAAGATTATTTTTGCGTAAATACTCAACATCCCGCATAAATCCAAAAGTTCGGGCACGACTCACTTCTTTAATAAAGGATGCGGTAGAAAAATCCAGGGTTGCTTGTTGATGTATAAATGCCGGGTGATCAAAATCAATCGTAAAAGAGACCTTAAATCCATCGTAAGGATCAAAGCGCGCCCATTTATCGCCATCCGTAACTTGGAGTGTTTTTTTAATTCGGATAAAACGCTTGGCGCAATTTTGCTCTTCAATGCCCGCGGATTGGATGAGAAATACGAAATGACTAGCGCTACCATCCATAATCGGAACTTCAGGCCCGCTCAGATCAATATAGGCATTATCAATTCCGAGTCCGGCAAGCGCTGCGAGTAAATGCTCAACTGTAGAAATTTGGGTATTATCTTTAATTAAAGTTGTAGATAAACGCGCCTCACCGACATATTCGCATCGAGCAGGAATTTCGACCGGAATATCTAAATCTATGCGGCGAAAAATAATTCCACTATTCGTCGTTGCCGGACGTAATGTCATATAAATCTGTGTTCCGGTATGTAATCCAACTCCCGTAGCGCGAATTACATTTTTCAGCGTGCGTTGTTTAATCATTCTGATTCACTGGTGGATAAAACTTGGTTTTTATTCAATATTTTCGCTCAAAAGAACTTGGATAGAAACCCAAATGTCACCGATAACATTTGAGTAAATTAGAAAAGGAATTATTTTGATTCAAGGAAAGTCGCGGGGTTATTATTTCTGCGGCCTCTCTCGCTATTTTATTTGAGAGAGAGGCGGCAAAAGATTATTCGGCTGATTTACGGCGGAGAAATGCCGGAATATCCAAAACGGCGTAATCATTTTCATTACTGTTGGGGACCACGGTGAAGCGGTCATTGGCCACACGGCGCCCGGTGGCAGGACGCTCATGGGGGGTAGTACGCTCGCGCACCACGGGATTATCGACCACGATATGGGGTTTTGCGGTTTCCTGACCGAGTCCGGTAGCAACCACGGTGACAAGCATTTCGTCGTTCATTTCCGGGTCAATTACGGTTCCCACGACTACCGTTGCGGTATCGGCGGCATATTCTTTAATAATACTTCCGACTTCCTCGAATTCGCCAATTGATAAATCCATTCCGGCGGTAATATTCACTAATACGCCCCGCGCCCCGCGCAGATTAATATCATCGAGCAACGGACTCGCGACCGCTGATTCGGCTGCAAGGCGAGCGCGATCTTCGCCGGTGCCTCTGCCGGTGCCCATCATTGCCATTCCCATTTCAGCCATTACCGTGCGCACATCGGCAAAATCGACATTAATCAGGCCCGGGCGAGTAATTAAATCCGAGATTCCTTGAACTGCGCCAAGTAATACATTATTTGCGGCCTTAAATGCCTCTAAAAGGCTGACGCCTTTACCTAATACCGTAAGGAGTTTTTCATTGGGAATAGTAATTAATGAATCCACATATTGGGTCAATTGACGAATTCCCTCTTGAGCGACTTCCATACGTTTCCGTCCTTCAAATGGAAATGGTTTGGTTACGACCGCGACGGTGAGAATTCCCATATCGCGGGCTAATTGCGCCATTACCGGAGCGGCGCCGGTTCCAGTTCCGCCACCCATTCCGGCGGTAATAAATAACATATCCGCGCCGTCAATCGTCTCCATAATACGTTCGCGGTCTTCACTTGCGGCTTGGCGGCCTACTTCGGGATTAGCGCCGGCGCCTAATCCTTTGGTGAGATTAGTCCCGATTTGGAGCTGAATTAATTTATCGGATTTCGCTAAACACTTGAGAGCCTGCGCATCGGTATTGACGCAAATAAACTCGACCTTTTCGATATTTGACGTCAACATGTGATGGACTGCATTACTCCCGCCTCCACCTACGCCCATAACCCTAATTACTGCATCTTGGTTATGCGTATCAGTAAATTCAAATTTCATATTCAATCCTCACAAATAAATAATACTACTGTCAGGAAAACACCCCCGAAAATTTAGTCACGGGGAAAAATTCCACTTTGGGACGTGGAAAAACTAAAAATTTACTTGGAACCATCGTTTAATATTTTGCCAGAGACCGATATTTTTGGGTTCTAATGCGGTCGAGTTTCGCGCCATTGCACCGAACATTAACAAACCGATTGCTGTCGAATAAGCGGGATTTCCGATGACTCCTTGATCTCCAGTGACTTGTTGCGGAGCGCCGATGCGCACCTGCATGTGTAAAATTTGTTCGGCTAATTCTGATAACCCGTGCATTTTAGCGGTACCACTAGTTAATACTATACCGGCAGGAATAATCTCTTCAAAACCGCTTTTCTTTAATTCGTTGTGAATTAGTTGCAACAATTCTTCCATGCGTGCTTGGACTACTTCCGCAAGAGATTGGCGCATTAAAGTACGCGGTGGGCGGTCACCGACGCTGGGTACTTCAATACTTTCCTCGGGATTTATCATACTTGCCAAAGCGCAAGAATGATTTATTTTAATTTCCTCGGCGTTTTGTGTTGGGGTACGTTGATGGACCGCAATATCATTAGTAACTTGATCGCCGGCAATCGGAATAACTGCGGTATAACGGATAAAGCCATCGCGAAAAATTGCAATATCGGTCGTCCCGCCACCAATATCGATTAAACAGACACCTAAATTTTTTTCATCTTCGGAGAGAACTGAATAACTCGCGGCAAATTGGCTGAGGATAATATCATCTACTTCCAAATTACAGCGCTGTACGCATTTGATAATATTTTCAGCGGCGCTGACCGCACCGGTAATAATATGGACGCGGGCCTCTAAACGTACACCCGACATCCCGATTGGGTCGCGGATGCCTTCTTGTTTATCAATAATAAATCCTTGAGGGATAATTTGGATTACCTTTTGGTCCGAGGGAATTGCCACTGCGCGGGCTGAATCAATTACGCGATCAATATCTAATGGGGTAACCTCTTTTTCGCGAATCGGGACTGTGCCATGAGAATTAAAACCATGAATATGGCTACCGGTAATTCCGGTATAGACCGAGTGAATTTGACAATCCGATTTTGCTTCGGCGTCTTCAATTGCGCGTTGGATGCCTTGTACAGTTGACTCGATATTGACGACGACGCCCCGACGCAAACCACGCGAGGGGTGGACGCCTAATCCTAATATGTCAACTCTTCCGGTTTCATCGACCTCTCCGACAATTGCGGTGACTTTTGAGGTGCCGATATCCAATGCGACAATAATCATGAATCTATACCTTAAATAGGAGAAATAAAAAGTTTATTATTCGGTTTTTTTCCAGGCGACCGCAAATCCATTGGAATACCGGAGATCGATACGGAGAATCCGCTCTGCTTGCGATGCCAATGCCGAAGGATAAATGCGCAGAAAGCGTGCTAAACGATTGTCTAAATCTTTTTTTCCTAATAATAATTGAATATTGTTGCTCAAAGTAATAGCCCAGGCACGACGTTCGTCAACCTCGAGGGTAGTTACGGTCAGATTTAAGAACGCAAACACTTGGTCTAAACGGCGGAGATGTTGGAGCATTAGCGCCGGTTCGCTCCCGCGCAATCCGGGGAGATTCTCGGGATAAGTCGCCGGGTCTGGGGTAAATAATACACCATCCCGGTTGACTAATCCCCCGGGGAGCCACCGTGCGACCGGTTCTTGCTCGGCAATTACAATGCGGAGGGTCTCCGGCCATAAGCGCCGCACTTGAGCATCAGCCACCCACGGGAGGGTCAACGCCGCCTGTTGCACCGCCCGTAGGTCTACCCGCAACAATCCGCCCGTGACAATCGGCATCAAGGCCTGTTCGACCATTGTCGGGGTAATATGGCGCAATTTTCCGACCACGCGCACCTCTTTTATCGGTAGGGTCATTGGGTCGGCGAGTTTGGTGATGCCGAGGTTTAATCCCCAGGTAACTACACCCACTAGGAATAATTCTAGCGGAATCCACCAGAAAAAAATTGTCCGACGGCGATTGCGCCCCCGGAGGGGTTTCCAGCGGCGTGGAGGGGGTTCGGTGTATACCCCGCCGACTTTAAGCATTAATCCGATTCATTAGGGTTATTACGTCTGTCGATCAGGTAGCGGCGAGGATTCGCATCACCAACTCGTCAAAGTCGATGCCGAGGGCGCGGGCCGCCATTGGCACCAAGCTGTGGTCAGTCATCCCCGGGGCGGTATTGACCTCGAGTAGCCATGGGGCACCGTCGTGGTCGCGCATGATATCGACCCGTCCCCAGCCCCCACAGCCCAGGATTGTAAAGGCCTGGAGCGCCACTTCTTGGAGTTGAGTCTCTTCAGCGGTCGTTAATCCGCAGGGAATATGATAGCGCGTATCATTCGCCTCATATTTTGCATAATAATCATAGAAATCGCGGGTCGTACGCAATTCGATTACCGGCAGGGGCATATCACCCAGGATACCTACGGTATATTCTCTGCCGATAATCCAGCGCTCGGCAATCACCACGTGGTCAAAGGCACGCGCCGTGACATAGGCCTCACGCAACGCGCCTGCGTCATCCACCCGCGTAATCCCCAGGCTTGAGCCTTCGCGCACGGGTTTGACCGCAAGCGGCAGTCCGAGCTCGGCGGCGACCTGCTCCCAGTTGGTGGTGGGGGCCAGGACCCGAAATGGCGGCGTCGGCAGGCCGATCCCGTCCCATAATTGCTTGGCGCGACATTTATCCATCCCGAGCGCCGAGCCTAAAACTCCACTTCCAGTATAAGGTAGATTGAGTATTTCTAACGCGCCTTGAATTGTGCCATCTTCGCCGCCCCGCCCGTGCAGGGCAATAAAAACCCGGTTGGCCTTTTCTTGGATAAGGCGCTCTAATACATCCGCGCCAACGTCGATCCCGAACGCATCGACCCCGCGCCGCAATAATGCCGCCAATACGGCATTGCCACTTTTCAGCGAAATCGGACGTTCGGCGGAATTGCCGCCCATTAAGACCGCGACCCGTCCCCAATTAGTTATTTTCATTTGATTCATACACCGCCCTCTTAAAATTATCCTACACCCACGATATGCACCTCTGGGATTAATTGTACCCCGTGCAATTTTATAACCCGCTCATGAATATGCTGGATTAAATTTTCGATATCTGCGGCCTGAGCGTTTCCGGTATTGATAATAAAATTCGCGTGTATTTCTGAAACACACGCCCCGCCGATGCAAAATCCCTTTAAGCCACTCGCCTCGATCAGACGCCCGGCATAATCTCCCGGGGGATTACGGAATGTTGATCCGGCGCTGGCTTTGCCGATAGGTTGGGTTTGTGCCCGCTGGTTCAATAAAACGCGAATTCGTTCTGTACCGAAATCGTCCGTAGCAGGTTGGAATTGGAGGCACGCTGCGACAAACCACTCCTCTGGACAATTATTTTTGAGACGGATTTCGCGATAGCTAATTTGATAATCCGCCGGGGTTCGTTGGTGTAATTGTCCCTGGCGGTCCATAGTTGTGACTTCGGTAACTAATTCCCAGGTCTGCCCGCCAAAGGCACCGGCATTTGTCGCCAATGCGCCGCCGATGGTTCCGGGTATTCCGCTAAAAAATTCACCGCCGGTTAATTTATGGCGGGATAAGAACCGCGCCAGACGCGCACAACTTAATCCAGTGCCGATTTGCACTCGCGTTGCGCTGAGCAATTCACTTTCGGCGAGCGCACCATAAAATGCAATTACCGTCCCGCGAAATCCGCCGTCTCGAATTAATAAATTACTGCCTAACCCGATCCATAATAGCGGTTCTGTGACAGGTAATCCCGCGATAAAATTGGCCAAGTCTTGAAGATCGGCTGGCTGATAAATACGGTCTGCCGGACCGCCTACCCGCCAGGTAGTATAACCGGAAAGTGGGATGTTATTGCGCAATTTACCGCGTAGTTGATAGTCTTTTTCCATTATTTAGCCAAAATTCGAGACGAGGTGGCATTTGCCGTATTTTCCGCCTAGAATGGCGGCTCCCACAACACAATAAATGATAAGAACCTAATCACATGAAAACTGAATCACCGCGAGATTCTATTAGCCTATTTCCCACACCACGTATATCCGAAGGAGAGTATATCGAAATAGCGCAACAAGTCTCATTAATTTTATCAAAATACACATATCATGACGTTGATCATGTAAAACGGATGATACAGGAGGCGATTAAAAATAAATCTCCATTTTCAATGATTAGACTTAGAGATGGCGAAGGACGTATTTTAGCATATCCGGATTTAATCAACCGTAAAGAATTATCTCGATCTCTTAATGTTTGGTTTGGACATGATGGCTTCTCCGATGATAACGTAGAACAGATTAAAATTAGGCTGATTAAATCGATTCAACAAGCTGATTTAGTTGGAATAGCAACTCCCGAAATGGTTAAAGAGATATTACCATATACTATATTGGGTTACGCATTAACTAGATTTAATCTTTTAGCAACAAAAGAATCAAGTATTACCAGCGCAACAATTCATCAATTAATGCAATTAAAAAATATTTACGCAGATATATTATCTAATTTAGATTTCTGTGGCCTAGTTTCGTCGCGTAATTTATCGGAAAATCTGCAAAAAAGATTTAATATAAAAGAAGTAAAATGTTGGCTAGTGCCAGGAGAGCATAAATATCCTGGTGAATTAAATAATCGTCCTCATTATCCAGAGATATTTTACGAGCTTATCGATAATATTAGCGTTCCTTATATCGGCGCGGTATTTCTTGTCGGCGCTGGGGTATTGGGAAAAATATATTGTGATGTGATTAAGAGCAAAGGGGGAATTGCTCTTGATATAGGCAGTATCCTGGATGCCTGGGCGGAGGTTCCTTCGCGGGCCTTCATTATCAACCACGCCAAGGCATATTCACTATTTAATTGAGTTTTATAAAGTATAGGTTTTATGGCCTTGAATTAGGACGGATAAATCCTGATAAAATGGCTGTGGCCCCTGATGGGAACTGACTGAAGATCATACAAATCTTATGGATAACGAACTAAAATTTGCTAATTCCCAAGAATCTGACCCGAATGCCCCGTACGCGGGAAACGAGCTTAATTCGGCGGGGAAAATAGAAAACGAACCGCCCAATAATCAATGGGAAGCCAATTGCGCAGAATTAAAGCAGTTATTAGAAGATACGCGCGCGAAGGCCGAGGCAAACTGGAATGACCTGTTGCGTGCTCGGGCTGAAGTCGAAAACGTTCGACGCCGCGCCGAGCGTGACGTGGAACACGCCCATAAATTTGGTCTGGAGCGCTTGGTCAGCGAGCTATTGCCGGTTAAAGACAGCCTCGAAATGGGTATAATCGCCGCCACTGACGCCGACCAAATCAAACTCCGTGAAGGCATGGAGCTTACCCTCAAGATGATGAGTGCCGCGCTAACCAAATTTGGCGTCCGCGAGGTCAATCCCCACAACGAGCGCTTTAATCCCGACCTACACCAAGCCATGACAGTCCAGCCCAATACCACCCTACCCCCGAATACGGTAACAGCGGTCTATCAAAAGGGCTATACCCTCAATGACCGTCTGATGCGCCCGGCATTGGTCGTAGTCTCCCAATCGCCCGAAAAGGGAGCGGCTTGAAATCCATCATAAACACCCCCATACAGTAGACTAATTTTGGCCTGTCGTGTAACTTCACTTGCGTGATATGGCCTCCACTACCTACGGGCGCCCGGACCCATCCGGGCGTACGTTTTACGGAGAAACTAAATGGGAAAAATTATCGGTATCGACCTCGGCACCACCAATTCCTGTGTCGCGGTCATGGAAAGCGGCAAGCCCCGCGTCATCGAAAATAGCGAAGGCGACCGTACTACACCGTCGATTGTGGCCTTCACCGGCGACGAGGTAACTGTCGGCCAAAGCGCAAAACGTCAAGCAGTAACTAATCCGAAGAATACCTTGTTCGCAATTAAACGTCTTATTGGTCGCCGGTTTGAGGACGAGGTCGTCAAGCGCGATATGGGGATGGTCCCCTATACGATTGTTCGTGCGGATAATGGCGACGCCTGGGTCGAGGTCAATGGTAAAAAAATGGCGCCGCCGGAGATCTCCGCGCGGGTTTTAATGAAGATGAAAAAGACCGCTGAAGATTATCTCGGCGAACCAGTCACCGAAGCGGTAATTACCGTCCCGGCGTATTTTAATGATTCTCAACGGCAAGCAACAAAAGCCGCAGGTCGAATTGCGGGCTTAGAAGTAAAACGGATCATTAATGAGCCGACCGCCGCCGCGCTTGCTTATGGAATGGATAAAAAACGCGGCGATTCTAAAATAGCTGTTTATGATTTGGGTGGCGGTACCTTTGACATTTCGATTATTGAAATTGCCGAAGTTGAAGGTGAACATCAATTCGAGGTGCTTTCTACTAATGGCGATACCTTTCTCGGCGGTGAAGATTTTGATAAACGGATAATTGACCACCTAGTTGAGCAATTCCAACGCGAAACCGGAATTAATCTGCGCAATGACCCGCTGGCATTACAACGCCTAAAAGAAGCTGCAGAAAAATCCAAAATCGAGCTCTCTTCCAGTCACCAAACCGATATTAATCTGCCATATATTACAGCGGATGCCAACGGCCCGAAACATCTTAATTATAAATTGACTCGAGCGAAACTCGAATCACTAGTCGAAGATTTGATCGAAAAGACCGTTGAGCCATGTCGAGTTGCCCTTAAAGATGCTGGGTTGAGCGCATCAAATATTGACGAGGTAATTCTAGTCGGCGGGCAAACCCGAATGCCCAAAGTCCAGGAAGCAGTAAAACGGATTTTCAATCGTGAGCCACGCAAAGATGTAAATCCAGACGAGGCGGTCGCGGTGGGCGCGTCAATTCAGGCCGGCGTTTTGGGGGGCGAAGTCAAAGATGTATTATTGCTGGATGTCACGCCGTTATCGCTCGGAATTGAAACGCTCGGCGGTGTAATGACGAAACTCATCGAAAAAAACACGACGATTCCGACTCGCGCCCAACAAGTATTTTCTACTGCCGAAGACGGACAAACTGCCGTCACCGTTCATGTATTACAGGGCGAACGCCAAATGGCCGCGGCAAATAAATCTCTGGGGCGTTTCGATTTAAGTGGGATTCCGCCTGCGCCACGGGGTGTGCCGCAAATAGAAGTAACTTTTGATATTGACGCAAATGGCATCCTGAATGTTTCGGCTAAAGACAAAGCAACGAATCGCGAGCAATCAATCGTAATTCGCGCCTCTAGCGGCTTATCCGAAGACGAAATTAACCGTATGGTGAAAGATGCCGAGGCTCACGCCGCTGAAGACCGCAAATTCCAGGAATTGATCAATACCAGGAATCACGCCGACAGCCTGCTCCATGCAACAAAAAAATCGCTGGCGGATTTGGGCGAAAAAGTCAGTGGTAGCGAGCGCGCCACAATTGAGGCCGCAATGCGGGATTTGGAACAGGTCATCAAGAGCGATGACAAAAATGTTATCGAAGCCAAAGCTCGAATCCTCTCGGAAGCCGCAAGTAAAATGGCCGAGCAGATTTATGCTCAAACCAGCGGCACCGGTGGACCAACTTCCGGACCAAGTGCTACCCAAGGCCCAGGTAGTAATACCGAGTCCCCCCGGGGTGGTTCTGAAAAACGCGAAGGCGACGTGGTCGACGCCGAATTTGAAGAAATTAGTCGCGGGAAAAAATAAAAATACGCAGAAAAATATGTAATACCCCGCATAAAAACTGCGTAGTATCCGGCGTAAAAGACAATTCCTAATCGGCAAATGGGCAATATTCAAAGATAATCTAAGAATAATTCAGGATCATCGATTAAAATGAATATTGCCCCTCGATGACAGTACCAATGGCGAAACGCGATTATTACGAAATTTTAGGCGTACCCAAAAACGCCGCCGAGGCCGACCTAAAAAAGGCCTATCGGCGCCTGGCGCAAAAATATCACCCGGACCGCAATCAAGGGGATAAAGATGCCGAAGAAAAATTCAAGGAATGCAAGGAGGCCTACGAGATTTTGACTGACCCGCGCAAACGCGCCGCCTATGATCAATTCGGCCATGCCGGAGTGGAATCATCTGCCGGCGCGGGTCCGGGCGGTGCGGGTTTTTCCGGTGCTAACTTTTCCGAAATATTCGGCGACGTATTTGGCGATATCTTTGGAAATAACCGGGGTGGCCCCGGCGGTAATCGCTCTTATCGGGGCGCAGATTTACGCTATACCTTGGATTTGTCGCTCGAAGAGGCCGTCTTTGGCACCACAGTGAAAATTCGTGTGCCGACGCTTTTAATGTGCGAAACGTGTAATGGTAGCGGCGCAAAACGCGGGACTTCCCCGACTTCCTGCACCAGTTGCGGCGGTCGCGGCCAAATTCGGATGCAACAAGGATTCTTCTCGGTGCAACAGACTTGCCCACGCTGTCACGGCCGGGGGCAAATTATCCTCGACCCGTGCCCGAATTGTAGTGGCCGGGGACGCATCCAAGATCAAAAGACTCTTTCGGTAAAAGTTCCCGCTGGAGTTGATACCGGAGATCGCATTCGCCTGGCTGGGGAAGGCGAGGCCGGTGAAAATGGTGGCTCGCCCGGCGATTTGTATGTCCAAATTCAGGTAAAAGAACACGCTATCTTTTCCCGCGAAGAGAATGACCTCCATTGCGAAGTTCCGATTAGTTTCGTCGTCGCGACGCTCGGCGGTGAATTAGATGTCCCGACTTTAGACGGTCGGGTAAAACTCAAAGTCCCGCCGGAGACCCAAAGCGGAAAAGTCTTTCGCCTGCGCAGTAAAGGCGTTAAATCAGTTCATGGCGGCCCACCGGGAGATTTACTTTGCCGTGTCGTAATTGAGACACCGGTAAATCTTACCCGTAAACAAAAAGACCTCCTGCAAGAATTTGAAAATAGCCTGCGCAATAGCGAGGAGAAACATAATCCCCGGGCTCATTCTTGGTTTGATGGAGTAAAACGTTTCTTTGAGGATATGAAATTATGAGCGCATTTAATTTTCTATAAGGATAATTATTAAGAATAACGCACAAAAATTCTCAATAAATTATCCCATAAAAATGCGTAAATCCATTATTACTCGATTGTTTCGCCTCCCTGCCGCTAAGGCAGGTTTTTTTATCTTTGGAGCTCGCCACGGAAGGCGAGCGACCCCTTGCCTGCGGTTGCGATAGTGGAGCAAAGGACAGATTTGGGTATTTGTCCGTGCCGTCAGGAGCAATTCGCGTTTCACCGGACGCCACGCTTTCTCATAGCTAAATTGCATGGCGCGAATTGTAATCTCCGCGATAAAAAATTGAAATTTATTTATGGAACGCGCCTACCGATTAAGAATCTATCCTAATTCATCCCAACGGGAATTATTTGCTAAGAGTTTTGACTCCGCCCGATGGGTTTGGAGTGTTGCGCTTAAATGGCGGTCATATTCCTATAAAACGATCACGGCCCGAAATATGTTAGCGTTGGCTACGGACGGTAGACTCGAAAGTAATGCGCGGGATAGTCAGATTAATTTGACTGTCGCGGTTATAAAAAACCTTGAGAGCGAAACAAACCTAGCGCCAATTGCAATTCTGCAATTGGAAAGCGGGCGTCCGGTGAAACACGAATTGCTCCTGCATACAAAGGAGGTCGTCATGAATGACAACCGACTGAGCATAGGCGTGGACTCCAAACGATGAATCTGCCCCTAAAAAAATTGCAATCCCCGCCATGGATCGAAATAGATAGAAATCACTACTTATGGGCGCAGCTATTCCATTTTGATATACCGTTATTGATTGGTTTGTGCCTTTTGGCCGGGGTAGGTTTAGTCGTGCTATACAGCGCCGGCGGGGGTGATTTGGATATTGTATTTCGCCAAATTTTACGCCTTGCGATGGGATTCGGTGCCATGGGGTTATTTGCGCAAATCCCCCACCGCTATTTAGACCGCGTCTCGCCTTGGTTATATCTTGTGGGGGTGGTACTACTCCTCGGCGTATTTTTCAAAGGCGACATCGGCAAAGGCGCCCGGCGTTGGCTTGATTTAGGCATATTACGCTTTCAGCCCTCGGAATTTATGAAGATGGCAATGCCATTAGCGATTGCTTGGTTATTGGCTAATGCTACTCTTCCGCCGCGTTTATGGAGATTAATTATCTCCGCCGTTATGATTTTATTACCCGTAGCATTAATTGCAAAACAACCCGACCTCGGCACCGCGCTTCTTGTCGCAAGCTCCGGCATCTTTACTTTATTTTTAGGCGGGATGTCATGGTGGCTAATTGGTTCTTTGGTTGCGAGTATATCTGGATTAGCTCCGGTCGCGTGGCATTTTCTCCATGATTATCAACGCGCTCGCGTTATGATGTTTCTCAATCCCGAAAGTGATCCACTCGGCGCGGGTTATCATATTATTCAATCGAAGATTGCACTTGGCTCCGGTGGCCTTTATGGAAAAGGTTGGCTTAATGGTACTCAGGCGCATCTCGATTTTATTCCTGAGCGCTCGACCGATTTTATCTTTGCGGTTTTCGGTGAAGAATTCGGTTTAATGGGCGCTATTCTCTTGATGATTCTTTACCTATTTATCATTGCTCGGGGATTATACATTGCCATTCAGGCCCAGGGGAGTTTCGCGCGTTTAGTTGCCGGGAGTATTACTCTGACGTTTTTTGTCTATGTGTTTGTCAATTTAGGTATGGTCTCCGGTTTATTGCCCGTTGTGGGAATTCCGCTGCCGCTAATTTCTTACGGCGGCACCTCATTAGTGACGCTCATGGCTGCATTTGGCATACTTATGTCGGTTGCGACTCACCGCCAATTGGCAGAATGAATTTTCACATCCAGTTATTTTTATCACTTGGAAATGATCCATATTTATTCTATTCAGGAATTAATCATGAATATAGCGACTGATATACCCCCATCGCCGGAGATGCCACCCGAGACAGGGATTAACATCAAAAATAATTTTTTTACTGACATAATTCTATTAATTAAAGTTATTATTCGCTTTTTCCATATTGCTGGGCCGTATTGGCATTCACGGGAAAAAAATAAAATTCGCTTTTGGACTCTATTGTTAATTGTGCTAACTATTAGCCAAGTATTCATGCCGATGTGGCAAAATCAATGGAATGCTGATTTTTTTGATGCTGTAGAAAATAAGGCCTGGGGAGATTTCTTGACGCAAGTGGGAATCCTCGGTGCAATTATGTTGTCAAATATGGTAATTACTGGTAGTCATTTATGGTTCAAACGCCAAATTCAGGTGGGATGGCGGATATGGCTTACTGATCAATTACTCAAGAGTTGGATGAATGCCGGGCGGCAACATCAATTAAATCATTTGCCTGGGGAACATGACAATCCCGATGGTCGGATTGCTGAAGATATTCGCAATGCGGTCGAGGTCGCGATTGATTTAATCCATTCGATCCTTTATTGTCTGCTATTATTAATTGGTTTTACCCAAATTCTCTGGGAGTTATCAGGGATTATCGAAATTGAAATGGCAAGTTTCATTTGGGAAATTCCTGGACATTTAGTATTTGTCGCCATAGCCTATTCGGCACTATTCTCCTCGCTAGCATTGTGGTTAGCACAACCCCTAGTAGTAGTGAATAAACGCCGCCAAGAATCCGAGGCGAAATTCCGTTTTGAATTAGGTCGGGCACGAGAAAATTCCGAAACGATTGCGCTATTACGCGGTGAGGCTAATGAGCGCCGCCGATTCGGGAGTTTATTACGCGGCGTTGCGGCGATCTGTCAAATCCAAAATTGGACACTCACTCGGGTAATTCTATTTAGCTCGGGCTATTCGGTACTCTCCAATGCCTTTCCGTTATTGGTAGCGGCACCCCGATATATTAGCGGCACAATTACTTTAGGCGCATTAATGCAGACTTCTCAAGCGTTTCAACAAATGATTCAGGCACTTTCCTGGCCGGTAGACAATGCCTCGCGGGTTGCGGATTGGCGTAGCTCGGTCGAGCGCGTCTTGGGATTATACGACGCATTGGTGAGCCTAGAAAATTATCACATTGGAAATGCAAATCGGCGAATTGTATTAATTCCAACTGAGCGCCCGATTTTATCTCTACAAAATCTCTGCATTTCGATGCCGGACGGGCGAATGATTCTGAGTTGTTTTAACGCTGAGGTACACGCCGGCGAGCGCATTTTAATTCAAGGCGATTCCGAGGCGACTGTAAAATTATTTAAGGTAATTGGCGGTTTATGGCCATGGGGAAATGGGGTAGTCGAATTGCCCGGCGCGGCAACGATCTTTTTTCTCCCGCAACAGCCTTACGTGCCAAAAGGAAACCTCCGCGCTATTGTCAGTTACCCGACTCCATCGCACGGGATTGATGACGCGGAATTGCGTGCGGCATTAGAGCGTGTTGGATTAAATTCGCTTGCGGGACGATTAGATGAGGGCGGAAATTGGGAGCAGGTTTTAACTGTGGGAGAGTTGCAACGAATTGCTTTTGCGCGGATATTGCTTCACAAACCGCAATGGATTTTTCTTGATGAGGCAACCGATGTATTTGATCCCAGTGAGGAAGAGGCGATGATGCGTCTTTTAGAACAGGAATTGCCTAATTCGGCGATATTAACGATTGGTTTTCGCGCTACACTAGATGCCTACCACCCGCGGCGTTTACTCTTGGGACATAACAAAACCGTTCTCTCAGACCTACCCAAATCTACCCACAGGTAGATTTAGCGCTGAGTTCCTGCTTCACAGAGGCCGGTTTCACCTTATGATTTTTGACCACAAGGCCAGCGCCTTCCTCTCCACAGGCATC
>Ga0114939_10001003_pt1 | contig 22873 bp, 15 predicted proteins | sample AshMeaCrysSpring_FD_87196 | JGI IMG/M metagenome (GOLD analysis project Ga0114939, IMG submission 87196) | Groundwater microbial communities from Big Spring, Nevada to study Microbial Dark Matter (Phase II) - Ash Meadows Crystal Spring | ecosystem: Environmental > Aquatic > Deep subsurface >...
CTGCAGCAGCGCACCTATTTCATTTACGGCTACAAGGGCAAGCAGGTGCGCGATAATATACACAGCGCTGATGTGGCTGCCTTCATCGAAGCCTTCATCAATGCGCCCCGCGTGGCCGAGGTGTACAATATTGGCGGCGGCAAACAAAACACCTGCAGTATTCTGGAAGCCTTTGCCATAGCCGAAAAGCTGAGCGGCAAAAAAATGCGCTACCAATATGTAGACAAGCCCCGCATTGGTGACCATATTTGCTACTACAGCAACCTGTCCAAAATGAAAGCGCACTACCCCGGCTGGGATATTACAATTGGGGTAGAAGAATGCATACGGCAGATTGTGATGGCCGCATCGGTGGCAGGCGATTAAAAAACTTAAATGGTATTTTTTAGGACACGGATAGTACGGATGCTACTGACCAAAACGGATAAGGAATTTGAAAGAAAATTTAAATCTGCGCTAATCCGTCATATCCGTTCAATCAGTGTTCTTTATTTCGCAGCATTTTTTTGGGACACAGATAATGCTGATGCTACAGATTCAAACGGATAAAACTTTTGAAAGAAAATCTAATCTGTGCTATTCCGTTCTATCCGTTCAATCAGTGTTCTATCCTTCGCTGCATTTTTTTGGGGACACGGATGTGGCTTTCCCCAATTCCTTATTCCTTATTTTTTGTTTCTTATTTCTTATTCCCTGAATCTCTCCAAATGAGTCCTTCGGACAACCTCAGCCTTACTTCTTCAACCCAATCTCCTTTAACCGTTCATCAAGGTACTCGCCGGCTGTGGCATCGGGGTAAGCTTTGGGATGGTTTTCATCAATACAGCTTTCGAGGCAGGCAAGGCTCATAGCACTTTTGGGGTGCAGGAAAAACGGGATGCTGAAGCGGCTGGTGCCCCAATGCTCGCGGGGCGGATTTACCACCCGGTGGGTTGTGCTGCGCAGTTTGTTGTTGGTAAGGCGCTGCAGCATGTCGCCTACGTTTACCACTATTTGCCCGGGCAAGGCGGTTACCGGCACCCACTCGCCCTGCAGAGTGAGGATCTGCAGGCCTTCGGCACTGGCGCCCACCAGCAGGGTAATGAGGTTAATATCCTCGTGCTGCTCTGCGCGTATGGCGCTGGCAGGTTCCTGGGTAATAGGCGGATAGTGTATGGCGCGCAGGATGCTGTTGCCGTTAATAACATTCTCTTCAAAGTATTCTTCGGGCAGGCCCAGGTACAAGGCAATGGCCTTTAGCAGGGCGCGCCCGCTTTTTTCGAAGCCACGGTAGGCACGGAAAAGGGTAGGGGTAAACTGCGGCACTTCATCCACAGCAAGGTTTGGTGGATATTCACCTTTTACGGGGTCTTCATCTTCTACCGTTTGCCCGTACTGGTAAAACTCTTTCAGGTCCGGCGCCGTGCTGCCCTTGGCATGCTCCTTGCCAAAGCTGGTATAGCCACGCTGCCCTGCCAGTTCGGGCTTTTCATACTTCTTCTTGAGCTGAAGGGGAAGGCCAAAAAATTCTTTTACATAGCGGTACAACTCCTCAATAAGTTCATCGCTGATGCCATGGTTTTTTACGGCTACAAACCCTACGTTTTCGTAGGCGCGGCCCAGTTGATGTACAAAAGCGCTGCGGTCTTCTGCAGTGCCATTTACAAATTTGGCCAGGTCCACCACGGGAATACTCATAATGAAAGCTTTGGTTAATGAAGCGAATAACGCAACAAAATAGGGATGTTTGGTCAAATGCAAACCATCGCAATTGCGAAATGGCCTATTTCATCAACTCCATTCTTCCATGCGCTTTTGCTCCTGCCTGTACACACGGCCGCTAAGCACAATGCTAAACTCATAAAGGCTTACCAGGGGCAGCACTACCACCATTTGGCTCATCCAGTCGGGGCTTGGGGTAATAATGGCGGCAATTACCAGCAGAGCCACATAGGCGTACTTTCTGTATTCGCGCAGGAAGGTGGGGGTAATAAGCCCAATGCGGGTGAGTACATAACTAAGCACCGGCAACTGAAAGGCCAGGCCGCTGCCTACGGTAATATCCACCAGATTGTCGATGTAATCGTTTAGTACGGGTTTGGTTTCAATCAGGTTGTAGGTGCCCACTTTATAGTTGGCCAAAAAGCTGAAAGTGAATGGCGCCAGCAAAAAATAGCCGAAGGCAACGCCCAGCAAAAAGAAGAAAGTAACAAAGGCAATTGCGCCACGGGTGCTGCGCAGTTCGCGGGGGGTGAGGGCGGGCTTTACAAAGCGCCACACCTCCCAAAACACGTATGGAAATGCTACGATGAAGCCGCACACAAAAGCGATGGTAATGCTGCTGATAAACTGCCCGCCAAAGGTGGTGGTTTGCATTTGCACATTGGGGAACGGCAGGCACAGGTTGTCTCCGGCGCCAATGCTGCGGCCAAAACGGCACAGCAGGTCGTAGCTTACAAAGCCTTTTTCTATAGGGCCAAATACCACTATGTCCATCACCTCATCTATGTAGATAAAGATGACCACGGCGCAAATGATAACGGCCAGCAGCGAGCGTACCACGTGCCAACGCAATTCCTCCAGATGATCTACAAAACTCATCTCGGCCCCTTCTGCCGCCGAATTAGCAGCCCGCCTTTCCAAAAGCTTAAATGCCACGATACTGTTCCCGCTTTTTTTACAGGTGGGCAAAGGTAAAGGAGTTGAGGGCATGCACGGCTGGCTATCGCTTCGCCACAATATCAGGGCCTGCTCACATGTTGAAACCGCTGAATTCTTCCAGCCGTACCAAAACACTTGAAGAGCGGGTATGCGAAAACCGCAGGCGCACCTTCTGACCCATTACCATCTTCTGCAGGGAATGCAACGACAATGAAATGGGTGTGCCATTGGGCACCCCTGCCGGTATGAGTACAGATTCTTCCACCGTGCTCACTACCGAAATGTCATCTAATCCCAATAATTCCAGCGTTAATTTGGCTACATAAGGCTGGTTGTCGGTAGTGCTGGCGTTAATGGTAACCCGGGCGTTGAACTGGTAGGCTGAGTCGAGGCATTGGTATAGGCCGGTGGCCGGAGTAAACTTGTTTCCGATATCGAAGCGCTCGGTGGCATTGAGGCTAATAACAGTGCCTGATGAACCCGTGGGCACCGATTCTGCTGCCGATTTGAAGGCATTAAACCGGGTTAGTTCTGGATTTTTGTTATTCAGGTTTTGCCAGATAGGAGGCAAGTTTACGCCCTGGCTGGTAAGCACTTCGCCGGGCTGACCTGCAGTAGCCCCTGCAATTAGCACACCTATTATGCGCAATGAGCCGCCAATATCGAGTGTAGCCTGCGGGTTAATAGTATTGATGCCCACCCGATTGCTGTTGGCATTGTAATGCAGGAAAGCATTTGATCCGCTCGCATCGGTGTGCAGGAATGACAAACTGTTTGAGCCTCCTTCCGAAAGCGTAGTGCCAATGTTGAAACTCCTGTTTACCCCTTCTTTGCGCAGAGAGAGCATATTGCCAGTACCATTAGCGGAATCCAACAGCAGGAAAGCCGGTTCACCCAAAGCACTGCGGTAATTGACCTGGAGACCTGCCATAGGGGCAAATGTGTTTATGCCTACCCGACCATTGCCGGCAATGCGGATTAAAGGGGCATCGCTGTGCGATGAAAGCGGCCCATTACCTCCTCCTGTGTAAAAAATGTCATCTGCAACAAATACATCGAAGAAGCTGCTGGCATTACTGCCGCTTATGGTGCTCTTTAAGTCAAATCGCCTGTTTGCACCTACATTGCCCAGGGTGATGGTAGAGCCTGCGCCCCCGGCAGAATCAAGCAGTAGCAACGAGGGGCTACCAGAGGCGGACTTGTGGTTAATCTGCAGCCTGGCCAATGGGTTGGCTATGCCCAGGCCTACCCGGCCATCGCCCCTGAAATTGAATGAAATACTTTCTGTTGGAAGTGGATCTCCACTTTGCCCTCCCGAAATGCTGAAGTAGGATGTAGAGGGGCTATTGCCTCCCATGCCGCGCAAATTGAATCGATTATTCATATTTTCTTTCCCAAGGCTTAAGGTTGCTCCGTTGCCTCCTGCCGAGTCGAGGATAAGCAGCGAGGGTGCATTGGGTGTGGATTTATGATTTACCTGCATGCGTGCCATAGGCATATTAGTGCCAAGGCCCAAAGCGCCATTTGGTTTCAGCCAAAGCAGGCTGTCGTCGCGCCAGCCCAAAATGAGGCCGCGGCGGCTTTCGCTGCCATCGGGTACACCGGTAATGCTGAAAGCCGAATCGAGGCCCAGCCTGCGGAATTGTATAGAGCTTCCCGCGCCACCTGCTGAATCGAGGATGGACAAAGTGGGAATGGTTTTGCTCGATTTGTGGTTTACCTGCATGCGTGCCATGGGCATATTGGTACCCAAGCCCAGGGCGCCGTTGGGTTTCAGCCACAGCAGGCTATCGTCGATCCAGCTCATAATAAGGCCGCGCCGGCTTTCGCTTCCATCGGGCACACCGGTTATGCTGAAGGCCGAATCGAGGCCCAAACGCCGAAACTGGATAGAGGGCCCGCTTCCGGTAAGCGAGTCGAGTATGGCGATAGAAGGTCTGCCGGGTGTAGATGAATGGTTGATTTGTAGTTTGGCTGCGGGAGATGTGGTGCCGATACCTACATTTCCGGTGTTTGAGGTTTGTGCAGTTGCCAATTTGCACACTGCCAATAACCATATTGTGGCAATGAACCATTTGATAGAACGCATATGCAGAATTTTGCGATTAAGATAATCTGCATAATTCTTTTGTGCAATAAGCAAGAGCTTTTTGCATGTACCAAATTGTCAACCACATGTATAAGGGAGAGTCTGCCTAAGGTGGCATGAATGTAATTGATAGAACGTGCTGTCAAAATTTATCTTTTGCCCTAATTTTTGCTACTCCCTTTGGAACATAACATTTGATAAATGCAGGGTAATAACATACTAAATCATCCAACTTGGCCTTCTCTCCGCAACGCGGGCAAATACCGGGCAATCCGGCACATGTGCTCCCGGCAGGTAGCCCGTACTCATCAAAAACTCGTTTACAATTTCGCCGCCGGTAAAGCGAAAGGTTTTCTTGAAAAGTTTTACCCATTCCTCCTTGCTTTTTGGGTGGTGGTTATCGAGCCATGCCTTAAACGAGCCATGTTCTTTTTGCAGGGCCAGCACCACTTGGGCGTTGTGTATGGCAGCATCCACTTTTAGCCGGTTGCGGATAATGCCGGCATCGGCCAGCAGGCGGGCACGGTCTTTTTCGCCATAGCGGGCAATGCGTTTTATATCAAAGCCGTGTTAAGCTTTTGCAAAGTTTTCCTGCTTGTTCAGGATGGTACTCCAGCTCAGGCCGGCCTGGTTTATTTCCAGTATCAGCCTGCCAAACAGTTCCTCATCGTGCTGGAGCGGAAAGCCATACTGTGTATCGTGGTACAGGCGGTGAAGAAGCTGCTCGTGTGGCTGCAGCCCGGCTATAAAAGCGCAATACGACATAAAGGTGATTTGGCGGAAAGATCGGGAATTAGGTGAAAATTGGTTTTGGGCGTTTTCTACCAGAATCTTCGTGGCAACTAAACCCTGTCTGCCAAAAGCTGGCGCGGCTGCCAGAAATAGCTACATCACTTCTTCAAATATATTCTCCTGTGTGCCGTTGTGTTTTAACAACAGGTAATGGGCTTTTAGGGTATGGAGCAGAGGATGGCTGCGGTAGGGCAAGTTGTGCTGTTGCGCAAGGCGGCAAAGTTCGGCCGTTACCCGGGGATAGTGCACATGGCACAGGTTGGGAAACAAGTGATGAATAACGTGGAAATTGAAGCTGCCCATGAAATAGCGCACAAACCAGTTGTGGTGGCTTACATCGTTGGTGGTAAGCAGTTGGTGCATGAACCAGGTGTGATCCATTTGCTGCTGCTCGTTGGGGAGCGGAAACTGCGCATACGTGTTGGCATGCGGACTTAGCAGTACCATCAGGCTGAAGATGCTGGCCGAAAACAGCAACACGCAAAAGCCGCCCAACACCTGCCAAAAGCTCACCTTAAGCACCAGCCAGGGCACTATAAGCACGTAGGTAAGAAAGATGGCTTTGAAGAGAAATAGCTTGACATACTCCAACCGGGGCAGGTCTGCTATCTTCCAAATGATTTTCTTCTTGTTGAAGTAGTCCTTAAAGTCGCGCACCAGCAGCCAGTTGGCCAGGTATAGCGGGTACAGCAGTGGCAGGTAAATGTGCTGGTAGCGGTGTTTGTTTACCGGCACCTCGTGCGGAAATATACGGGCAAGGGGGCTCTGTTCTATATCGCTGTCCCAGCCCATTACGTTGGCAAAGTTGTGATGCAGGCGGGTGTGGCGCAACTTCCACACATAGCTGTTGGCGCCCATAAAATCGAAGAAATGCACGTACAGGTGGTTGAGCCATTTTTGCCTGAAGAGGCAACCGTGCACCGCATCGTGTATGAGGTTGAGAAAGATGAACACAAGCAACAGCCCCATGGACAGGTAAGCACCGTAATACACCCAATCGTTTTTGCCCCACAGCATCAGCGCAGTATAGGCGCACCCGTACAAGGCAGGCAGCAGTATGGCTTTCGACATCATGATCCTGTGCGCGCTGCGGCCGTTCTGCTGCACCTCGTTGCGCACAAATGCCTTCAGTTCCACAAAGGCTTCGTCCTTCGCTTTTTGAAAAGTAGGTATCGTTTTAGCTACCATAAGCTGCCGGTTCAACAAGGGAGGAAACTTGTTCGACAATAATATCCCTCCCTGTTTCTTGCCGCGAAATTAGCCACAGGCTGTAACGATGTTGTGGATTTTAACGGTTCTGTGGTTTACGGGCAAGTGCAAGCTTAGCGTTTCCGCTTTTTCTTCGCTTTCCCTTTAGTGGCGGGCGGCTTGCTTACCGGCACGGGGGCCGGTTTAATGCCCAGCAGTTCGTCCACACGCACCATGCTGTAGCCCATGCCACGCAGTTCCTGTATCAGCAGCGGCAGCAGGTTGTAAAACTTATCGGTGCGGGCCGGGTCGGTACCCACATGCATCAGCAGCAGGTATCCGTTGAGGCCAAAGGGCATTTCTTTAGCCTTGTGGATGATGCTTTGGTAAATGGTGTCGCTGCTACGGTAGTTGCGCATGTCGGGCGTAGTGTAGTCGGCGGCGCTCAGGGTGCCCGGCGTATTGTTTACCAGCAATACACCCTGCTCGTTGGTCCAGCAGGCAATGGTGTCGTTGTACCACTCGTAAGGCGGCAAGAAAATGGGCGTGTTTTGCGGGGTGATGCCCAGGGGCTTCAGCATGTCGTAGTTTTTCTGCAAGTCCTGTCCAAATTCATTGCGGGTAATGTACAGGCTGTCGCGGTTGTGCCATGAGGCGTAGAGCAAATGCTCGTGGCTGTGCGGCCCTACAAAGTGGCCTTCTGCTCTCAATTGTTTTACCAACGAGGGAAATGCCCTGATGAAATCGCCGGTAAGAAAGAAGGAGGCCTTTACCTTTTCTTTTTGCAGCACCTGCGTAATGTACTTGCCACCATCGGCATATTCGTGGCCGGTAAAAATGATGGCCATTTTCTTTTGGCTGCTATCGGCCCTTATTACAGCACCGCGGTCAATATGCATTCCGTTGGGCAAGAGGCGCAGGTTTTCGTGCTCTTTGGCTGCAAGCAGGTAAATAAGCGAAGCCGTGCCATCCATGGTGGGCTCGTTGGTACTGTAGTCGCCATAGTCGTCATGATATACGGCCAGGTCGCTCTGCCAATCTGCATAGCTATCGGTGTTGTACAGGGTAAGCCCTATCAGCCCTTTAAAAATGTTGGTATACACCGGCCCATCTACCAGTCCGCCATCAATCGGGTACTTTTTTATGTGGGTAAAGGCGCTGTGCGGGTCCACCGGTGTATCGCCCCACCAGGGCAGGCCGTACACCATGCTGGTGCCCCAGGGGTTGCAGCCAAACAGCCAGTCAAAATTGGCCTGCTCCAGTTCCTGGTAGGTATTGTCGCCGCTCACTGTGCGGTACCAGTAGCATTGGGTAGAAAAGCTGGTGGTGAGGTTGTTGCTGCACCATATAAAGGGCACGCCACGATAAAATGCATTGGTACGCGCCTTGGCCCACACTTTTTCTATGCCCTGCTTCAGGTAGGCTTGGGTTTGGTCGGGCAGGCGCGGGTTCTGGTTGCTTATTTTGGCAAGTTCGTAATGGCCCACGTTTACAAAGGGGTACCATTGGTAGTGTCTTGCGGTATCGGCGCCCAGCCAAGGTGTATGTTTTTCCATATCGGCAAAGCGGCCTGCATCTGCTGCGTATTTGTTGTCGCCACTCAGGTTGTACAGGCTTGCAGCGGCCAGTTCCATATCATCGGCCCAGTTGCCTTCTTCGTAAAAATAGGGTGCGCGGCCGGGGGCGGTTTGGCATACGCCGGGCTTTTTCATGCCCCATTGGTAGGCGTTAAAGGCCCTTTCGCGCAGGCGTTGGGCGTAAGCGCCATCCACAGGCTGCAGCAACTGGCAGCCCAGGGCAAAGGCGCTGCTGAACTTGCCTGCTATGTTGGCCGCGCCGGTGCTGCGGTTTTGGTATTTGAAAAAACCCTGCGGCTTGCCGGTTACAAAATACACGGGGCGCTGGTAGCCGCGGCCATACTGGCTGTCGAGGCCCGGCATGCGCATGCTTATGTGGTCGCGGTCGTCGGCAAGCTGGTGAAACATCCAGTCTTTGGTGGGGTGCATTTTGATGAGCCAGTCCAGGCCCCAGCGGGCTTCGTCGGCCACATCGGGCATGCCGTTGCGCCCGGGTAGCCCATTGGCAGCATGGGCATCGCCAAACACTTCGGGAAAGTCGCGCCAGGCGGCCAGCAGGTGGTAGGTGGCATTGGCGCTGGTGGTTACGTATTGCAGGTAGTCGCTGGCATCGTGCCAGCCGCCGCTTGCGTCTATGCGGGTACTGTCGGGCATGGGGCCGTACATGGTGTAGCCGTCCTGCGTGTGGCAGCTGTCGCACAGGTAAGGGTTAAAACCGCTACGCTGCTGCCGCATATAGCGCAGGCAAAAGTCGGCGGCGCTACGGTACACATCATTGCCAATGCGGAAGTAGGGGCTGCGGGCCTTGCCAGCCTCCAGGTAATACGTGCCGGGCTTGGAAAAAGCGGTCAAGTTGAGCCGGGCACTCTCTTTAAAAGGGCCATAGGCACCAAACCATACACCGGGCTTACCGGCAAAAACTGCTTTGCTTGTAGCTGAATCCATAAGGCGGAACTCGGTAAAGCGGCTGCCTGCCTTATCGCCATAAACGGCTACCTTGGAGCCGAGGGGGGTGTAGCCCAGCAGGTTTACACGAATAACGGATTGAGCACACAGGCCGGTGGCCGCCCCAAGTAGCAAGGTTGGAATGGCAAGCTTCATAGGTTACAAAGTACAGCCATTTTTACTAAGTAGAGGCTGACGAGGGTTGGTTGGCAAAAGGCCGCCACCTTGCCCGCCAAGCCCTTATTTTCGCCGCCCTATGCAAGGCATCGAAAACGTACACATCAGCAAAGCCATTGTGCACCGGGTAGGCAACCCCACCCGCGGCGAGCAACTGCACCTGAGCGCCAACCCGCTTACCCTGAATGATGAAGGGGTGCGCCAAATGCTGGTGCGCTTTTTCCTGAACCCCATCAATGAGCAGGAGCTTTTTTGTTTTACGCACCAAAGCGATCTTGCCATGAACGAAGTGTTCAGCTATGCGCAAACGATTTTTTCCAAGCCCGACAGTTTTGTGCAAACAAGCGCCCTGCTGGCCCAATTTCTGTACAGCCGCAGCACGCATGCCCGTGTAAAGGAAGGCGAACTGTACATAGCCCTCATGCAGGGCCTGCCCTACGAAGGCGCCGAACTGCAGGCGCTGGGCATTTTTAAAAGCGAAACCAAGCAAACCTTTCTGCGCGTGTTTGAACACGGCAAAAGCCTGGAGGTGGCTACCGAAGACGGTGTAAACCTAAGCAAGCTAGATAAGGGCTGCCTCATTTTCAATACGCAGTCGGCCAACGGCTTCAGGGTTTGCGTACTGGACAACACCAATAAGCAGCAGGATGCGCAGTACTGGGTTACCGATTTTTTGCAGGTAGCGGCTGTGGCCAACGAATACCGCCATACCAACGAATACCTTACCCTGTGCCGCCAGTTTGCCACCCAGGAACTGCCCGAGCACTTTGAGGTATCCAAAGGGCAGCAGATAGACCTGATGCAGCGCAGCCTGGATTACTTTAAAGAAAAGGAACAGTTTAACCTGCAAGAGTTTGCCGAAGAGGTGATACACCACCCCGACATGGTAGACCAGTTTATGCAGTACAAAGACAACTATGCCCAAAACCGGCAGGTGGAGTTCGAAGAATCATTCGATATTGACCTTGGTGCTGTAAAAAAGCAGCAGAGGGTGTACAAGAGTGTGCTTAAGCTCGACCGCAACTTCCACATCTACATCCATGGCCGCCGCGACCTGCTGGAACGTGGCTACGATGAGCAGTTGGGCAAGCACTACTACAAAGTGTATTTTGACGAAGAGAGTTAAGGCGGGCTTACTTCATTTTAAAGCGCATCACCACTTCGCCGGTATTAGCATCAAATTCAATGGAATTGTTGTCAACAGGCATTTCTTTGCCCGTAGCCATTTTGAACAATCCCGACAGGAATTGCATGCCGCTCGACAACACCTCTTTCATCATTTCGGGTGCGCCGGGCTGCGAGGCCTCTTGCTGCTCATAAACCGGAACTGCTTCTTCTGCCTCCTGCTCTGCATTTTCCCGCAAGTCAGCATCGCCTTCGGCAAACGGGCTCAAATCCATTTCCGGCGCATCAGCAGTTTGTGCAGGCTCCTCCCATTGCTGTGGTTCAGCCTCTTGCACAGGTGCCGCAAAATCATCCATAAATTTTTCGAGCTGCTCCAAAAACTGCGACCGTCCCTTACTGCTGAAATCAACCGCGTTGATTTTGTTGTCGGCATGCAGCACACCTTCGAACAGGCTCTGCTTTAATACAAGCCCCTGGGCTATACGCTCTTCAATAGACAAGCGTGTGATGAAGTTGATAACGGTAAGATGTTTGCTGCGCTGCCCCAACCTGTCAATGCGGCCAATGCGCTGATTCTTTTTGCCCGGGTTCCATGGCAACTCAAAATTGATTACGGTATCGGCTACCTGCAGGTTCAGGCCCGCACCACCGGCTTCGGAGCTCAGAAACACTGTGCACACGGGGTCGTTGGTGAATTGTTCCACCAGTTTTTGCCGGTGCTTTACCGGTACTTCGCCGGTCATTTTTACATACGTGATACCCAATTCGTTGAGCATATTACCAATCAGATCGAGCATGGTAACCCATTCGCTGAAGATGAGCACTTTCCTGCCCGACTCGGGCAACGACATTTGCTCAGTGAGCAAATACCTGAGCTCTGTAAGCTTGGGCGAGGTATTCGTTTCCTTATCCACCAGGAAGGTGGAATCGCATACCATGCGCATACTGGTTAGCAGCAGTTGCATCTTTTGCATATCGTAAGGGGTAAGCACCTTTTTGCGCAGCAGCTTACTTAGCGCCTGTGCATACGAAGCATGGTACGAGGCCTGTTCCGACGACAACAATACGGGCACATCCTTTTGTGTCAGGTTGGGCAAATCCCGCAGTACTTCGCGCTTGCTGCGGCGAATGAGTACCTCCTTCAGTTTGGCGTTCAGGTTTTGTAAATTGTAATAACCGGTAATCTTGTCGGCCTTACGTACATCGAAATAGCAATGCTGGTAGCTAAACTCCCACAAGGGGCCGAGGAGCGCAGGATTCACAAACTGCATTACCGAATACAAATCGGCAAGCTTGTTTTCTATAGGCGTGCCGGTAATAACGAGGCAATGCTTTTTCTGGAGCATTTTTACGGTTTGCGCCGTGGTGGTTCCAAAGTTTTTGATGCGTTGCGCCTCGTCTAATATAACCAAATCGAATGATGCGTTGTTCATGGCCTTCCAATCGCGCAGCACCGTTTCGTAATTAACGATTACAAAGTAGGAGGAACTGTTTTTGTAGAGCAATGCACGCTCCTTTGGAAACCCATCGGCAATAACCGCCTTTTCCGAACTGTACTTTTCTATTTCCGCTTTCCATTGGGCTTTAAGCGATGCCGGGCACACAACCAGCGCTTTTGAGAAACCAAACAGTTCTTTCTTGAATATGGCCGTGGCTATGGCCTGCAATGTTTTACCCAGGCCCATTTCATCGGCTATAATGGCCCCGGAGCGGAAGGTGGCAAATTCAATACCCTGCTGCTGATAGGGAAAGGGTTTCACCTTGAGTGCACTATAGTCCAGCTTCGTTTTTTTCTGCAGGTTTTGCATCATTTCCTGTTCCCAGGCATCATTCACCATTTCCTCCACCTCGGGGCGTATTTTAATGAGCGGCATATCGGCCGCAGCCTTCAAAAACGGGAGGAATTTCTTTACCGCATCTCCCTCCAGGTGTTGCTTATTGCCAAAGTGCTTGCGAATAAGCGTATCAATATTTGCAGGCATTTCATGAGGGTAATACCAGGTGATCCGGTAATCGTTGAGGGGGTCGGTATAGATTTCTACAAAGGGGAATTTCTTCTTCAGCTTTTTGCGCAGGGCAGGTTGCTTCCGCAATTGCTCAAAGGCAAACATGATATGCTTGGTGGTGCCCAGCTTGTTGAAGCGCCAGTCGGGATTGTTGATATACCCGGTTTCACTGTCAAAGTCGCGTAAGGTGATGCGATAGGTTTTCCCCTTATCGTTGGTGAGCAGGTGCTCGCCATACAGGTTGTCGGCCCATTTTATGCGGTATTTGGCCTGTACCGCCCTGGTAAGCCGTTCCTCCAGTACACGTTTTTTCATGCCCTGCCGGCTATACGCTCTTCCTTCGGCCACATGGTGGTTGCCATACTTGTCGGCCTCTGCTACCAGGTACATGGCCACCATCATCATGTCTTCGTTGGGTTCGGCATACTTCCCATTGAGGTACCAGGTAAGGCTATCGTAGTTTTTGAATAACGCAATCTCCCACTCCTGCCCTTTCCTTTCAAGCAGCACTTCGAATGCCTCGGCCCCGTAGCTCAACACCACGATTTCGGTAACGGCCATCATGTTTTTTGCTTTGGCATAGGTGGCTGGGTCTTCGGCGCGGCATTGCTTTACCCAGGTCTTCATCATACCAATCATTGTAGTTTTCTCGGCTTGCTTCATACGTTAGAAATTTGTGGATGGTCAAAGAAACAACCTGTTGGTATCAATAGCTGAACCAAATAGAGTATGTTGATTTGATCTTGAAAGATTGTTTACCACTCTTCTTGAAGCAGAAGGTGAGCAGTTGCAAGGTTGGTATAGACTATACTCCTTCCTGCACGCCAAAATCCTGCATAAGCTCCAGCCCGTATTCGCGAATGGTATTGATTACTGCAATGCTCCGCTTACCCCTGTCAGTAATAGTGTACTCCACTTTGGGCGGCACTACCGGGTACACGGTGCGGGTAATAAAGCCTTCTTCTTCCAGTTCGCGCAGTTGCGAGGTCAGCATTTTGTGCGTAATGCGGGGCATGTTTTTCTTCAATTCGCCGTAGCGCATCACTTTGTCTTTCAGTCGCCACAGGATGGGCATTTTCCAGGTGCCGCCTATGCGGTCCATGGCAAATTCTACGGGGTTGTAGTACAATTTGCTTTTGTATAGGAATTCTGGCATAGGCCAAAAGTGTTGAAGTTTTCAATTCTTTCCAAAAGTCATGTATATGATTTTGGTGAAGTAAGGTGCTCCGAGCGAGACATGTACGTACCTGGAATGGCGTTTCAAGTGTTGCATTTGTCTTGCAATCCCTTGCTGCAGACTCAAAATGGCTCTAGAATACTGGGCTCTATCAGCCATCTAACCATGAGGTTTCTTACTGCTGCCTTGGCTAAATTAGTGCGGTTGAGGCAGGCGTCACTCTATGATGCAATGCAAGGAGTTCAATTTTCACCACAGTCCGTGTTATTTACAGTTTGTATCTGCATACCGCCGAAATTCTTATAGCCCGCTATTCACGATGATCCTGGTGCAAGTGGGCTTTCAGTCAGCATAATGGACGGGTGCTTTGTGAAAATGCTGGAAATGAAGTGGAAAAAACATTAATGCCTTGGTAACAACAATTACCTAAACCTGCAATGCGGCAGTGAACAAACTGTACAAGCAGGTAACCGTGCTGGGCAAATACACAGGTCTTGCCAGCCTGCAGCACACCGATAGGCTCTAGTTTACCGTCCAGCCCGAGGGCAGCATGCGTGCACTATACCCTAAAACAATTGATTGTCATCCTCTACACCTTCATCAAAGTCGGTCATGTCGTTCATTTTGCTGCTCTTTTGAATGAACAGTGCCGCGCCCGATCCTTCGCCGGCCGCACCGCCCGATGGGGGAATTGGCTTAAAGTTGCCCGCAGGCAGGCCGGGGCCAAAATCGTTATCGTTTTCGTCCCAGTCCACAAACTTCTGTATGTGCAGCAGGCCGCGGAGTTGTATGGTTTCCAGCGAGCCGTTACGGTGCTTGGCTATTTTTACCACGGTTTCGCCCTTGGTGCTTTCGCCGTGCTCGTTTTGGGTCATTTCGTAGTACTCGGGGCGGTATAGAAACATAACCATGTCGGCATCCTGTTCTATGGCTCCCGATTCGCGCAGGTCGCTCAACTGCGGTATTTTATTGCCTTCTTTACGGCCTTCTACGGCACGGTTTAGCTGGCTCAGGGCTATAATGGGTATGTTCAGTTCTTTGGCCAGGCCTTTGAGCGAGCGGCTGATGGTGCTTATTTCCTGCTCGCGGTTGCTATTGCGGTTTTCGCTGCTGCCACTCATAAGCTGCAGGTAGTCAATAATAATCATGCCCACATGGTGGCGGCTTACCATGCGGCGGCATTTGGCCCGCAGTTCAAAAATGTTGAGGGCGGGGGTATCGTCCAGGTACAGGGGCGCATCGGCCAGGGCTTTCACGCCTTTGGTGTACAACTGCTCCATTTCAAAATCTTCCAGGCGGCCACGGCTTATCTTCTCCATCATCACCTCGCTTTGGGCGCTCAGGATACGCTGTACCAACTGCGCGTTGCTCATTTCCAGGCTAAATACGCCCACCGCGGTTGGCCGCACGGGGTGCATGGCGGCATTGCGTGCCAGGTTCAGGGCAAAGGCCGTTTTACCCACCGAGGGGCGGGCAGCAATAATGATGAGGTCGGTAGGCTGAAACCCATTGGTTACCCGGTCGAGCTTGGCAAAGCCGCTAGGTATGCCGCTTATGTCATCGGTTCGGTTGCGCAACTCTTCAATGCGGCTAATTGTTTTTACCAACACATTGCCTATTTCGTCGTAGTTGCGCTTCACGTAGCTATTGGTAATGTCGAACAGCTTCTGTTCGGCCTCATCCAGCAGGTCAAAGGCATCGGTGCTGTCTTCGTAGGCATCGCCCAGCACTTCACCACTCAGGCGTATCAGCTCGCGCTGAATGAATTTTTGTACCAGTATTTTGGCATGGGTATCTATGTGGGCGCTGCTTACTACCGAGTTGGTGAGTTTGGTAATATAGTAGGGGCCGCCCACTATATCCAGTTCGCTACGTTTGCGCAGTTCTTCCACCACCGTAAGTATGTCTATGGGCATGCTTTTTTGCTGCAGTGCCTGCATGGCGCTGAATATCCGCTGGTGTGCATCTACATAAAAGCATTCGGGGCGCAATTGTTCGGCAGCGGTATCAAAGGCGCCTTTTTCCAGCATAATGGCCCCCAGTACGGCCTCTTCCAGATCGCAGGCCTGCGGGGGTACTTTTCCGTAAACAAGGGTACTCAGGTCTGGGCTTCCTTTTAGTCTTTTCTTCCGGTCTTTGTTGGTGTTGGTCAGTTCCATTTTGGCAATTCTATGCGTAGGTGTAACTCAATTTTTGCTGGCAAAAATGCTGTTTTCCCTTGCCTGTTTTTGCCCGTTTCTGGGTGCAAAAAACCTCCTTGCCGGGCCATGCAGCCCGGCCAATGAGAGCGCCTTTTGCAGAGGCAAAAACCTTGGTTAAGGAATTGTTACCAGCCTTCCGGCGGCTAAGGTAATGGCAAAAAAATCTAACCGAATCCGGTTTTTGCTTCTTAATTTATTCAAACGCATATTCACAGCCATTGTGTATTCAATCACAACTTTCCGGCTGTTTTTCACAACAATTGTACAGATATGCACAAATGCAGGATTTTTTCTCAATTTTCTGCACATTGTCATGTTAGCAAAAAAATGTGCCGGCAGCAGGTGCATTTATGCGGTATGACGGCCTGCAAAATGCTCGTTTTCGGGTGATTTTCGAGGCTATTTTTTGCAGGCGCCACGCCTGTTGTGGGTTTCAGGCCTTCAGGGCTTTTTACACTGGCAATCGTGGATATGTCATGGTGCAAATAGTATTCGGAATGCAAAGGTTTTTGCTTAGTTGGACGCTGTGGAAACCTAAGAGGCGCCCGGTCATTGGGGGGCAATATGCTCCTCAATTAAAGAAGCAATTCAGGTCAAGGGTATGGGTTACCGTTTGCACCCGGTAGTCGTTTTCAGCCACGCCAAAAGGTGCTATCAGGGTTGTGAACAGGGCTTTGCGTACCTGTGTTTTTTGCCGGAAGGTTTGTTCTTTTTGCCACAATATGTCGGCGTGTTTTTTGGTGACGGTAAAAGGCGTTTCGCTAAACTTCATTTCGCACAGGTGAATGCAGTTGTCGGCGCGGTCTATTACAAGGTCTATTTGCGCACCGGGCTCTTGCGAAGTGCCTTTGGCATACCAACTGCTTTGGGTAGTGTACACCCCACCTATGCCCAGTCCACGCTTCATTTGGTCTATATGGCGCAGGCACAGGGTTTCGAAAGCATAGCCCGCCCATTGCTCAAAGGCTGCAGTGGGCAGAATTTTACTCCATTCCCGGGGTTGGGCTGCCGTAGAGGCCAAAAAGCGAAAATAGAAATGCGTGTATTCGTCGGCCAGCCTGTATACTGTTTCCTTCACCCTGTTTTGATAAGGCAGTAGCCTGTACACAAAGCCACATTCGGCCAGTTCATCAAGCGCCTTGCTTAGCCCCCCTCCCGATTTCAACCTGCGGCTTGCTTCCAGCATTTGACTGCGCGTAAGGCCCCCTCGCTTGCCTGCCAGCAGTTTTACCAGCGCTATGTGTTTTTCAGGATGGGCAAACAGGGCAGCGTATAGGTTGTGGAATTCAGAGGATAGCAAACCGTTTTTGTTAAAGCAAACTTCGTTTATTACCTGCTCCACGCTCAACCCCGGTTTTACCGATTGCAGGTAGTGCGGTATGCCACCCATTACCATGTATAGTTGGGCTATCTGGTAGCGGGTAAGTTTTACACCGTTGCTTTTCAGATAAATTTCTGTTTCGGCCAGGGTAAAAGGCGATAGATGGATGCGCTCGGTAATACGGTTGTGCAAGCCCCCTTTGTTGTTTACCACACGCTGTATCATCCAACTGGTGGCGCTGCCGCAAATGATGGTAACCAGGTTGCGCCGCCGGCTGCCATACATGTTCCACCAATAGGTGAAAGCGGCCAAAAAGCCCGATCGATGGTTGTCGAGCCAGGGAAATTCGTCAAAGAAAACCACCTTCTTTTTGTTTTCGGGCAAACTGTTGATGCATTGCTCCAGCATGAAAAATGCATCGGACCAATTGCCCGGCGTAGCTGCTGCGGGTACCCCAAAATGATGCATGAGCCGCTGTGCAAAATGGGCAAGTTGCATGGCGGTACTTCCATCAATGGTGCCACTGCATTCAAATACCAGGTTGGCTGCACATTGCTGCCTTACCAGGTATGTTTTGCCCACCCGGCGCCTGCCCAAAATGGCCACCAATTGTGGATTTTCACCCGCCATTAGCTCCTTCAGCATCAAAGTTTCCTGTTCTCTACCTACAAATGTGGTCGCCATAATCACCTTTATTACTCGCCAAAAGTACAATTTTGAATACAGATTTGGCGAATAATAAATTTTAATACTCGCCAAAAATAATATTTTTGTTGCTGATTTGGCGACTAATAATTAGCAATACCCGCCAAAATATACCCTTCTGCATGCGTTTTGGCGGGTATTGCCAGGTTCTTTGGCTGTAAGCAGGGGCCACGGTGAGGCATAGCAGCCACCCGCTTATCTTTGTGCCACTTTTTTGCATACCTTATATTACTTATGACTATTTCGTACAACTGGTTAAGTATCTACCTGCCCGTAACCATAGAACCCGAACGCCTGGGAAGAATACTTACCAGCCTGGGGCTGGAGGTGGAAAGCCTTGAAAAATATGAAAGCGTACCCGGCAGCCTGCAGGGCCTGCTCATTGGAGAAGTGCTGGCCTGCGAAAAGCACCCCGATGCCGATAAACTTACCCTTACCAAAGTAAATATTGGCGCCGGCGAGCCGCTGAGCATTGTGTGCGGGGCGCCCAATGTGGCCGCCGGCCAAAAGGTGGTAGTGGCACCTGTAGGAAGCACCATACACCCCAGCAAAGGCGATCCTGTAACCATGAAAAAGGCCAAAATACGCGGGCAGGAAAGCCAGGGTATGATTTGTGCCGAAGATGAAATAGGCATGGGTGAAAGCCATGACGGCATTATGGTACTGGACGCCGAAGCCAGGCCAGGTACGCCGGCCGCCGATTATTTTAAGCCTTATACCGACTGGATATACGAAATAGGCCTCACACCCAACCGCATGGACGCTATGAGCCACCTGGGCGTGGCCCGCGATGTATGCGCCTACCTGAGCCACCACGACCGTATGACGGCTGCGGTAAAGTCGCCTTTGCGCAGTGTTGCTTTCAAGGTAGACAATGCGGCAGGCCTGCCCATAGCTGTGGAAATAGAAAACACCGATGCATGCCAGCGCTATGCCGGCGTAAGCATCACCGGCATTACCGTAAAGGAAAGCCCCGAATGGCTCAAAAACTACCTGAAGGCGATAGGGCTGCGCCCGATAAATAACGTGGTAGATGTAACCAACTTCATCCTGCACGAAACGGGGCAACCGCTGCACGCCTTTGATTCCCGCGAAATACAGGGCGGCAAAGTGGTGGTAAAAAACCTGCCCGAAGCAACGCCGTTTGTAACCCTTGACGAAAAAGAACGGAAGCTGAGTGAAGAAGACCTGATGATATGCCACGCCAATGGCCAAGGCATGTGCATAGGCGGTGTATTTGGCGGACTGCACAGCGGCGTGAGCGATACCACTACCGATGTGTTCCTCGAAAGCGCCTGGTTTCACCCCGTAAGCATCCGCAAAACAAGCCTGCGCCATGGCCTGCGTACCGATGCCGCTGCACGCTTTGAAAAAGGCGTGGACATCAGCCAAACGGTAAACGTGCTCAAGCGTGCCGCTATACTCATTAACGAGGTGGCCGGGGGCGAAATAGCCAGTGAGGTGGTAGATGTGTACCCGAATCCGAAAGAAAAAACCCAGGTGGCCCTTAAGTATCACTATTTGAAAAAACTGAGCGGCAAAAACTACCACCCCGATGCCATCAAGAGCATACTGGAGTCGCTGGGCTTTGAGTTTCAAAAAGAAGGGGCAAACGACCTGTGGTTTGCCGTACCCTACAGCAAGCCCGATGTGACCCTGCCTGCCGATATTGTAGAAGAAATCATGCGGATAGACGGCTACGATAACGTGGATATTCCTACCGTGATATCCATGTCGCCGGCTGCCGATACACTGGGTGCCAGTGAAAACTGGCGCGAAAAACTGAGTAATTACCTGGCAGGTATTGGCTTTAGCGAAATGATTACCAACGCCATTACCAATAGCCGCCACTATAGCGAGGATGTACTGATGGACTCGGTAAAACTGCTGAACAACCTCAGCGCCGAGCTAGACATTATGCGCCCCTCTGTGCTGGAAACAGGGTTGGAGGTAATACGACACAATCTGAACCGCAAAAACGGCGATTTGCGGCTGTTTGAGTTTGGCAAAACATACCATCAGCAGGCAGTGGGTCAGTACGCCGAAGTGCCCCGCCTGGCATTGTTTGTAACTGGCGAAGTGCAGCCCGCAGGTTGGAACCATCAGGCAAGCGAGGCCAATTTTTATTATTTAAAAGGCGTACTGGAAAATCTGTTGGCAGCCGGCAATATCCAAACGCGGCAACTGAAACAAGAAGCCAATACCTGTGGGCTCGTGTACCGTTGGGGTAAACATGAGCTATGCAGTGTAACACAGGTAGATGCTGCCGTGCTTACCGCTTTCGACATAAAGCAGCCGGTATTTTTTGCTGAAGTGAATTGGAATGTATTGCTGGATGCTGCATCCAACATGAAAATAGAATTTGCTGAGTTGCCCAAATTTCCGGCGGTGGAGCGCGATCTTGCCTTGGTGCTGGACAAGGCTACCACCTATGCACAGGTAGAGCAGGCTGCCCAAAAAGCCCGCGTTGGCAAGCTTACGGCCATGCGCCTGTTCGATGTGTTTGAAAGCGAAAAGCTAGGCGCCGGCAAAAAATCAATGGCGGTAAATTTTACCTTTTACGACCCCGAAAAAACACTGACTGATAAAGAAACCGACAGCTTCATGCAAAAACTGGTGCAGGCATTTGAGCAGGAACTGCAGGCGGAAATCAGGAAGTAGGAGGGATGTTTTAGGGATATTAGGTGATAATATCTGGCCGTTGGTTATAGCTAACCTTGTGCCGGGCTCAAGTTGGTCAGCTGTAGGATCCAGCGCAGGATCAATTCCTGTGAATACTCTCACGTCTTCAAGCTATTGTCCATGATGGATTATAGGCAAGTTGACAAAGGGCAGGTAGCGTCCTTAATGAAAACCATAAACGAGTACTATCCTGTTGGCATCACAGCCATGAAGCCATGGTTTGCAGGATTTGAGAAGTACACCCAAATCTTGACCGAAAAAATTAACCTGGTTATCAGCAAGGAAAGGACCCCGTGGGTTGATTTTATTGAAAAGCTGCAGTCTGAATTCGCAGATTCTATCCTGGACATGGACTATTTGCAGTTTCCTTGTCATTTAGTGAAGATCACCCTTAAAAAAGAGCACCATTCGGATTACGAATTTGAACGGTATTTAGTTGTTAATGTTTCCCTGCTATGTAATTATTATACACTCTTTTTTGAAGATCGCTTTCGGTTTAAAGACTATACCAATGACATAATTAAGCCTTCAATAACTATATTGTTTTCTCGAAAGCTCAGTGAGAAGGTTCATTTTGATGATCTTGTAACCAAAATTGAAAGCCAGCTTGTAAAATATTTTGGCAACTATTCCAGAATAAATCATAAACTATTGTTTGATTATAAAGTTGAGGCAGTACTTCCTTATACAGAAGGTGAAGGCGAGCAAGAAGTTCCTTTTTCCTTTTATCAATTGCTTTTTGACAGTTTTTACAAGCCTAACCATTTTTACGTTCTGGACTAAATGAGCCTGAAACAATGGTTCATAAGATAGTTAAAGTGAGCAAGGCCTCGTGCATTTTACCAGTTATAAGGCTTGCTTAATGCACAGGCTATTAGGCTGAGATCGGAAGGAATATAATTTGTTGAGTAGCAAGGTTTTGCATAGAATAGTTTACTGTTTTGGGGCATCGACACCCGGTTTATGCACCAATTAGGATTTGGTTGTATTGTCAATGTTTGCTGTTTTTTGGCCCTGGTTCATAATAGTACAGTGCATAACCAAGCCAGTTTTCTAATTTAGCGCCCATGACCGATCTTAAATTGATTCTGCAACACACCACGCAAAAGCTGCAGCAACTGCTGAAGCGGCAGGAGCAATTGAAGAAGGAACTGGAACGCTGCCGCGCCGAACTGGCCGAAAAGGATAAGACATGCAAGGCTTTGACCGAACAGGTAACCGGGCTGGAAGAGCAGGTAGATATCCTGAGGGCAGCCGCGGGACAAATGGATGAAAGCGCCAAAAAGCAGTTTGAAAAACGCATTAACCAGCATATAAAAGACATTGAAAAAACAATAGCCTACCTGGGCAAAAGCTAAGAAACGGCAAGGGCACACATGGAGCATTTACTTCCCATATCAATCGTAATAGCCGACCGCAGCTATCGCATCAAGGTAGAGCTGCACGAAGAAGAAGATGTGCGCCGAACCGTAAAGTATATCAACGACAAAATCAGTGAGTTTAAGTTGCAGTTTGCCGGCAAAGACATGCAGGATTATGTGGCCATGGTACTTATTTGGTATGCTACGCAGCCAGCCGGGGCCCTGCAGCGCGAACTGGCCGATGACGACCTGCGCCAGGGGCTTGGCAAATTGCAATCGCTGATAGAAAAAGGCCTTGCTGCCCTGTAAGCCAGCGGCAATAAGGCGCGGCATGTTGCGTTATTGGTAATCAAACAACAAACACCATGCGTATAGAAGCGGGAAAAAGGTACATGCTGGCAGGCATGCTGGCGCTGGCCAAGCCGGTGCTGGTAAAAGCAAATGCGGCCGGTAACCCCAACGATCCCCTGCACAAGGTGGCTGCCTCTTATAAAATGCCGGTGCTGTACCTGCATCAGGCCATGCACCTGTACGATACCATTGGCCTTGCATCGGTGGGCCTGGAACGCGATATTTTTTACCAGGCCTACAAAGGCTACCTCATGCTGCTGGGTCGTGGACTGGTTACGAATACCAAAATGCTTTCCATTGCAGATTTCAGCCAAAGCAGCCGCAATAAACGCTTGTATGTGATTGACCTGGAACAGGAAAGGATAGTATTTTACACGTTTGTATCGCACGGCAAAAACAGTGGTGGTGAAATGGCTACCAGTTTTAGCAACCTGACAGATTCGTATAAGAGCACGCTCGGTTTTTTAATAACGGCCGATACTTACAGCGGCGCCGCAGGTTATTCATTACGGTTCAATGGTATGGAGCCTGGCATA
>Ga0114939_10001004_pt1 | contig 22871 bp, 19 predicted proteins | sample AshMeaCrysSpring_FD_87196 | JGI IMG/M metagenome (GOLD analysis project Ga0114939, IMG submission 87196) | Groundwater microbial communities from Big Spring, Nevada to study Microbial Dark Matter (Phase II) - Ash Meadows Crystal Spring | ecosystem: Environmental > Aquatic > Deep subsurface >...
CCATCACGAGGAACATCATGATGAACCAGGACAGCACGGCCGCGCCGATGCCGATCAGGATCGCGCCGGTCAGGAGCCATGCGCCGCCGCCGACGAGGCCCGCGCCGACGGTCGCGCCGCCCACCTTGCCGAAGACGCGCCGCAGCACGCCCCCCAGGATCGGCACGACGACGAAGAACAGCACGACCCAGTCGAGCCCCACGGGGATTCCCTGCGGGCCCGGCTGGCGCTGCGCGGCCGGCGGCAGCGGCTCGCCCTTGCCGACGACGCCGATGATGCGATCGACGCCGGCGCTGATGCCGGCGGCGAACTGGCCCTGCCGGAACAGCGGCGTGATCGTCTCGGCGATGATCCGCTTCGACGTCGCGTCGGTGAGCACGCCCTCGAAGCCGTAGCCCACCTCGATGCGCAGCTTGCGGTCGTCCTTGGCGACCAGCAGGAGCGCGCCGTTGTCCTTGCCCTTGCGGCCGATCTTCCAGGCCTCGGCGACGCGGATCGAATAGGCCTCGATCGGCTCGGGCTGCGTCGACGGCACCAGCAGCACGGCGAGCTGGTTGCCGGTCTGCTGTTCCCACGCCGCGAGTTTGGCCTCGAGCGCCTGCCGCTCCGCGGGCGCGAGCGTGCCCGTGAGATCGGTGACGCGCGCCGACAGCGGCGGGATCGGCGCCAACCCCTCGGTGGTGTGCTCCCAACCCGCGACCTGCGCGAGCGCGACGAGCGGTGCCAGCGCGAACGCGAGTACGGCCAGCACGTGCGCGGCGACGGACCGCACGGTGGGCGTGAGGGCGCTCATGGCGAGGCCGGACAAGGAGTTGACCGACGCGACGGGCGCGACGAGGCGCGCCCGTCACTGGCCGCGGGCGATCAGCGCGCCGGAGCCGGAGCGGGTGCCGGCTTGCCGAAGTCCACCTTCGGCGGCGCGGAGACCGCGGCTTCGTCCGCCACGGCGAAGTTCGGCTTGGTCTTGTGGCCGAAGATCATCGCGGTCAGGTTGGTCGGGAACTGCCGCACCGTGGTGTTGTACTCCTGCACCGTCTTGATGTAACGGTTGCGGGCGACGGTGATGCGGTTCTCGGTGCCCTCGAGCTGCGACTGCAGGTCGCGGAACAGCGCGTCGGACTTGAGGTTCGGGTAGTTCTCGGCCACGACCAGCAGGCGCGACAGCGCCCCGGACAGCTGGCTCTGGGCAGCCTGGAACTTGGCGAAGGCCTCCGGATCGTTGATGAGCTCGGGCGTGGCCTTGATGCCGGCGACCGAGGCGCGCGCCTGCGTCACCTCGGTGAGCACCTTTTCCTCCTGCGCCGCGTAGCCCTTCACCGTGTTGACGAGGTTCGGCACCAGATCGGATCGGCGCTGGTACTGGTTCAGCACCTCGGACCAGGCGGCCTTGATGCCCTCGTCCTGGGACTGCAGGGTGTTGTAGCCGCAGCCCGAGAGCGTGACGGCGGCGAGCGCGGCGAGGATGGCGGCGAACTTGCGGAACATGCGTCCTCCGGACGGTTTCGCGGGCGAACCGGCCCGCGATTGGTTAGGTGCGGCACGAACCTGCCGCCTTCAAGGGGGGACTCCAGCAAACCGCCGGCGCGTTCCGCGCAGGCGCGCAGCGCGCTTCCCCGCCCGCGCCGCGAAAAGGCCACCATTCTAACGGTCCGCGGGCAATTCCGCCTCGGCCAAAGATGCCCCCAGCGCGCGCCGCGCGAGCAGCAGGTCCTCCCAGGCCCGCGCCTTGTCTTGCAGGCTGCGCAGCAGGTACGCCGGGTGGTAGGTGACCACCAGCGGGACGCCCTGGCAGCGGTGCACGCGCCCGCGGAGGCTCGCGATCGACGCGTCGGTGCCGAGCAGCAGCGACGCCGCGCTCTTGCCGAGCGCGAGGATCAGCCCCGGGCGGATCAGCGCGATCTGGCGTTCGATGTAGGGGCGGCAGGCCAGGGCCTCGAGCGGCTCGGGCGTCCGGTTGCCGGGCGGCCGGCACTTGAGCACGTTGGCAATGTACACGTTCTCGCGCCGGGTCATGCCGAGCGCCGCCAGCATGTTGTCGAGGAGCTTCCCGGCCTGGCCCACGAACGGCTCGCCGCGCGCGTCCTCCTCGGCGCCCGGCGCCTCGCCGATCAGCAGCCACTGCGCGCGCACGTCGCCCACGCCGGGAACCGACCGGTTCCGCGTCCGGCACAGCGCGCACGCGGTGCATGCGTCGACGTCGGCGGCGAAGTCCTCCCAACCGAGCGCGGCGATGCGCGCAAGGCGCGAGGGGCTGTCGGCGGCCACCGCGGCCGCGGGCTGCGCAGGCGGCGACGCGGTGGACGAAGGCGACGCGCCCGTCGACTCGGCCGTCCGATCGACCGGCGCGGCCGGGGCCGCCCGGCGCAGGCGCCATTCGGGCGCGAGCCGCAGCTCGCGGAGCACGTCGTCGCGCGAGGGCATCGTCAGCCGGCCGGGCCCGCACCGCCGTGCTGCGTCGCGAGCGAGCGCCGCATCACCAGCGCGTCCTCGGCTTGCGCGCGCAGCGTCGAGGGATAGTAGGCGTTGCGCCTGCCGACGGTGACGAAACCCGCGGCTTCATAGAGCGCGATCGCCCCGCCGTTCGACACGCGCACCTCGAGGAACATCTGCTCGGCGCCGGCGCGCCGCGCGTCGTCCATGAAACGGTCGAGGAGCGCGCGACCCAGCCCCTGCCGCCGCGCATCGGGGACCACGGAAAGGTTGAGCAGCTGCGCTTCGCCCGGGCCCCGCATCATCACGCCGAAGGCAAGGATGCGCCCATCGCGCTCGCCGACCGTCGCCCCGTAGCCCGCGGCGAGCGCATCACGGAAGTTGCCGAGGCTCCAGGGCGCAGCGTGGATCTCGCTCTCGAGCACGGCGACGTAGGCAAGATCGTCCCCGGTCATCGGCCGCCAGCGCACGCGCCGCAGCAGCGCCTTCGGGTCGGGCAAGCTCGCCATCACAGCCTCGCACCGGCCGCCCGCTCGGCGCTCGTCAGCGCGACGCGATGGCGAACGTACAGCGGCAGCGCCTCCGCGGCACGCATTCCCTCCCCGGCCAGGAGGCGCGCCTGTGCGAGCTCGGCGACGGCTCGCGCCGTGGGCACGATCGACGGGTCGATCGCGCAGAACAGCCCCCTCTCGACGACGAGAGGGTGCGTTTCGAGGCCGTCTCCGGCGCCGAACCAGCGCCCTGCCGGCACCTCGACGTCGGCGGGCACCACGACCGCCGGCGCCATGACCTCCCGCCAGCGGCCACCCTCGCGCGCGTACGCGGCGACGTAGACCTCTCGCATTCGCGCATCGGCGCAGGCGAACACCTGCCCGGCGCAATGCACGCGGTGCGCCTCCTGCGCGATCGCCTCGAGCGTGGCCACGCCCACCACCGGCAGGTCCGCGCCGAGCGCCAGCCCCTGCGCCACGCCGCAGGTGATGCGCACCCCGGTGAACGAGCCGGGGCCGGCGCCGAAGGCGATGCCATCGAGCGCGGCAAGCGGGCACCCGGCCTCGGCGAGCAGCGCATCGACCAGGGGCAGCACCCGCTCGGAGTGGGTCTGGCCCGCTCGCTCGCGCCGCTCACGGCAGTCTCCGCCATCGGACAGGGCGACCGCGAGCCATTCGGTCGAGCACTCGATCGCTAGGATGCGCATGCGGCGGTTTGAGGTACGGGCGCGGCGGGACGGCGCGGCTTGAGGACCGCGCCGAATTCTACCGAACCGGCACCGTGGGCGATCCCGCGGGTACAATCGCCGCGCGTTCCGGCCGGAGCCGGCCGCGCGTCGCAGGCATGGCCGAAGTCACCGTCCGCATCGAGTCGCTCGACAACGAAGGCCGCGGCGTCGCGCGCGCCGACGGCAAGGCCATGTTCGTCGAGGGCGCGCTGCCCGGCGAGCACGTCGCCATCGCGACGCTGAAGCGGAAGCCAACCTACGAGATCGCGCGCGCGACGCGGGTGCTCACGGCGAGCGCGGCGAGAGGGGAACCGCGCTGCCCTCACTTCGGCACCTGCGGCGGCTGCTCGCTGCAGCACGCCTCGCTCGACCTGCAGGTCGCGGCCAAGCAGCGCGTGCTCGAGGAGGCGCTCGCCCGCATCGGCCGCGTGAGACCCGAGCGTCTGTTGCCCGCGGTCTACGGCCCGCCGTGGGGATACCGCTATCGCGCCCGACTGTCGGTGCGCAACGTCCCCAAGAAGGGGGGCGTACTTGTCGGCTTCCACGAGCGCCGTTCGAGCTACGTCGCCGACATGCGCGAGTGCCACGTGCTGCCGCGTGCGATCTCGGACCTGCTGCCGCGGCTGCGCACGCTCGTGGCGAGCCTCTCGATTCGCGACCGCGTGCCGCAGATCGAGGTCGCGGTCGGCGAGCGGGGAGCGGCGGCCGGCACCTGCGCGGAGCCCGTGCCGGTCTACGCACTGGTGTTCCGGATCCTCGAGCCGCTGACCGCAGACGACGAGTCCCACCTGCGCGCGTTCGCCGAAGAGCACGGCGCCGACGTGTGGCTGCAGACCGGCGGCCCCGCCACCGCAGCGCCGTTCCATCCAGCAAGCGCGCCGCTCGCCTACTCGCTCCCGGAGTTCGGCGTGTCCGTGCCGTTCGGCCCCACGGAGTTCACGCAGGTGAACCACGCAGTCAACCGCGTGCTGGTGCGCCGCGCGATGGCGCTCCTCGCCCCCGAGCCCGGGGAGCGGATCGCGGACTTCTTCTGCGGGCTGGGCAACTTCACGCTGCCCATCGCGCGCCTCGGCGCGGACGTCGTCGGCGTCGAGGGCGCGGACGCGCTTGTCGCGCGCGCCCGCGAGAACGCCGTCGCCAACGGGCTCGCCGCACGCGCACGCTTTGCGACCGCGAACCTGTTCGAGGCGACGCCCGAGTCGCTGGCGCCGCTGCTGCCGCTCGACAAGGCGCTCGTCGACCCGCCGCGCGAAGGCGCGGTCGAACTCGTGAAGGCACTGCCGCACCGCGACGACGAGCGATCGCTCCGGCGCGTCGTCTACGTATCGTGCAATCCGGCGACCCTCGCCCGCGACGCCGCGTTGCTGGTGCACGAGCGCGGGTACACGCTCGACGCCGCGGGCGTGGTCAACATGTTCCCGCACACCGCGCACGTCGAGTCGATAGCGCTCTTCGTGCGCTGAATCGCCCCTGAGAAGCGAGAGGGCGGCCCGCGGGCCGCCCTCGTTCGCGTCACGCGCCGTCGCCGGCGCGGCGTGCCGTCACTCGTTGTTGCCGGTGAAGGCGAGGAGCAGGTGCAGCAGGCTCGAGAAGAGGTTGTAGATCGACAGGTAGATGCCCATCGTCGCCATCACGTAGTTGGTCTCGCCGCCGTTGACGATGCGGGACACGTCGTACAGGATGAACGCCGAGAACAGCAGCACCGCGACCGCCGAGATCGCGAGCGACACCGCAGGCACCTGGAAGAACAGGTTGGCGAGCGCGGCGACGATCAACAGGATCAGGCCGACGAACAGGAACTTCCCCATGAACGAAAAGTCCTTCTTCGTCACCGTCGCGAAGCCCGCGAGCGCGAAGAAGATCACGGCCGTCATCCCGGCGGCGAGGCCGACCGCCCGGCCGCCGTTCGCCATTCCCGCCGCGTAGGTGAGGATCGGCGTCAGCGCGACGCCGGCGACGAACGTGAAGCCGAACAGCGCCGCCACGCCCCAGGCGCTGTTGCGCAGCGCCGAGACGACGAACAGGCCGCCCATCATCACGCCGAACATGACGAGCGGGGCCATGATCGGGTTCGCGGCGAACACCTTGGCGAGGTTCATCTGCATGCCCACGAACGCGCCGGCGATCGTCGGCAGCATCGTGAGGGCGAGCAGCCAGTAGGTATTGCGCAGGACCTTGTTCTGCTCCTGGGCCAGCGTGCCGCCTTGCGGCAGCGGCAGGCGCTGTCCCGAGACCGACACAGGCTGGAGATTGCGATCCATCGTTCCTCCGAGTAGCGGCCCGGAAGGGGCCGAAGCGGTCGTTAGACTAGCAGAAAGCCGCAGGGTTTCAACGTGACAAGACCCCACCCCCGGCCCGGTCGAACTGTTAACATGGGGTCGCCAGGCCATTGATTCAATGGTGGTTCCGGTACCGGATGGGTGGCAGAGCGGTTGAATGCACCGGACTTGAAATCCGGCGGCCGGGGCGACCCGGCCCGTGGGTTCGAATCCCACCCCATCCGCCAGGTTCAACGGGTGTATTCCGGTTACATGGGTACCCCTCTCTCAGGAAGGGCAGCGTGCGACCTCCCCCGCCCGCTTGCGCGGACGGCGGCGCCCGCCCCGAATCGCTTTCCGCGCGCCGCCGTCGCGTTTCCGCTACGCGGGGATCACGGCCCGCATCCCGGTGGCGTCGGACCCACGCGAGTCAACGACAGCGTGCCCGCGCGTCCCGCGAAGCCGCCGCCGGTTAAGTTGTAGGCGAACGACACCGCGGCGCAGCTCGCGAACGTGACCGTGCCCGTGCCGACCGCGACCGATTGCGGCTCGGGCGTCGTCGGCTGGTTGAACAATCCTCCGGTCGTCTGGTAGATCGTCACCGGAACGGTCCTCGCGCCCGGCGTATACGTCGCAGACTGCGCGGTGAACCAGCGCTGCCCGGCGGCACCCGCCGTCGCGCCATTGAGGTCGTAGGTGTACCAGGTGAGGAAGAGCACCCGCGACGCCGGATTGAGCTCGATGACCAACCCCTGTCCGTCGGTGTCCCGGTCGAACCAGTTGCCCGAGTAGCCGAAGTCGGCGTTGGTCGGCGGCGTGCCGCTGGTCGCGCACGTGACGTTCTGGGTCAGCCGCGTGAGCGGAAGGGAGCCGGTGCGACCGGTGCCGTCGTTGAACGCGTAACTGAACGTCCCGGCGCTGCAGCTCGTCATCGACAGCGTGCCGCTCCCGACGGGCACCGCCCGCGTCGTCGGCGGCGCGACGAAGTTCCCACCGGTGTTCTGGTAGATCGTAACCGCCACCGAAGGCGCGCCCGCCTTCGCGTTGCCCGCAAATGTGTACCAGCGCTGCCGGTCGACGCCGCCCGTCGTGCCAGAGTCGAAGGTGAACCATGCACCCTGCACGTACGCGGTGTCGGGCGCGATGTGGCTCGCGAAGAACTCGAGCTCGATGCCCTGCCCGTTGGTCGCCGGGTTGTACCAGGAGCCGGACAGGCCGTTCTGGTTCATGTTGAGGGTCGCCGGCGCCGCCAGGTCGTACTGCCTGCCCACGCAGCCCTGCACGTTCAGCAGCGTGGTGAGGACCGCGGAGATGCTCGTCGGTATCGCGATCGCGGGCACCTGCGACATATTGGTCGCGCACGGGAAGATCGGCGGGTAGTAGGTTGCGGCACCCGAAGTCACCTTGCCGGCGAAGATCACCTTGATCGAGCTCGCCGTCCCGCGGAACTCGAAGTCGAGCGTGTACTGGCCCGAGGGCGCGTTCGCGGGCGCGACGAAGTCGATGATCACGAACTGCGTTCCTGGCTCGGCAGTGAGCGTCGTCCCGGCGTCGATCGCGATCGAGGTGAGGCCCGCCTGGATCTGCAGCGGCGTGCCGGGCGCGACGCCGGGCGGCCCGGCCGCGATCGAGCCCGCGAAGTCGGACATCGACGCCGGCACCTGCACGATCACCGGGTCGTAGAGCGCGAGCGGCGTCGTCCAGCCGAGCAGCGTGATGTCGAACTGGTAGGTCCGGCCGAGCGGGGGCGTGCCGACCTGCATCACCGGCTTGCAGTTCGTCGAGCCGTTCACCGTGTCGACAGTGCAGGGCGCGGGCCCTTGCAGCGTCACGGTCGCGGTGGCCCGGGTGAGCCCACCGCTCTGCGTCGCGGAAAAATCGGTGATCAGGCAGCCGCCGAGTGCGGCACAGGCCGCGCCCACGGCCCCTAACGTGGCAATGCGCTTGAGGCGCTCGATCATGACTCCCTCCGATCGACGAATCGGGAAAGGCATGCCGCGAGCGAGCGCGGATCGCAGCGGCGGCGCGCGCCACGCGACACGGAATACACGCTCATTCTCGCGCTCACGGCGCGCGTGTCAAGCGACAAACACGTGCGCGGACGGCGAGGCGCCACCCTGGCGCGCATCACGCGCCTTGGCGCCCAACCCGCGCCCGGCACCCGATTCCCATCGTCGATCGCCTTTAGCCGACGACCGTGGCGCGACGGTGCTAACCTCTCGTGTTCGTTTGCCAGAAAACACCACCCGGAGCCAACCATGCCTGGCCTGCTGCCCGACGTCGACCCCGATGGCCTGCTCGAATTCTCCGTGGTCTACACCGACCGCGCGCTCAACCACATGTCGCGCAAGTTCCAGGGCGTGATGCGCGACGTCTCGGCGGTGCTCAAGGAAGCCTACGGCGCCCGTTCGGCGATCGTCGTGCCGGGCAGCGGTACGTTCGGCATGGAGGCGGTCGCGCGGCAGTTCGCGACCGACCGGCACTGCCTCGTGATCCGCAACGGCTGGTTCAGCTTCCGCTGGACGCAGATCTTCGAGATGGGCCGCATCCCGAAGTCGTGTTCGGTGCTCGCTGCTCGCCGCGCGCGCCCGGGCGCGCAGGAGCCGTTCGCACCGCCACCGATCGACGAAGCGGTGTCGAGGATTCGCGCCGAGAAGCCGGCCGTGGTGTTCGCGCCGCACGTCGAGACCGCCGCGGGCATGATCCTTCCGGACGCCTACCTGCGCGCGATCGCCGACGCGACGCACGAAGGCGGCGGGCTGTTCGTGCTCGACTGCATCGCGTCGGGGGCGATGTGGGTCGACATGCGCGCGACCGGCGTCGACATCCTCGTGAGCGCACCGCAGAAGGGCTGGAGCGGCTCGCCGTGCTGCGCCTTCGTGATGCTCTCCGACCTCGCGCGCGAGCGCATCGAGCAGACGACCAGCACGAGCTACGCCGCCGACCTGCGCAAGTGGCTGCAGGTGATGGAGACCTACGAGGGCGGCGCGCACGTCTACCACACGACGATGCCGACCGACGCGCTCGCGCGCACCCGCGACGCGATGCTGGAAACCCGCGCGCGCGGCTTCGCGAAGTTGCGCACCGAGCAGGAAGCGCTCGGCGCCGCGGTGCGCGCACTGCTCGAGCGCCACGGGTATCCCAGCGTCGCCGCCGCGGGCTTCAAGGCGCCCTGCGTCGTCGTGAGCTACACCGACGATACGGGCCTCGCGAGCAGCAAGACGTTCCTCGACCTCGGCCTGCAGACCGCCGCCGGCGTGCCGCTGCAGTGCGACGAGGGCGCCGACTTCCGCGCGTTCCGCATCGGCCTCTTCGGGCTGGAGAAGCTCGGCCGCATCGAGCGCAGCGTCGGCCCCCTCGAGCAGGCGCTCTTGGCGATCGCACGTGCACGGCAGGGGAAGCGCGCGGCGGCGGACTGACGCGCCGGACCCGGCATCGATCCCGTTTCCACGCGCGGACGGGGCTCGCGTCACACGGCGGCAGGCGGCCTCGGTGCACCGGCGCCGCCGCCCCATCCCCCGTCGATCGCCGCCGCGATGCGGCACAGGTCCGTGTCGTCGCCGCCACGCCCGACGTACTGCACGCCGATCGGCAGCCCCACCCCCGACAGCCCCGCCGGCATCGCGATCGCGCACGCGCCGAGGTAGTTGACCGCCCGCGACCAGGTGGCGAGCGGAAACGCCGTCTCGTCGACGTCGGCCACCGGCGTCGCGGTGATCGGCAGCATCGGCGTCAGGAGCGCGTCGCGATCGCGCATCCAGCGCGCGAATTCGGCCATCGCCGCACGCCGCTGCGCGAGCGCCTCGAGGTACTCCGCGGCGCTCGCACTCTTGCCGAGCAGCATGCGCTGTCGCACGCCCGAGTCCATTTCGGCCGCTTGGTCGTCGACGATCGCGCGGTGCACCGCGTAGCCCTCGATGCCGATCAGCCGCCCGTTCTTCGCGCCGAGCGCGGCGAAGTCGAAGGGGATGCGCTCCACGCGCACCGTCGCGCCCCGCTCGCGCAGCCGCGCGATCGTCGAGTCGAAAGCCCGGACGACGTCGCGCTCGATGAAGTCCGGGAACTGCTCGTGCGCAAGCGCCGTGATGCGCGCGCCGGTCACCGACGGCGCGTCGTCGAGCGCGGGCAAGGGTTCCCCCGCCATCGCGGCCACGAGCCGCACCGCGTCCTCGACGCTGCGCGCGAGCGGCCCGACCGAGTCGAGCGACGTCGCCAGCGGCACGACGCCGTCGAGCGGAATGCGCCCGTAGGCGGGCTTCAGGCCGACGAGGCCGTTCAATGCCGCGGGTATGCGCACCGACCCGCCGGTGTCGGTGCCGAGCGCGGCCGGCGCCATGCCGGCGGCTACCGCAACCGCCGAGCCGGAGGAGGAGCCGCCCGCGACGCGATGCACGGCCGGATCCCACGGATTCCACGGCGCGCCCATCGGCCGGTTGGTGCCCCATGTGCCGTACGCGAACTCGACCAGGTGGGTCTTGCCGAGCGGGATCATGCCGGCGGCGAGCAGGCGCTCGACACAGGCGGCGGTTTCGGTCGCCACGCGCCCTACCCAGCTCTTCGAACCGGCGGTGGTCCTGCGACCCCTGACGTGGAAGAGATCCTTGATCGCGATCGGCAGGCCGTGCAGCGGGCCTCGGACGCAGCCCGCCTCCCGCTCGAGGTCCGCAGCGTGCGCAAGCCGCAGCGCGTCGTCGTGCCAGACCTCGACGAAGGCGTGCAGCTTCGCGTCCTGCGCCTCGACGTTCGCGAGGCAGGCCTCGACGATCGCGACGGACGTGGTCTCGCCCGCCTCGAGTCGGCGCGCGAGCTCGGCGAGCGACTGGAAAGGCAGGTCGGCGAGCACGCGAGTTCCTCCGGAGCTAGGACGCCGCTGGCGCGTGCGGGCGGCCGGGCAGTCCCCGGACCCGCAGGAGCAGCCACGCCGCGATCGACAGGTTGAGCAGGTTCCACGCGATGCCGTTGACGAACGCCGCGGTGTACGCCCCGGTGAGGTCGTACGCCTTGCCCGACATCCAGCCGCCGAGCGCCATGCCGAGCAGCGTGAACATGAGCACGGTGCCGACGCGCGCACCGGCTTGCGCGGGCGCGAAGTGCTCGCGGATGATGATGGCGTACGCGGGCACGATGCCGCCCTGGAAGAGCCCGAACAGCGCCGAGACCACGTAGAGCGACCACAGGCCGTCGGCCGGCAGGTACATGAGCAGCGCAACGCCCTGCAGCAGCGAGCCCAGCAGCAGCGTGCGCAGTCCGCCGATGTGGTCGCAGATCCAGCCGGACAGCAGGCGGCTCGCGATGCCGAAGGCGAGCATCAGCGACAGCATCTGCGCGCCGCGCGCGGTGCCAAAGCCCAGGTCCGTGCACAACGCGACGATGTGGACCTGCGGCATCGACATCGCCACGCAGCAGGCGAGCCCGGCGACGCACAGGAGCGCAGTCGCCGAGGCGGGCGACAGCCCGAACGGGCGCGACGTGTCGCGGGCCGCGCCCGCCGTCGTCGCCGGCGCGACCGCCACGGTCGCCGGCGGACGCGGGCGCATCAGCAGCGCGAGCGCGGCGACGCTCGCCGCGCAGAAGAGGCCGATGCCGAAGTAGGCCGGTCGCCACCCGTGGGCCTCGACGAGCTGCTGCACGACCGGCGGCCAGACCGCGCCGGCGAGGTAGTTGCCGCTCGCGCACACGCCGACCGCGATGCCGCGCCGCTTCACGAACCACAGCGAGGTGTCGGCGATCAGCGGCGCGAACGTGGCCGAGCTGCCGAGGAGCCCGATGCAGACCCCGTGGGCGAGCGCGAACGTCCACACGCCGCCGGCGAACGACGCCCCGACGTAGCCGGCGCCCAGTCCCGCGGCGCCGATCAGAAGCGGCACGACGACCCCGAAGCGGTCGGCGAGGCGCCCCATAAGGATGCCGCCGAACCCGAAGCCGACCATCAGCAGCGTGTAGGGCAGCGACGCGCCGGCGCGCGTCGCGCCGAACTCCGCCTGTACGGTGGGCAGCACCGTCACGACCGAGTACATCGCGCCGTTGCCGATGGTCATCAGCGCCAGCGCGACCAGCAGGCGACGGACGGCGTAGGCGGAGTCGGGACGGGGATCGATCACGGTGGGGTGGCGCGCGCACGCAAGTCGACAGGCGGCCGGCCGGCTGCATTGTGGCGCCTCGCCCCAGGCGTGGCACGCGCCTTGCCAAAAAGCGGTGTCGCGCCGCCCTCTGGCGCGACCTGCGGCGGTGCGGTCCTGTTGGCAGGCTCCGCCCGCCGCCCGCGAGGCACCCGGATGCGCCCAGACCGCCGCCAGCCGTCGTTCCCCGGCCCGCCCCTGAAGGGAGCCCGACGCGTGCGAATCGCGTCCGCGACCCCCGCGGCGGCCGCGATCGGTGCCGCGCTCGCGGCGCTCTATCTGCCGGTGTCGCTCGGCCGGCTGGATCCGGCGCTCTTCGTCGGCGCGGTGGCCGCCATCTGCGGCATCGCCGTGGGCATCCTGGCCGAACGCCATCTAATTGTGGTGTACAAACGATTCGCCGCAAGGGCGTCGCGCCGCACATCCGCAGACGCCACGCGGTCAGAAGCTGACGCAAATGGGAGCTTCGCCGAGCGCCCGTCGCCAACGATCGTCCGGCTGCACGAGCGCACCCGCGAGCGGCTCGCGGCGCTCAAGGCCACGCGGGAGGCGGCGCGGCAGCAGAGCCGCGCGAACCGCCGGGTCGCCGAGCACCTGACGCGCGCACAGCGCATCGCTCGCGTCGGCAGCTGGGAGTGGGAGCGGGCGACCCACCGGGTGGTCTGCTCCGACGAGGTGTTCCGCCTGCTGCGGATCGCCGCAACCGCGGTGCCGCCTGACGCCGCGGGAATTCTCGCCCGCATCCACGAGGACGACCGGCGGGCGTTCCGTCGCTGGTTCGTCCGGCTCGCGCGCGGCAAGGCGCCGATGGGACTCGACCTGCGCGTGCGCGCCGGCGAGGGCGAGGTGCTGCACCTGCACGTGCTAGGCGAGCCGCTGCGCGAGGACGACCGCACCGTCGGCGTCCTCGGAACGGTGCAGGACGCGACCGAGCGCACGCACGCGATCCAGCAGATCCACCGGCTCGCGTACTACGACGTGCTGACCGAGCTTCCGAATCGCTCGCGCTTCCACGAGAAGCTCGCGGAGACGCTCGAGTCCGCGCGGCGCACCGGCCGGCCGTTCGCGATCATGTTCCTCGACCTCGACCAGTTCAAGCGCATCAACGACACGCTGGGCCACCACGTCGGCGACGACCTGCTGCGCATCGTGGCGCAGCGCCTGTCGAGCGTGGTGCGGGTCGGCGAGGCATCGGACGCCGCGCGCGGCCGGACGCTCGACCGCGACGTCTGCCGGCAGGGCGGCGACGAGTTCATCGTGCTCCTGAACGGCGTGTCCACCGAGGACCAGGCCGCGCGCGCGGCGAGCCGGGTCGTCGAGCGGCTCGCGCAGCCGATCGTCATCGCCGGCCAGGAGGTGTTCGTGTCGGCGTCGATCGGCATCGTGCTCTACCCGCGCGACGGCGAGGACCTCGACACGCTGCTGCGCAACGCCGACATCGCGATGTACCACGCGAAGTCGGAGGGCCGCAGCCGCTTCGCCTTCTACCGCGAGTCGATGCGGCTCGCGACCGCGCGCCGGCTGTCGCTCGAGCACGAGCTGCGGCGCGCGATCGAGAGCGAGCAGTTCGAGCTGCACTACCAGCCGCAGATCGACATGCAAAGCGGAGGCATCGTCGGCATGGAGGCGCTGATCCGCTGGAACCACCCCACGCTCGGGATGCTCTGGCCGCAGCACTTCATCGGCGTCGCCGAGGAAGCGGGGCTCATCATGGCGATCTGGGAGTGGGTGTTCGTCACGGCGCTGATCCAGCACAACGCCTGGCGCGAGGAGGGCCTGCCGCCGGTGCCGATCGGCGTCAACCTGTCGAGCGTGCAGTTCGCCGACCCCGGGCTCGCGGAGCGGGTGAAGGAGATCGCGGCCGTGGTGGGCGTGCCGTTCGAGCACATCGAGCTCGAGCTCACCGAGTCGGCGCTGGTGAAGGACTGGGACCGGGCTGTTGCGACGCTCGAGGCGCTGCGCGCGACCGGCATCCGCATCGCCGTCGACGACTTCGGCACCGGCTACTCGTCGCTCTCCTACCTGCGCCGGCTGCCGTTCGACAAGCTGAAGCTCGACCACACGTTCACCGCCGACGCGACCGAGAGCGAGGAAGGGGCCGCGATCGCCCGTGCGATCATCGCGATGGCGAGGAGCCTGCGCCTCGTCGTCGTCGCCGAGGGCATCGAGACGCAGCAGCAGATCGAGACGCTCTCGGCGATGGGCTGCAACACGATGCAGGGCTATCTCCTCAGCCGCCCGCTCGACGCCGCGGCGATGACCGAGCTCCTGCGCCGTCACTTCGACCCGGTCCATCCCCAGCCGGGGCCGGGCCGGGCCGACCGCCCACCCGCCGGCCTGCACTGACGCGCCGCCTCCTGAGGCCGCGCGACCGTTCCGCCGCGCTAACATCGCGTGGCGTCCTGCCCGTGCCGCGCTGCCCATGGCGCACGGCCCGTGCCCGAGCGCGGCCGCACGCGCCCGTGCGAAACCGAACGCCGACGATGAGCACCCCCGCGAAGCCGCCCTGGCAGAACCCGTCGCTTCCCGACTTCTGGGACCACCGCTTCCGGGGCGGCGTGACACCGTGGGATGCGGGCCGCGTGCCCGACGACCTTCGCGCGTTCGTCCGGTCGAACCCGGGGACGCTGCGGACTCTCGTCCCCGGCTGCGGCAGCGGGCGCGAGGTGCGTCACCTCGCGGAGAAGGGATGGGAGGTGACCGGGCTCGACTTCAGCCCCGAGGCGATCGCGGCGGCCCGCGCGAACGCGGGCCCGTACGCCGACCGAATCGTGCTCGGCGATTTCTTCGCCTTCGACCCGGGCGCGCCGTACGAGGTGATCTATGAGCGCACGTTCCTGTGCGCGATGCCGCGTCGACGCTGGCCGGAATGCGCCGCGCGGCTCGCCGCGCTGCTCGTGCCCGGCGGCCGCCTCGTCGGCTACTTCTACTTCTCGGACGAGCCGAAGGGCCCGCCATTCGGCACGAGCCCGGAGGCGCTCCACGAACTCCTCGCCCCGCACTTCGCGCTCGAGGAGGATCGCGAGGTCGGAGACTCGATCCCGATGTTCCGCGGCCGGGAGCGCTGGCAGGTCTGGCGTCGGCGCCGGCCCTGAGCCTCCCGGTCGACCCGCGTTGACGCGCGTCAATGCGCGCCACGCGCCGCCGGATCACGCTGAAGCCGACCGCAGCGGGAGCCCCAAGTGAGGGCAGGACATGGCAGGCGCCGGTTCGTGAAGCGCGGCCTCGCGCTTCTGGGCGTGTGCACGATCGCGCCGTTGCGCCGCGCCGAAGCGGCCACCGGGTACCCGGCGACGGCCGCGGCGATGCAGGAAGCGCACGCTGCCGAAACGCGCGTCTCGAAGCAGTACGTCGCGTTCGGCCGCAAGGCGCTCGCGGACGGCTACAAGGGCGTTGCGTACCTGTTCGCCGCGTTCGCGAGCTCGGAGCAGGTGCACGCGGCGAACTTCGGCAAGGTGCTCGCTCAACTCGGCGTCGCGGTACCACGGACAGAAGCCCCCTACGAGGGCCCGGTCGGCACGACCCGCGAGAACCTGATCGCGGCCGCGAAGGGCGAGGCCGAGTCGATCGAGGCCCTGTACCCGAGGATGCTCGAGCGCATCCGGGCCGAGGGCCACCCCGATGCGATGCGCTACGTGGAGTTCGCGTGGGCCTCGGAGCGCCAGCACCACGACAGGATCCGGCAGGTCCGGCGCTATTCGCCGACCATGTTCGAGCTGGTCGCGAAGCACATCGACGCGAAGACCGGGTCCTACTTCGTCTGCCAGGCGTGCGGTTCGACGCTCGTCGCCGTGCCGGCGTCGTCCTGCCCGGTGTGCCGGGCACCGGCTGCCGGCTACCGACGCGTCGAGCCGCCCGCCTGAGGGCGGGCGCGACGCCTCACTCGGGTGCGCCGAGCGCCGCGTCGACACGCTTGACCAGCAGCCGGCTTCCCTTCTCGACCAAATCGAGCATCCGCTCGAACGCCGCCGGCCCCTGGTCGTAGGGATCGGGCACCTCGCGCACGCCCCGGTCGGAAGCCGCGTCGAGGAACAGCGCGAGCCGGCCCCGCCAGCCCTGCGGCTGCAGCGATTCGAGGTCCGAGAGGTTCCGGCAGTCCATCGCGAGGATCCAGTGGAAGCGCGCGAAGTCCTCCACGCCGACTTGGCGCGCGCGCAGCGGGGACAGGTCGTAGCCGCGGCGCGCGGCGTGCTCGATCGCCCGGTAGTCGGGCGGATTGCCGACGTACCACGGCAATGTTCCCGCCGAGTCGATCTCGAGGCGGCGCGTGAGCCCGGCGCGCCAGGCCTCGTAGCGGAACACGACCTCGGCCGCCGGCGACCGGCAGATGTTGCCGGCGCATACGAAGAGGATGCGCATGCGCTCCGTGTCGTTGCTCATCGTGGACGCCCGGTCCCGCGCGCACGCTCGGCGGGGAACGAGCGCTTCATGATGCCAGCATCGCCGCGTCCCGGCAGCGTAGACTGCGGCAGCGGCGCGCCGCCGTCGATCCCGCCCGCCGATGCCCCGCGCCGACGACCCCGCCCTGACTGCCGCCCGCGGCCTCGCCGCGTTCTGGGTGTTCGTCTACCACGTCTGGCTGTCGATCGGCCCGCAGCGGCTGCTCGTTCCCGTCGGCGGCACGGTGATCGACCTCACGCCGCTCGCAAGCGTCGGCTGGGCGGGCGTCGACGTGTTCTACGTGCTCTCGGGCTTCCTGCTCTGGGGCGCGTTCGACGCCTACGCCTCGCGCCGCGCCGACACGCTCGGCGTCGCCCGCTACGCGGAGCGACGCGCGCTGCGCATCCTGCCGCCGTACTACGCGCAGGTGGCCTGCCTCGCCCTGCTCGGCCTCGCCACGGCGTGGGTCGCGCCGCCGTCGTGGACCACGCTCGCGCTGCACGCGACGCTGACCCACGGCTTTTCCTACGAGCACTTCCAGGCGGTGAACAACGTCTGGTGGACGCTCTCGATTGAGGCGCAGTTCTACGTGGCGCTGCCGTTTCTCGCGATGGCCGTGCGGCGCTTCGGGTGGGCTGCCGTCCTCGCCGGCGGGCTCGCCGCGATGCTCGCCTGGCGCGTCGCAGCGTTCGACGCGTTCCGCGCCGCGCCGGTGATCGAGCGGGTCTGGGCGCTCGAGCAGTTCCCGGGCCGCATCGACCAGTTCCTCGCCGGCATGTTCGCGAGCCACCTCGCGCGCGCCCGGCAGGGCGCCGCGGCGCGATGGCGCGAGACGATCGCCGGATCGGCGCGGCTGCACGTCGCGCTCGCCTGCACCGGCCCCGCGACGCTGCTCGCGCTCGCCTGGCTGCTTCACGTCGACGACTTCTACCTGCGCTACTGGGACGGGCACCCGTGGCTGTACGCCTGGCACCTCGTCGCGGGGCTCGGCATCGCGGTCTCGCTGCACGCGATCGCGGTGCGCGACGGCGCGGCCACGGGAGCGTCGATGGCGCCGCCTTGGCGGGCGCTCGCCGCGCTCGGCCTCGTGAGCTACAGCTTCTACCTGTGGCACGAGATCGTGCTGCGATGGCTCTCGGCGTGGGTCAAGCTGCACTGGGGCGCGGCGACGCTGCCGGCGCTCGGCGTGAACTTCGCGCTCGGCCTGCCGCTGGCGCTCGCCGCGGCGATCGCCTGGTTCGCGCTGTTCGAGGCGCCGTTCCTGCGCACCCGGGCGCGTCTTCGCGATTGATCGAGCGCAAGCTCGCGGGTCGCAATTGGTCAGGCCACTTGACCAATGGCGCCCCGTACGCCTAGGATCGTGCGTTACCCCCGGAGGTATCCCCATGGACGTTCGCCAGCCGATCCACAGCGACCACGTGAAGACGCTCGACACGGCGGGACTGCGCCGCCACTTCCTCGTCGAGCGGCTGTTCGTCGCCGACGAGATGCCGCTCACCTACAGCCAGATCGACCGCATCATCGTCGGCGGCGCGATGCCGGTGAAGGGCGAGCTCGCGTTCGGTCCGGAGCTCGCGAAGGCGTTCGCGGTCGCGAGCTTCCTCGAGCGGCGCGAGCTCGGCGCCGTCAACATCGGCGGGCCGGGCGCGATCACCGTCGACGGCACGCGCTACCCGATCGGCGCGCGCGAGGCGCTCTACGTCGGCGCGGGGGCGAAGGACGTCCGCTTCGCGAGCGACGACGCGGCGAGGCCCGCGAAGTTCTACCTCAACAGCGCGCCCGCGCACCGCAGCTGTCCGACCAAGCGCGTGACGCTCGCCGAGGCCTCGCCGGCCACGCTCGGCGACGCGAAGACCGCCAACCGGCGCACGATCAACAAGCTGATCGTGCCCGGCGTCGTCGAGTCCTGCCAGCTCACGATGGGCATGACCGAGCTCGAGGCGGGCAGCGTGTGGAACACGTTCCCCTGCCACACGCACGAGCGCCGGATGGAGGTCTACTTCTACTTCGGCCTGCCCGAGAACGCCGTCGTGTTCCACCTGATGGGCACCCCGGAGGAGACGCGCCACCTCGTCGTGCAGAACGAGCAGGCGGTGATCAGCCCGAGCTGGTCGATCCACTCCGGCGTGGGCTCGCAGGCCTACACCTTCATCTGGGGCATGGTCGGCGAGAACCAGGTGTTCGACGACATGGACCACCTCGCGCCGGGGCAGCTCCGGTAGCCCGGACCCGCCCTCCTCCGCCCGGCACCCGTCGCGCCGCGGCCGCGCGGCGCCGAATCGCGCGGCGCCGCCGGGCCAGGGACGGGCGCACTCACGCGAGCGGCGCGACCTTCAGCACTTCCTCGGCGGTGGTGAGCCCCTGCGCGACCTTCATCGCGCCGGAGACGCGCAGCGGCTTCATGCCGTCCTTGTAGGCCTGCTCGCGGATCGCCCCGTCCTCGGCCTCGTCGTGGACGAGGCGGCGGATGCCGGGGGTCATCTGCATGATCTCGTAGAGCCCCATGCGTCCGAAGTAGCCGGTCATCCGGCACTCGAGGCAGCCGGCCGCGCCCATCACCTCCTGCGGCCTGTCGGCGCGGTAGGGCGCGGTCATCGCGCGCCAGGTGTCGTCGTCCGGCGGCTCAACCGGCTTCTTGCAGTGCGGGCAGAGCGTGCGCACCAGGCGCTGCGCCATCACGCCGAGCAGCGTCGAGTTGAGCAGGTAGCCGGGCACGCCGAGGTCGAGCAAACGCGTCACCGCGGCGGGCGCGTCGTTGGTGTGAAGCGTGGAGAGCACGAGGTGGCCGGTCAGCGCCGCCTGCACCGCCATGTCGGCGGTGTCGCGGTCGCGGATCTCGCCGACCATGATGATGTCCGGGTCCTGGCGCAGCAGCGTGCGCACGCCGTGCGCGAAGTCGACGCCGATCTTGTTCTCGACCTGCATCTGGTTGAACGAGGGCTCGATCATCTCGATCGGGTCCTCGACGGTACAGACGTTCACCTCCGGCGTAGCGATCTGCTTGAGCGACGAGTACAGCGTCGTCGTCTTGCCCGAGCCCGTGGGGCCGGTGACCAGGATGATGCCGTGCGGCTCGCGGATCAGGCGCTCCCAGCGCTCGCGGTCCTCGGCGGTGAAGCCCAGCTCGGCGAAGTCGCGCACCAGCACCTCGGGCGCGAAGATGCGCATCACCAGCTTCTCGCCGAAGGCCGTCGGCATCGTCGAGATGCGCAGCTCGATCTCCTTGCCGTCGGGCGCGACCGTCTTGATCCGGCCGTCCTGCGGCCGGCGCTTCTCGACGATCTCCATGCGCGCGAGCAGCTTGATGCGCGAGGCCATCGCGTTCAATACCGGGATCGGGATCGTGTACACCGGGTGCAGCACCCCGTCGATGCGGAAGCGCACCTGCCCGGCGTCGCGGCGCGGCTCGATGTGGATGTCGGAGGCGCGCTGGTCGAACGCGTACTGCCAGAGCCAGTCGACGATGTGGACGACGTGCTGGTCGTTGGCGTCGAGCGTGCCCGAGCGGCCGAGCTCGACCAGCTGCTCGAAGTTGCGGGCGAGCGACAGCTCGCCCTTGCTCGTCTCCTGCGCCCGCTTCATCGACCGGGCGAGGCTGAAGAACTCGCCCAGGTAGCGGCGGATGTCGGCGGGATTGGCGAGCACCAGCTCGACGCGAAGCTTGAGGATCCTCTCGAGCTCGTCGGCCCACGCGCGCACGAAGGGCTCGCCGGTCGCGACGGTCAGCGTGTCGCGCGTCACGGCCACCGGCAGGATGCGGTAGCGCTCCGCGTAGGCGTTGGACATCGTCTGCGTGACCGCGGCGAGGTCGATGCGCAGCGGGTCGATGTGGCGGTAGGGGACGCCGAGCCTGCCCGCGAGCCACTCGGTCAGCCACTCGAGCGTGAGCGCCGCGTGCGGCGGCTTGGCCGCGCGCCACTTCTGGTCGGCGACGAGCTCGAGCGGGTGGTCGAAGCGCTTCGTTCGCGAGCGCGCGGCGCGCTCCGCCTCCGCCGCGTCGACGAGCCCGTCGGCAACCATCCAGCGAAGGATGTCGTCGACGCGCAGGCGCCGGTCCGCGCCTGCCGGCTCGCGCGGCGTCGCGGCGTTCTTGATGCCTGGCACGGGGGTTGCCATGGCCGGGACTTTACACGACCTGCCGCTATACTGACGAGCACGACCATGCGCCGACTCGCCCTCCTCGCCCTCGCGGCCGCGCTCGCCGCGCCGACGCTGTCCGCCGCGCCCGATCCTTCGGCGCTCGCGCAGGGTAGCGAGATCGCCTACCGCCGGGCGCTCAGCGCCGAGGCCGCGAAGAAGGCGCTCAACGCCGATGTCGCGGCCACGCAGCGCCTGCGCCGCATCGCCAACCGGCTCGTGGGCGCAGCGCCGGCCGTCGCGCCGGCGTCGCAGGGGTTCCGCTGGGAGGTGAACGTGCGCGCGGACCCGGACGCGGACGTGCGCGCCTACCCGGGCGGTCGCCTGCTCGTGAACGACGGCCTCGCCACGCGGACCGGCATGAAGGACGACGAAGTGGCCGCGGTCCTCGCGCACGCGATCGCGCACCTCCTGCTCGGCCACGACCTCGCGCGCCTGCCGGCCGCGCCGCCGGGCGCCCCCTCGGCGGATCCCAACCGGGAGGCGCTCGCGTGGGCGGATGCGATTGCCGAGCTCGCGCGCGCGCCGCGCTGGAACGCCGCGCAGATCGAGGCAGCGGACCGGATGGCGGCGGAGCTCGTCGCCCGAGCGGCCTACGACCCGCGCGCGATGGGGAGCGCATGGCGGCAGCTCACGCGCGCCGACGGGGGCATCGTGCGCAACGCGCCGGTCACCGAGGCCCGGCTCGCCGCGATCGACGACGCCGCGCGCGCGAACGTGACGCTCTTCGAGGAGACGCTCGCGCGCGCCGCGGCCGCCCCGCCGGGCGTCCGCCCGCCGACCGGCGCGCCGCCGCGCGCCGGGCCGCCGTCGATGCGCTGACCGCGTCGGCACGCCGGCGCGCACGCAGGCGAAGCCCCCCGGGGCCGGCGCCGCATCCGCCGATAGGGACGTCGGCGTCCGCGTCCCGCGCTACGCCGCTTCCTCGGACGAGGGCGCCGGCACCTCCGGCACCTGGAACACCTGGCGCAGGTACGCCACGTACGACGGGTCGTAGTCCATCGTCTTCGACGGCTCGTCGCTGATCTTCGCCACCGGCTGGCCGTTGCAGCGGGTCATCTTGATCACGATCTGCAGCGGCTCGTAGCCCAGGTCGTTGGTGAGGTTGGTGCCGATGCCGAAGGCGGTCTTCGCCCGCCCGCGGAAGTGATTGAACAGGCGCACAGCGAGCGGGACGTTGAGCTGGTCGGAGAACACCATCGTCTTGGTGTGCGGATCGATGCGCATGCGCCGGTAGTGCGCGATCAGCTTCTCGCCCCAGTCGAACGGGTCGCCGGAGTCGTGGCGCACGCCGTCGAACAGCTTGCAGAAGAAGAGGTCGAAGTCGCGCAGGAACGCGTCCATGCCGCAGACGTCGGAGAGCGCGATGCCGAGGTCGCCGCGGTACTCCTCGGCCCACTTGTCGAAGGCGAAGCGCTGGGAATCGATGAGCCGCGGGCCCACCGCCTGGCAGGCCTGCAGGTACTCGTGCGCCATCGTGCCCAGCGGCGTCAGCCCCTCGCTCATCGCGAGGCTGACGTTGCTCGTCCCGACGAAGTGGCTCGGCATGTCCCGCTTGAGCGTGCGTATCACCTCGCCCTGCCAGTCGCGCGAAAAGCGCCGCCGCGTGCCGTAGTCGGCGATGTGGAATTCCTCGTCGTCGACGGCGTTGGCCTGCCTGATCTTGGCCGCGAGGCGCCGGCGGCCTTCCGCGAAGTCCGGCGCCTTCACCGTGTTGCGGTAGTGGACCTCGGCGACGATCGCGAGGACCGGCACCTCGAACGCGATGGTGTGCAGCCACGGCCCCCTGATCGAGATGTCGATCTCGCCGGGCGAGTCGGCCCGCGGGCCCACGGCGATGAAGCGCTCGTCGAGCTGGAACAGGCCGAGCAGGTCGACGAAGTCGCTCTTCATGAAGCGCAGGCCACGCAGGTAGTCGAGCTCCGCGCCGCTGAAGCGCAGCGAGCACAGCGACCGGATCTCGTCGCGGATCTCGTCGACGTACGGCGTGAGGTCGACGCCGGCGTTGCGGCACTTGAAGCGGTACTCGACGTGCGCGCCGGGGAAGTGATGCAGGACGACCTGCATCATCGTGAACTTGTAGAGATCGGTGTCGAGGAGCGAGCGGATGATCATCGGGGGCGGGGTGCGCCGGTGCCCGGCTCGCGGGGCGGCGTCTTGTCGGAGTCGGCCATGGTACCCGCGCCCGCGGCAGGCGGCCACCCGCCGCGATCGCCGGCGATGTGCGGCGACCGTGGCTTGGGGCTGGTGGCCAAGCGCGTCGATCGGCGGCGCTGCGTGCCGGCGCCGGTCGCGCCGGACGCACGACCGAGCCCGGAAGGCGCCTCG
>Ga0114939_10001005_pt1 | contig 22861 bp, 25 predicted proteins | sample AshMeaCrysSpring_FD_87196 | JGI IMG/M metagenome (GOLD analysis project Ga0114939, IMG submission 87196) | Groundwater microbial communities from Big Spring, Nevada to study Microbial Dark Matter (Phase II) - Ash Meadows Crystal Spring | ecosystem: Environmental > Aquatic > Deep subsurface >...
CCGCGATCGCCGGCGATGTGCGGCGACCGTGGCTTGGGGCTGGTGGCCAAGCGCGTCGATCGGCGGCGCTGCGTGCCGGCGCCGGTCGCGCCGGACGCACGACCGAGCCCGGAAGGCGCCTCGCTAGAAGCGGATGCGGCCGACGAGCGCGAAGCCGTCGGGTCCCCCGGGCTTCAGCACCAGCGCCTCGCCCATCGCCGGGACTTGGCCGGTGAGTGCCGTGACGTTGACCTGGTGGGTGACCAGCGCGAGGGTGCCGGGCCCGCGCCAAGCGCGAATCCGCTCGCGCAGGGCCGCGGTCTGGCGCGGCTCGCTGCGCCGGTCGTCGAAGAACGAGTCGAGGGGCGCGAAGGCGGCTGCGCGGCCGAAGGCGAGCCGCGCGGTGTCGAGGCACCGGCACCACGACGACGACAGCGCCTCGTCGATGCGGACGCCCTCGTCGGCGAGGCGCTCGCCCATCGCCTTCGCCTGCGCCCGGCCGGCATCGGAGAGATTGCGTTGGGTCGCGCAGTCGTCGAGCCGGAAGCCGGGCGGGTCGCCGATGCCGGGGACGGTCTGGGCGTGGCGGACGATCAACACGTGGCCGCCTGCCTTGAGCGCGGTCCAGGCCGTCTCCGTCGAGGCGGCCGCCGCGGAAGCGAACGCGGCGATCGCCACCGCGGCGGCGGTCGCGAGGACGGCGCGAAGGCGAAGCGCCGTCACGCCGGAGTGGCCGGCGTCGCGCCCTGCGCGAGGCCGACCATCAGCGCGTTCATCGCGCGCACGAAGGCCGCCGGATCCGGGAGCGGCGCCCCCTCGGCGAGGAGCGCCTGGTCGTAGAGCACACCGGCCCAGTCGGCGAGGCGGGCGTCGTCCTCGGCGAGTCGCCCGACCAGCGGGTGCGCGGGATTGAGCTCCAGCACCGGCTTGCCGTGCGGCGCGTCGTGGCCCGCGGCGCGCAGGATGCGCTCGAGGTTCGCGGTGGCCTCGCCTTCGCCGACGACGAGGCACGCCGGGGAATCGGTGAGGCGCGCGCTCGCGCGCACGTCGGCGACGCGATCGCCGAGCGCCTCGCGGATGCGCGCGAGCACCGGCGCGAGCTTCGCCTCGGCCTCCTTGTGCGCGGCCTTCTCGGCCTCGTCGGCGAAGGCGTCGAGGTCGAGCGCGCCGCGGGCGACCGACTTCAGCGGCTTGCCCTCGAACGCGTCGAGCGAGGTCACCAGCCACTCGTCGATCCGGTCCGACAGCAGCAGCACCTCGAGGCCCTTGCGGCGGAACGCCTCGAGGTGGGGGCTGCCCGCCGCCGCCGCGTGCGTCTCGGCAGTCACGTACCAGATCGCGTCCTGGCCTTCCTTCATGCGGCCGACGTAGTCGGCGAGCGCGACGTCCTGCGCCGCGGTGCCGACGTGGGTCGAGGCGAAGCGCAGGAGCTTCGCGATGCGCTCGCGGTTGACCGCGTCCTCGACGATGCCTTCCTTCAGTACCTTGCCGAACAGGTTCCAGAACGTCGCGTACTTCTCCTTCTCCTTCTCGGCCAAGTCCTCCAGCAGCGACAGCACGCGCTTCGTGCAGCCGGCGCGGATCGTCTCGACGTCGCGCGACGCCTGCAGGATCTCGCGCGAGACGTTGAGCGGCAGGTCGGCGGCGTCGACCACGCCGCGCACGAAGCGCAGGTAGGCGGGAAGGAGCTGCTGCGCCTCGTCCATGATGAACACGCGGCGCACGTAGAGCTTGAGGCCGCGGCGGTGCTCGCGGTCCCACAGGTCGAACGGCGCGTGCGACGGGACGAAAAGGAGCTGCGTGTACTCGGTGCGGCCCTCGACGCGCGCGTGGACGTGCGCGAGCGGCGCCTCCCAGTCGTGGGCGACGTGCTTGTAGAACTCCGCGTACTGCTCGTCGGTGATCTCCGACTTGGGCCGGGTCCACAGCGCCGACGCCGAGTTGACCGTCTCCTCCTCGCCGGCGCGCCTCATCGCCTTCGCGTCGGCGTCCCAGGTCTCCTTCGGCATGCGGATCGGCAGCGCGATGTGGTCCGAGTACTTGCGGACGATGCCGGCGAGCCGCGCGTGCGAAAGGAACTCGTCCATGTCCGGGCGCAGGTGCAACGTCACGGTCGTCCCGCGGCGCGGCAGCGTCGCCTGACCGATCGTGTACTCGCCCTCGCCGTCCGACGCCCAGCGCACGCCGTCGGCCGCGTCCGCGCCGGCGCGGCGCGTCTCGAGCACGACGCGGTCGGCGACGAGGAACGCCGAGTAGAAGCCGACGCCGAACTGGCCGATCAGCCGCGCGTCCTTCGCAGCATCGCCGGACAGCGCCGCGGCGAACTCGCGGGTGCCCGACTTCGCGATCGTGCCGATGTTCGCGATCACCTCGTCGCGCGACATGCCGATGCCGTTGTCGGAGACGGTGACCGTGCGCGCCGCGGGATCCCAGTCGATGCGGATCGCGAGATCCGGGTCGTCGCCGTAGAGCGCAGCGTCGTCGAGGGCGGCGAAGCGCAGCCGGTCGCAGGCGTCGGAGGCGTTGGAGACGAGCTCGCGCAGGAAGATCTCGCGGTTGCTGTACAGCGAGTGGATCATGAGGTGCAGGAGCTCCCGCACCTCGGTCTGGAAGCCCCGGGTTTCCGTGGGCTGGGCGGTATCGGTCGTGGTCATGGCAGTGGGGGAGTCGGCGAAAGTCGGCTGGCACGGGGGCGCGGGGCGCCGGCGGGCACGTGACCAAACCCTCCGAGGCTGGGGGCGACCCGGCGGCTTTTCAAGTCCCCGCGCGCCCGCGCTATGATCGGCACCGCGCCGTCCCATCCAACCGTCGCGCGGGGCCCGCCGTCGCAGGCGGGCGCCGTGCGGGCGGCCCTCCCCAGCGCTCGCCCACGCCCCGATGCTCGTCAACTGCGTTGCCTACCAGCACGGTCGCAAGCTCGCCGACCTCCCGGTCGAGGACATCTCCGAGTACGTGAGCCGCCCGGACTGCTTCGTCTGGGTCGGACTGTTCGAGCCCGACCCGAGCGAGCTTGCGCTCCTCTCCGACGAGTTCGGGCTGCACGAGCTCGCGGTCGAGGACGCGCAGGCCGCCAGCCACCGGCCGAAGATCGTCGAGCACGGCGAGAGCCTGTTCGCGGTCGTGCACACGCTTGACGCGAGCCCCGCCGACCCCGCCGCGGACTGGGTGGTGGGCGAGGTCGCGATCTTCGTCGGGCGCAACTACCTCGTCACCATCCGGCGCAGGACGCTCTTCGGCTTCACCGACGTGCGCACGCGCTGCGAACGCGAGCCGGAGCACCTCGCGCTGGGGCCCGGATTCGTGCTCTACGCGGTGCTGGACGAGGTCGTCGACCGCTACTTCCCCCTGCTCGACGACCTCGAGGGCGACCTCGAGAAGCTCGAGGGCCAGATCTTCCGGGGCGCCCCGACCAAGGCCAACATCGAGGCGTTCTACGAGCTCAAGTACCGCCTCACGGTCCTCAAGCACGCCGTGATGCCGCTGATGGAGGCGGTGGGGAAGCTCTTCGGCGGCCGCGTGCCGCCGGCGGTCGCCAACGCGCAGGATTACTTCCGGGACGTCTACGACCACCTCGCGCGGCTCAACGCGGCGATCGAGAACCTGCGCGAGATGCTGCAGACGGCGATCTCGGTGTCGCTCACCCTGATCAGCCTGTCCGAGAGCGAGGTCACCAAGAAGCTCGCCGCGTGGGGCGCGCTCATCACCGTGCCGACGCTGATCGCCGGCGTCTACGGCATGAACTTCCAGCACATGCCGGAGCTCGGCTGGGCGATCGGCTATCCCCTCGCGATCGGGTTCATGGTTGCGGTCGACGTGGTGCTCTACCGCGGGTTCAAGCGCGCCGGCTGGCTGTAGCGGGCAGCGGCGCGGCAAGCCGCCGGCCGGCCCGTTGGCGCGGGGGGCGGCGCCGCTCAGGCGCCGTCGCTGCGCCGCGCCGCCTGGACGGGAATCACCCGCCCGGCGGGGGCGGCCGCGGGCCACGCGGGCTGCAGCGTCACGTGATCGATGCCGAAGTCGGCGGCGAGAAGCCGCTCCGCCGCCGCGAGCGTCGCCGGCCAGCGCGTGCCGTCGGCGAGCACGAGGTGCGCCGACAGCGCGACCCGCCCGCCGCCCATCGTCCAGACGTGGAGGTCGTGGACGCCGGTGACGCCGGGCAGCGCCGCGAGCGCGCGGCCCACGCGCTCGAACGACAGGTGGGGCGGCACGCGCTCCATCAGCACCGCCCCGGACTCGCGCAGGAGCGCCAGCGTGGAGCGGAGGATCAGCAGGGCCACGACGATCGACAGGATCGGGTCGACCGGGGTCCATCCGGTGAAGGCCACCACGGCCCCGGCCACGATCGCCGCGACCGAGCCCAGGATGTCGCCGAACACGTGCAGCAGCGCGCCGCGGGCGTTGAGGTTGCCCTGGGTGCCCGACAGCCGCCAGGCGACGAACAGGTTGATGGCGAGCCCGGCGACCGCGACCGCCATCACGACGCGCCCGGCCATGGGGACCGGGTTCAGCAGCCGGTCCACGGCCTCGACGGCGATGAAGACGACCAGCGCGAGCATGGCGAGCGCATTGACGAACGCCGCCAGCACCTCGGCGCGCGCGTAGCCGTACGACGCGCGGGCCGACGGCGGGCGTCGCGACACGTAATGCGCGACCAGCGCCACGACGAAGGACGCGGCGTCGGTCGCCATGTGGCCGGCGTCCGAGATCAGCGCGAGCGAGCCCGCGTAGAGCCCCGCCACGGCCTCGACCAGGGCGAAGCCCCCGGTCAGGAGGAGGCCGGTGACGAGCGCGCGGCGCACCGCGTCGGGCGCCGCGTGCGCCGCCCCGTCGCCGGCATGCGGGCGCGACTGCGGATCTCCCGGGTGATGGTGGTGATGGGCCACGCTACATCTGCTTGAACCGGTGCGCGTAGGCGCGCGACACCGCCACGCGTTCGCGGCGGCTCTTGAGCGCGATCGTAACGCGGCCGGCGAGGTCGCGGGTCGTCGTCGCCACGTGCGCGAGGTTCACCACCGTGCCGCGGTGCACCTGCCAGAACCGCTCGGGGTCGAGCTGCGCGACGAGCTCCTTCAGCGGCGTGCGGATCAGCGCCTCGCCGTCGGTGGTGAACACGCTCGTGTACTTGTCGTTCGCCTCGAAGTAGCAGACGTCGTCGACGCTGATCAGGCGCACCTCGTTGCCCACCGAGGCGCGGATCCAGGCGAGGCGCTGCGAGCCCGCGAGTGCCCCGGGAAGCGCCCGCGACAGCGTCGCCAGCGCCGCCGCGAGGTCGGGCGCGCCCTCCTGCCCGCCGATCCGCCGCTTGAGGCGCGCGATGGTCTGCGCGAGCCGCTCGTCCGACAACGGCTTCAGCAGGTAGTCGACGGCCTCGCGCTCGAAGGCATCGACCGCGTACTGGTCGAAGGCGGTGACGAACACCACGTGCACGCTGGCGCCCGTGGCGCGCGCCACCTCGAGGCCGGTCAGGCCCGGCATGCGGATGTCGAGAAAGGCGACGTCCGGCGCCTCGGCGTCGATGAGCGTCCGGGCCTCGACGCCGTTGCCGGCGACGCCGACCACGGCGAGCTCCGGCCAGAGCGCGCCGAGCCGCTCCTTGAGGTGCTGCGCGAGCCGCGGCTCGTCGTCGGCGACGATCGCGGTCGGGCGCGTGGCCGCGTTCACGGGCGATCCCCCGGCGCGAGCGGCAGGCGAACCGTGACTCGCACCCCCGACGGCCGATTCTCGGCGATCGAGAGCGACGCGGCGCCGCCATAGAGCGCCGCGAGCCTCGCCTTGAGCCCCGTGAGGCCCAGCCCGGTCGAGCCTCCCAGCGGCGCCTGCGCCACGCCGAAGCCGGCGCCGGTGTCGGCGACCTCGATCGCCAACGCGCCACCGTCCTCCCGGGCGGACACGCGGATCGTCCCGCCTTCGACGCGCGGCTCGAGCCCGTGCTTGACCGCGTTCTCGACCAGGGGCTGCACCACCGACGGCGGTACCCGCGCGCCCAGCAGTCGATCGGGCACGTCGACCGTCCAGGCGAGCCGCGGCCCCATGCGCATCGCGAGGATGTCGAGGTAGGCGCGCGTGTGCTCGAGCTCCGCGCCGAGCGTGGCGACACCGTTCGCCCCCTTGGCGCTCGCCCGGAGCAGCGTGGAGAGACGCGCGAGCATGCGCTTCGCGAGCGCCGGCTCGGCGTCGATCAGCGTCTCGACGTGCGCCAGCGTGTTGTAGAGGAAGTGCGGCTCGACCTGCGCGGCGAGGGCCTGCATCTGCGCGAGCGCGGCCTCGCGCTCCGCTGCCGCGACGCGGGCCTGCTCGCGCGCGACCTGCGCCTCGGCCTTCGCGGCGCGCTCGCGCGGCAGGAACAGCGCGAGCATCAAGCCCGAGATCAGGAGCGAAGTGAAGACGATCGCGAGCACGTTGCGAGGCGAGAACACGTCGAAGCGATAGCCGCCCATTCCGAGCACGGTGGCGCCGATCCAGAAGCCGACCACCACGCCGACGATCGGCACCGCGCAGTAGAACAGGGGACGCTTCCACCCGCCCGAGCGATGCTCGCGGGGCACGGCCGCGAGCGCGAAGGCGAAGAGCACGTGGATCGTGTAGCCGACGCACTGCGCGAAGACGAAGTTGAGCCAGAGCACTCGGGACAACGGCGCCCGTTGCACGAAGAGCATCGCGATCCCGGCGAAGACGAGGGCGAGCAGCGTGTTCCAGATGAACGTGTAGATCACGTCCCGCCAGAATCCCGCCGGCCAGCGCCGGAAGAACGGGATCAGCTCCAGCGGGTGGGCGTCCTGGAGATCGACGGGTGCGACGGTCGCGGATGCCTGCATGGTGGTTGCCCCGGAGTCGGATTCGACGCCCGGCAGTGTCCGGGACGGCGGCCCCGTCCGGAAGGGCCCTGGGACGAGGGGTTGCCGCGGGGCGCGAACGGCTGCTGCGGTTCGCGAGCCGGCGGCCAGCGCGGCCAGGGGCGCGCCCCCGGGTCCCGCGCGACTCTACCGCACGCGCGCCGGCCGTGTCCCGGCGGCGATTGCAGGCCGCGGCACTTCAGTCGCGGATCCGGAAGCGGATCGGGCCGGCGTTCGCCGGGTTCCAGCCGCGCTTGTCGGCGTAGAAGGCGCGCATCGCGTCGAGGTCGGCGGCCTCGTCGCCGGTGAGCTCGATCCAGGCGCCGATGCCGACTCGGCGGGTCGCCCGGTCGATGAACGCGAGCCCGACCGGCGCGCGCACCGCGAGCGCGATCCGATGAAAGCCGCTCTTCCAGTGCGGAACGCGGCGCCGCGTGCCCTCGGGCGTGATCACCAGCGCGAAGTCCTCGGCCTCAGCGTAGCTCGCCGCCACCTGCTCGACGAACCCGGCCGCGGCGCCACGGTCGACCGGGATGCCGCCCCAGCGCACGAACCACGGCGCGAGCGGGGTCTCGAACAGCGTGTGCTTGCCGATCCAGCGGAACTCGATGCCGGTCACCCACTTGGCGAGCAGGCCCACCGGGAAGTCCCAGTTCGACGTGTGCGGATAGAACACCACGACGCACTTGCGCGGAATCGGCTGGGCCATGACGACCCGCCAGCCGAAAAACCGCAACAGCGCGAAGGACAGGCGGGACTTGAACGTCCGTGCGAGCGGGCGGGCGAGATCGGGTGCGGACCTGCGCGGGTGGTTCGGATCGGGCAAGGCGCAAACGCCGGGGGGCGCGCCCGGGATGCGGGCTCGCGGCGGAGTCTAGCAGCCGGGTCGGCCGCGCACAGCGCGCGTGCGGCTCCGACGCTAGAATGCGTTCATGGCAAGCGACCTCGCACAACGCATCGACGCCGTGCTCCCGCAGACGCAGTGCACCCGCTGCGGCTACGACGGGTGCCTGCCCTATGCCGAGGCGATCGCCGTCGGCGACACCGACATCGACCGCTGTCCGCCGGGAGGCACGGCGACGCTCGCCGCGCTGGCAGGGATCACCGGGCGCCCGCTACGGCAGGTCGCGGCCGACTGCGGCCCGTTCGAGGGCTACCGGGTGTCCTCAATCGACGAGGCGCGCTGCATCGGATGCACGCTGTGCATCGACGCGTGCCCGGTCGACGCGATCCTCGGGGGCGCGAAGCAGATGCACGTCGTCGTCCCGCAGCTGTGCAGCGGCTGCGAGCTCTGCCTCGCCCCCTGCCCCGTCGACTGCATCGCGATGCGTCCCGCCGGGCGCGACTGGACCGCCGGCGACGCGAGCGACGCGCGAACGCGGCATCGCGCGCGGCTTGGCCGGCTCGCTCGGGGCGAGCACGTCGCCGACCGCGGCGTCGCTTCCGCGGAACCGGGCGCAGCAGCCACGCGCGCGGACGCGGTCGCCGCCGCCATCGAGCGCGCCCGCGCTCGCCGCGCCGCCACGGCCCGCGCCTGACGATGCGCCGCGCATGGATGCCCGCCGCCACGTCCTGCTGCTCGCGGGCGCGCTGCTCATGAGCGCCGCCGCGCGCGCGACCGACTTCTCGGCGCAACTCGACCGGCGCTGGGACTACGCGAAGCCCGAGGTCTCCGAGGCGCGGTTCCGGGAGGCGCTGCGCGAGTACCCGGCGAACTCGCGCGAGGCGCTCGAGATCGCGACGCAGATCGCGCGCGCGCAGGGCCTTCAGCGCAGGTTCGACGCGGCCCACGCCACGCTCGACAAGATCGAGAGCGAGCTCGCGCGCGTCGACGTGCGGGTGCGCATCCGCGGACTGCTGGAACGCGGTCGCGTGTTCAACTCGTCCGGATCGCCGGCGAAGGCGGTGCCGCTGTTCCGCCAGGCAGTGGAGACGGCGGCGCGCTCGGGACGGCCGGGCGACGCGTTCTACGAGGTCGACGCGCTGCACATGCTGGGGATCGCCTCCCCCCCGGCCGAGCGGCTGGACTGGAACCTGCGCGCGCTCGAGGTCGCCGAGCGCGCGGCCGACGCCCGCGCCCGCGGCTGGCGCGCATCGCTATACCACAACATCGGCTGGACCTACTTCGACCGCGGCGACCACGCGACCGCGCTGGGCTACTGGGAAAAGTCGCTCGCGGTGCGCGAGGCCTCCGGCGACCAGCAGCGCACGCGCATCGCGCGCTGGACGGTCGCGCGCGGGTACCGCGCGCTCGGCCGCCTCGACGATGCGGAGCGCATGCAAAGCGCGCTCGCCGAGGACAATCGCGCGGCGGGCGAGGAGGACGGCTACGTGTACGAGGAGCTGGCCGAGCTGCGCCTCGCCCGCGGCGATGCCGCCGGCGCGGCACCGCTCGCGGCGAAGGCCTACGCGCTGCTGCGCGAGGACGCCTGGCTCGCCGCAACCGAGCCCGCCCGGCTCGAGCGGCTCGCGAAGATCGGCGCGGGCGAGGCGGCGCCCCCGGCGCCGAAGCTGCCGTGACGCCGGCCGCGCGGCGCGAGATTTTCGAGCGCTTCGCGCGCGCCAATCCCGATCCGAAGACCGAGCTCCGCTACCGGACGCCGTTCGAGCTGCTCGTCGCGGTCGTGCTCTCCGCCCAGGCGACCGACAAGGGCGTCAACAAGGCGACGGAGCGGCTGTTCGAGGTCGCGAACACGCCGGCGGCCATCGCGCGGCTCGGCGTCGAGGGCCTGATCCCGTTCGTGAGCTCGATCGGCCTCTACCGCAACAAGGCAAGGAACATCGTCGCCGCGGCCGAGATCATCGAGCGCGAGCACGGCGGGCAGGTGCCCCAGACACGCGAGGCCCTCGAGCGGCTGCCGGGCGTGGGCCGCAAGACCGCGAGCGTCGTCCTCAACACCGCGTTCGGGCAGCCGACGATCGCCGTCGACACGCACATCTTCCGGGTCGCGAACCGCACCGGGCTCGCGCCCGGCAAGGACGTGCTCGCGGTCGAGCGCGCGCTCGAGGCCGGCGTGCCCGAGGCGTTCCGGCAGAACGCGCACCACTGGCTGATCCTGCACGGGCGCTACGTGTGCGTGGCGCGCAATCCGAAGTGCGATGCCTGCCCGATCCGCGACCTGTGCGACTTCGCCGGCAAGGCCGCCGGGAAGCACGCGTCCGGCCCGGCGCAGAGGGGAACGGCGAAGGCGAAGGCGGCGCGCCCGACCCGCCCCGAGGCGCCGCGGGCACGCGGGACGCAACCCATGGCCAAGACTGCGCGCGCGGGTGCGCGCCGCGGGCGGGCGCGCTAGGATGAAACGACCCCCCCGCTCACTGCGTTCGCTGCCCCCGGTGGGGGCGCGTCAGTGGCTTGGGACGGCCCGGCGCCACTGACATGTTCACGCCGTCGCGCGACGAGGCGAGGCGCTTTCTCGCCGGTGCCTGGAGCAAGTACCGCAACCACGAGCCGCTGTCGCCGATGGAGACGCGCGTGGTGGAGATCGTGGCGCTGCACCCCGAGTACCACGGCCTGCTCGAGGCGGTCGAGCGTCACCTCGACCGTGACTGGACGCCCGACGGCGGCGCCGTGAATCCCTTCCTGCACCTTTCGCTGCACCTCGCGGTCGCCGAGCAGCTCGCGATCGACCAGCCGCCGGGCATCCGCGCCGCGTACGTGCGCCTCGAGGCCGCCCGGGGCGACGCGCACGCCGCCCTGCACGAGGTGCTCGAGTGCCTGGGCGAGGTGGTCTGGCAGGCGCAGCGTGCCGGCGGCGTGCCCGACGCGGCGCGCTACCTCGAGTGCCTGAGGAGCCGCAGCGGCGAACCGGCGTAGCGACTCCGGAGGGCGTCGCCCGCGCGGCGTGCGCGAGCCCTACTCAGTAGCGCGCCGTGACCGTGCGCGGCTGCGCCGCGTAGTAGGCAGCGAGGTTGCGGATGTCCTGCGCGGAGAGCGCGCCGGCGAAACCCGCCATGATCGGGTTCTTGCGCGCGCCCGACTTGTAGTCGCGGAGCGCCTTGGCGAGGTAGTCCTCGTACTGGCCGCCGATCTTCGGATAGTCGGGAACCTTGCTGTTGCCGTCCATGCCGTGGCAGGCGGCGCACACTTCCTTCGCCTTCGCCGCGCCGGCGGCGGCGTCGCGCGCCGCCGCCGGGGAGGCGAACGCCGCCAGCAAGACGAGCGCGAGCATCGTGGTCGTCGTCTTCATGTCACTTCCCCGCGGTGGCGGTGGCCGGGGCGGCGTAGTACGCCGCGAGGTCGGCCATGTCCTGGTCGGTGAGCGTCGCCGCGATGCCGCGCATCGACGGGTGGCTGCGCTCGCCGCTCTTGTAGGCTTGCAGCGCCTTGACGAAGTACGAGGGGTGCTGCCCGGCGATCCGCGGCACGTGGTAGACCTCGGGGAAGGCGGTGCGCCAGCCCTCGATGCCGTGGCAGCCCTGGCACATCTGCACCTTCTCGCGGCCACGGGCGGCGTCGCCGGCGGGTGCCTGTGCGAAGGCGCTGCCCGCAAGGGCCAGGGCGGCGAGCGCGGCGATCGTCGTCACGGTATTCATGTTGCTCCGGATCCTGTGGATCGTGTGGCGGCAGGCACGACGCCGTGGGCGCCGCCGGGGACGAAAAAACTCCGCGATTCTAGGGGCGGCGACGGGTCGGGTCAAACGAAAGCGCGGGTGACGCGGGGCGGCCGGTCCCCGACTTCAGCGCTGCAGGTGCTTGAGCTTGCCGGGGACGCCCCGCCACTCGTCGGCGTCGGCCGGGGCGGGCTTGCGCTCGATGATCGGCTTCCACTGCTTGGCGAGCTCGGCGTTGAGCGCGATGAACGGCTGCTGGTCCGCCGGGACGTCGTCCTCGGCGTAGATCGCCTCGACGGGGCACTCGGCAACGCACAGCGTGCAGTCGATGCACTCGTCCGGGTCGATGACCAGGAAGTTCGGGCCCTCGCGGAAGCAGTCGACCGGGCAGACGTCGACGCAGTCGGTGTACTTGCAGCGGATGCAGGATTCGGTGACGACGTAGGTCATGGCAGGCGGGATCGAGCGGACCGGCAAAGCGTTGAATCTTAGCAGACCGCCCCAATGTTCCTCCCGGTGGCGACGGCCGCGCGGCCGCTTGCGAACCCGGCCGGCGATGGGCTACCGTAGCCGCTTGGCGCGCCCGCCCGGACGCGCCTTTCTCCCCGAGGATCGACAAAAGCGATGAGCAGCGACCTGATCAAGCACGTTTCCGACGCGACGTTCGAGTCCGACGTCCTCAAGTCCGCGTCGCCGGTGCTGGTGGATTTCTGGGCCGAGTGGTGCGGCCCGTGCAAGATGTTCGCCCCCATCCTGGACGAGGTGGCGAAGGAATACGGCGGTCGCCTCACGGTGGCCAAGCTCGACATCGACAGCAATCCGGCCACGCCCGGCCGCTACGGCATCCGCGGCATTCCCACGGTGATCCTGTACAAGGACGGCCAGCCGCACGCCCAGTCGGTCGGGGCCATGTCGAAGTCGAAGTTGACGCAATTCCTTGACAGCAACCTGTAACGCCGCTACCCTCTCCAGCCGTGAGTGAGGAGCGCGTCCGGGTCCCGGGCGCGCCTCCCTCCCCCTCGAGGCGCCGCCGCTTTCTCCTTTCGCGGCGCCCGGACACTCCCTGATCCTCGCACCGCGGTCGCCCGAAGGCGCCGCCTTCCCGCGCACGCACCCGTACGCCACGGCAGCCCATGCACCTGTCAGAACTCAAGTCCAAGCACGTCTCCGAGCTCCTCGACCAAGCCAACGCGATGGAGATCGACGGCGCCAACCGGATGCGCAAGCACGACCTCATCTTCGCGATGCTGAAGACGCACGCGAAGAAGGGCGAGAGCATCTTCGGCGAGGGCGTCCTCGAGGTCCTTCCGGACGGCTTCGGATTCCTGCGCTCGCCGGACACGAGCTACCTCGCCGGCACCGACGACATCTACATCTCGCCGTCGCAGATCCGCCGCTTCAACCTGCACACCGGCGACACGATCGAAGGCGAGATCCGCACGCCGAAGGACGGCGAGCGCTACTTCGCGCTGGTCAAGGTCGACCGCGTCAACGGCGAGCCGCCGGAGAACGCGAAGAACAAGATCCTGTTCGAGAACCTGACGCCGCTCTTCCCGGACAAGCCGCTCACGCTCGAGCGCGACATCAAGGCCGAGGAGAACATCACCGGCCGCGTCATCGACATCATCGCGCCGATCGGCAGGGGGCAGCGCGGCCTCCTGGTCTCGTCGCCCAAGTCCGGCAAGACCGTGATGCTGCAGCACATCGCGCACTCGATCGCCGCCAACTACCCGGACGTCGTGCTGATCGTGCTGCTGATCGACGAGCGTCCCGAGGAGGTGACCGACATGCAGCGCACGGTGCGCGGCGAGGTCGTCGCCTCGACGTTCGACGAGCCGGCGACGCGCCACGTGCAGGTCGCGGAGATGGTCATCGAGAAGGCGAAGCGGCTGGTGGAGCACAAGCGCGACGTCGTGATACTGCTCGACTCGATCACGCGCCTCGCGCGCGCCTACAACACCGTGGTGCCGGCCTCGGGCAAGGTGCTGACCGGCGGCGTCGACGCGAACGCGCTGCAGCGCCCGAAGCGCTTCTTCGGCGCCGCCCGCAACATCGAGGAGGGCGGCTCGCTCACCATCATCGCCACCGCCCTGATCGACACCGGCTCGCGGATGGACGACGTGATCTACGAGGAGTTCAAGGGCACCGGCAACATGGAGATCCACCTGGATCGCCGCATGGCCGAGAAGCGCACCTACCCGGCGCTCAACGTCAACCGCTCGGGCACGCGGCGCGAGGAGCTGCTGCTCAAGCCCGACGTGCTGCAGAAGATCTGGGTGCTGCGCAAGGTCCTCTATCCGATGGACGAGATGGAGGCGACCGAGTTCCTGATCGACAAGGTCAAGGCGACGAAGAACAACGCCGAGTTCTTCGACCAGATGCGCAAGGGGTGAGCCCCCCGCGCGCGCCGGCGTCGCCGGATGGCCGGCGGCCCGGCGTATCGACGTGACCTCCCCGCGCGCCTCCGCGCCGGTCCTCTTCGCGGTGCTCTGCATTGCGTGGGGGACGTCTTGGATCGCGATGAAGCTCGCGCTCGCGGAGGTTCCGCCGTTCACGTTCACCGTCGCGCGCTCGCTCGTGGCCGGCCTCGCGCTGCTCGCGGCCTGCGGCACGGCCGCGCCGCTCGGCCTCCTGCGCCGCGCGCCGGGGCACATGCTCGCGGTCGCGTTCCTCACCAACACGCTCACCTACGCCGGGCTGTACTGGGGCACCGCGCGGGTGTCGGTCGGCCTCGCGGCGATCGTCAACAACGCGCTGATGCCGCTCGGGCTGTTCGCGCTCGGCCTCGCGTTCGGCGAGGAGTCGTTCTCGCGGCGCAGGCTCGCCGGCATCGCCCTCGGGGCGGCGGGGCTCGCGCTCCTGTTCGCGCCGCAGACGACGCCCGCGGGCGACGCCGCCTCGTTCGCGGGCCTCCTCGCGCTCGCTGGCGGAACGCTCGCCTATTGCCTGGGGTCCGTCTGGAGCCGCCCGCTGCTTCGCGGCGCGAGCCCGATCGCGGTGGGCGCGCTGCAGATGCTCGCCGGCGGCGTGCTTATGGCTCCGATCGCGATTCTTGCCGAAAAGCCGGACGCCGGCGATCTCACCGCCCTCCTCCGTCCGGTGCCGCTCGCCTCGCTCGCGTGGCTCGCGCTGCCGTCCGGAGCCGCGGGACTCGTCATCTACCTGCGCCTGATCCGGGACTGGGGGCCAACGCGGGCCGGCATGTACGCGTTCGTCTCGCCGCTGATCGCGGTGGCGCTGGGCGCGTGGCTCCTTGGCGAGCGGCTCGGGCCGCTCGAGTGGATCGGCGGCGCGTCGATGCTGGCTGCCGCCGCGCTGGTGCTGCCCGGGCGCGGCGGCGGCAGTCGCGCGTCGCGCGCGTGAGCCCCATGACCATGATTCATTGGATGTTTTTTCGCAGGCGTCCATGCGGCATCGCGGCCACCGGGGTTGTCCTCGAGCCCGATCTGCCGCATAATGCGATGTTCCCCCGAACGGCCAATGCCGCCTGCGGGGCAGGCCGGGCACGATCCACCTTCCCGCCCGAGCGACCGAGGACAGCCATGAAAGACGCGATCCACCCCAAGTACGCCGAGATCCAGGTGACCTGCAGCTGCGGCAACACCTTCGCCACCCGCTCGACGGTCGGCAAGCCGTTGCACGTCGAGGTCTGCTCGGCCTGCCACCCGTTCTTCACCGGCAAGCAGAAGGTGATGGACACCGCCGGCCGCATCGACAAGTTCCGCCAGCGCTACGGCAACAAGGGGAAGGGCGCGGGCGCGTCCGCCTGACGCCGATCGCCCGTCGAGCCCCTGCGAAAGGCAGCTTCGGCTGCCTTTTTCGTTCGCGACGCCACCACCGACATGTCCTGGCTCCGCGCCCCGCGTCCGGTCGTGCCCGAAGCGGCCGACCCCGACGTGGTCTCGCCGTCCGCGCCGAACCGCGCCTGGAAAGAGGCCGGGCTCGTGTTCCTCTGCGGCGCGTGGGTGCTGCTCGGCCTGTTCGGGCGCGACCCGTGGAAGACCGAGGACGCGATCGGCTTCGCGGTGGCGTGGGAGATGGTGCAGCGGCACGACTTCCTGGTCCCGCACGTCGCGCAGGAGCCTGCGCTGCACGTCGCGCCGCTGGTGCCGTGGCTCGCGGCGGCGACGTTGTCGTGGCTCGCACCGCCGCTCGATCCTCCCGATGCCGGGCGCATCGCGGTGGGCGTCCTGCTCGTGCTGCTCCTCGCGTTCACCGGCATGGCCGCGCGCGAGCTCTCCGGCCGGTCGATGCGCTGGGTGCCGATCCTCATCGTCGTCGGCACCGTCGGACTGTTCGAGCGGGCGCACCAGCTCTCCGGGGAGCTCGGTCTCACGGTCGCGGTCGCTGCGGCGCTCTACGGGGCGGCGCTGGCGTTGCGGCGGCCGGTCGCGGGAGGCGCCGCGCTGGGGCTCGCGGCCGGCGCGGCGTTCCTGGCATCGGGAACCATCGGCCTCGCCTGGACGCTCGTGCCCGCGCTCGTGTTGCCGGCGTTCGGCGCGGCCTGGCGATCCCGCGCCCACGCGGCGACGTTCGCGGTCGCCCTCGCGGTCGCGATCCCGGTCGCCGCCGCGTGGCCCTGGGCGCTTCACGCACGTTCGCCGGCGCTCTTCGAGGCGTGGACCGCCGCCGAGCGCCTGTCGGCGTGGCTGCCGTTCCTGCCCGGCAGCGCGCCGATCGAGCCGTCCTGGATCGCGCGCAACCTGCTCTGGGTCGCGTGGCCGGCGCTGCCGCTCGTGCTGTGGATGCTGTGGATTCGCGGCCGGGGATTCAACGGCGGCCTGCGCGAGCCGGGGATCGTCGTGCCGGCGGCCTGGTCGGCGGCGCTGCTCCTCTCGATCGCGCTGCTGCCGGATCCGCGCGTGATCCAGACGATGCCGATCGCCGCGCCGCTCGCGATCCTCGCGGCGCACGAGGTGGACTCGCTGAAACGCGGGCAGTCGGCCGCGCTCGACTGGTTCGGCATCCTCACGTTCGGCCTCGCGGCGATCGTGCTCTGGGGCTTCTGGATCGACGCCTACGTGAACGGGATGTCGCCGCGCTTGGCGATGCTGCTGCGCGACAGCGAGACCGGCCACGGCGTGTCGTTCAACCTGCGCGCGGTGCTCGCCGCGCTCGCGCTCACGCTGTTGTGGATCGTGCTCGTGCGCCCGGCACGCCGCTCGAACCGGCGCGCGATCCTCAACTGGGCCGCCGGGATGACGCTGATCTGGGGACTGATCGCGACGATCTGGATGCCCTACGTCAACGCGCGCCGCACCTACGAGGCGGTCGCGCAGGGCATCGCCCACGCGGTGGCCCCGGGCGCGTGCATCGAGCGGCGCGACGTCGGCCTCGCGCAGCGCGCGGCGTTCTACTACTTCTCGGGCATCGTGACGGTGCCCGACGCCTCGCCCCGGAGCGCCGACTGCGACGCCCTGCTGGTCCAATACGGCCGGCTCGCCGACGGCCCGCCGGCCCTGCCCGGCTACGCGATTGCCTGGCAGGGCGGTCGTCGCGGCGACGACGGCGAGCGCTTCGTGCTCTACCGCAAGGGACGCTAGGATGAACATGCCCCCACGCCCGCTCCGCTCGATGCCCCCCGGGGAGCTCAGGTGAAGTTCGTCGACGAGGCGGTGATCGAGGTGCACGCCGGCGACGGCGGCAACGGCGCCGTGTCGTTCCGCCGCGAGAAGTACGTGCCGCGCGGCGGTCCCGACGGCGGCGACGGCGGGCGCGGCGGCAGCATCTTCGTCGTCGCCGACCGCAACATCAACACGCTGATCGACTACCGCTACCAGCGGCTGTTCCGAGCGCAGCGCGGGGAGAACGGCCGCGGCGCCGACCAGTACGGCAAGGGCGGCGACGACATCGTGCTGCGCGTGCCGGTCGGCACGGTGATCGCCGACGCGGACAGCGGCGAGCGCGTCGCCGACCTCGCGACCGACGACGCGCGCGCGCTGGTCGCGAAGGGCGGACGCGGGGGCCTCGGCAACCTGCACTTCAAGTCGAGCACGAACCGCGCGCCGCGGCAGTCGACGCCCGGCGAACAGGGCGAGGCGCGCAGGCTGCGTCTCGAGCTGCGGGTGCTCGCCGACGTGGGGCTCCTCGGCATGCCCAATGCCGGCAAGTCGACGCTGATCCGCGCGATCTCGGCCGCGCGGCCGAAGGTCGCCGACTACCCGTTCACGACGCTCGCGCCGAACCTCGGCGTCGTGCGCACCGACGAGAACCGCAGCTTCGTCGTCGCCGACATCCCGGGCCTGATCGAGGGCGCGGCCGAAGGTGCGGGCCTGGGCCTCCAGTTCCTGCGCCACCTTCAGCGCACCCGCCTCTTGCTGCACGTCGTCGACGTCGCCCCGCTCGACCCGGACGCCGACCCGGTGGCCGACGCGCGCGCGATCGTCGCCGAGCTCAGGAAGTACGACGCCTCGCTCTTCGCGAAGCCGCGCTGGCTGGTGCTGAACAAGCTCGACCTGCTGCGGGAAGACGAGCGCGTCGCGCGCGCCAAGGCCTTCGTCAAGGCGTTGCGCTGGAAGGGGCCGGCGTACTCCGTCGCCGCGATCAGCGGCACCGGCTGCCGCGAGCTGGTCTACGCGATCCAGGACTGGCTGGACGCGCATCCGGCCCATGCCGCGTCGCCGGTCGACACGGCGGATGCCGCGACGGCGCCGGTCCTGCTGACGCCCGCGCCGGTCGGCCCGCGCCGGCGCCGCGCCAGGAAGACGACGCCGGACGCCCCATGACCTCGATCCTCGCCACGGCCACGCGCATCGTCGTCAAGGTCGGCTCGAGCCTCGTCACCGACGAGGGCCGCGGCCTCGACCACGCCGCGGTCGCGCGATGGGCCGCGGAGATCGCCGCGCTGACGCAGGCCGGCAAGGAGATCGTGCTCGTGTCCTCCGGCGCGATCGCCGAGGGCATGCGCAGGCTGGGATGGAGCGCCCGGCCGAAGGCGATCCACGAACTGCAGGCCGCGGCGGCGGTCGGCCAGATGGGCCTCGTGCAGGCCTACGAGGCCGCGTTCGGGACCTTCGGTCTCAAGACGGCGCAAGTACTGCTGACGCACGAGGACCTCGCCGACCGGCGCCGTTACCTCAACGCGCGCTCGACGCTCCGCACGTTGCTCGCGCTCGGGGTGATCGCGATCATCAACGAGAACGACACGGTCACGACCGACGAGATCCGCGTCGGCGACAACGACACGCTGGGCGCGCTCGTCACCAACCTGATCGAGGCCGACGTGCTGGTGCTGCTCACCGACCAGCAGGGCCTCTACACCGCGGACCCGCGCCGCGACGACTCGGCGCGGCTCGTCTCAAGGGCGCGCGCAGGCGACACGGCGCTCGAGGCGATGGCCGGGGGCGCCGGCAGCGCGATCGGGCGGGGCGGCATGCTGACCAAGGTGCTCGCGGCGAAGCGCGCGGCGCGCAGCGGCGCCGCGACCGTGATCGCGAGCGGGCGCGAGCCCGACGTGCTCACCCGCCTCGCGCAGGGCGAGGCGATCGGGACCGAGCTCTTCGCCGAGACGCAGACGCTCGCGGCGCGCAAGCAGTGGCTCGCCGACCACGTGCAGCTCGCCGGGCGGCTCGTGCTCGACGCCGGCGCGGTACGCGCGCTCGCCCGCGAAGGCAAGAGCCTGCTGCCGATCGGCGTCGTCGGGGTCGACGGCGCGTTCCAGCGCGGCGAGGTCGTCGGCTGCTTCGACGCCGAGGGCCGCGAAGTGGCGCGCGGGCTCGTCAACTACGACGCCGCCGAGGCCTCGCGCATCATGCGCAAGCCGTCTTCCGAAATCGAGGCGGTGCTGGGCTACGTCGACGAGCCGGAGCTCATCCACCGCGACAACCTCGTCCTCCTGTAAGTGGGGTCAGACTCGACTTTTCCGTCGCTTCGGGGAAAAGTCGAGTCTGACCCCACTTGCGGGGACGGACGGGTACACTCGGCGCACGTAACGCAAACGGAGAGGCTCCATGAACCTGGTCGAACGCCTGAAGGGGATCCTGCTCGCGCCGAAGGCCGAGTGGCCGAAGATCGCGGCCGAGCCGATGACCGCGCAGGGCATCTACACCGGCTGGGTGATGATCCTCGGGGCTATCGGGCCGCTCGCGATGCTGGTCGGCTATCGCAACTTCGGCTTTGCGGTCGTCCAGTACGTGGTCATGCTGGCGATGACCGCCATCATCGCGCTGATCGTCGACTTCCTCGCGCCCCGCTTCGGCGGCCAGAAGGACTTCGTCGCGGCGCTCAAGCTCTCGGCGTTCAGCTATACGGCAGCATTCGTCGCCGGCATCCTGCACGTGCTGGGCACGAGCGGCGGCATCCTGATCCTCGCCGCATCGCTCTACGCCTGGTACACGTTCTACCTCGGCGCGCCGGTGCTCAAGAAGTGCGCGCCGGAGAAGGCGCTCGTCTTCACCATCGTCGTCGTCCTGTGCGGGATGGTGCTCGGCATGCTGATCGGCCTCAGCGCCTCGCGAGGCGGCCTCGCCCCGGCGATGTGACCCGTACCTGAGCGGAGCGCGACGGCGCCGCACCGCCCGGCCGCCTCAGTCGCCGCTTCGCGCGTCCGGCGCCGCGTAGGACGCCGGCGCCACGGCCCGCGGGACGCCGTAGAGGCGCCCGCGCCGCGCCGGAAGGCGCAGGTGGAGGAAGCGCTCGAGCTCCAGCAGCGCGAGCCGGTACACCTCGCGCTTGAAATCGATGACGCTGTCGAGCGGCACCCAGTAGTCGTGCCAGCGCCACGCGTCGAACTCGGGCTTCTCCGAGGCGCGGAGGTTCATGTCGCTGTCGCGGCCGACGAGCCGCACCAGGTACCAGATCTGCTTCTGGCCCTTGTAGCTGCCCCGCCACTCGCGCCGTATCCAGCGCTGAGGCACGTCGTAACGCAGCCAGTCCCTGGTCCGGCCGAGGATCCTCACGTGGTCGGGCACGAGCCCGACCTCTTCGCGCAGTTCGCGGTACATCGCCCGCTCGGGCGTCTCACCGGGATCGATGCCACCTTGCGGAAATTGCCACGAGTGTTCGCGGATCCTCTTGCCCCAAAAGACCTGGTTCTTCGCGTTGACGATGACGATGGCGACGTTCGGGCGATACCCGTCGCGATCAAGCATCGCTGCTCCCGAAACGGATTGATTGCATTGATTGTTGCACGGATCGCCGCGGCCGAAAAGCGACGCCGCCGCGCTGCGGGAGCGAAGCCCCCGCGTAGCGCCCGGCCCGCCCGCGCCGCGCAGGCAGGCGCGGAACGCCTCGGGACGGACGCGGCTACTGCAGCTGGTACGGGGCGGGATCGGTCGCCGGCTGCTGGTCGGCGATCGCGACGTCGGTCGGCACGAACTCGCCGCGCTCGACGTCGAAGACGAGGATGCGCCCGTCCTCGATCACGTAGTGCCACCCGTGCAGGAACAGCCGCCCCTCCTGCACCCCGCGCGCAACCATCGGGTAGTCCATCAGCCGCTCGAGCTGCAGCACGATCGAGCGCTGCTCGGTGCGGCGCAGCGCCTCCTCGGTGGCCATCACCGGCAGCGCGGCGTCGCGCGCGAAGTCGAGCCAGCGGTTGAGGTTGGGCATCGAGTCGCTGGGATCGTCGTAGAGCGCGCGCATCGCGCCGCAGTGGCTATGGCCGCAGAGCACGATGTCGTGCACCTTGAGGCGCTCGACCGCGAACTCGATCGCCGCCGCGGTGCTGTGGTCGCCGGGGGTCGCGTCGTACGGCGGCACGAGGCAGCCGACGTTGCGCACGACGAAGAGGTCCCCCGGACCGGTACCGGTCAGCACGTACGGGACGATGCGCGAGTCCGAGCAGCCGATGAAGAGCGTCTTCGGGCTCTGGCCCTCCGCGACCAGCCGCCGGTACTCGTCGCGGTAGCGCGGGAAGAAGCGCTTTTCGAACCGGGACAGGCGCTTCAGCAGGTCTTCCATGGCGAGTGCGATTATGCCGCGTCCCGGCGACGGCGTACCGGGTGCCCGGCGGTTCACGCCGCTGCGCCGCTGCCGCCGTGGTTTCAGCGCGCCCGGGCGGTCACGGCGTCCGGAAACGGTAGTAGCTGCGCGCCGGGATGAAGTCGAGGCAGCCGCAGCTGTCGAGATCATCCGCGCGGCAAGGCCGCGGAACGACGCGGCCGCCGTCGACGTGGCTGTAGTAGACGAGGCGGGTGAGCGGGTCCGGCAGCTCGAGGCGCGGCGTATTGGCGGCGCTCCACCGCGTCGCCCGCGGCGCGCCGTCGACCGCGTAGCGCATGCGCACGCTCCAGTAGTAGGTCGTCTTCGGCGCGAGCGGCGTCTCGACGCGGTGCCCGGTCGAGGTGAGCCCGAGGCGCTCGTAGGCGATCTCGCCCGGTGCGCCGGCGATCTCGTTCCAGATGCGCAGGTCGTAGCGGACGTCGGTGGCGCGCGCCCAGGGCGCCGGGGCGCGGGCGTCGGCAAGCGCCGGCCGCGGCCGCCACGAAAGCAGCGGCTCGACCGACTCGACCAGCGTGCTCGAAGGCTGCGAGTCGAGCGTCCGGAGGTTTCCGGTCCACGACCACGAGACGGCGGGATGGACCGGGTCGAGGCCGCAGGTCCGGGGCGCCGGGCTGCCGGGGCCGAACACGGCCTCCGTGCCGAGCAGCAGGTCGTCGACGACGCGCTCGACGATCGTGCGCCGCGCCTTGGCGAGCTCGACTCTCGCGAGCTCGCCGCCGTTGCGCATCCACGCGTCGGGCGCGTGCGGGGGGCTCACGTAGAGCAGCCCACGCAGTCGCGCCGGCGTCCCGGTGGCCGCGTCGACGAGCCGCGCCTCGGCCGCGAGGAACATCGCCACACCCGCTTCGACGCGGCCGGCCGACGCATAGCCAACCCGCGTCACCCGCACCTCGATGGCGGCGTCGAGGCCGCGGTCGCGCAGCCGGCGGTACTCAGGCGTGGCGCCCGGCGAGCCGAGCACCGAAGCGTCGAGCGCCTCGGCGCGCTGGCCGGCGTGCCGGTTCGCGGCCGCGGCAATTTCCGGCGCAAACGACGTGACGTCGAGCCCGTCGGCAACCAGTGCCGCCATCTGGCGCAGCCGCGTCGCGGTCTCCTCGGTCGGAACGGTTGCGGCAGCCGACGCGCCGCCTGCGAGCGCAACGCCTGCGACCGGCGCCGCCACGAGCGCGAGCGCCGCAGGTCCCAGGAAGATGAGCGTGGGTCCGGCGGCGCCCAGGGCCGGGATCATCAAGAGCAGGTACTCGACGCCCGCCTTCGTCGCCCCGGCGCCGAAGGCCTGCGAACGGTCGGCGAAGGGCGCTTCGAACGTCGACTCCAGCGGCGTGGGGAGGAGGATCACGGCGACGGCCGCGGGCGCGCCCACCCGGACCGGCGTGATGCCGCCCCCGACCGGCGGGGGAGTCGTCGCGCAACCCGCGAGCGCGAGCGGGACGGCGAACGCAACCGCGGCTCGCCGCTGCGCGCTGGAACGTCGTGACGTGGACCGATTCACACTGCCCTCCCCCGGGCCTGGGTGCCAGCCGGAAGCGCCTGCGACCGGCGGCCCGAATCAGGTCGCG
>Ga0114939_10001006_pt1 | contig 22860 bp, 23 predicted proteins | sample AshMeaCrysSpring_FD_87196 | JGI IMG/M metagenome (GOLD analysis project Ga0114939, IMG submission 87196) | Groundwater microbial communities from Big Spring, Nevada to study Microbial Dark Matter (Phase II) - Ash Meadows Crystal Spring | ecosystem: Environmental > Aquatic > Deep subsurface >...
AACATCGCGGCACTGCTGCACTGCCAGGACGCCGACTTCAAGGACATCGTCTCTGCGATCACCTACCTGAGGCATCCCGCGGACGCGGCGCGTCTCGTCAAGAAGCTTCACGAAGCCGGCTTCGACGGATTCCCGCATGCGATGGTCACGGCGCCGATCTGCCGGCCCGATCTGCTTTGCGAAACCGAGGCGCTGGCGGTCCTGGCGAGAGTCGCGCCGGTCACCTCGGGCAGCATGTAGGCGGTTGCAGGGCTAGTGGATCGGGCGGCCCCCGCCCCAGCGACGCGCGAGCGCCGCAATGTGCGCGGGGTGCGTATCGCAACAGCCGCCAATCAGCGTCGCGCCGGCCGCGACCCACGTCTCAGCGACATCCGCATAGGCTTCCGGCCCCAGCAGGGCGCCTGCACACGCGTCCAGCGCATCCTGGTCGGGAGCGTTCGTGCAACTGTTCGCATAGGCGCCGATTGGCCGGTCGGTCGCGGCACGCAATTCCTTGAGCGCCTCGCGCACGTGAGCCGTCGGGATGCAGTTGACGAGAAAGCCCTGCACCGGCAGTCCGTCGAGCGCTCGCACCGCGCTCGTGAGTGACTCGCCGCTGCGCAGTACCGCGGCATCAAGTGCGAGATTCCAGGAGACCCAGACTTTCAATCCTGCCCGCTCAGCGGCGCGCGCCGCCGCGACTGCCTCACGCGCCGTGGTCAGTGTTTCAGCCAGCGCGAGATCAACGGCGCCGGCAAGTGCGTGGGCAATGCGCGCATACGTCTCATCGAGCTCCGCCTGCGCTGGAACAAGATCCGGGCGGTAGGTAGTGTCGAGCGGCGGCAGTGAACCAGCGATCAGCACATCGCTGCGGCCGGCTTCGTCCCGAGCTGCACGGGCAAGGCGGCAGGCGGTGAGCGTCAGTTCCTCGAGCCGCTCCGACATTCCCACGCGGGAAAGCAGGCGCGGCACGACTGCGTAGTTGTTCACTGTCACCACGCCTGCTCCCGCCTCGATGTAGTCGCGGTGTACCTGCTCGACTGCGACGGGGTCGCGCACTAGCGCGACGGCCGACCACGCCGAACTCCTGTAGTCGGGAACGGCGGCACCACGCGCCTTGAGTTCGGTACCCATCGCGCCGTCGAGTATCGTCACGCGTGACCGTGTCATGGCTCGATTTTGCTCCGCGGTAGCGCCATGATCATCAACGATTCGGCGCCGCGTTCAAAGCTCCCTCGAGCGTTCGCGACGCACGGCCGTCGCAGCCTCCCGATCACGCAGCGCGCCCGACAACGGCCAGGGAGCACGCGCATGCGTGTCCGCCACCGCGCGTTCCGGGGGAGCGTTTGAATCCCGCAGTCCGTAGCTTCGACAACCTTGTTTGAGCTGGTGGCTCATCGCGGGTCGTCGTAGGATCCACACGGCATCCACTCCGGGGGACGGCGCGGGATGGCCTCGATCTTCCTGAGTTACCGTCGCAGCGACACTAGCGGGCATGCCGGCCGACTGGCCGATGCGCTCGAGGCTCGCTACGGTCGCCAGGCGGTGTTTCGCGACGTCGAATCCATCGAAGCGGGTACCCGTTTCGATCAGGCGATCGAGCGGGCGCTTGCCGACTGCCAGGTATTCCTGCCGCTGGTCGGCGACGAGTGGCTCAGCTGCCGCGGGGCTGACGACAGGCGCCGCCTCGACGATCCGGCCGACTATGTGCGCCGCGAGGTCGCCGCGGCACTGCAGCGCGGCGTGGCGATGATCCCCGTGCTCCTGGAAGGCACGATCATGCCCGCTTCGTCGGCGCTGCCCGCCGAGCTGCAAGCCCTGGCGCGTTACCAGGCCATCGAACTGAGCGACATCCGATGGGATTACGACGTTGAGCGACTCATCGAGGCGATCGACCGAAGGATCCGCCTAAGTCCGACAGCGGCCCAGGCGACGCAAGCGGAGGCGCAGCATTCCGTCGCCGGGGCGACCGCAACTTCGCGCCGCACGATTCTTTTGGGCAGCCTGGGCAGCGGCTTGGTGGCGCTCGGGCTCGCGGCCGGTGCGATCACGTGGTGGCACTCGCGGCCGCAGGAACAGTCGACGCCTGTCCCAACCACGCCCGCACCCGTGCCTGCAGTCGACGGTGTGTGGATGCTGCCCAGCGGCAGCTTCTGGACGGTGCAGCAGGACGGCCGCAGTCTCGTGGTCGAGGAGACGCACTACGACTCGCGACAGGTGTGGCGGCGTGGCACCGGAACGCTGCTCGACGATCGCCGGATCGAGGTCGAGCTGTCGCCGGTGTTCGACCCGCCGGAACGCCTGCGCCTGTCGTATCGACTGCGCCTCTCCAGCGATGCGCGGACCCTCTCGGGCGAGGTGCGCGATACAGTGAGCGACCGCAGTGGGACCGTGACCTTGATGCGTCGCTGAACGGTCGCGGGTCTAGCGCAGCAGTTCGTAGGATCCCGCGAATGCCACCGCGGCCACGCGCCAGATGTTCCGCGGGTTGTCGTGATCCTGCACGATCGCGTCGCCGGGTCGGGCGACCATCGTCTCGCCCCAGGGCGCCCCGAACGAGAATTCGCCCTGCTCCGGCGAGACCACGAAGTAGCGTACGGTCTGGCCCAGGGGCAGCGCCTTGCGCCAACCGTCCGCGCCCGGCGGCTGGTCGGCCAGGCGATAACGCTCCTGGAACTCGCCGCCATCCACGAGATACTGCTCCTCGCCGGTCTCTGCAATGCGATTGCGAACGACCCAGTCACCGGCGGCAGCCGGATGGCTCTGCGTTTCCTTGCCCTCGCCGGCAATCACCGTGACGATGACTTCGCCGACACGCGCGGGCCTCACATCCACGGCCTTCGACTTGCGGGCAAGGCCCGTCCGGCCCTCGGCGCGGGCCCGGTCCACGAGGTCGAGCACGTCGTCAAGCGAGAGCGGTTGGCATCGCTGATCGTTCGACATGGCGGCGGCGATTATGCATGCGGCAGCACGTCCGCACGAGCCGACCGGCGACGCCATCGCCAGCGGAGCTTCTGCAGTTCCGTCACGGCGAGCAGCTTCAGCGCGGAACAGCGGTTTGCCGCCGCCGCGCCGGCGCCTCAGTAAGCCCGTTTCTTGGTATCCATCATCCGCAGGATCAGCGGCGTGAGGATGATCTGCATCGCGATCGGCAGCTTGCCCCCGGGCAGCACCAGCGTGTTCGGCCGCGACATGAACGAGTCGTGCACCATCGACAGCAGGTAGGGGAAGTCGATGCCCTTGGGGTTGGCGAAGCGGACGATCAGGAAGCTCTCGTCCGCGGTCGGGATGTCCTTGGCGATGAACGGGTTCGACGTGTCGACGGTCGGCACGCGCTGGAAGTTGATGTGCGTGCGCGAGAACTGCGGGCAGATGAAGTTCACGTAGTCGGGCATGCGACGCAGGATCGTGTCCACCACCGCCTCGGTGGAGTAGCCGCGGCGGCTGCGGTCGCGGTGCAGTTTCTGGATCCACTCGAGGTTGATGCTCGGGGCCACGCCGACGAGCAGGTCCACGTACTTCGCCACGTCGTGCTCGGCCGTCTGAACCGCGCCGTGCAGTCCCTCGTAGAACAGCAGGTCGGAACCCTCGCCGATCTCCTTCCACGGCGTGAACGTGCCCGGCTCGCCGCCGTACCTAGCGCCTTCCTCGGCGTCGTGGATGTACGTGCGGGAGCGGCCACTGCCGCTCAGCGCGTAGCTCTTGAACAGCGCCTCGAGTTCACCGAACAGGTTCGAGTCCGGGCCGAAGTGGCTGAAGTTCTTGTTCCCCTCCGCTTCCGACTCCTTCATCTTCTGGCGCATCTCGACGCGGTCGTAGCGGTGAAAGGCGTCGCCCTCGACGATCGCGGCGTCAATCTTCTCGCGGCGGAAGATCCACTCGAAGGTCGTCTTCACCGTGGTCGTGCCGGCGCCGCTCGAGCCGGTCACTGCGATAATGGGATGTCTCGCCGACATGGGGGGCCTCCGGCCTCGTTCAGGCGTTCGTGAACAGCGAGCGCTCGCCGAACAGCGGCGAGCTGTAGGGCTTGTCATCACCCCGGTCGTACTCGGCGTGATAGCGCTCGATGCGGGCCACCTCGGCGCGGGAGCCGAGAATCACCGGGACGCGCTGGTGGATGCGCTCCGGCACGACCTCCATGATCCGGCCGCGGCCCGTGGACGCCGCGCCGCCGGCCTGCTCGACGATCATCGCCATCGGGTTGGCCTCGTAGAGCAGGCGCAGGCGCCCCTCGCGGTTCGCCTCTTTCTGGTCGCGCGGGTACATGTAGACGCCGCCGCGCAGCAGGATCCGGTGCACGTCGGCGACCATCGAGGCGACCCAGCGCGTGTTGAAGTCGCGCCCGCGCGGCCCCTCCTTGCCCGCCTTGCACTCGTCGACGTAGCGAGTAACGGGTGGCTCCCAGAAACGCCGGTTGGAGGCGTTGATCAGGTAGTCCGACCCCTCCTCGGGGACGCAAATGTCCGGGTGCGTCAGGACGAAGTTGCCGATCTCGCGATCGAGCGTGAACCCGTGGGTGCCGCGGCCGACGGTGAGGACCACCTGGGTCGAGGGTCCGTAGATCGCATAGCCGGCGGCGAGCTGCCTGGTACCCGGCTGCAGCACGACCGCCGTCCCTCGCGTGGTGTCCGGGAGCGCGAGCACGGAGAAGATCGAGCCGACCGGCAGGTTGACGTCGAGGTTGCTCGATCCGTCGAGCGGGTCGAAGACCAGCGCGAGGCGGCCGTTGCCGTCGACGAAGTGCACGTCCTCGCGCTCCTCGGAGGCGAGCGCGCCAACGAGCTCGCTCCACTCGACGCCACGGGCAAACAGATCGTCGGCAAGGACATCGAGCTGCTTCTGCGCCTCGCCCTGCGCGTTCTCGGTACCTGCGAGTCCCGCGAGGCCCACCAGCGGGCCCTTGCCGACCGCCGCCGAGACTGCCTTGATGACGGCGGCCACATCCACCAGCAGCGCGGCGAGCTCGCGGCCGTGCGGGCCTTCAGGGACCTGCTGGATGAGGAACTTGGAGATCGTGGTATGGCCAGGGTTCAGCATGGAGCCTCCTCGGCGGCGCCCTGCGCGCGCGCCGCGTCGAACACGCGGCTCGCGCGGATATCGGCCGCCTCGATCGTCATGAGCATTTCCGCGTCCACCTGCCCGACCTCGAGCAGGCGTCGTGCCTGGCGGAGTCGGGAGCGGTCCAGTGCGTTGCGCAGCGAGCGGGCGTTGGCGAAATTCGGCTGCCCGCGCCGCAGCCGCATGTACTCCTCGAGCGCGACACGGCCATCCCTCGACAGCCGCAGCCCGAGGCCACCGACCATCCGGTCGGCGATCGCGAGCAGCTCGGACACGTCGTAGTCCGGGAAATCGATGTGGTGGGCGACCCGCGAGCCAAGTCCCGGGTTGCTCTGGAAAAACGTGTCCATGCGCGACTTGTAGCCAGCGAAGATCACGACCAGGTCCTCGCGCTGGTTCTCCATCACCTGCATCAGTATCTCGATGGCCTCCTGGCCGTAGTCGCGCTCGTTCTCCGGCCGGTAAAGGTAATAGGCCTCGTCGATGAACAGCACGCCGCCCATCGCGCGCTTCAGGACTTCCTTGGTCTTGGGCGCGGTGTGGCCGATGTACTGGCCCACGAGGTCATCGCGCGTCACAGCGACGAGATGTCCCTTGCGCACGTGGCCGAGGCGATGAAGGATCGTCGCCATGCGGCTCGCGACCGTGGTCTTGCCGGTGCCCGGGTTGCCGGTGAAGCACATGTGCAGCGATGGCTTGGCACCCTCGACGCCGAGCGCCGCTCGCGCCTTGTCCACCACCAGCAGCGAGGCGATCTCGCGCAGGCGCATCTTGACGGGCGCGAGGCCGACGAGCTCGCGATCGAGCTCGTCGAGCACCTCGCCGACGCCGGACTCGGCGAGCAGCGCCTTGAGATCGATGGAACCAGCCGCGGTCACGATGCGTCGCGCCGCTCAGGCCCGCTCGAGCGTGTAGCGCACGAGCCGGTTCTCGCTCTCCTCACGCCGCAGCCGGTAACGGGCCTCCTCGGGCGGACGGTGCGCGATGAACGACATGCGCATCGTCTCGAAGCCGCGCGCCGAGTCGAAGGCGTTGACCTTTATGTAGCAGTCGCTGTGGTTCTTGCGGCATTCGCGCAGCTCGCCGAGCAGGCCGGCGGCGTCCTTCAGGTCGAACATGGGCATCCCCCACATCTCCCAGTAGACGTTGCGAGGATGCGGGTCGTCGGTGTACTCGATCGAGACCGCCCAGTTCTGCTGCAGTGCGTACTCCACCTGCTTGCCGATCTGCTCGTCGGTGAGGTCGGGCAGGAACGAGAATGTGCCTTGTGTGATGCGCATGGCGTGCTCCTCAGGCGACGCTCGCCGTCGGCACGAAGTCCGAGGTGTCGGTCGAGGCGTAGTTGAACGTGACGTCCTTCCAGGTCGAGAGCGCGGCCTCGAGCGGCCGGCAGGTCTTGGCAGCCTGCATGAGGATCTGCGGACCCTCGTTGACGATATCGCGGCCTTCATTGCGCGCCAGCACCATGGCTTCGAGCGCGACCCGGTTCGCGGTGGCGCCGGCCTGGATGCCCATCGGGTGACCTATCGTGCCGCCGCCGAACTGCAGCACCACGTCGTCGCCGAACAGGTCGATGAGCTGGTGCATCTGCCCGGCATGGATGCCGCCGGACGCAACCGGGAGCACCTTGCGCAGGCCCGCCCAGTCCTGGTCGAAGAACAGCCCGCGCGGCAGGTCCTTCTGCGTGTAGGCGTCGCGCATCACGTTGTAGAAACCCTGCACGGTGAGCGGGTCGCCTTCGAGCTTGCCGACCGCCGTGCCGGCGTGGGCATGGTCCACCCCCGCGAGCCGCAGCCACTTGGAGATCACGCGGAAGGAGATGCCGTGGTTCTTCTGACGCGTATAGGTGCTGTGTCCCGCGCGGTGCAGGTGCAGGATCATGTCGTTCTGGCGCGACCACTCCGAGATCGACTGGATGGCAGTCCAGCCGATCACGAGATCGATCATCACGATGCAGGAACCGAGCTGCTTCGCGTACTCGCCGCGCCGGTACATCTCCTCCATCGTGCCTGCGGTGATGTTGAGGTAGTGGCCTTTCACTTCGCCGCTCGCCGCCTGCGCCTTCTGCACCGCCTCCATGCAGAAGCTGAAGCGGTCGCGCCAGTGCATGAAGGGCTGCGAGTTGATGTTCTCGTCGTCCTTCGTGAAGTCGAGGCCGCCGACCAGCGCCTCGTAGACGACGCGGCCGTAGTTCTTGCCGGAGAGCCCGAGCTTGGGCTTGATCGTGGCACCGAGCAGCGGCCGGCCGTACTTGTCGAGGCGCTCGCGCTCCACGACGATGCCGGTCGGCGGACCCTTGAAGGTCTTCACGTATGCGACCGGGAAGCGCATGTCCTCGAGGCGCAGGGCCTTGAGCGGCTTGAAGCCAAACACGTTGCCGATGATCGAGGCGGTCAGGTTCGCGATCGAGCCTTCCTCGAACAAGGCGAGGTCGTATGCGATATAGGCGAACCACTGGCCGGGCGTTCCCGGCACCGGCTCGACCCGGTATGCCTTGGCCCGGTAGTTCTCGGCCGCCGTCAGGCGGTCGGTCCAGACCACGGTCCAGGTCGCTGTCGAAGACTCGCCGGCAACTGCGGCCGCCGCTTCCTCCTCATCCACCCCGTCCTGCGGCGTGATGCGGAAGCAGGCGATCACGTCGGTGGGCTTGGGCTCGTAGTCCGGGACCCAGTACCCCATTTCCTTGTACTTGAGCACCCCGGCCTGGTAGCGCTTGGCAACATTGCCGGTAGTGCGCTGGACGCTGCCGGTACCGTGGGAAGCGACCGTTTTCGTCATGAGTCCGCCCTCCTCGCCACACGTGTGGCGGCATGTTTTCACTGTAGAGCGGATATCGATTAATTGATACTTAGGGTTTTTTGGCTTTTTGATAAGCTTAGCTTATGGAGCAGCGCCATCTCAGCTTGCGCCAATTAGAGGTCCTGAAGGCCGTCGCCGAAACGGGCTCGATGGCCCAGGCGGGTCGCCGGCTGTTCATGACCGGGCCGGGCATCACCCAGCAGGTCCAGCAGCTGGAGAAGGCACTGGGCATGCCCGTGTTCGACCGGCTCGGCCGCCGCCTGCGGCTCACCGCGGCCGGCGAGCGCGCCCTTGCCGCAGCCAACGAGGTGCACGCGCGCCTCGGCGCACTGGCCAGGGAAATGGACGCTCTGCGCAAGCGTGACGACGGCACTCTGCACCTCGGCATCCTCGCAACCGCGACGCACATCCTGCCGCCGCTGCTGGCCGAGTTCCGGTGTCGTGCGCCCGGCATCGCCGTGCACATGGCCGTATCGACACGCGAGGAACTGTCGCGGCACGTGCTCGACGGCGACGTGGATCTCGCACTGATGGGCCGCGATGCGGACAGCGGCACGGCGGAAGCCGCGGCCGGCGGTCGCCTGGTGCGCGAGCCGTTCGCCAGCAACCCGCACGTGATCATCGCGTGGCCCGGTCACCCGCTGGCCACGGCTCGCGGCATCGCACCGATCGAACTGCGGCACGAGAGCATCGTGCAGCGCGAGCCGGGCTCGGGCACCCGCGGCATGCTCGACGCGTTCCTCGCCGTGCACCGCATCGTGCCGCGGGAACGCATCACGGTGAGCGGCAACGAGATGGCCAAGCACGCCGTGATGTCGCAGCTCGGCATCAGCCTCACTTCGATGCACACGCTGTTTCTCGAGTTGAAGACCGGCGCGCTGGTGCGGCTCGACGTGGACCACACGCCGATCGAGCGCACCTGGTACGTGGTGTACCACCCGAATCGCTGGCTGCCGCCGGCCGCGGCGGCGTTTCGCGAATACCTGCTCGACGAAGGAGCCCGCAAGGTCGAGGCCGAGACCCGGCAGCTGCTGTCGGGCAAGCTTGCGAAGGCTAGTGGCGCACCGCCTCGAGCCAGCTGAGCAGGTCGGCGAGAACGCGCTCGCGCTCCGGTTCGTTGTAAATCTCGTGGTAGAGCCCTTCATAGATGCGCAGGGATCTCAGGCGCTGCTCACCGAGGCGCTGATAGACCGGCTGCACACCGCCGAGCGGTACCAGCCGGTCGGCGGTACCGTGCTGCGCGAGCACACGTAGCCTGAGCTGGCTCGCGCGGGCCGCGACGGAATCCATCGCGCTCAGCAGCTCGACCACTGTGCGCGACGGCACCGAGCCGTGGAACACGAGCGGATCCTGTTCGTAGGCGCGCACCACCGCGGGATCGCGGCTCACGGACGCAGCCTCCAGCTTCACGGCTCCCACGTTCGGGGCGATCCGCGACATCAGCTTCGCGATCGCGAGCTTCATCGCCGGCACCGCCTCCGCGGCGGCGAGCGCCGGCGCCGAAAGCACCAGACCCACCAGTCCGCGGGGATTACGCAGCGCGCAGTCGAGTGCAATGAGTCCACCCATGCTGTGGCCGAACAGCACCGTCGGAACGCCCGGGTGTTCGCGCTGCGCACGCCCGGTGAATGTGCTCAGATCGCTCACGACATAGTCGAAGCGATCGATGTTGGCAGGCGCTGCGCCGCCGGAGCGACCGTGTCCCCGGTGGTCGACCGCATAGACGGCGCAGCCGGTGTGGACGAGGCGCTCGGCCAGCCACTGGTAGCGCCCGAGATGCTCGCCCAACCCATGGGAAAGCACGACGACCATGCGTGGTTCCGCCTCCGGCAGCCAGGCATGACCGTGCAGTTCCACCTCGTGGGAGCCGCGCAGGCGGAGTTCACGCTGCATCACTTCGGCCTCCTCCCTGTGGTTCGTGCACGAGGCTCACCGGGCCATCGCGCAAGCGTCCTGACGAACTGCTGACGCACTCCTTCGATGCATCGGTCGAGATCCTTGAGCCTCCATGCGTCCACCCGGACCGGGGGCAGGACGGCCACCTCCACCGTCCCCGGCCTCATGGTACCCGAGGTGCGCGAGCCGAGTTCCTCCGCATTGCGGATCACGATCGGCACGATCGGAACCTTGGCGGCCATCGCCATTCGGAACGCGCCCTTCCTGAACTCACCGATTCCATTGCCGGCCACGCGGGTGCCCTCGGGCGCAACCAGCATCGAGATGCCTTCGCCCAGCAGCTTCGTGACTGGCGCCAGCGCGGCGATCGCCGCAGGTCTGTCGTCGCGGTCGACGAACGCGATTGGCAGGAACCGGCTCGCCGCTGCGAACAACGGCACTCTCGCGAACTCCTTCGCTGCGACCGCACCGAAATCGCGCTGCACGAGTCGACCGACGACCTGCACGTCGAGGATGTTGCGGTGGTTCCAGATGAACACCGCCGGCCGTGCTGACCACAGGTTTTCCTCGCCCGTCACCTGCAGTCTTACCTTGCCGAGGCCGAGCGAGATCCCGGTGAGCGTGGACGAGAGGAAATTCGCAGCTTCGCGCCTGTCCCCGGTAAAGGCACGCATCGCGAGTGCAGCGACCAGCACCGGCACTGCACTCGCCGTGCCAAGTGCGCCGCGAAACTGTGCCTCCGCACTGGTATTGCTGCGGCGGTCGTGGCGCAGCACCGGCCAGCCCTCGCGCGCGGCCGCTGCAGCGAGCAACGGGCGCGGATTGGTGGGACACGGATGACCGACAGCCTGCATCAACGGCAGTTCCTCGTCGCCATCCGCATAGAAATAGCTGCGACGCATGTCAACGTTGTGGCGGCTCGCGAACTCGCGCACCGCCTCGGCCTTGGCCCGTCCCCAGAGAATTGGCCCTTTCGACTTGCCGGTAAGCACGCCGTCACGTACCTCGAGCCGAGTGCACAGCACGTGCTCGATGCCGAGTTCCCGCGCGACCGGCTCCACCTGGAACGTCGCAGCAGAGGTCGCGATCGCGAGGAGATGCCCTTTGCGGCGATGCTGGTCCACCAGCATGCGGATCTCGGGGAAGATCGCATCTCGAAGCTCGCGCTCGTACAGCTGCACGCCCAGGGCCTCGAGGTCCGCGAGCCGCCGGCCATTCCACTCGTGGATGCCGCGCGTGATGAGCTCGCGACTGTCGATGTGGCCGAGTGCCGACTGTGCCGCCAGCACCGCCGTGCGCAGCACATCGCCGGCGCCGAGCTCGCGCCGACGCACGCGCTCCTTCAGGAAGGCGAGGATCGAGTAGCCAGCGATGATCGTGCCGTCGTAGTCGAAGAACGCTGCGGTTCGCGACGCGACGGGCATGGGGCGATCACCTTTCCAGCCGCGATCGCTCAGATCCGGTCGCCGAATGCCGCGAGTGCGTCCCGGGCTACGGCCTCGCCGTGCTCCTGCACGAAGTGCCCCGCCTGTGGCAGCTCGAGCGGTGGCGGGCAGCCGCGTATCGTCTGCGCCAGCGCGTGCATCACCGGTGCGCCGAGCACCGGGTCCTGCATGCCGATGGCCACAAAGGTCTGTCCCGCCCAGCGCTCGCGGAAGAACTGCGCCGCGCGCAGCGATTCCGGCACGCCATCCATGTCCGTCTCGACTGGCACGAGTGCCGGGAACCGACGCACGCCGGCCCGGTAGCTACGATCCGGAAAAGGCGCGTCATAGGCCGCGGCTTCCGCGTCGGTCAACCCGGCGACCGCGCGCTTCATCAGCGTGGGAATGTCGAAGTCGGGATTCGCAGCGACGAAGGCCTTCCAGGCATCGAATCCCGGGCCTGGCGAACGACCGATACCGAGCCCGGTGTTCATGGCGACCAGCCGGTCGATGCGCTCCGGGTATTCCATCGGCAGCGTGAGACCCAGCAGGCCGCCCCAGTCCTGCACGACCAGGGTGACCCGGCGCAGATCGAGCGCCTCGATGAATCGCATGAGCATTCCGCGGTGGAAGGCGAATGTATAGAGGGCATCGTCAACCGGTTTGTCCGAGCGGCCGAACCCGAACAGGTCGGGCGCCACGACCCGATGTCCGGCCGCAGCGAAGATCGGAATCATCTTGCGGTACAGATAGCTCCAGGTCGGCTGGCCGTGCAGGCACAGCACGGTGCGGCCGCTGGCTGCGCCTGCGGCAGGCTCGTCCAGGTAGTGGACGCGCAGCGACCCGTAGCCCGGCAGGCGGTCGAGGTAGTGCGGCGCATAGTCGAAACCAGGCAGCCCGACGAACCGATCGTCCGGGGTACGCAGCGACTCGATCTCGTTGGTCATGGGCGTGATTCCGCAGCAGCGGCCAGGACGGCCGCAACCCGATCTTAGCGCGATGTCGCGTCGGCCCGCCCGATCAACGCGAAGGAGTCACCAGCTCGCGCTCGAGTTCGCGGATCGACGCGAGAATACGACTGAACCGACGGCCGAACGACGTCAGCCGGTACTCCACGTGCGGCGGCACCTCGGCGTAGACCTGCCGTTCGATGATGCCGTAGCGCAGCAGCTTGCGCAGTCGCTCGTTGAGCACTTTGGCGGACAGCCCGGAGACGCTGCGCTGCATGACCCCCGGCCGGCTGCAACCCTGTTCGATCAGGTCGAGCACGCAAAGCGACCACTTGCAGCCGACGATGTCCTCGACCATGCGCGCCGTTGCGGGCGGCGGTGGCGCGATCCGGCGTTCTTTCCGCGGGGAATTCACTGATCTTCACCGAAAAGTCAGCTATGCACCGTTTCGTACCGACTTATGCGCATCGGCAGCGGACCGTATCGTCCGCGCACTTGCAGCGTGTACGCAAGTGCTCACCGGAGGAAATTCTCATGCGCAACCCGGGTCGTCCCTTGATCGTCGTCCTGCTCGCCGCGGGAACGCTGCTGCAAACCGCCAGCGCCGCCGCTGATCCGGTCCCCTATCCGATCGGCTACCGTGATTGGATGCACGTGAAGAGCATGGTCATCCAGGCCGGTCACCCCCTCTACGAATCCTTTGGAGGAATTCACCACCTGTACGCGAATGACAAGGCGCAGCAGGGCTATCGCAGTGGCCGCTTTGCGGACGGCGCAGTCATCGTGTTCGACCTGCTGACGGCCGTTGGCGCAGACAACGCGATCACCGAGGGCCCGCGCAAGGTAGTGGGAGTGATGCACAAGGACAGCCGTCGCTACGCCTCGACCGGAGGTTGGGGCTTCGAGGGCTTCGCCGGCGACAGCACCTCGGAACGTGTGGTCGGTGATCAGGCAGCGACTGCCTGCTTCGCCTGTCACGAAGCGCGCAAGGCAAGTGACTATGTCTTCAGCGAATCGCGCCCCTGACCCCGCGACGGAGGTGCGGGAGCACACGCTCCCGCTGCGACTTCACGGCGCGCGAGCCGCCACCTGCCTGCCCTCCGTTCCCGCCAATCGCAGCGCGGCGAGTTCGCCCTGGCGTGCGTAGTCCACTGCCTCGCCGAGCACCATCGCCGCCTCCTGCGGGGCGTGGAAGCCCATCGAGTTCTCGGCGGCGATGAAGTCGAGTCGCCACTGCGCCTTGCGTTGCAGCTCGAGCGCGTCCTTGAGCTGCTCCTCGGTCGCACCCGCCTCCTTCGCGGCCTTGATCGCGTCGAGCAGCGCGACGATCGCCACGCCACCGCGCTCGAGCAGCTCGTAATTGCGCTGCTGGATCTGGTCCACGCGCGCCAGAATCTCGGACTCGGGCTGGTGGTGGCAGGTCTGGCAGGCGCGGTTGACATTGAGCAGCGGGCTGCGGACCCAGTGGTCGGAAACCTTGGTCGCACCATCGCGCATGTAGGGCATGTGACAATCGGCGCAGGCCACGCCGCTGCGCGCGTGGATGCCCTGGCTCCACAGCTCGAACTCGGGGTGCTGGGCCTTCAGGACCTTCGCGCCGCTCTCGGCGTGCTTGTAGTCGAAGAACTGCTCGCCGTCCGGGAACTTCGTTTCGTTCCAGAACTTCTCCGTATCCGCAGCGCGCAGGCCCTTTCCCCATGGGAATGTAAGCGGCATCTTGCTCGAGCAGTAGTATTCGACGTGGCACTGGCCGCAGACATAGGAACGCATCTCGTTGCGAGTGCCATCCACGTTCGGGTCGTATGGCTCGGCGCGGCTGCCCTCGCGCCAGTGCTGCACCGAGGGCAGGTGCGGCACCGGGGCTTCGGACGCCGCCAGAGCCTGGATGCCGTTGATGAATCCCGGGCGCGTCACGCGCAGCTTCATGCTGTCCGGATCGTGGCAGTCGACGCACGACACCGGGTGGCCGTGGCCCATCTCGTGCAGCTTCGCGCTCAGGTCCTGGTAGCTGAACTTGTAGCTCTCCTCGAAGCCCTTCATGGCGTCGCCGCCGCCGAGCTCGCGGTACACCGGCATGATCGAGGCATGGCAGTGCAGGCAGGAACCCGACTGCGGCTTGGTGAGTCGCTCGGTTGCCTCCTGGTCCTGGAGCATGTACGCGTGTCCACGGCGGTCGCGATAGTCGATCGAGAACGCATACCCGAGGAACATTCGCTTCAACCACGGGTCCCGCTCGATCTTCTGGTCCGGGAGAGCCTCGCTGCCGCCATGCCCACCGAACCGGGTTCGTGTCGCAATCGCGGTGCGCTGGTACGAATCGTACTGCTTCGGCCAGTTGACGCCCCACTTAGCCGGGTCGGTGGTGTTCTCGTCCACCTCGACCAGCCTCACGAACGGCGTGCGCGCCTCCTCCTTTCGCTGCGCGATGTTCATCAGCAGCGCGGTGACCGCGGCGGTGATCGCACCGACCAGCAACACCAGCCCGATGATGGCCGCCAGCGACATACCCTTCTGCAGCTTTCTCATGTTGCGTTGCCCTCGATCTCGTCAGGTCGCTCCGGGCCGCCGAGGCCCACCGTCTCGCCGTGGCCCACGCCCGAGTGGCAGTGCACGCACTGCACCTCGTCGGGATCACCGTTCACGCCACCCGCCAGTTCGTGCACGAGGTCGCCATGGCAGCCCAGGCAGTTCTCCTGCAGGATCGCCGCGTTCTTCTGCTTGATCATGATGGGCTCGTGGAAATCCTGGAGAGTGAAGCCCTTCGAGTGGTGCCAGCCATTCTCCGCCTTGGCGACGTACTTGCCGATGAAGTCGTGGGGCAGGTGGCAGTCCACGCACCGCGCCACCGCGTGATGCGACGATTTCTGCCACGACTCGTACTGCGGCTGCATGATGTGGCAGTTGACGCAGGCCTTCGGGTCCGAGCTCAGGTAGGACAGGCCGTGCGCATAGTCGAAGGTGTAGGCCCCGACGCCGAGCAGCACGCCGGTGAGGGCCGCGAGCAGCACGACGCCAGCGGCGCCAGCGGCGCTAGAGGAAGGTCGCAGGCCGGAACCTGCATTTTTCGAGGTCGTCACGCTGTCGCGTCCTCGGCCGGGTCGGAAGAGGACATCTTATTGCCGGCGTACATGGCTCGCCAGCCGCGCTTTCCGCGATATGGCGCTTGATCTGGATCATGGATGACGCGCGCCCGAAGGGCATGCGGATCGGCCCGGGGGACGGTTCGCGCCGGATTCCGTTCGGGGACCTGCCGCGGCACTGGATGCACGGCGTCAATCATGGCGATGGATCTCCTGGTCGCTCATGGCGGCCGGATCGCCGAGGGGCTCGAGGTGCGTGTCAACGGTGACCGGCGGCAGCGCGCGCCGGACGTCGGCCTCGATGCGCTCGAGCAGATCGTGGCCCTGCTGCACGGTCCACTCGGGCGGCACCAGCACATGCACCGACACGAAGCGTCGTGCGCCCGATTGTCGCGTGCGCAGGGCGTGGTACTCGATGCCGTCTGAAGCGTAGCGGTCGAGCAACCCGCGCAGCACTGCGAGTTCGCCCGATGGCAGCGCCGTATCCATCAGTCCCGCGACCGAATCGCGCAGGATCCTGCCGCCAGTGAAGACGATGTTCACGGCGACCGCGATCGCCACCAGCGGGTCGAGCACCAGCCAGCCCGTGAGAGCGACGGCGCCCACGCCCACCAGCACGCCCGCAGAGGTCCACACGTCCGTCAGCAGGTGATGCGAACTGGCGTTGAGCGTTGCCGAGCGGTGCACCCTGGCCGCGCGGCGCAGGATCAATGCCACCAAGAGATTCACCAGCGAGGCACCCACCGACACCGCGAGTCCGATGCCGACCTGCTCGATCGGCCGCGGGTGCAACAGGCGGTCCACGGCGGCCACGGCGATGCTCACCGCGGCGATCACGATCATTGCTCCTTCGGCGCCCGCGGAGAAGTATTCGGCCTTGCCGTGCCCGTATGCGTGGTCCTCGTCTGCAGGGCGGGCGGCGACGGAGAGCATCGCGAGCGCCATGACTGCACCGGCGAGGTTCACGAGCGACTCGAGCGCGTCCGAGAGCAGGCCCACGGAACCGGTGAGCCAGTACGCGATGGTCTTGAGCGCCATCGTGACGAGCGCCGCGGCGATGGAAAGCCACGCGAAGCGGGTTAATGACTGAGTGCTCATGCCGTTATCCGGGCGCTACGTTAGCGCAGCCGGCTGGTCTGCGTCGCGGCACCTGAAGCGCGTTCAGTCGCGCGTGGCACGGCAACGCACCGCCGCCGCGCCACGCGCTCGTCCAGCTAGCCACCGCCGGAGTGATCCAGTAACGTACCCGGCCGCTTCGCCGACCCCGCCAGTCAGTGTCGGGGCGCGCCCCCGGGGACCACAGATGCAGACCTTTCACGCCTGGATGAATTCGCTGAACGGCTTCGTATGGGGCCCGGCGATGCTCGTGCTGATCCTCGGCACCGGGCTGTACCTGCAGCTGCGGTTGTTCGGCATGCCGATCCGACGCATCGGCGCAGGTCTGCGCATGGTGTGGCACGGTCGCGACGTGGACCCTGATCATCCCGGCGAGGTGAGCCCCTTCTCTGCGCTGATGACCTGTCTGGCAGCCACCATCGGCGTGGGCAACATCGCCGGCGTTGCCACTGCGATCGCGCTCGGCGGTCCGGGCGCGGTCTTCTGGATGTGGATGACGGCGCTGGTCGGAATGGCCACCAAGTACGCCGAGGTCGTGCTGGCGGTGCACTATCGCGAGCGCGACGCGCAGGGCCGCTACGTGGGCGGCCCGATGTATGCGATCAAGAACGGCCTGGGGGCGCGCTGGGCGTGGCTCGGGACGATCTTCGCAGTCTTCGGCGGCCTTGCCGGCTTCGGCATCGGAAACATGGTGCAGGCCAACAGCATCGCCGACGCCATGCACAATTCGTTCGGCGTGAGCCACTCGGTCACGGGCGTCGTCCTGCTGGTACTCACGGCCGCCGTCATCCTGGGCGGCATCAAGCGCATCGCGGCGGTCGCGAACTGGCTGGTGCCGTTCATGGCAATCGGATACGTGTTGGCGGCGCTCATCGTGCTCGTGGTCCACGCGGCGGAGATACCGGCGGCGCTCGTCACCATCGTCGCCAATGCCTTCACGCCGACCGCAGCCGTGGGGGGCTTCGCGGGAGCAGCCGTGATGGCCGGCATCCGCTATGGCGTTGCGCGGGGCATCTTCTCGAACGAGGCCGGGCTCGGCACGGCGGGCATCGCCCAGGCCGCCGGCATGAGCTCGAGCCCGGTACGCAGCGGCCTGATCGGCATGATGGGCACGTTCCTCGACACGATCGTGGTCTGCACGATGACGGCGCTCGCCATCGTGGCATCGGGCGCGTGGACCAGCGGCGAGACGGGTGCCACCCTGACTCAGCTCGCCTTCCAGTCCGCGATGCCCGGCGTCGGGGACGAGATCGTCGCGATCTCGCTGGCGATCTTTGCGCTGACGACGATCCTGGGCTGGAGCTTCTACGGCGAGCGCTGCTGGAACTACCTGGTTGGACCCCGGTCGATCCTGCCCTTTCGCCTGCTCTGGACCGCCGCCGTGTTCATCGGTGCCGTCACGCACCTCGACCTCGCGTGGACGGTTGCGGACACGCTGAACGCGCTGATGGCGGTACCGAACCTGATCGCGCTGCTCGCGCTGGCGCCGGTCGTCGTGCGCCTCACTCGCGAGCAGCTCGCCGACGTGCTCGCGGACCGCTGAACGAGCCGGCCGGGATCAGCCGCCGGGCCCCTTGCTGCAGACGAAGTCGAGCATGCGGCCGAACACGGTGTCCTTCGGCGCATCGTTCCATTGCATGTTCTTGTCGCTGGAAGTCATCTTCTGCACGGCATCGCCCTGCAGGTCCGTTCCCGGGTAGGCACGCACCTCCTTCATCCCGATGCGGCGCTGCGCACAGTCGAATCGGTAGGTGCTGCGCGTCGACAGGTAAGTCTTGTCTTTCTTGGCCGACGGCTGCGGCTGCGCGTAGTTCTGCTTGACGCGCGCCTCCGGCATGCCCGCCACGTCGGTGATGGACGCGACGTTGACGAACGCCTCCTGGCTGTCGGTCTTCGCAACCGACTGCCACTTGTCCGTGGTGGACACGGTGTCCTGCGCCATCGCCGCCGGACCTGCCAGCAACAGGGCGGCCATGGCCGCCGTGAGCGGATTCCTGCTCTGCATTAGGTTACTCCTCTCGTCGCATACCGCGGAACGTCTCGAGTGTAAGGCTTCGCTCCGCTGCTGCGAAGGGCGAATGCCGGCCCGGTCATCTGTGCCCGGCTGAGGACGCGGGGCGACGTGCTTCCAACCGGCATTTGCGAAGCAACAGGGCATCGCGGCCGGCGCCTCGCGTCGAGCGTATAGTGCCACTCGACATGAAGACCCCGCCCGGCAGACAACGCCGCCCAGCCGCCCGTGGTCGTGGTGCCAGTCCAGCGTCGGCGCCAGCGGAGTTCCCCGAACCGCGCCTGCGTATGCGCGACCTCGTGCGCGAAAGCGCGCTTCCCCGCGAGACGATTCATTTCTACATGCAGCAGGGACTGCTGCCCAGGCCACTCAAGACTGGCCGCAACACCGCGCTCTATACTGCGGAACACCTGGAGCGACTGCGGCGCATCCGGGAACTGCAGGAGAAGCAGTTCCTGCCGCTGCGGGCGATCCGCGCGGTCCTGGACGACACAGCCGACGAGGACTTCACGCCCGAGCAGGAAGACCTCGTGCGCCGGGTGCGCGCGACGCTCGGAGGCTGGATCGGCGAACAGCAGAGCCCGACCGTCGCACTGTCGGACTTCGTACCCTCACGCGTGCCACGCGACGAGCTGCGTGAACTCGTCGATGCCGGACTGGTGCGTGTGCACGGACCACCCGGCGCGGCACGGCTCACCGAGGACGACGCCGTGATCCTCGAATGCTGGGCCCAGTTCAAGGACGCCGGGCTTGGCCCGGATCGCGGAGTGGGTCCCGCCGAGTTCCGTCTCTACGACGCGGCGATGGAGCAGCTCGTGCGCCGCGAAGCGCGACTGGCGCTTCGCGCCTACAGCGGCGCGCCGCCCGAGGAAATCTCGAGGGTTGTCGAGCAGGCCGGACCCATCATCGGACGCCTGCTGAGCGCCATGCACCGCAAGCGCCTTCGACAATTCGTCGCGCAGGTGGGCACCACCGACGATCATTGAGCTGCCCGGACACCGCTTGCCTTGGCTACGGGCAGTGTGTATAGTGTTTATCAACACTTTTCGTCATTACTCCGGGACGACCCCTCACGTGGCTGGCATTTCCGCATTGCTGCGCGGTTGGTTCGCCGAGCCGCCGCCAACCTTCGAGTATCGCGAGGAGAGCGCCCGCTGGCGCCAGGGGCGCACCCAGCAGGCGCGGCACCGTCTGCGCGTTGCGGAGGTGATCGAGGAAACACCCTCGACACGCAGCTTCGTGCTCGAGGCGGCGAATGGCGGCCCGCCCGCCCTGCCCTATCGGGCCGGTCAGCACCTCACACTGCTGGTGACGCTCGACGGCGCGACGCGGCGGCGCTGCTACTCGTTTTCGACCTCGCCGCTTGCCGACGGGCTCCCGGCGATCACGGTCAGGCGCGTCGCCGGCGGCGTGGTTTCGCGCCACCTGCATGACGAGGTGCGCGCCGGCGACCTGCTCACGTCGCTCGAACCGACCGGCGACTTCACGCTGGAGACCGACTCCACCGCGGCTCGTCATCTCGTGATGATTGCCGGGGGCGTCGGCATCACGCCGCTGGTGAGCCTCGCGGAGACCGTTCTACGTGCGGAGCCCGCGTCCCGCGTGACCCTGCTCTGCGGCAACCGGCGCGAGGACGAGATCATCTTCCGTCGCCGGCTCGAGACGATGACGCGCGCGTTCGCGCCGCGCCTCACGGTGCGCCATTCGCTCGACGCGGCGCCCGAGGGCTGGGCCGGCCTGCGCGGCGCGCTCGACGGCGCGCAGGTGCTGCAGGCGATCGGCGCGGACCGGGCCGACGCGTGGTTCGTCTGCGGTCCGGAGCCCATGATGCAGAGCGTGTGTGCTTCGCTCGCCGAGTCGGGCGTGCCGCGCGAGCGGATTCGCACCGAGCGCTTCGCCTACGCCTCGGCCGCGAACACCCGCATTCCCGACCACGAGGCGAACGTCCTCTTCGTGGCCAGCGGGCGCACCGTGCGTGCGCGTCCCGGGCAGACGCTGCTCACGGCGGGACTCGCGGCCGGTGTGGAGTTGCCCTCGAGTTGCACCATGGGCGGCTGCGGGGCCTGCAAGGTCCGCAAAGCGAGCGGCACCGTGGTCACGAGCGAGCCCAATTGCCTGAGCGACGGCGAGCGGGAAGCGGGCTGGGTGCTCGCCTGCTGCTCCTACGCCGACAGCGACGTCGTGATCGAAGGATTCTGAAACTCAGGACTGCGCACGCGGTCCACGGGGGAGAGAAACATGCTTCCAGATCGAGCCATGCAGTCCATGCCGAGCCCGGCCCGGCGCCGGGTGCAGGACGTCTTCGACGCCATGAAACTGGCGACCCGTGTCGAGAACAAGAAGGTGCTCGTCGACCTCGCGCCCTCCGTGGCACGCGGCCTGATGCTCAAGGAGGGCAAGAGCGGCGAGCCCGTGGGCATGAAGGCGAGCCACGATGCGTGGTTCGACTTCCGCTACCAGGGCGACTACCCGGAGATGTACGAGCTGTATCGCCGCGCGGTGCAGAACCAGTGGGACGGCGACCGCCAGCTCGACTGGTCCACGGATGTCGACCCGCGCAACCCCGGGAAACCGGTGTTCCCGATCGAGCTGGTACCGATGGAGGGTCTCGCCGCGCACGGCATCCGTCTGAACCCGGAGGAGCAGATGCGGTTCGTGCACGACTTCTCGTCGTGGCTGCTCTCGCAGTTCATGCACGGCGAGCAGGGTGCGCTGTTCGCCTCTGCACAGGTGACCGAGAGCGTGCACTGGGTGGATGGCAAGTTCTACGGCGCCACGCAGGTCATGGACGAGGCGCGCCACCTCGAGGTGTTCCTGCGTTACCTGGAGAGCAAGCTCGGCAAGCTCTACCAGGTGAACGACAATCTGTTCACCATCATGGACGCGTTGATGCGCGACTCGCGCTGGGACATGAAATTCCTCGGCATGCAGATCATGATCGAGGGGCTCGCGCTCGGCGCGTTCAGCATGATGCATCACGCCACACGCGAGCCGCTGCTGAAGGAACTGCTGCGCTACGTGATCCAGGACGAGGCCCGCCACGTGCACTACGGCGTGCTCGCGCTCAAGCGCCATTTCGCCGAGCTGTCGCCGACGGAGCTGCGCGAACGCGAGGACTGGACGTTCGAGGTCGCCTGTCTCATGCGCAACCGTTTCCTGGCCCACGAAATCTACGACGAGTGGTTCGGCGGACGGCTGCGGCGCTCTGACTGGGACCGGATCATGTCGGAGTCGCCGTTCATGCTCGAGTTCCGCCAGACCATGTTCAAGCGACTGGTGCCGAACCTCGAGTACATAGGTATTTTTTCGCCCCGGATTCGGGAGCATTACGATAAGGTTGGGCTTACGAAGTATGCTGGCGGCCGCAACGCGTCCGAGCTGACCGCCGAGGATCTCCTCGCCGCCTGATCGGGTCGGCGGGGATGCTGGGGAGCCCGCCATGTCCACGCCGATCCCGATGCTCGACCTGATGTTCTTCCTCACGGAGACGCAGGACAACCCGCGTCACGTGGGATCCGTGCTGATCTTCCGCAAGCCCGCGCGCGGCGCCGGAAACACCGTGCGCGAGATCGTCGAGGCATATCGGCGCGCGAAGCCCCAGCCGCCGTTCAATCGCGTGCCCGTGTTCCGCAAGGTGGGCCTCCCCGAGTGGCGTGAGGTCGACTCGCTGGACCTCGCGCACCACGTGCTGCACCTTGCGCTGCCCGCACCCGGGAGCAACGAGCAGCTGCACGAAGTGATCGCCGACCTGCACGCGCCGATGTTCGAGCGCCACCGGCCCGGCTGGAAGATGTACGTGATCGACGGCCTCGCGGACAACCGCTTCGCGATCTATCACAAGTGTCATCACGCGCTGGTGGACGGCGAGTCGGGCATGGCGATCCTGCGCAACTCGCTCGCGACCTCTCCGCGCGACCGGCACATCCGCACGACCATCGGCATGCCGCAGACGCACCGGCCACGGTCGGCACCTGCGGAGCTGCGCAAGGCGCTCGAGCGCGAGGCGCGGACCCTGGCGCGGCGCACGCTCTCCGTTGGACGCGGCTCCCTGCGCGTGGTCGAACAGGCACTCGAGGGCCTGCGCGGCTTCTCTCCGCGGAAAGCGCGGGCATTTACGGCGCCGCACACGCCGATGAACGACCCGATCTACAACGCCCGCTCGATCACGCACATGGTGCTGCCGCTGCCGCGCATGAAGGCAGTGGCCCGCGCCTGGGACGCCACGCTCAACGACGTCGCGCTCACGATCCTCGATGCGGGCATCAACCGGTACCTGAAGGCCGCCGGGCGGGCTCCCGAGCACCCCATCGTGTCGATCTGTCCGGTCTCGCTGCGTGAAGAGGCGGCGATCGAGGCGACCACGCAGGTCTCGGCGATCTTTCCGCCACTGGGTGAGGTCGACGCGCCAGTCGACCAGCGACTCAAGCAGGTGATGGCCAGCACGCGGGCGGCGAAGGACCAGCTCAAGTCGCTGGGCAAGGACGCCGCCTACGCCTACGCGGTGCTCGCCTTCGCGCTGTCGGAAACGCTGGCCATCGCGCACCCGG
>Ga0114939_10001007_pt1 | contig 22842 bp, 22 predicted proteins | sample AshMeaCrysSpring_FD_87196 | JGI IMG/M metagenome (GOLD analysis project Ga0114939, IMG submission 87196) | Groundwater microbial communities from Big Spring, Nevada to study Microbial Dark Matter (Phase II) - Ash Meadows Crystal Spring | ecosystem: Environmental > Aquatic > Deep subsurface >...
CACAGGGGCTCATCCTGCGTCACTACTTTGGCAGCAGTGTCATGATCGCTTCCTCCGCAAGCTACCAACATCGTAATGGCAGCAAAAGCGCCTGCCATCAGAATAAATATGGGTAAAAAGTGCAATCGGTTCATGGCAATAACAAGTCAATTGAAGTACCATTGGATTAGAGCACGCTGTTGTGCTGCATGTTTGTGTAGATGAGATATTTGGCCGGTGGGCCAAATCATTTTTGGGGTATATCGCATGCTCCATCAATACAGCGGTGCGGCTTTATAAACCCTGTTGCAAAAACTACTGCTCCTACAAAATATAAAATCTGCGCATCGTCGTAAGAATATGCAAGCCATAACAAGAGCAGGCCGAGGCCAAAGCGTAAAAAGCGGCTGAGCCATGTGGCTATGATTGCTGTAGTCATGTTTGTGTTTTTATTACTAAGCAAAAAAAATCTACACCTATTGTTGCTGTTTCTTTTCCACCGGACCATTCCAATTTGCGATGCCACCGGTAAGGTCGTACACCTTGCTAAAGCCTAAAGTTCTTAAAGTATCTGCTGCAGCCAGCGAACGTTTTCCGGTGCGGCAATACAGCAGGTAGGTTTTGCTGGTGTCAAAGCTTTTCACTACCTGCATAAAGGCTGTTTTATTCTTCCAGTCGGCCAGCAGCGCATTGGGTATATGAGCGCTGTCGTATTCGGTAGATGTGCGTACATCTACCAACACCGTGTTGGGTTGCTTCAACGCTTTTTCAAAGTGTTTGGAATCAAGCCTGTTGGCTCCGATAATCTGCGTGGTTTTGCAAGCTGCAAAAGCAAGCAAAACAATAGCGAGTATAGAAAAAAACGGCAAATTTGTTTTAAACATGTTCACCTGTACTTATGCATGTTGATGCATGAATTTTGCCAATTGCTGCTTGATAGATCCGGCCGGTACTACACCACTCTGCCGCCACTGTACTTTGCCATGTTGAAAGATCATGAGCGTGGGCACACCCTGAATTTGAAAATCGTAGGCTACCTGCTGATTTTTATCAACATCTACTTTAATGATAGTTACTGCATCGCGCAATTCATCCTTTACCTGTTTCAAAATAGGTGCCATCATTTTGCAAGGGCCACACCACTCGGCAAAAAAGTCTACCAGTACAGGCTTGTCGCTGTTGATGATTTCCTGAAATGTTTGTGCCATAGTTGTAATGATTTATGCGTTATCCGTTTTTTCTGACTTTTTGAAAGTTCCAAACAACAGGGCGCCCATCATGGCAAAGTAGAGGGTGCTATTGAGTGGCTTTGATGTAATGGCACAAGTGCCACTGCTACAGCCTACAAATTTCCAGTACAGAAAGCCTGCCGCGGCGCCAAAGGCAGCTCCCACAAGGTACAGTTTATTGCTTACCAACCACTTCTTCATATTCTATCTCCTGCTTTTTGGTATCATCAGCCCGTTTCAAAGGCGCTGCGCATCCGTTTACACCACAGCAACCGTAGTTGAGTGCTGCCATACCTGCCAGGGCCAGCCCCAGCAAGGCCATGAACCACTGCCCCATGAGCAGGCTTTGGTAGAGCACCATCAGGCCGAGTGCCAGCCTGATGATACGCATTGGATCGAGCCATCCGGTTAATAATCTCTCCTTCATGATGCAATCTTTTTTTCGAGCATGTTCCAGGGCCCGCCATTGTATGCTGCATAGCCTTTGGCAATCAGCATATTTTTGGCAGAGCCACTGCGTGCGCCACTGCGGCACACCGTTATTACCGGTTTGTTTTTGGGCAGCTTATTTAGCTTCTCTGCCAGTTGGCTAAGCGGAATATTTACCGATTGTTTTATGTGTCCACCCTTGTATTCTTCGGGCGTACGCACATCCACAATAACCGCGCCCTGTGCCATTAGCGCTTTGAAGTCGTTTTTTTTAAATAGTCCCTTGATCCACTTAAACATACTGATGCCGGTTTTGGAGCATTTGTAAATCGTAGAGTCCGCCTGCATTGTGCACTTCGGTTACACCTAGATGCTGCAGCAGGCGCTGTGCCATGCCGCTGCGGTTGCCACTGCGGCAGTAAAGGAGCTTCGCGCCTGGCATCTGGCGAATTTCAGGTGCCCGCAGTACTACTTCTTCCAGTGGTATCAATACTGCGCCCGGCCAATGTTCTTCTTCGTACTCCCATTGAGAGCGTACATCTATTACGGTAGTGGTTTCTTTATTCAACAGTTTTGCAATGTTCTCCATCGGTTCTTTTTACTCAGTTTTTATATTTAGTTAATGTGTTTGTTAGGCGCTTCTAAAAACTCCAACTACACAGGTACTCTGGCAGCTAGCAGAAGTTTTTAGAAGCGCGCCTTTTTTAGAGCAAAGTGCTGGGGCACACGTAATCGCTTATGTTGAACTTGCCGCTTTCTTTCATAGCCTTAAAGCCACCTTTGATGTCAATGAGGTTATCGTAGCCACGGGCCTTAAGTATAGAGGCGAAAATCATGGAGCGGTAGCCGCCGGCACAATGCACGTAGTAGATTTTATTTTTATCTACCTGCAGCATGCTTTCGTTTATAAAATCGAGTGAAGCATTTTCGGCATCCACTACGTGCTCGCTATGGTATTCGCTCTTTTTACGAACATCCAGGATATTGATGGGTTCATTTTCTGCAAGGGCTGCTACCTCATCTGCCGTAACAGAGGTAATGGTATCAAATTCTTTGCCGCTTTCCTTCCAGGAGTTAAACCCGCCTTTGAGGTAGCCAATGGTGTAGTCGTATCCCACACGTGCCAGGCGGGTAATCACTTCTTCTTCGCGTCCTTCATCGGCTACTATCAGCAGTTCCTGCTTAATGTCGGATATAAGAGCTCCTACCCAAGGGGCAAAGCTGCCATCTATACCAATGTTTATGGAGTTTGGAACAAAGCCCTGGGCAAACATTTGAGGGTCGCGGGTGTCAAGTATGAGGGCGCTTGTTTCGTTGGCGGCTGCTTCAAAGCCTTCGGGGCTCAGGGCATGCTGACCACGCTTCAGCACTTCGTCTATGCTGTCTATTCCCTGCTTGTTCATCATTACGTTGAGCGGAAAGTAGGCAGGCGGCGGCATGAGGCCGGCTGTTACTTCTTTAATAAACTCATCGCGGGTCATGTTGGCCCTCAGGGCATAGTTTGTTTTCTTTTGGCTGCCCAGCAAATCGGTAGTTTCCTTGCTCATGTTTTTGCCGCAGGCGCTACCGGCGCCATGGGCGGGGTATACCGTAATGTCGTCGCTAAGGGGCATAATCTTATTGCGCAGCGAGTCGAACAGGGTGCCGGCCAGTTCTTCCTGTGTCATATGGGCAGCTTTCTGGGCCAGGTCGGGGCGGCCTACATCGCCTATAAACAGGGTATCGCCGCTAAACAGGGCTACATCGTTTCCGTTTTCGTCCTGCAGCAGGTAGCAGGTGCTTTCCATGGTGTGGCCAGGGGTGTGCAGCACCTTAAAGGTTACCTTACCCAGTTTAAAGGTTTCGCCATCGGTAGCAATGTGTGCATCAAACGCAGGGTTGGCGTTGGGCCCGTAAATGATGGGTGCGCCGGTTTTTTTGCTCAGGTCCAGGTGGCCGCTCACAAAGTCGGCATGAAAGTGCGTTTCGAACACATACTTAATGGTTGCTTTGTTCTTGTCTGCCTTTTCAATATAGGGCTGCACTTCGCGCAACGGGTCTATTACGGCAGCTTCGCCTTCGCTTTCAATGTAGTAGGCTCCTTGCGCCAGGCAGCCGGTGTAGATTTGTTCAATTGTCATTTTGTATGTGGTTTTATTTTTTACGGCAATTTGTCTCACAAAAATGCGGTGCATATGCGCCCCGCGCTGTGACAGTTGTCACAACATACGGTAGATGCAAGGCTAAGTAAATGAATGAGTTGTTAAAAGAAAAGCTCTTTGGCAATAATATAAATACCCATTACCAGCACAAACCAGCCAAAGCCCTTTTTTAGTTTGTCGGCATGTATTTTATGGCTTAGCCAGTTGCCGGCAAAAATGCCTGCTATGGCCAGGGCTGTTACGGTTAAGAGCAGTTTCCAATCCATGGTGTAATGCGAGATGTCGCCGGTAAAGCCGATGAGCGATTTTGCAGCGATGATAAGCAAAGAGGTGCCAACCGCCTGCTTCATGGGCAGTTTGCTCAGCAACACCAGTGCAGGAATAATGAGGAAACCACCGCCTGCGCCTACCAGGCCGGTAAGTATGCCCACCACTGCGCCTTCAAGCAGAATTAGCGGGTAATTAAACTTCTGTACGCCGCTTCCACTGGATTTTCCATTGCCTTCGGCATCATCATGCACTTCATCCACTTTGCTGCGTATCATGTTTACCGAGGCAAACACCATCAGAACCGCAAACAGCATCATCAGCAAAATGGGCTTGGTAAGTTCAAAACTTCCGATGGTGGTAATTACATCGGGTATGGCAGGCACCACAAACTTGCGGGTGGCATATACGGCGGCAATAGATGGGGCGCCAAATACCAGTGCTGTTTTCAGGTTTACGAGGCCGTGCCTGTATTTGGGCACCGTGCCTACCAGGCTGGTGCTGCCTACAATAAACAGTGAATAAGCAGTGGCCAATACAGGTTCAACACCAAACAGGTACACCAGCACTGGTACTGTAAGGATGGAACCTCCACCGCCAATAAGTCCAAGCGAAATTCCTATTACGAGCGAAGCGATATAACCGGCTAATTCCATAATTCTTATTTATGGAGGCAAAAATGAAATCCGCAGATGGCCGGTGTAGTGATATTTATCACCAGTTGGTACTGCTACAAATTCAGGATTTCAATATGGTAGCGGTGCAGCCGTATTTTGCCTCTTTCAGCCAGTTTTTTTAACAACCTGGAAATTACCTCCCGGCTCGAGTTGAGCTCCTGCGCTATTTCCTGGTGAGTAATAGGTATAATGTTGCTTTTTAGCCTCTCTTTATGGCGCTTCAGGTAAAACTCAAGCCGTTCGTCCATATTGCGGAAGGCCACACTATCCAGTGTTTTCAGCAGTTCGTCGAAGCGTTCGCGGTAGGTGCGTACCACAAAATGATACCAGCTTCGGTAGCTGGCCATCCAGTTGTCCATTTTTTCAACCGGCACCATAATTACTTCGGTGTCTTTTACCGCTACAGCCGAAATCTGGCTGGTCTCCCGGCCCATGGCGCAAACCATACTGAGGGCACAGGCCTGTCCCGGACCTATGTAGTATAGGAAAAATTCGTTGCCTTCATCGTCCTGCCGGTACACTTTTATCAGGCCATCGAGCACCAACATGGAACTGCGGATAAACTGACCGGGCCGCATCAGTTCGGTGCCCGCCACAAATACCCTGCGGGCCGCTTCCTCTTCCAGGCTTTGGGTTAGTTCGTCTTCCAGTTGGGGAAAGAAATCTCTTACTGCATGATGTTTTTCGACGCTATCGCTTTTCATAATTATCCATTGAGGTTTCGGCAAGTTTATAAAGGTAACTCATTGTTTGTCAAAGCCCGTTTAAGATAAATTCAATATTGCCTGTTCTTTATCGCGACGGCGGCGCTCGCCAATTTGCTGGCGCCACATAGCGTAGTATAATCCTTTTTGCTCAAGCAGTTCTTCGTGAGTGCCTACGCTGTCCACTTCACCACCTTCCAGCACGTAAATGCGATCGGCATGCATAATGGTGCTGAGGCGGTGGGCAATCATAATGGTTATCTGGTCGCGCTGATTGCTTACTTCTTTTATGGTGTTCGTTATCTCTTCTTCGGTAAGCGAGTCGAGGGCCGATGTGGCTTCGTCGAATATGATCACCCGGGGTTTGCGCAGCAGGGCTCGGGCAATGCTGATACGCTGACGTTCGCCGCCGCTCAGTTTCAGGCCACCCTCGCCAATCATGGTGTCCAGGCCTTTTTCGGCCCTGGCCAGCAGGTTTTGGCAACTTGCCTTTTGCAACACATCGTTCAGGTCGTCGGCAGTAGCATCGGGGTTTACAAACGTCAGGTTTTCACGTATGGTGCCGCTGAACAGTTGGGTGTCCTGTGTTACAAACCCAATTTGGCCACGCAGTTCATTAAAGTCAATCTCGTTTTCATCTATGCCGTTGTACAGTATTTTGCCCTGCTGTGGCCGGTACAGGCCTACCAGCAGTTTCATCAGGGTGCTTTTGCCCGAGCCCGATGGGCCAACCAGGGCAATCGTTTCGCCTACCCGCACATCAAAGCTGATGGATTCCACCGCGTTTTGCTGGGCTGTTTTGTGTTTAAAACTCACCTGGTTGAATTGCAGGGTTTGTACAGCCCCGAGCTTTTTGGCCTCGGCGGGTACAGGTTCGGGTTTCTTCTGCATCAGGTTGTGGTAGTTGTTAATGCTGGCTTCGGCCTCGCGGTAGCTGAGCAGGATGTTGCCTATTTCCTGCAAGGGGCCAAAAATGAAGAAAGAGAAGATTTGCATCGTTACCAATTCGTGAGGCTGCATGCGGTCTTTAAAAATGAGCCACATTAGCAGGAACAGGATAAACTGCCGCAGGGTATTTACCATAGTGCCTTGCAAAAAGCTGATGCTGCGGATGCGCTTTACCTTGGTAAGCTCCAGCCCCAGTATTTTATAGGTGTTGGCGTTGAGGCGTTTCACCTCCTGATCGGCAAGCCCCAGGCTTTTTACCAGCTCAATATTGCGCAGGCTTTCGGTAGTGGCGCCGGCCAGGGCAGTGGTTTTGCCTACAATATCTTTCTGAATGGTTTTTATCTTTTTACTAAGGGCATTGGTTACCCAGGTAAGCAGCACAATGCCAACTATATAAGCTATGGGCACACTCCAGTGTATGTAGGCTGCAGCGTAAATAAATACGAAGCCAATACCCACAATAATAGCAAAAAGGGCGTTGAGAAAGTAGTTGATAAACTTTTCGGTATCGGTACGCACTTTGGTGAGAATGCTGAGGGTTTCGCCGCTGCGCTGGTCTTCAAATTCCTGGTAGGGAAGGCTGATGGCGTGGCGCAGGCCTTCGGTAAAAATGCGGGCGCCAAACTTCTGCATGATCACATTGGCAAAATAGTCCTGAAAGTTTTTGGCAATACGGCTTACCATGGCTGTGCCAATGCTCATACCCAGGATGCCGAGCACCCCCCACAAAAACCAGTTCCAGTCTACAGGCTTGGCTGCATCCTGCAACCGGTTGGCGTCTTCCGCCAGCTTAATAATGCGGCCAAACAGGATGGGGTCAATCAGCGAAAAGACGATGTTGATGCCGGCCAGGAACAAGGTGAGTGCCACCAGCCATTTGTAAGGCTTCAGGTAGTGGAGCAGTATCTTCATAAAGGTAAAAAACGAATGGTGAGGTGTGTTGGTTGATTAGATTATTTAAAGTTGCAACATTTATGCTAAGGGTGCAAACTATGACGGAGTGGCAGGTTAATTAATGGCTCAATGGCTCATCCCGATAATATCGGGCACGCAATGGCTCAATGGGAATGTGCTAATGTGAATAGTTCCAAGGTGTATAGCGGTTACGACAGGATGTTTGAACCCCGCAACTACCACATGTGCCCTGTCATCTCAATACAACAACCTCACCTTAATAGTCTCTTTCACCTCTTTCAGCAGCTTAAAAGCGTGCTTGCTTATTTGCTTATCTATATCAAGTACCACATAGCCTATATGTTCGTTGGTAGCCAGGTACTGCCCCAGTATGTTCACTTTGGAGTTGCTGAGGGTGGTATTTATTTCGCTAAGCACCCCGGGCACGTTGTTGTGTACATGCAAAATGCGGTGGGCGCCTTCCAGTAGTGGCAGGTTGAGCACCGGCACCGTGTGACTGCCAAAAGTGGTACCCTTTTCCAGAAAGTCGAGCAGCTTGGTGCTTACATCTACTCCAATATTTTCCTGGGCCTCCATGGTGCTGCCGCCAATATGCGGGGTAAGCAGTACGTTGGGCAGGCCTTGCATCGGGCTATCGAAGTGGTCGCCGTTTTTTTCGGGTTCCCAGGGATATACATCAATTGCTGCCCCACTTATGTCGCCGGCTTTAATGGCGTCGGCCAGGGCATCCAGGTCCACCACTTCACCACGGGCGTAATTTATGAGGATAGAGTCTTTTTTGAAATGCTTAAGGAGGGCCTTGTTTATCATGTATTTGGTAGCGGGCGTTTCGGGCACATGCAGACTTACGATATCGGCCTTGCCTACCAGTTCTTTCAGGCTGTGGCAGGCTGCGGCATTGCCCAACGGAAGCTTGGTAAGAATGTCGTAAAACAGCACCTTCATACCGAGGGCCTCAGCCAGCACGCTCACCTGGCTGCCAATATTGCCATAGCCTACCAGTCCCAGCGTTTTGCCGCGTATTTCAAAACTACCCTTGGCTACTTTGTTCCAGATGCCCCGGTGGGCAGCCATATTTTTGTCGGGTATGCGGCGTATGAGCATAATGCTGGCCGCTACTACCAGTTCGGCCACGCTGCGGGTATTGCTGTAGGGTGCGTTAAATACCACGATGCCGCCTTTGGTTGCTGCCTTCAGGTCTATTTGGTTTACACCTATACAAAAGGCGCCTATGGCCTGCAGTTTGGGCGCATGAGCCAGCACCCGGGCCGTCACCTGCGTTTTGCTGCGTATGCCCAGCAGGTGTACGTCTTTCAGTTCGTGAATCAATTGGTCTTCGCTAATGGCGCCGCCCACTTTGCGCACATTGGCATATCCTGCCGCTTTAAGTTTGTTTACCGCAGTATCGCTTATGTTTTCGAGTAGCAGTACATTAATTTTTTCTTTGGGATAGCTGGTGTTTTTCTCGGTCATGCTGCGAAGATAGTACGAAGGTGAAAACAGCGGGTTAGCCGCGGCGGGCGTTGTTCGCCAAGTACAAATGGTTTGGCGCCAGCATTACAATCATTTGGTAGTGCCATGGACTTACCGCAAGGAGCAAAGGGTTTTAAGGTGCCAAATGCTGGAGGGAAAGACAGTGTGAAATATTCAATAATCAATATTCAATGCTCAATATTCAATGTTTGAACCCACAACTCGCAACGCGCAACCGACAACCCTCAACCCACAACCCACAACTGACAACTCACAACTGAAGATTACTTCACCTCATCCCAATCGGCCAATGCGTACTGATCAAGATCTGCCTTCATTTCGTCGCGCTTGGCTTTTTGCCACCCTTTTATTTCGTTGTACACTTCCTTGCCAAGGCCCATAATAGAAGGTACCAGGGTAAGGCCAACAAGCGGCGAAAAACCCATGCTCTGGCTGTTTGCGCTATAATAGTTGGTCATGCCATTGAGGTAGCCCACCATTGCATTCATTTGTTTGGTAATGCTTTCACCATTTTTTTGGGCCATCTTGGGGTTGTCAATCATGGCTTTGTAGCGGCTCATTACCCCATCACTCGACGACTTGAGGTCAAAGTATTTGAGCTTCATGCTATCCAGTATGGCGCCACTCATGTTTTTGCGGGCTTCCATTACCAATTGCCGGCTTTTTGATTTGGTGGTGCTAAACTGCTGTATTACATCAAAATGGTTGTTGAGTGCAACGCCCTGTGCTAACACGTTGGCGGAAAACGCTAAGGCAAACAGAAGAAGCGCTGTGTTGATTAATGGTTTCATTACAATTGATTTAGCTGAATTTGTTGCACAAAATAACAATTCTGACTTAATGTAATAATATGATGATCAATCGCTTCATCACGATCTACTAGGCAATTCATCGACTCGTCATTAACTAATCAACTCATCAAACTATCAAAGTTTGCCGTTGTTCACCACACGATACAGAATATAGGCCCACTCCTTGCCGTCGTAACTGGCCATTTGCAAATTAAACCCTCTTGACTCGTATTCCTTCAGTTTGTCTATTGGGAAGAAGGGTTCCTTGTCAGCTTGCTGTAAATAAAGAATTGGCCCGGTGTCGAATTTCTGGAAAACGGTTATCCATTTTCCGCCGCTATACTGGCAAATAACAGCACGGAATCCCTTGCTGTTGTTTTTGTTAATCTGGTGTTTGGGAAAGGTATCGGTCTGCAGCACAAACTGGTCGAGGCAGTTGATGTCCTCGGTATTTTCAAATACCATCAGCCATTCGTTTTGCCCGCGGGCAAGGTGCCGCAGCATACGGCCTTCCGATTTGGCCAGGTTAATTTCATTGTCGTCAAACGCAGGCATTACCACTACCTGCTGGCGCAGCTTGTACGGAAACGAATCTGCCGATACATACCAAGTGTCGTTTTGGTAAATAACCGACTTGATGGATCCCCTGGCAGCCAGGCTGTCCAGCTTTTTCTTGGGCAGGTAAGGCGTATAGCTAAACTCGCCTGCACCATTGTTGAAGCGGAACTTGCCTTCGGGCTGTACCTCCTCGCTGTACGATCCCTGTTTGCGGGCCTGGTCCAGGGTTATTTCAAGGGCGCCATAGTCGGCCACTTTTTTGGCAAATACAAACCACTCGCCGTTCAGGTACAGGAAGTGCTGCATTTCGTACCCGCGCAAGGTGGTAAAGGTTTGGCGGTACAGGTCGTTTCGAATGTCTTTGAGGGTAATAATCTGAAGGTTGCTGAGTTGCAATTCCGATACAGGAATCCTTTTTTTGGGTAACCCTGCATTTTTTTTACCGGCGCCATACCCGTCTTCAATTGCCTTGAGGCGTTTGTCTTTAGAAGGATGTGTGCTGAGCGAGTCTACCACGGGGTGCTCCACCAGTTCGAGGCAGCTTTGCGCTTCGGTAAGCGAGGCGCTCAGCATAGCCAGGGTACGGCCGCTCCAGTTGTCGGCTTCCAGTTCCAACCGCCGCCGGGCGGCAAAGTCGGCAGCTAACATCATATGGTTGTTGTAGTGGTGCAGCAGCTCGTGGGCAAACACACCCATGGTGGCCCAATACTGCTGCGAGTACAGCTTCATGCCATTGATGTAATCTGGATCGAAATAAATGTTACGAATGCCCTTGTCGGCACGGGCTACAAAATTTTTGATGCCGGGGCAGGGTACCAGCCTGAAGTTGGGCTGCAAACCATGCGCATCGGCTATGCTTTGGAGCATTCCGTAAGCGGCAGAATCGTGCAGCACAAAAGCCTGCGCCGCATCGGGGCAGCCGCCAGATGTTGTGGCAATGGCATCGTTTCCAAAAAAGCAGGCACTCGGCGTATCGGCCATAGGCAGGCGCTGTGCAAACAACCCCGGCGCCAGGGCTGCCATGATGCACCACACAAGTTGAAGAAGGAATGATTTGATACGCAATTCCGATGCCGATTTTCGAGGTTTATTGAAAAGTGCCCGCGCCTTGTCTGCTGCAAATTAGGTACAATGGGGCAATTAAGGCATGCAATAAGGTAGCCCTGCGGCAAAGGGCAGATGGCCTGAGGCAATATTGAATACTGTTCTTGCGCAAAATGAAATAATTGAATGGGTTGGAAGGAATGCAGTAATCAACAACATTCTCCCAAAATCTGCCTTCTGGTATAAAAATCAAACAAGGTTATGGCTTCAAGGCGCATTTTTGCCGGCATTGAGTATGGATCAGTTCAAAAGATCGGGGAAAAAGCCCGGAGCCCGTGGCAGCCATTTTTTTAAGTGCATTTTTTGCAATGTACTCATGGTGGTTGTAGTGCTGCTGTGCGCTTGCCAGCAGGACAGCAACGTGGTGGTGGGCCAGCCAAGGCAACTCGACAGTATGCAGGTAGCAGCTTACCGCGATTCGCTCAGCCAGTTTTTTGATTACCTGCTCAACACACGCGGGTTCAGCGGTGGCATATTAGTATCCAAAAATGGCCAGGTACTGTACGAACACTACCAGGGTGTAGCCGATGCGCAGCGCAGCCCCTACACGGCCGAAACACCCACCCATGTGGCCAGCACCTCCAAAACATTTACCAGTCATGCTGTTTTTCAAATGGTGGAGCAGGGCAAAATCCGCCTGAGCGACCCGGTAGTCAACTATTTGCCCAGGCTGCCGTACCCCACCGTTACCATACGCCAATTGCTCAACCACAGCAGTGGTATACCCAACTATGCTTACCTCTTGCCCGGTTACAAATGGCCCACCAGCCAAACGGCAACAAACTACGATGTGCTGCGGGTGCTGCAGGAGCGTAGCCCGGGCCTTGAGTTTCAGCCGGGTTCAAAATTTCATTACAGCAATACCAACTTTGTACTGCTGGCGCTGGTGGTAGAAAAAGTGAGTGGTGTTTTTTTCCCAAACTACCTACGCGATTCCATTTTTGCCCGCTGCGGTATGACGCACAGCTACGTAGTGCATCATAATAACCCAGGCGATTTTTTGCCCAGTTGGCGCGGCAATACGCTGCTGGGGTACAACTATCTGGATGGCATTTACGGCGATAAAAACGTATTTACCACCTGCCGCGACCTGCTGCGCTACGATAGTGCCATTAGGGCAGGAGTGCTGCTGAAAGCCAATAGCTATATGGAAGCCTGGACGCCTAACTTTCGGGACACCAAGTACCGCGACACCTTTGAATTTTACGGCCTGGGTTGGCGCCTGAAAGTGTGGGGCGACACATTGAAAATACCCTATCACAACGGTTGGTGGCATGGAAATAATGCCGTTTTCCAGCGGGTAATTGCCGATTCGGCTGTGATTATTGTAACCGGCAATCGCTTCATGAACAGCATTTACCAGGCCCCGCTTGCAGCCAATGTATTCCGCAAGTATTTTACAAAACCCAGCGAAGAGGTGGACGAAGACAATAATGGCAACAAAAAGCCTAAGCCGGTCGCAAAAAAGAAGAGCAAAAAAGTAACTAAAAAGAAAGCGCCCGTAAAAAAGAAAACGCGCTAATGCAGGTGGTGATGCTCTTCTACCTCTGCCACGCCGCCGCTAATGGCAAACTTCATAGCATCCTGTGCCCTTATATCTTTTAGCAGTTTTATCCTATCGCGCTTTACAAAATAGGTGATACCCGTAAGCGAGTAGCTGAGCGGAACGTACACCGCAATGTGGTCTTGCATGTCAAACTCCTGCAGGTCTTCGTTGGTAATAAACCCAATTTGCCACACATCGGGCTGCTGCACACTTACCAGCACGGTTTTGTTGAATTTGCGCTTTTTCCCCGCAAAGGCTTCGGAAAAATCTTTTACCAGCGAATAAATGATTTTTACTCCCGGCGTTTTTTCCAGCCAGTGATCAAATACCGAAAACACGCGGTTGATTACAAAAAACGAACTGATATAGCCCACTATCAGCACCCCCAGCATTACCAGCACAAAGCCCAGGCCCGGTAAAAAGAATGGTTTGTTGGCGTCGCCGCTCAGGTTTATGTAAATGGGCACCAACTGGTCGAGCCAGGTAAAAATTTGCACAATAAGATAAACCGTAACGGTAATGGGGGCCAATACCAGCAGGCCCTGCAAAAAATACTGGAAGATGCTGGCGGAGGTGAGTTTGAACTTGCGCATATTGATTTATTGAAGCGGCGTTGAAAAGCTCGCAGGGCTCAAAATTCAGCAATTGTCATGTATTGGTGGCAAATAGGTGCCCCGGCGGGTTGAACTGTGGGTGCCGGTCATATTTTTTGATGAACGGTAAACCATTCATGTAATGGAAACGTTTATTGTCATTAAAGTTTCTATAGTTTCGCAAACGCTTTTTTTAAAACGTGTATGGAAGTAAGAGATAGAATTATTGCCAGGGCCGTTTCGTTGTTCAGGCGCTACGGCATACGTAGCATTACCATGGATGAATTGGCCGGACAGTGTGGTATCAGCAAAAAGACCCTTTATCAGCATTTTGAAGACAAAGACAGCCTGGTGAGCACCCTGGTAGAAGGCATGATAGTGCATGCCGAAAAGGGCTGTACAATCATGAACCAACAGGCCGAAAACGCAGTGCAGGAAGTGTTTTTGAGCATGGACATGGTAGAAGAAATGTTTGAAGGCGTAAACCCCAATATGGTATACGACCTGCGCAAATACCATCCTGCCGCGTACAGCCTGCTCGAAAAACACAAAACTGAGTTTTTGTACGATATCGTAAAAAAGAATCTCCGCAGGGGCATAGAAGAAGGACTATACCGTGCAGAGATAGATGTGGAGCTCATGAGCGCCCTGCAACTATACAATATGGAATTCGCCTTCAATCCACCCGATCATATTAAGGAGCGCTACAGCCTAAGCACACTCGATATGGAACTTACCCTTCATTTCCTGCACGGTATCGCCACTACCAGGGGGGAACGCCTAATTGAAAAATACAAGCAACAACGCATAAAATTCCAAACAGTATGACCTTTCCAAAAATGCGCCTTTGGGCGCTTGCTATGCTGCTACCAGCGGCGCTTACAGCCCGGCAGGCCGCCGACACTACACCAGTAGTACACAGCTTGAGCGCCCGGCAGGCCGCCGAGCTGGCGCTAAAGCAACGTAACGAAGTAATTAATGCCAGGCTCGATGTGGCCAATCAGCAGGCCTTTAACCGGCAGGTAACGGGTGCCGCCTACCCGCAGATAAAAGGCTCGATCAATCTTGCGAATAACTTCAATATTCCAGTTACTGTTTTGCCCGATTTTATTTCGCCCTCGGTATACGGCGTGCTGGAACGCGAAGGTGTAAAAGATGGAAATGGAAACGATATTAAATGGGATGGGGTTATCAATACCTTTCCAGCCCAGTTTGGTGTACCCTGGCAGGCAAGCCTCAATGCAAGCGTGCAGCAACTGCTGTTTCAGCCCGATGTGTTTGTAGGCCTTAAAGCACGTAGCTATGCCGTAGACTTGTACGAAAAGCAAGTGGCTGTAGCCGAAGATTCGGTAAAAAGCAATGTGTACAGAAACTATTATTCGGTGCTAATAGCCAAAAAAGGATTGTTGTTTGCCAAAGAATCCGAACTAAGGCTGGCAAAATTGTATTCCGACCAAGTGCAACTGCAGAAGAACGGATTTATAGAAAAACTTGATATAGAAAAAACCCAGGTGAGCCTTAACAACATTCGTACCTCGGTAACGCAGCTCGAAAACCTGGTATCGGTAACGGAAGCCGTTCTAAAATTTTCGCTGGCTTTGCCGCAGTACGCCAAGCTTATTCTTACCGACTCGCTTTCAGAAGAAATGCTTATGAAAGATGTGCTTTTGCTGGAAACCGGCTTCACCTATGAAAACCGCAGCGAAGTGCGCGCTGTAATGGCCTCGCAGGAACTGCTGAGCCTGCAGGTGCAGCGCTACAAACTGAATGCCTATCCAACTATTGCCGCCTTTTGGAATATAGGTACCAGCGCACAGCGGCAGCGCTTCAACTTTTTTGATACCGGCGACCGTTGGTTTTACAGTAGTATTGGCGGCATTAACATGAGCATGGCGCTTTTTGATGGCGGGCAACGTCGCAATCTTGTGAAGCAGGCATCTATTGCCCTGGAGAAAAGCCGCAACAACCTCAACTACCTGAAGCAGTCGGTAGACCTGCAAGTAGTAAGCGCCCGTACATCGCTTACCAATGCCATTGCGGCCCTTTCGTCGCAGCGGCAAAACAAAGAACTGGCCGAAAAAGTGTATGCCAGCACCAAAACAAAATATGAAAACGGACTGGGTAGCAGTTTCGAATTGCTTCAGGCCGAAACAAGCCTGCAGCAGTCGCTGAGCAACTACTTTGAAAGCCTGTACGGAGCTGTAGTGGCTCGCATAGGCTACGTAAGAGCCTTGGGCAAACTGTAAGAAAAACGCTGTATAAAATTCATCAATATCTAACTAAGCAATAACCGTTATGAAACAATATACCACACTTGCCTTACTTGCTGCTGTGCTGCTGTTGGCATCGTGCAACGCGAGCAATAAACAAAAGGCCGGCACATTGGGTGAAAAGCGTGCCCAACTGGAAAAGCTGAAGGCCGAGTACACTGCCATTGAAGCAAAAATGGCTGCGCTGGAAGGCGATATTGCGCTGCTGGATACCACCAGCGGCACCAAGGATGTACCCAGGCTGGTAGCAGTAGATACGCTGTACCGTGCCGATTTCAATCATTTTATAGAGCTGAACGGGAGGGTAGATGCCGAAGACATATCGTACGTAACGCCCCGTGGCATGGGTGGCCAGGTAAAGGCTATTTTCATAAAGCAGGGCGATATGGTAAAAAAAGGCCAAACGATTTTGAAGCTGGACGACAAAGTGGTGCTGCAGCAAATGGAGCAACTGAAAACGCAGCTGGCTTTTGCCCGCGACATATACGAACGGCGCAAAAACCTGTGGAATCAGAATATTGGCAGCGAGGTAGAATTGCTGAGCGCCAAAAACAATGTAGTAGGCCTGGAAAAACAACTTGACCTGCTAAAAGAGCAACTATCCATGACTACCGTGTATGCCGAAGTAAGCGGCTATGTAAACAGCCTCAATGTAAGGGTGGGTGAGGTGTTTACCGGTGTAGCCGGGGTAACGCCGCAAATAACCATTGTAAACAACTCGCGGCTGAAAGTAGTAACCGATGTGCCCGAAAACTATGCCAGCAGGGTAAACCGTGGCGGCCGCATGTATGTAACCGTGCCCGATATAAACCGTACCTACAGCAGCACAGTAAGCTTTATAGGAGCCTCTATTAATCCCACCACTCGTGGTTTTACTACCGAGGCACGCCTGCCCAGTGATGCGGCGCTTAAGCCCAATCAGCTTGCCATGGTACGTATACTGGACTACACTGGGCCTAATGCCATAGCCATACCGGTAAACGTGGTACAAACCGACGAAAAGGGTAAATATGTATATGTGCTTTCGGTGGAAAACGGAAAACAGTTGGCCCGGAAGAAACCTATTGCAGTAGGACAGTTGCAGGGCGAAAAAGTGGAGGTGAAAATCGGACTTACCCAGGGTGATGTACTTATTACCCAGGGCTACCAAAGCCTGTACGACGGGCAGGTGATAACCACCACCCTTGGCTAGGAAGATTGCACACCCCAAACAACCATACATCACATCACTAAAAAATATTACCTGTGACTGCCGTCGAAAAATTAAAAGCGGAACTGTCGAAGATCAAAGAGTTTAAACCCACTTCGTGGTCGGTTAAAAACAAGACTTCGATTTACCTGGTAATGCTCTTTATTACTATAGTGGGCGTGTACCAGTTTGTTACCCTGCCCAAGGAGCAATTTCCTGACATAATTATTCCCACCGTGTATGTGCAAACCATTTACGTGGGCAACTCACCATCCGATATAGAAAACCTGGTGACAAGGCCTATTGAAAAAGAGCTGAAAGGCCTTACGGGTGTAAAAGTGAACAAGATAACCTCTACCTCGCTGCAGGACTTTTCGGCTATCATCATAGAGTTTGGTACCGATGTTAAAGTGGATGTGGCAGTACAGAAGGTGAAAGACGCGGTGGACAAGGCCAAAAAGAACCTACCCAACGATCTTACTACCGATCCTGCGGTGCAGGAAATTTCGTTCTCGGAGTTCCCCATCATGTACGTAAACGTAAGCGGACCTTACGATGCGGTAAAACTGAAACAATACAGCGACCGCCTGAAAGACAAACTGGAAGAATTGCCCGAAATAACCCGAATAGATCTGGTAGGAGCGCCCGAACGGGAAATACAGATAAACGTAGACAACTTTAAGATGCAGGCGGCAGGCATCACATTCAACGATATTGAAAATGCCGTGGCCAGCGAAAACGTGGACATCAGCGGCGGATTGCTGAATGTGGGCGGCATGAAGCGTACCCTGCAGGTAAAGGGGCAGTTCCAAACATCTTTTGACTTGTACAATGTGGTGGTAAAAAATAACCAGGGTGCAGGCATTTACCTCAAAGACATTGCTGAAATAAAAGATACGATAAAAGAGCGTGAAAGCTTTGCACGCCTGGGCGACAATAGCAGCCTTTCGCAAAATGTGGTTACCCTCAACATCATAAAGCGCAGCGGCGAAAACCTCATTTATGCTGCCGATGGTGTGAAAGCCGCGGTGAAGGAAATGCAGCAGAGCGAGTTTCCCAAAGACCTGAAAGTGGTAATAACTGGCGACCAGAGCAAAACTACAAAGGCATCTTTTGAAGAACTGGTAAACACCATTGTGCTGGGCTTCATATTCGTATTGCTGGTACTGATGTTCTTTATGGGCGTTACCAATGCTTTTTTTGTTGCGCTTAGCGTGCCCCTCAGCATGTTTGTAGCCTTCCTGTTTTTGCCGGTAGGCAACGTAATAGTAGGCACCAGCATTACGCTCAACTTCATTGTACTGTTTGCCTTGCTGTTTGGCCTGGGCATTATTGTAGACGATGCCATTGTGGTGATCGAAAACACGCACCGCATATTTGTAGAAGGCAAGGGCTTCATTAGTTCCGAAATGAGTGCCCGCTACGCGGCAGGCGAAGTGTTTGTGCCGGTGCTTACCGGTACACTTACCACCCTGGCGCCCTTTTTTCCTTTGCTTTTTTGGCCGGGTATCATAGGCAAGTTTATGATATACCTGCCGGCCATGCTCATTTTTACGCTTACGGCATCGCTCATCGTGGCATTTATTATGAACCCGGTGTTTGCTGTAGATTTTATGAACCAGGACGAGCATTCAGCAAAGCGTAAGAGTACCGTGTTCAGCAACAAAACATTTTGGGCCTTCCTGATTATTGGCATACTTGCCGATGTGTTGGGGGTGGTTAACGGTGGTGGCCTCTGGTATTTCTTTGGCAACCTCCTCATCTTTTTAGCCCTGCTGGTGGTGCTGAACGCTTATGTGCTCGATGGCATAATCAAGGGCTTTCAGCATCGGGTACTGCCTGCCATTATGCGCAGCTACGAAAACCTGTTGCGCTGGGCGCTGCACAGCTGGCGGCCGGTATGGATAGTGATAGCCGTGTTTGGCTTGCTGGTGGGTTCGTTTATGATATTTGGCGCCGCGGTAGGCGGGGGCAGAGTGCCCATTGTGTTCTTTCCGCAGGGCGACCCCAACTTTGTGTATGTGTACCTGAAGTTGCCCGTGGGTACCAGTGTTACCTACACCGACAGCGTTATTCAAACCATGGAGCAAAAGGTGTACCGCGTGTTGGGGATGAACGATGGTGAGCAAAATCCATTGGTAGAAAGTGTAATTACCAACGTGGCGGTAGGCGCCAGCGACCCCAGCAGCGGCGATCGCAGCACCCGGCCCGAGCAGGCACGCATACAGGTAAGTTTTGTAGAATATGAAAAACGTCATGGGCAAAGCACCACACCCTACCTGGACAGTATCCGGAATGCCATAAAAGGCATTCCCGGCTCTGAGATAAGCGTGGCCAAAGAAAACAATGGCCCACCCACACAGCCGCCCGTAAATATTGAAATAGCCGGCGAAAACTTTGAAGAGCTCAGCCGTACGGCGGTGGCCCTCAAAAACTACCTCGACACCAACCGGGTGGCCGGTATTGAAGAGCTGAAAATGGACGTGGACCTTACCAATCCAGAGTTTACCATTAAGGTAGACAGGGAGCGTGCCATGATGGAAGGCATTAGCACAGCGCAGGTAGGTTTGGAAATTCGTACCGCCCTGTTTGGTAAGGAAATTAGCAAGTTAAAAGACGAAGAAGACGAATTCAAAATTCAACTGCGCAGCAACGAACTGCAGCGCCAAAACCTGAGTGATCTGCTCAACATGCGTATCACCTTCCGCGACTTTAGTACGGGCCAAATAAAACAGGTACCTATTTCGGCCGTGGCCAGCATAGACCTTACCAATACCTATGGAGCCATCAAGCGCAAAAATCTGAAGCGGGTAATTACATTGTACAGCAACGTGCTGCAAAGCCAGGGCTATACCCCCACTGCGGTAAATGCCGAGCTGAAAAAGGTGCTCGACAGGTTTTCGCAAAAGCCTCCTGACATAACCATAGCCCAAACGGGCGAAGGCGAACAACAGGCTGAGGCAGGCGCTTTCCTGGGCAAAGCGCTCCTTGTGGCCCTGGCCATCATTCTGTTTGTACTGGTGCTGCAGTTCAATAGCATTAGCAAGTCAATTATCATCCTTACCGAAATAGTTTTTTCTATAATAGGTGTGCTGTTGGGCTTTTCGCTTACGGGCATGGAAGTGTCGGTAGTAATGACGGGTATTGGCATTGTAGGCCTTGCGGGTATTGTGGTCAAAAACGGAATACTGGTTATTGAGTTTGCCGATGAGTTGCGCAGTAGGGGCATGCGTACACGCGAAGCCGTAGTGCAGGCAGGCAAAACGCGTATCATTCCGGTATTGCTTACAGCCGTAGCAGCCATATTGGGCCTTATTCCGCTGGCTGTAGGTCTCAATATCAACTTCATTTCCATGTTTGAGGAACTGAACCCTCATATTTGGTTTGGTGGCGATAATGCCCGCTTTTGGAAGCCGCTCAGCTGGACTATCATTTACGGCCTCGTTTTCGCATTTTTTATGACGCTGGTAGTGGTGCCCGGCATGTACCTGATGGCCGAAAGGCTGCGCAGGCCCATGCGCCGCATGTTTGGCGGCAAATGGGTGAGCATGCTGGCTATTCCGCCCCTAACGCCATTATTCCTGTTGCTGGTGTTTGTAGCACTATTAAGTCACCGTATTGACATTGCAAAGCGCCGCAAAAGAATGAAAAACAAAGACGACCGCTTTTGGGTAGAAAGTTGGTTATAAGTAAGTACACATTATCAACAAGGCCCGGACATTGAAACCTGTCCGGGCTTTGCTTTTGAACCTGCAAGTAGTGTAGCTTACTCTGGTGAAAGTAGCGCCGAATATGCCTGTGATAAGCTGCTTTTCAATCAAGTTATACAGTACTTAAAAAAAATATCCACCATAAAGTTGTTATACAATTCATGTGAGTATTTTGCGCTGTACATTCGGGTTTAAATAATAAAACTTACTCCCATGGCTACCTCTAAAAAAGCTCCCAAGAAAGCAGCTGCTAAAAAGCCTGCAAAGAAAGTTGTAGTAAAGAAAGCTGCCAAAAAGACTGCGCCCAAAGCCGCCCCTGAAAAGGCAGCCAAAAAGGCTGTAAAAAAGGCTGCACCCAAAGCAGCAAAAAAGGCTGTGAAAAAAGCTGCGCCTAAGGCTGCAAAGAAAGTTGCCGCCAAAAAAGCAGTAAAGGCAGTAAAGGCAGCAGTAAAAAAAGCAGTGAAGGCAGTAAAAGCAGCAGTAAAAAAAGCCGCGCCTAAAAAGGCTGCTCCCAAAAAAGCCGGCCCAGCCAAAGTAGCTCCTAAAAAGGCTGCTGCTCCTAAAAAAGCCGCTCCGAAAGCCGCACCTAAGGCTGCTCCCAAGCCCGCTGCAAAATCCACAGCAAAGAAGCCGGTAAAGAAAGCCGTTAGAAAGGTTGTAGCACCTGCTCCGGTGGTAGAAGTGCCTGCTCGGGTAGTAGAAGCACCTGCTCCGGTAGTGGAAACTCCAGCAGTTGAAGCACCCGCTGCTGAAGCGGCTGAAGCGCCCGCCGGCAAATAGTACAATCAGTTAAAACACCTTTTCAAGGAGGCTAGTATGCACTTGCCTCCTTTTTTAATGGTAGCCTGCTACTGGTGCTGGCGTCATCTCATCCATTTGGCCTGCACTGCTGCCGCACATCCTTAGCCACATGAGCAGAACGGTTGGCCGGTGCTATTTTTGCAGCGGCAAAGAAACGGCAATATTGCAATGCTTTGCCGGTACATAAAATTTTAGAACATGCAATCAGCACACGAAATTGATTACCTCATTTATGGCGAAGAAATGCAGTATGTAGACATTGAACTGGACCCTGGCGAAACAGCCATAGCGGAAGCAGGGGCCTTTATGATGATGGACGATGGTGTTCAAATGCAAACCATTTTTGGCGATGGCAGCCGTTCGGGCGGTGGCGGAGGTATTATGGACAAACTCTTCAGCGCGGGTAAACGCCTGCTTACCGGCGAAAGCCTGTTTATGACGGCCTTTACCAACGTAGGGCAGGGTAAAAAGCGTGTGGCCTTTGCGTCGCCTTACCCCGGAAAGATTATAGCCCTTGACCTGATGGACTATGGCGGCAAAATCGTTTGCCAGAAAGATGCCTTTTTATGCGCGGCCCGGGGCGTGAGCGTGGGCATCGAGTTTCAGCGCAGGCTGGGCACCGGCATGTTTGGCGGCGAGGGCTTTATAATGCAAAAACTGGAAGGCGATGGTTTTGCCTTTATGCATGCAGGCGGCCACGTGTTTGAGCGCACCCTGCAGCCCGGCGAAACGCTTCGTATCGATACCGGCTGCCTGGTAGCTTATACCCAACAAATTGAATACGATATCCAGTTTGTGGGTGGTATTCGCAACACCATCTTTGGTGGCGAGGGTCTGTTTTTTGCTACCCTGCGCGGCCCAGGTAAGGTGTGGATACAAACCTTGCCAGTGAGCCGACTTGCAAGCCGTATACTTAGCTATGGCGTAGGCAGGCGCAAAGAAGAGGGCAGCATACTTGGCGGGCTTGGCAACCTGCTCGATGGTGATGGGCGCTGATAGGCCGCAATAATTACTATAAAAAACAAGGGCTCGCATGATGCGGGCCCTTGTCAATTATCTTACGTCCGGGTGTTCTTTTTCCACCGGAATAATGATAAATTCGTTACCCCCGCCCTGTTTCATCTATAGGTGCACACGGCGGCATGTGTTCTTTTGTCCCGTGTCTCTATCCGATACAAGAGTGGCTTTGCCTCCGAACCCGAAGGGTTCGTATGTTTATAGCACCGAATAAACAAACCATGCAGGTAACGACCCAGAATGGGTTGAATAAGTGTTGGCACATTTTTTATATCACAAAGCGCGCCAAAATTCATTATACATGTGGCTTTCCGGCCTTTACATTCGACTCTCTCTGGGTCGGCGCTTCTACTTATCTAGTGTCCGCAAGAAAACTCTGAAGTTCTTATTTGTTGCGGGTTTGGTGATGCAGGTTGTCATTGAATATCTTTACACAGGTGTTGATAATGTTGGATTTAGAGATTTTTTTTGGGGATATTC
>Ga0114939_10001008_pt1 | contig 22829 bp, 28 predicted proteins | sample AshMeaCrysSpring_FD_87196 | JGI IMG/M metagenome (GOLD analysis project Ga0114939, IMG submission 87196) | Groundwater microbial communities from Big Spring, Nevada to study Microbial Dark Matter (Phase II) - Ash Meadows Crystal Spring | ecosystem: Environmental > Aquatic > Deep subsurface >...
AGCAGCGGCATCATCCGCAGCGCGGACCACACGATGCAGATGGTCATCGATGTGGCGCGCAAGCTGCGCGAGGTTCACCACTTCCGTGGCTACATCCATCTCAAGACGATTCCCGAGGCATCTCCGGAGTTGATTGAAACCGCAGGCCGCTACGCCGACCGCATCAGCATCAACATCGAGCTGCCGAGCGAGCAGAGCATTGCCCGTCTCGCGCCGGAGAAAAACCTCGCGCGCACCCAGGACGCGATGGCCCACATCCGCAGCAAGATCGACGAGCGCATCGAGGAAGGGAAACAGCCCGGCAAGGCCAAGCCACCGCCATTCGCCACGGGGCAGAGCACCCAGATGATCGTCGGCGCGGACGACTCCACCGACTCGGTCATCCTGCGCCGCGCGGACACGCTCTACACAGGCTACAAGCTGCGCCGCGTTTATTACTCGGGTTTCAGCCCGATTCCGGAACCCTCGTCGCTGCTGCCCGCAAAGCCTCCCCCGCTCGTCAGGGAGCACCGGCTCTATCAGGCTGACTGGCTGCTGCGTTTCTACGGCTTCAAGGTTGATGAAATCACTACCGCCGCCGCACCGAACCTCGATCTCGCGCTCGACCCCAAACTCTCCTGGGCTCTGCGCAACCGCGAGTCCTTTCCCATCGACATCAACCGCGCCTCCCGCGAACAGCTTCTGCGCATCCCCGGCCTCGGCGCGAGAAACACCGAGCGCATTCTCGACGCCCGCCGCTTCACCCACCTGCGCCTCGCCGACCTCGTCCGCCTGCGCCTCGCGATGAAGAAGATCATGCCCTTCATCATCACCGCCGACCATATCCCCACCCTGCTCGACAGCGATTCGCTCCGGCAGAAATTCCTGCCGCCGCCCCTCCAGCTCGAACTGGATTTCGACGCACCAAGGCCCACACAGGCGGACACGCGTTCCGTTTTATCCGGCGAATTCTGATCATGCGCGGCGTCGTCATCCAGCCGAGGTTTGAAGCATGGCGTGATGCCGCGCGCTTGCTGCTCGCCAACGGCGTGCCGCCGCAGGAGGTCCTGTGGTCGGATGACGAAACGGAAACGCCGTTGTTCGCAAGCGAGAGCCCGGCCGAAGCATCCGCCGGCGCTCCAAAGGTATCCGCAGTCTTTCTCGACACCGCCCGCAGCGCAGCGGCACACACCGATCCCCGCCGCTGGGCGCTGCTCTATCAGATTCTATGGCGCATCACCCGCGGCGGCGAGAAGCACCTGCTGATGATGCCCACCGATCCCGATGTGCGCCAGGTGATGCTCTGGTGCAAGGCGGTGGGCCGCGACATTCACAAGATGCACGCGTTCGTAAGGTTCCGTCTCGTCGGCACGGATGAGGAAAGCGGGCGCGAGCGTTTCGTGGCGTGGTATGAGCCGGAACACCGCATCGTGCGGCTGGCCTGCGGGTTTTTCGCCAAGCGCTTCGCCAACATGGACTGGTCCATCCTCACGCCTTCCGAATGCGCTCACTGGGATGGCGGACATCTGGGTTTCACACCAGGGCTGCCGCGCGACGCGGTGCCCGCCGGGGACGCGCTCGATGATCTCTGGCGCGCCTACTACCGCAGCATCTTCAACCCGGCCCGGCTCAAGGTGAACGCCATGCGCTCGGAGATGCCGTTGAAGTTCTGGAAAAACCTGCCGGAAGCGCGGCTCATCCCCGGACTCATCGCGGACAGCCGTGCGAGAACGCGCGCCATGTTGGATGCCGAGGGCCTCCCGGCCAAGCCCGAGCCAAAGAACGCCTATCTCCAATCCCTGCACGAGAAGAACAACAGCACTACCGACGAGACCGCATGAAGGATGTGAAGAAACAACATCTCCCGGTGAAGACCTGCGCCGTCTGCGGCCGCCCGTTCACATGGCGTCGCAAGTGGGCCTCGGTTTGGGATGAGGTCAAGCATTGCAGCAACCGTTGCCGCGAATCGCGCAACACGGAGAGCCAGGATTGAAACGAAGCATTCATGGAAACCGCCCTCATCTATCCGCACCAGCTTTTCGCCGCGCATCCGGCGCTCGCGGCGAAGCGGCCTGTCTGGCTCATCGAGGATCCGCTGTTTTTCGGCAATGACGCACACTGGCCGGCAGCCATGCACAAACAAAAGCTCATCCTGCACCGGGCTTCGATGAAAGCCTACGCGAAGGAACTCGCAGTTGCCGGACATCAGGTGCGATACGTCGAGGCAAATCAGAAAACCGAACTGCCGGAAGAAGTTCGCCACATCCATGTGGCTGATCCGGCGGACGACGTGCTGATGCGGCGCGTGAAACGCCTCGCGGATGCCCACGGTGCGGCGCTCATTGTGCATGATTCCCCGAATTTCGTCAGCCCCGCTCCGTTTCTGGAAACCCACATCGCGGCGAGGAAGAAGCCCTTCATGGCGAAGTTCTACGAAGCCCAGCGCAAGCGCATGGACATCCTCGTCGAGAGCGATGGCACGCCCGCCGCCGGCCGTTGGTCCTTCGATGCGGAAAACCGCGCGAAACTGCCGAAAAACCATGTCCCGCCGATGGAGCCGCGCTGCCCCGGCAATGCCTTCACCCGCGAGGCCGCGGACTACGTTTCAAAAAACTTCCCGGACCATCCCGGCTCCATCCAGCACTTCCGCTGGCCCGTCATCCGCAAGGATGCGGAGGCATGGCTGGACCGCTTCATCGGCGAGCGCCTGGAAAACTTCGGCCTCTATGAGGATGCCATCTCCACCGAACACGCCACCATCTACCACTCCGCCATCACGCCGATGCTCAACATCGGCCTGCTCGATCCGCAGGACGTGATCGACCGCGTGTTGGCCAAGGATGCGCCGCTGAATTCCAAGGAGGGTTTCATCCGCCAGGTCATCGGCTGGCGCGAGTTCATGCACGACATCTACCGGCACTGCGGCGTGGTGATCCGCAATGGCAACTTCTGGAACTTCACCCGCCCGATGCCGAAGTCCTTTTACGATGGCACCACCGGCATCCCGCCGGTGGACCGCGTGATCCGCCAGCTCCTCGATGATGGCTACTGCCACCACATCGAGCGCCTGATGGTGCTCGGGAATTTCATGCTGCTCTGCCGGATCCGGCCGGACGAGGTCTATCGCTGGTTCATGGAAATGTTCGTCGATTCCTACGACTGGGTGATGGTCCCGAACGTCTATGGCATGTCTCAGTTTGCCGACGGCGGCACCTTCACCACCAAGCCCTATCTCTCCGGCTCGAACTATATCCTGAAAATGTCGGACGAGCCCAAAGGCCCCTGGTGCGAAATCTGGGACGGACTGTTCTGGACCTTCATCGGCGACCACATGCCCTTCTTCCTCAAAAACCCGCGGCTCTCGATGATGGCGAAAAGCTGGGAGAAACAATCGGCGGTGAAACAAGCCGCCCACCGGTCTGCGGCGGACGGGTTTCTCGCCGGGTTCGCGGCTGGTTGAAAACACCGCACCTCAAATCCACGGTATGAGACGGGGCTTGGAGGCTGTATTGGCCTGACATGACCCGGACAAGAATCGCAGCGGAACCCGTGGCCAAACAACCGCTCCCCAACCCTGCCGCGCCATCGCCGGGCGTGACGACGGGTTGGAGGCGGGGTGGGAGTGGAAGAATTCATTGTCGGTGCCGCTCATTCAATGTAGGGTATCCATGGATGCGGCAACAACGGAGCAACACTTGACATGGAAACCCTAAGGACAGTTTTGCAAATCATCGTGGGCCTGGGCCTTTTGAATGTGTGGCTCCTGCGGTTCGGCAAGAAGACACCGTATCGCGGCAAGAACGCGGAAAACATGCGCGCCGAATTCCAGGCCTACGGCCTGCCGCTCTGGTTCATGTGGGTGACAGGCGCGCTCAAGATCGGGGTGGCGGCCGCGCTGCTGCTTGGCATCTGGATGCCGGCGCTGGTCCAGCCAGCAGCGCTCGTCCTGATCCTGCTCATGCTTGGGGCTTTCGCGATGCACCTGAAAGTGAAGGATCCATTCAAGGCATCTGTTCCGGCACTTGCCATGTTGGTCATGGCCGTGGCCATTGCCTTCTCTTAAACCCGGCGGCTGGCCCGGATCATCCGGGCGTGCGTTCCCAACCTGCTGTTTGCTGGCAGGGGAAAACACGTTAGCGGAATCCCGCGAATGCCAGAAAGGCATTGAGGACGAGGTAAAAGATCGCGGGGATTGTCTGTGCGAAGCTGTCCCTGATACGTCTGCGGAGACAGGCACCGAGAAACATCAGCAAGGCGAGTCCGGCGGCGGCAAGTTGGCCTATGGGAGGAACCGCAAATCCCGCCAAGAGCCCGAGACCTCCGGCGATCTGGAGGCTGCCGACCAGCGGCCGGAATCGGGAAACGCCGTAGCGCACATACTCATGCCGCATCGGAGGCCAGAAAAAACACGCTAGGCCGAAACCGAGGAAGGAAATCGCGGAGAAACAGATCAAGGGCGCGTGCACTGCCAAAGAGTCTAGGGCATTTGCAGCGTGGCGCATGCGGTAAATTGCCACGCGTCATCTTCAGGGTGAAAAATTCCGCAGCAGTGCCAGTTTCACCCCATGGGAATGTGGTCTCGACTCCTCATCCACGCGCTCTTCATCGTGACGGCCTCCGCTGGCACCGTCCATGTTGCCGTCGGAAACACCGGCTGCGGCACGCGGCAACTCACCGTCAAGCGCCTATGGCAGTCCATGCCGGGCGTGCGATCGGTGGTGATCGTCCCCCGCAAACCGGACGACCCTGCAAACCAGCGCGTGTTCATCGTCACCACCGGCGGCGCCGACCCGGATCAAACGGCACTGTCGCGTGCCCTCGGACGCCGCGCGGCGCGCTATCCGATTCTCAGTCTCGCTCCCTCGCCACCCGCCGCCCGCAGGCCCCCTCCACATGCGCCAGCGACCTTGCCTTGAATCCCTGTTTCTCCAGTTCCGCGAAAAACAACGGCAGCGCGGCAAGCGTCCGCCGGCTCTGGTTTATGATCGTTCCCCGCCAGTCCCGCCGGTCCTGGTTGTCGTGAAACACCACAATCCTTCCGGGCGCCGCAGCGTGCGCATTGTGCCGCGCATACCACCCGGGAATCTCGAAAAACACATCCCAGGGAAAGGTGAGCCCGAGATAGAATTCCGGCCGGTATCCCAGCTCGACGCCTCTCGTCCGCATGAACTCCGCCATCGGCCGGTTGTGGAACCCGTGGGATGGACGGAATCTGACGGGTTTCGTCCCGGCATCTAACAAAATTCGGTGATTCCGCTCGAACTCCGCGGCGAATTCATGCGGCTTGAGTTGAACGGATGGCACGGGCTCCGGCATGTGATTGCCCACCTCATGGCCGTCATCCAGCATCCGGCGCAGCAGCCGCGTTTCGGCGGCGTTCCGGATATTCGCGCCGTGGATAAAAAACGTGGCCGTCGCGTCATGGTCGCTCAGCAAGTCGAGAATGCCCGCCGTTTCCGCGCTCGGCGAGTCATCGATCGTCAGCGCCACCAGTCGTTGATCCGCCCGCAAGCCCTCCACCCGCAGGATCGCCTGCGGCTGAAGCGCTTGCAGGGCAGGCCTCAGCCATCGTTGGCCCATCCGATGGCTCAGACCACTGCAGGCCGCTGCCAGCCGGGTCAGGAAAAGAGAAGGGCGATGACGGGACATGGCGTGTGTTCCGGCAGTTTGATCAGGAAACACCACCGCGCAAGCCGTGGCATTCATGGCAAGTCCTCCATGCCGCCCGGGCCATTGAAAACCGTCGGCATGTGGAGGCGGCGTTCGCATGAAATCGCCTTGATGCGTGTTCAAAAATCCGACGGTGTTCCGAAGTTTCCCGCATCCGGCATGACCAGTGACTGATATGGAGATTTCACCATGAATCCGCCTGCGACTCTGGAGAGGGATTCCCCTTGACCGGGGGAAGAATTGCGCCTCATTCGGGGCATGGCGAAAAATGTGCTGGGTGGCGACTTGCAGGCGTGTTCGATGGAGCCGCTGACCGGTTTTTTCCGTGACGGGTGCTGCCACACTTCAAAGGAGGATGACGGCATGCACACCGTGTGCGCGGTGATGACCCAGGATTTCCTGATTTACAGCAGATCAATGGGCAATGACCTCATGACACCGCGTGTCGAGTTCCGGTTTCCCGGACTCAAGGCGGGTGACCGCTGGTGTTTGTGTCTCGGCCGCTGGATTGAGGCGCTGGATGCCGGATTCGCGCCTCCCGTGGTGTTGGAAGCCACCCACGCATCGGCCTGTGAGTTCATCGACCGTGATGTGCTCGAGCACCATGCGTGGCGGTCCGAATGCCAATAACATGATCGCCTATCTCCAACAAATGATCGCACGCCGCTTCCGGGCGGTGCTGTGCGGCGATCCGAGCGGTATTCCGCCATGGCTCGGTGCGGTCGCGGAAGGCGAGGGACCGGGGTTTTTCCAGCCGGATGATGCCCCATGGGTTGTCCACGGCGACATGGCGACACTGGTCGGCGGAGTGCGCGCGCTGCTCATGCAGGCGCTCCACCCGGGGACGCTCGCCGGCGTCCGCGATCACTCGCGCTACAAGGCGGACCCGCTCGGACGCCTGGCCGGCACCATCCAATGGCTCACCATCACCACCTTCGCCTCCCGCGAATCGATTCTTCGCGAAGCCGCAAGAGTGCGCGGCATGCACGGCAAAGTCCGCGGCACCTACCGCGACGCCAGCGGTCACGAACGCGAATACAAGGCCTCCGATCCCGAACTGCTGCGGTGGGTGCACATCGCTTTCATGGACTCGTTCCTGCGCTGCCATCAGGCGTATTCGCCGGTGCCGATTCCCGGCGGAGCGGACGCCTACATCCGGCTGTGGGCGCGCTCGGTCGAGCCGCTGGGACTCGATGACGCGCCGCGGGACGAAAAATCATTGCTGGATGACATCCGGCACTTTGAACCGCAACTCGCCATGACGGATGACAGCCGTGAGGTGATCAAGTGGCTGCGATTCCCGCCACTGCCGTTCTTTGCACGCATCGTCTATCGGCTGCTTTTTCAGGCGGCATATCTGACGCTGCCTGTCTCCTATCAGAAAATGATCGGCCTCCATGCCATGCCGCGCTGGCTGGTGGTTCCAGCCACACGATGGCTTCTGGGCGCGCTTCGCGTCGCCATCGGCCCCGAGAATCCGATTCAGGACGCGGCGACCGCCCGCATCAATCGCACATCGCCCGTTCAAATCCAGTGACTCCGTACGGTTCCATCGTTCAGGGAACAAGCGGGTGGTCATTCAGGGGTGACGGCTTCCTTGAAAATCCCGCTAGATCGTCCTCCACATCTCGCAGGCGTGTGCCGCGAAACCCGCGCCGAAGGCTGTGAGCCAGAGCCGCCGGTCGTCCGGGCGGGCCTCGGCCAGCCTGCGCTCCAGCGCGAAGAGCACCGCGGGGCTGCTCATGTTGCCATGGTCGCGCAGGACTTCGCGCGTTTCTGTCAGGCGGAAGGGCAGCACGGCTTCAAGCGCCTCGATCACATCGCGTCCGCCGGAGTGGGCGATGACCTGGTCCGGTTCGCCTGTTTGCAACGAATAGAGTTCGGAAACCGCGGCTGCGGCCAAGCCGGGCACTTCACGGTGAAGCTGGTTTTTGAGTCTGCCCTCCGAGTTGACGAAGCGGATTTTATCGCGTTCTTCGGGCCGGTGCGTGGTGGTGAAGCAACCCGCCTGCCAGCCGCCCGGCGTCGGCCGGTCCGTCCAGACAGCCGCCGCCGCTCCGTCGCCGAACAGGCACAGGCTGACAAGCACCCCGGGATCGTCGCTCACGTAGAACGCGGCGGAACAGATCTCCACGGCGACGGTAGCCACCACTGTGCCGGGATTGGCTGCTAGATATCCCTGCGCGGCGCGCATCATCGGGATGGCTGCGCCGCATCCGAGGCCTACGAGATCCGCGAGATAGGTGTCGGCCCTCATGCCGAGGGTTTCCGCAAGGTGGCTGCTCACTCCCGGACAGAGGTAGCCGGTGCAGGTGCAGAGGAACAAGGCGTCGATTCCGGATGCCGGGATGTTCGCGCGTTCGAGCGCCTTGGACAGGGCTTTTCCGGCGAGGACAGGAGCCTCGCGTTCGAATGATTCATTGAGCTGCTGGGCGCTTCGTGAAAACACCGGCCCGATTTCATCCAGGGCGAAATTGCGCCGCTCGATGCCCGACGAGTCGCCGGTCAGGACTTTTTCCACAAGCGCGGCGGACCTTGGCTTGAGGGATTCAAGCAGCCCATTGCCGCTGAACGCCTGCCAACATTGGCTCTGGGAAAACGATCGGGGGGGAACGGCGGTGGCAAGGGAGCGCAGGTGCATGATGGAGCGGGGAAATCTAACGGACAAGCGCCAGCATTGGCTTGAACGGAAGCAGGCCGGCGCATGCCATTGACCGGAGGAGCGCGAGGCCACTGGCCTCCATCAGGAAATGATGGAGCACTCCAGCCGCGGCGAGCCTTTTGCGGAAGCGCCTCTTCAGAACGGAGCGCACCGTGTTCACCGCATCCTGCCAGGTGCGGGCTCCCGCCGCCCAGGAAACCAGTGGTCCGCATGCGGTTTCCGCGGACTGGAACGCCATCGACATTCCGTTGCCCGTGAAGGGAGGAATCATGCTCGCGGCATCTCCAAGGCAGAGCAGGCCCGGCACGGAGGATTGGAGGCCCAGTTCGAATCCGGCGACCGCTGAAAACGATCCCGGCCGCCACTCCGCCCTCCCGAGCAGGTTTGCGAGCCGGGCGTTTCCTCCCGCTTCGAGGTAGGATTCTAACAAACCTTGGCCCTTCGCGCGGATCGAGTGATCGATCCGGAACAGACCGCAGACATTGACCCAGCCGCCTTCCACGGCCGCCAGTCCTGCATAGCCGTTGCTCCCGCAATGCATCTCCAGATCGGCGGACATCGGCAGGTTTTCCACATGGGCTTTCAGGCCGATCCATGTGCCGGGGCGCGGACGTCTTCCCGCCGCCCACACCAGGCCTTCCATCGGCAGCGGTCGGGCGCGGACGCCGGTTTCCACGATCCCGCCAAGTTCTTCCACCCGCTCCCGCAATCGTTCATCCAGCACGTAACGGGACATTCCCATGGCCGCAACGGGCAGAACATCGCGGTGGATGACGCTCCCGCCCGCGTGCCAACAGAGCGAGCGGTGCATCCTCGCGTCTTCAAAGAGATCGCGAATGCCAAGGAACTCCAGAGTCTCGGCTGAAACGCCGGAAATGAACTCACCACAGACCCGATGGCGCGGATAGTTGCCCGCCTCCAGAACCTTTACCGGCACACCGCGCCTGATCAATGACACTGCCAACGCGAGTCCCGCCAGTCCGCCTCCGGCTATGGTGATTTCCCTGATCAATGGCGGCAACCTAGCACGCGTCTCGCACCGCGCCATGTGGAAGTTTCACGCAGGAGCCAGGTGTTGCGATCCAATCCCATGAGTTTCGGAATCTCACCGGCGGCGAATCCGGCCCGGATGCTGACATGCATGTCATGGCGCGTCACGCGGTTGATCATCGGCCACAGTGCGGCCCCGAGGAGATGCGGGAGCGCGGCGCGATCCGGTTCGTTGAACACCACCACCTTGAAATTTCCGCAGAGTCTTCCCAAGGCATGCAACGATGGCTCCTCAAAGTGATGCAGGAACAAATTCGCCACCAGCACGCCGCCGCCCGGCGGGTTGTTCAATGTCAGGACGTCACCCCGGGTCCACACGACCCGCGCGTCCAGCCCGTCCGGTCGCGGCGCCAAATCACAGGCGGTGACCTGCGAGTCAGGGAAGGCCCGTGCGAGTTTTCCGGCGAGTTCGCCACCGCCGGCACCGAATTCGACGATCCCCATTGCCGCTGCTTGCGGGTATTTCCGGATGGCGCGGCAAACCCAGCGCTCGTTGCCCATGAGGAAATTGATCCATCGCAGATCCATTCGTGATCGCCGTGACTCCGGATCATCCGCGGGCAGATGATCAAGGATCTCGGGTTTCACAATGCGGGCCATCATCGGATCATCAGCCGGGTTTCCTGCCGTCCAGCAAGCAGGAGACGCAGAGGTCCCCGCAGACGTTGATCATGGTGCGGAAGCGGTCGAGAAACCAATCGATGGGGATGAGCAGCAGGCTGTATTCGAGCGGCAGGCCCACCGCCGTGAAAACCAACGTCATGGTGATGAGCCCGGCGGAAGGAATGCCCGCCGCGCCGACGGAGGCCGCCACGGCGCACAGCACGATCACCAACTGGCTGTCCCACGGCAGGTGATGTCCTAACAACTGGGCGACGAACAGCGCCGCCATGGCCTCATAGAGCGCGGTGCCGTCGTTGTTGAAATTGGCCCCGACCAGAGCGCCCAGATTGGCGGAGAATTCGCGGACTTTCACGTTGGTGACCAGGCACTCATAGGTGACCGGCATGGTGGCGGTGGAGCTCGCGGTGGAGAATGCCATGGCCAGCGCGTCGCGGCAGCCTTTCACCAGATCTCGCGGCCTCACCCATGAGCCGAGCCTCACGCGGGTCATGTAGTAGCAGAATTGCAGCGCGAGCGCCAACAACACCGCCAATATCAGCCAGATCAGGCTCAGGAACGAACTGAAGCCGTTGGCCGCGACCTCCTCCGCCACCACACCCATGACGATGAGCGGAACAAGCTGCACGACCCAGTGAAGAATTGTGATGAACGCGTCCATGAATGTCTTGAGCACGCCAACCGTGGCCGCGGGATCCGGCGAGACCTGGCGCAGCGCCAGTCCTAACAAGATCGCGAGCACGATCACGCCGATCACGCTGCCGCCGTCGGTGAACGGCCCAAGCAGGCTTTTCGGCAGTTTTTCGAGGATCTGGCCGATGCTGTCACCGGCGGTTGTGGACTTGGCCGCATCTCCCGCCTGCTCGAGTTCGGCGGCATGGCGGGCCTTTTCCTGTTCCACCTGTTGCCGCTGTTCGGTGGTGACGGTGCGGCGGGTGCCGGGCCGCAGCGTGTTGGCCACGGTCATGCCGATGAGGATGGCGACGCATGTATTGGTCGCCAGCAGGATGACGAGACGCGGGGTTTTGCCCTTTTCGATTTTGGCACCCGCCAGAGCGTGGGTGATCGCAAAGAAAGCAACCGGCGCAGCCAGCATTTGGACAAGCCCCATCAACGCCTTGGAAGGCCCTCTGAACACCTCGGCCGCATGAGGCCAGAAAACACCCAGCAGCGCGCCCAGCGCCATGCCGACCAGGGTCCTGACATAAAGCGGCAGACTCTGCCAGTGGCGGAGCGGAGCGGACAATGTTCTCATCAATAGCGATGCTGGAAACCCGGGGAGCGTTTGGCAATCGGGATTAGTTCCGCCAGAGCGATTCACACAGCGAGTCCTTGCTTTTCCCGCACCCGGCGGGAGCTTTCCCGGCCGGCGTGGTGATCGCCGTCCATTTCGCCGCCCGCGCGGCTGATGCGGGAGATCCGCGCTTGCCGGGGCGGGGGACGTTTCCCATCCTCCGCCCATGCTTGCGACCGCCGCCGCCCTCAAAAAACTCCTGCTCGAAAAATCCGTCCGCACCGGTGACTTCACGCTCGCCTCCGGCCGGCACAGCGATCTTTACATCGACTGCCGGGTGACTTCGCTGGATCCGTTTGGCGCGAATTTGATCGGCGACCTTGGCTGGCACGCGGTGCGTTCCAAAATCCACTCGGAGCATCTCAAGATCGACGCCATCGGCGGCATGACTCTTGGCGCGGACCCGATTTCGCTGGCGGTTGGCATGACATCCGCGGCGAAGCATCCTGCGGAGGCGCTGCAAGTCTTCACGGTGCGCAAGGAGCCGAAGGGCCACGGCGCGGGCAAACAAATCGAAGGCAACTTCAAAGCCGGCGACAACGTGATCGTCGTCGATGACGTCATCACCACCGGCGGTTCGACGCTCAAGGCCATCGACGCCATCGAGCGCGAGGGCGGGAAAATCGCCTTCTGCCTCGTCTTGGTGGATCGCGAGGAAGGCGGCCGCCAAGCCATCGAGGCGCGCGGCATTCACGTGCTGCCGCTCTTCACGCGGACGACATTGCTGGGGGAGCGGGAGACGCGCCGGTAGCGTTCCGTGCCGACTGCCGCCGCGCCCCCTTCAAAGCCGTGGGGGGAGTCACGATCCGGTGCTTGCCGCGTTTTGCATCATGGATGGGGCCGGCTGCCCGGGCGCGTTCACGGCCTCGACGGCGACGAGACAGACGTCGTCATCGTAGTTCTGGCGTTTCTGGAAGGCGGTGACGTCGCAGACGATCTTGGCGGGCATGGCGGCCATCGGCCCGTCGAGCGCTTCATCGAAACTCGCGGCCAGCCGCGCGCCGCCGTAGATTTCCCCGGCCGGGTTTTCCGCCTCCACCGCGCCGTCCGTGAACAAGAGGAAGACGTCACCGGGTTTCAGCGGGGATTCGGCGGTGCGGAATACGGTGTCCGCGATCAAACCGAGCGCCGGCTGGCGGGGTGGGTCCGTCCAGAGTGGCTCGGGCATCCTGCCATTTCCGCGGTGGGTGCGCAGGGGCGCGGGATGGCCGGCGACGGCCCAGGAGGCTTTCGCGTTGCGGGTGTCGAGGATGAGGAAGAAAGCGGTCACGAACAGGGTTTGACCGCTGCGGGAGATCACCTCGATGAGGTGCTGGTTGAGCTCGCCCAGGAACGCGCCGGGATCGTTCACCCTGCCGGCGTGGTTTCTAACCAGGGCGCGCAGGATGGCGGTGACCAGGGCCGAGCGCGCGCCGTGGCCCATCACGTCCGCGATGAGGATGCCGGCGCGGTTTTCATCCAGCTCGATGAGATCGAAAAAATCCCCGCCAACGGTGGAGGCGGGTTGATAGAAGTGGGCGAACTTGAGGCGCAGTGGATTGCGGGCGGCGGCGGGCGGCACTTCCGGATAGTGCGAGGGCAGCAGGGCGTTCTGGAACTCGCGGGCCATTTCGAGATCCGCGCGGATGACGGCGGTTTTTTCGGCGACCGCGGATTCCAGCTCGCGCTGGTAGCGCAGGACGCGGGAGGTCATCACGGCGATGTCTCCGGCGAGCGCCTCGATCTCATCTCCGGTGCGGATGGCCCGGATGGTCTGGAGATCCATCTCGGCTTGAGCGTGTTGTTTGCGGACCTTGACCTCATCGCGTGGCGGGGCATCGCGGAGTTGGGCGATGGCGGAGATGGATCGCGCGGCATGGCCAAGCGCGGAGAGCGGCTGGAGGATGTCGAGGCGGATCCGATGGAAGCCGACGAACACGCACAAGGCCAGCAACGAGGCGCCGCCCACCCCCAGCCATGCGAAATCGCGCCGCAAGGACTCCACCACGTCATCGCGCATGGATGAGAAAATGACATGGGCGATCGGATTGCGCGGATCCTCGCCCAGCGCGGTGAAGCCCGTCATCCGCTGCCTGCCGGCACGGTCCAAGGCGACCGCCCAGCCCGCGGGCTTGCTGCGGAGTTTGGCGAGGGTTTCATCCGGCAGCCGGTCCATGAGAGGCATGCTCCCGCTTTCCGAACTCGCCAGGATTCGTCCGTCCGGCAGGACGATCTGCCATAACTCACCGGTCTTTCCGCCATCGAGCCGCAACTGCGGAAACAACGAGGTCACATCCACCGACATTTTCGCAACCCCAGCAAAGGCGTCGCCGTCATGCAGCGGCACGATGATATCGAGCGAGAACACGCCTGAACTGGCATCGAAACGCAGGACGTCGGTCCATTGGCCGCCTTTCGGCAGGGACGCGCCTTTTTGCCACCATGCCTCGTCCGCCTGCTCCACATCGGTGGTCTTGCCGGTGGCGGCGACGAGGCGGCCGCGGGCGTCGGTGGCGAGGATTTCCGCAGTGTCCGGATGAAGCGCCCGGTATTGCGCCAGCGATACGGAACCCTGATTGTTCAGCAATGCGAGCAGCTGCGGATCGTCAGGAAGGAGCAATGCCCAAAGCTCGTCCAGATGACGGGTTTCCGCCGCGATTTCATCCGGCGCGCGGCCGGCGGAATCCCGGTTTTTGGAGACGACGAATCGAATCAGCGAGGGCTCTGCGGCAAGCCAGGTGCGGAGCTGGCCGCCTTCCGCGATTGACTGTTGATCCAGGGCGCGCGCCAGCGTGAGAGCCTCCAGTTGGTGGAGTTTTCCACGCTCGGCGAGCAAATGCCGGAAACCGCCGATTTCAAAAATGATCAACCCCACCAGAAACGGCAGCGCGGCGGCGATTGACAAAGCGACCAGGAATTTCTCCTTGAGTCCCAAAACACCGCGTTTCATGGCATGTCTCTAGCACCGGGCCGTCCCGGCTCACCAGCACGAATTGTTGCGGGAAAATAGGCGTTGCGGAAAGCTCCAGGCTGGGTTTGGCTGCCCGCGCTGTCAGGGGCCGCGGAGGTCCGGCAGGCGAACCCCGCCAGGCCTTGATCGGAGCAACGGTAGTTTGTCCGGGCTTGCCGCGGATTCCCTGGCGGCGCTTTTGTCAAAGTCCCAGGCTGGCGCTGATCGCGCGCAGGATTTCACCGCGGCCGTCGAGTGTTTTCGCGGAACTGGTCAGGACTTCCGGCGGCGCGGGGTGGAAGGTCGCGATGCTTTCCAGAAAACGGGAAATGGTGGCGCGCGTTTTGGCGGCGGATTGTTTGTCGGTCTTGGTGAAGACGAGCGAGAACGGCACGCCGATGCCGCCGAGCCAGGCGGTGAAATCCAGATCGATGCGCTGCGGCGGGTGACGCGAGTCGATCAGCACGAAAGCGCGGCGCAGGTTGGCGCGAAGCTGGAGGTAATCGCCGGCGCGCTCGTTGAAATCGAATTTCTCGCTCCTGGCAGCCTTCGCAAAACCGTAGCCGGGCAGGTCCACCAGGCACCAGGCTTCGTTCATCAGGAAGAAATTCAGCAGTCGTGTTTTGCCCGGCGTGGCGGAGACCTTGGCCAGCGAATTCCGGTTGGCCAGCAGGTTGACGAGCGAGGATTTGCCGACGTTGGAGCGGCCGATCAGCGCGAACTCCGGGTAATCCCATGCCGGACAATCCGCAAGACTGCGGGCGCTGGTGATGAATTCGGCGGTCTTGATGCGCATCCCGCGCAGGTTTGGCTGCCTGGCGGCCCAACCGCAACCCAGGAATGCGCCCCCAGTCTCAAGAATGGCTGGGTCATTCTTCACCTCAACAACATCGTTGTTTTGGCAGGGAAATCATCCTTTTGCCATCAACGGCGGCTTTTCAGTGGCAGCCAACCTTCCCTGGCCTTACCCTCGCCCGGAACAAATCCCGTTGTTGCCCCACACGGAAATTGTTCCTATGAGCACTGTTTGCGCCCTCGATCCACCAGCCCCGCCGCGCCTCGCCAGCTAAGAAACCAAACACCGCCCCACCCTCGGCCCGCCCCATCCCGCGGCCACCTCCACCGTCGAATCCTTCCTCCGCTGCGGTCCTCGCACTCCACTCCGCCACGCTCCGTTGCGTGCCCGGCCCTCCGCTCCGGCTCCCCGATTTCGTGTCCTCCGCCACTCCACCCTTGATTCAGAATTCCTGCTCTCCTACCAATCTCCCGCAAACCCGCACCATGGCTTGGTTTAGCCCATCAGTGGCCGGACTTCGGAGGGAAGTTCAAACACCCCGTCCGGAGAGATCATCAACCAACCATCACCAATCAAACTCATCGCCTGCTGAACCCGGCACCGCCATGAAAATCCTTGAACCTTCCAGCCATATCCACATCGCCTGCTGCTTGTTAGGCATGGCGGGCGGCGCGGCTGCCGCGGCGCCGGACGGTCGCCTGTTCAATCCCGGCCGCGCGTGGTTGGAGCGATACGATCCCACATTGGTTTCCAGCCGCTATTTCTCGGAGTTCATCTTCGAGAGTTATCATGGCGACGGGGATCTTTATAAAAACGAAAACACCCTGCGCTGGGGCATTCCGTGGCGCGATGATCACGCCCTCGGCATCCAGGCCATGCTGCCGCTGAAATGGCGCGAAGTTGCCGGCGACGAGGAGTTCGGCCTCGGCGATCTCGAATTGCGCGCCGGCATCGTCGGCCGCATCACGCCCACCCTGCGCTACGGCGTCGGCGTGAACGCCGTCCTCGACAGCGCCACCGACCCGCTGCTCGGCGACAGCGCCTTCGTGCTGCGTCCGATCACCGCCCTCCGCTGGGATTGGAACGCAAACGTCACGCTCGGCATCAACGTCGAATACAACTTCACTCCGCTCGACGAGAACACCGACGACGTCAGCGCGCTCGAGGTGAAGTTTCCCGTCGCATTCAAGATCAGCGACGACTGGTCCGGATACCTCAGCTACAACCCGCGCTGGAATCTGCTCGACGAAAGCGACCGCCACCGCCTCGAACTCGGGACGAACCTCACATGGGGAGCGGACAATCAATACGCCTGGTCCATCGGCACCGAGGTCCCGCTGACTTCCGAAAACTTCGAGCTCAAGCTCGCCACCGGTTTCAGTTGGTATTTCTGACCATCATGCGGCTGCATCTCCCAAACCCCGAAATCACATCATGAAACACAAGCTCAACACACTCGCCGCCTGCACCCTGCTCGCCGCGGGCGCGCTGTCACTCAATGGTTGCGGCAACGACCCCGTCACCAATCTCAACGCCGCCAGCGTCAACCCGCGCCAGCTCGCCGCGGAATCCCGCGCCGCCTTGAACGACCTGTATCGCAACAAGCCCGCCGCACGCAGGCTCGGCGCGAACGCCAGGGGCATCCTCGTCTTTCCGAAAATCACCAAGGGCGGCCTCATGGTCGGCGGCATGGGCGGCAACGGCGCGCTGATCCGTCCGGACGGCACGATCCGCGATTTCTATCAGACCGCAGGCGCTTCCTACGGACTCCAGGCCGGAATCCAGCAATACGGCTACGCGCTTTTCCTGATGGATGACTCCGCCTTCCGCAACATCGACCGCGCCGATGGTTGGGAAGTCGGCAGCAGCCCCAGCCTCGTCATCGTGGATGAAGGCATGGCCGCTTCGCTCACCACCACCACCTTGAACAAGAGCACTTATGCCTTCTTCTTCAACCAGCGCGGCCTGATGGGCGGACTCGGCCTGCAAGGTTCCAAGATCACACGCATCCAGCCGCCGCGTTGAGGAGGGGCGACACTCCTGTCCCGCATTCCGAGAAAACAAGGCGGACAGGAGTTTCCGCCCTCTTATCAGCACATGCGATTCCACCACACATTCCTGTGCATCATCGGGCTCGCATTGGCATCCTGCTCCGCGCCGGATGGCCGTGCGACTCCGCCTCTGACCGCCGGGAAAGTGGATCTCGCACGCTACACCGGACGCTGGCATGAGATCGCCCGCCTGCCCGCGCCGTTTCAAAAAGACAATGAATCCGCCATCGCCGACTATGGCATGAATGCGGACGGCACGGTTTCCGTGCACAACATCGCGGTCCGTCCCGATGGCACGCAATATGGCATCAAGGGATACGCCAAGGTGCTGAACCCGCCGGAGAACACCAAGCTCGCCGTGCGCTTCAACACCTGGTTCGGTCCCTTGATCCCCGTGCCGGACGAGGGCAACTACTGGATTCTGCATGTGGGTGAAAACTATCAGGAAGCCATCGTCGGCACGCCGGACCGCAGGTTTCTCTGGCTGCTGGCGAGAACGCCGGGCATTTCTGAAAAGCGCTACAAGACGCTGGTTGGAAAAGCGCGCGATGCGGGCTTCGATGTGACGCGCCTTGTCATCACCCAGCGGCCATAAAACCATGAGCCGCGGCATTTCATCCCGCATCACAAGTCTCGTTCCGGCACTCGGCTGGCTGCGCGGCTACCAGCGCGGCTGGCTGCGCGGCGACGTGGTGGCCGGCATCACGCTGGCGGCCTGACTGATGCCCGCCTCCATCGGCGACGCCTCGCTGGCCGGCTTGCCGCCCGAAGCGGGGCTTTACGCCTGCCTCAAGAACGGAATCCCGAACAATGCCATTGCCACCTGAAACCAAGTCATCCAGACTCCGATTCATCATGAAAAAACTGTCACGCATCGCTGCCGCAGCCATCGCCTGCCTCGGCTTCGTTTCCTGCTCCTCGAATGTCGATATGCCGAAAGGCACCAGCAAGGGCTACACCTCCGCCCGCCTCATCCAGCGCGATCCCAACCTGCCCGCTCCATCGAAGGATATCGAGAAACAGGTCCATGGCATGATCCAGAGATCGCTTTCCAAACAATTCACATCCCGGGGCATGGCTTACGGCAATAGCGACGCGGACCTCATTGCCGCCTACATGGTCATCTATCAGGAACCCGGCATGACCGCGGACTATCGCAATTACTTCGGCTACGGACGCAACGCGGACGACATCGCCGTGCTCGCCCACAACCGCGGAGCGCTCGGCAGCCGCGCGGAATATTTCCGCCAGGCCGGCATCGTCATCGACGTGGTGGACCGCCGCACCAGCAAGCTCATCTACCGGGGTTTCGCGAAGAATGACGTGGTCAATGGCGCATCCGACGGCACCCGCGCCGCCCGCATCGACGCCGCCGTGGCCCAGGCGCTCGCACCGTTTTTCAACTAACATCTTCTCAGTAATACCACGAAACCCCCGCCCGCCCGTGCCCTGCCGTTGGTCCTTTCCAGCGCTCATGCCGCCACGCCCCCCTTTTCCCCACCCTCCGGTCTTCCCACGAGCTTTCAAAGCGGCCTTCACCCCAACGGCAAATTCCCAGCCGCCAGCCAGTCCAATCGGGGAATCACCCGTTTCCTGATCCGGCAACTTCCAGACAAGCACAAGCAAGCGCCGGTAGCGGACCTTCGCCACAAAGCATCATGAAACGCGGATCCGCCATGTTCATCACGCTCGTCGTCTGCGCCCTCTTCGCGGTGTTTTTCATCTATCCGGCGGGCATGGTGGTGGGGCGGGCCGTCGAGGGCGCGGATGGATTCACGCTCGGGTTTTTCGCGGCGGTGTTTGAAAACCCGGTCTATCGGGAAGGCTTGTGGAACTCGTTCGCGCTCGGCGCGGCGTCCACGCTTGCGGCGCTGGCCATCGCGTTTCCCCTGGCGCTCATCGGCCACCGCCATGACTTCATCGGCAAGCCCGTGCTGGGGGTGCTGGTGCTCGCGCCGATGATCCTGCCGCCCTTTGTCGGCGCGGTGGGCGTGAAACAGATGCTCGGCGTGAACGGCGCGCTCAACGCGCTGCTCGTCAAGACCGGCATGATGGACGCCGCCGCGCCCTTCGATTGGCTGGCGGAGGGGCGCTTCGTTGGCATGGTGCTGATGATCGCGCTCCATCTCTATCCGATTTTATACATGAACATCTCCGCGGCGCTCTCCAATCTGGATCCGGCGATGGAGCAGGCGGCGGAAAACCTCGGCTGCCCGCCGTGGAAACGGTTTTTGCGCATCACCCTGCCGCTGGCGATGCCGGGCGTGTTCGCGGGCGCGTCCATCGTCTTCATATGGGCCTTCACCGAGCTGGGCGTGCCGCTGGTTTTCGACTACGGCCGCACGGCGTCGGTGCAGATTTTCGACGGCATCAAGGGGATCGACAAGAACCCGATTCCTTACGCGCTGACGGCCGTGCTGCTGCTCGTGGCGGCGGCGGTGTTCTCGCTGTCGAAATTCGTGATCGGCCGCTCGCCGCTGGGAGCCGCGGCGCGGCCGAAGGGGCGTTCGTCCCCGCAGCGCCTGCGCGGTTTCAAATCGCTGGCCTGCGCGCTGTTGTTTCTGGGCGTCTTCACGCTCGCCGCCATCCCGCACCTCGGCGTAGTGCTGCTCTCCCTCGCGCAACGCTGGTACGGCACGGTGCTGCCGGACGAGTTCACCGCGCGCCACTACATCGAGGCGCTCGGCAACGGCCTGGTGGTGCCATCGATCCGCAACAGCCTGCTGTATGCCGGCTGCGCCACGGTGCTGGCGCTGGCCATCGGCCTGGGCGTGGCCTGGGTGGTGGTGCGCTCGGATTTGAAATCGCGCGGCGTGCTGGACGCGGTGGTGATGCTGCCGCTCGCCGTGCCGGGCCTGGTGATGGCCTTCGGCTATCTGGCGCTGTCACAGGAAGGAAAGCCGTTTTATTTCCTGGTCGGCGCGGGCGGCAGTCCGTTCATGCTGCTGGTCATCGCCTATGCCATCCGCCGCCTGCCGTATGTCGTGCGCGCCGCAGTGGCCGGCCTCCAGCAGAGCAACCCGGCGCTGGAAGAGGCCGCCCGCTCGCTGGGAGCCACGCCATTGCGGGCGCTGCGGCGCGTGTCCATCCCGCTGATCGGCGCGAACCTCGCCGCAGGCTGCATCCTCGCCTTCGCCTTCGCCATGCTGGAAGTGAGCGACAGCCTGATTCTCGCCCAGCAGGCGCAGCATTTCCCGATCACCAAGGCGATCTACACGCTGCTATCCACTCTTGGCAACGGCACCGAACTCGCCGCCGCTCTCGGCGTGTGGGCCATGGTCTTCCTATCGGTGGCCATCATGGGCGCCACCGTGCTCGCTGGCAAACGCGGCGGCTTGTTCAAACTGTGAATCCGCTGGGCAGGAAAGAATGCAGACCTGTCGATTGCCCGCGAAGAAGTCCGGCACGGAGATGTCGTCCCACATCATGAAGTTCGGCATCGGCTTGCGGCGAGATCGCGCTACCGTCCTCTCTCTGCGCGGCGGCGATCCGGTCGATGACTTGTTCGTCCTGCTCGACTTCCCGGTAGATCTCCATCTCGGCGGGGAGCACACGCGCCCCGGCGTGTTCCATGTCGCGCCCTCGCGGCATGGTCGGCCCGCATCACGCGAGAGCTCGTCTCACATGGCAGACGCATGATTTCAGCGAGGGCGCTAAAATCCACACGCGAGGGCGCATGCGCTCCCCCGTGGAGAACCGGGTTGGAAATCCCCCTTTCGCAACGACCGAACCTTTGGTAGGCTCCGCTCATGGTCAGTCTTGCAGAATTCAAGAAACAAACCGCAGCGTTGCCGGTCGAACAAAGAGCTTCACTGGCGAGTTTCCTGCTCCACTCGCTGCCCGAGCCGGATTACGACGTTTCTAACGAAGAAGTGGCAGAAAGGCTCCGGCAAATGAAATCGGGCGAAGTCAGCACCATTTCCATGGCAGAGTTGCGCGAGGGCGTTTTTTCCGACCGGAGACGTTGATGCCGCGTTTTCACCCACAGATCCGGTACGACGTGACCGCCGCGATCCGTCACTATGACTCGATCAGCGATTCGCTCGGTGATGATTTTTTTGCGAAATTCGAGCAGGCATGTCTCCAAGTGGAAGCCCATCCCGAGCGGTTCCACTTTGATCCCAGCGGCTGGCGACGCGCCAATCTTGAAAAATTCCCTTATCACCTGCTGTTTTACGAAGAACTCGATGGCGTGAGGATCATGACGCTGCGCCATGACCGCCGGAACCCTCGCTTCGGCCTGAAGCGGAAATAGAAGCCCTCTTCTAAAACAGCAAGCTTCCCACCAACTCCTCGATTTCCTCTTCCCGCGCACGGGCTTCTTTCGCCAATTCCGCGATCTCCTGCTCCAGTTCCTCCCGCTGCGCGGCGGCAATGCGGTCGATGAATTCTCGTCCTGCTCGACTTCCCGGAGAATTCCATCTCGGCGGGGAGCACACGCGCCCCCGCGTGTTCCATGTCGCGCCCTCGCGGCATGGTCGGCTCGCATCACGAGTGACCCAATCCTACGTAGCAGACGCCAGTTTTCAGCGAGGCGCTGAAAACCACACGCGGGGGCGCGTGTGCTCCCCCATGGAGATCCGGGTGAAACATCCGCACCAGCTTCTTCCAAAGCTGTTTCAGCCGCGCCGTCTCGTCCTCGTTGAGTTCCCGTTTCCCCGGGAACGCCAACGTCCTCGCGGCATGGTTGGCCCGCATCACGCGAGAGCTCGTCTCACATGGCAGACGCATGATTTCAGCGAGTGCGCTAAAATCCACACGCGGGGGCGCGTGTGCTCCCCCCGCGAAATTGCACCAACAGCCGCAGGCGGTCCCGTTCCTGATAGGTCGCCCGCAGCGCCGCGAAAAGTTTGGAACGGAAGGAAACTACTCCTGCCACGCGCTGTATCATTCCATACATACCTGTGACAGCAGGGCCTGTCTGAGCCAGGGGTGCAGCATGCATATCGAAACGGACATACCGGAATCCGCGTTCAGCGCATTGCGCCTGTCGCCTCCCCAGTTCGCTCGCGAATTGAGACTTGCCGCGGCCTTGAAGTGGTATGAAGCGGGCATGATCTCCCAATCCAAGGCCGCGACTCCTGCGGGAGTCTCGCGGGAGGAGTTCCTCATGGGATGCGGCAGGTTTCAGGTCTCCGCCGTGCAGACCACCGCCGAAGAACTCGCCCGTGGCTGAACATTGGATCATCGATGCATCACCGCTGATCCTACTGGGAAAATCCGGCCAGCTCGGCTGGCTACCTCAGATGGGACGCGCGTCATGGTGCCTGAATCCGCGGCTGTCGAAGTGGCGGCCGGCTCGCTCAACGACCCTGCACGCCGATGGCTTGCAGCGGCACAAGGTGCGGCATGCATTGTCAGGGACGCTACCCCTCTCATGAGTGACTTGATGGCGCGGGATCTCGGTGCGGGCGAAACCGCCGTGATTGCCATGGCCGGGGAAAATCCCGGCTACGAAGCCGTGTTGGATGATGCTGCGGCCCGCCGCCGCGCATTGGTCTTCGGTATCCCGATGCGTGGCACCCTCAGCTTTGTGGCGCTCGCGAAAAAGCGCGGACTCGTACCCGCGTGCCGATCCGTTTTTGAGCTGCTGCTGGCAGCAGGCCTGTATGTTTTCGCCTGCACTGGCCGAGCAAGTCGCGCTCACTGCAGGTGAATGACGCGGCCCGTTGACTCAAAAGTAGATGACACCGGAGCGGGTCCGGGGCGGTGGGGTCGTTGACTCATAAGTCATGACACCGGGGTTGGTGTTGTTTTGCCTGCATCGGGCGCGCAAT
>Ga0114939_10001009_pt1 | contig 22818 bp, 19 predicted proteins | sample AshMeaCrysSpring_FD_87196 | JGI IMG/M metagenome (GOLD analysis project Ga0114939, IMG submission 87196) | Groundwater microbial communities from Big Spring, Nevada to study Microbial Dark Matter (Phase II) - Ash Meadows Crystal Spring | ecosystem: Environmental > Aquatic > Deep subsurface >...
AAATAAATTCCGTTTTCTTGCCAAGAATTCTTATCCCCATCAATCGAAATTAAAGGAATACCCCAGTCAAAGCGAGCGGTGAGACGGTCTTGGAGTTGCAAGCGCAAACCTAAACCTAGGGACAGCAGGGTACTAGGGTCTGGGTCGGGTCTACCAGCACGGTTCCAAGCTCTACCGAAATCGAGAAATGGGGTGAGTTGTAGAAGGTTATTATCGCCAGCGAACCGGACAATCGGGACTCGGACTTCGGCAGAGGTAAAAATTCCCCCATCTGTGAGCAGCGCATCTTGACGATAACCCCGGACGCTTTCCTGACCCCCCAAACCAAATTGTTCAAAGGGGACAAGGGGTCGGTCTGCTAGTTGCATATCACCCCGGAGAAAGAATAACGTATCGCGAGCTAACAGCCGCACCCACTGTGCTTGTCCTCTCCAAGCATAGAAGCGGCTGTCGGGGGAGGTGGAGTTGATGGTTGCATTCAATGCTTCAAGTCCGACGCTGAATTGAGAACGAAAGGCGATAACTTGACGACTATTGCGTCGCGTCCATTCTTGGAAAAAACGCACCGCAGTTACCCTAGTTCTACCGTCGTCATCGGCGCCTAATCCAGGAAAGGGAATGCGGTCAAATCCATCGCTCAAGCTGGCTGTGCTTTCCCGACTAGAGGCGGTTATACCGACGGTAAATTCCCCCGATGGGGATTGATTTAAGGGTTGACGCAGGGTGAGTTCATAGTAGTGGGAGTTGGATTGAATATCAAGAATATTAAAGGGTCTTTGAATTACTTCGCTGTCGGTAGCGCCATAGCTAAAGGCTAATGTACCATTGCGGGGATTGATGGGGAGGGTATAGTTGAAGTCCCAGCCGTTGCTACCATCAGTATTGGTGTAACTAGCACTAATAGCATCTCCTAATCCCAGGAGATTAGCTTCGCGGATTTGTGCTTGACGGCGAAAACTACCAACACTGGGCGATCGCCCATTATCTAGTGTAAGTTCGCTGCTGAAAGTTTTTGCCTCCACAACCCGCACTTCCAGCAAACTTGTACCGGGACGAGTTCCCGCTGACAGTTCTGCTGACAGGTTTTGAATTAAGGGGTCGAGTTGCAATAGTTGCAGTGCTGACAATAGGTGGTTGCGGTTTAATGGTTTACCTGTTGCCAGCGCCATGCGACTGCGGACATAATTAGGATTCAGCCTCCTAGTGCCAGTGACTTTGATATCTTCCAATCCACCCTCAACCACCCGAATTTCCACCACACCCCCTTGTAGCTTCTGGGGTGGAATATAGGCGCCAGAGGTAATGTATCCATTGTCCAGGTAAAGTTGGCTAATAGCATTCCGCACTTGGAATAGTTGCCCTAGGGTAATAGGATGATTGGTAAAGGGTGCTGTTACCTTAGTGAAATCTTCAGCACTAAAGACTGTGCTGCCAGTTACTTCAAACCGTTCCACGGTGATAGTTGCGCTTCCTTCCCCTGGTGCGGGTTCTTCCGGTATTGGGGGTGTGGTCGTTGGTGGTGGTAGTAATTCCTCTGGTGGTGGTAGGGGTGCGGGTGGTGGTGGTTCTGGTAATGGTTGCCCAGAAGGGGGTTGGATGTCCCTAGGAGCGACATTTTCTGGGTTGGGGGATTGATCACGTTCTAACTGAGGCGATATAGGTTGATTTATTACCTGTGCTTTCAGTGGTTTTACTATGATGCCAAGAGTGATTAAAACTAGAACTAAGCATTGACTGGATTGGGATATATCAGCTTTCCAAGGCATTTCAGGGAACATAGAATTATTAAAACAATTGCTACTATTTTGTTGGGGAAAATATACGGATGATTGAGCAGAAGATTGACACTGAGGTTAATGTTTGTCCATGACTATGAAAATTGTCTTAAGTATCGCTACTTAACTCCGTGCTGGGATAATTGTACTGGGATAAGTGGTAGAAGAAGAAAAGAAAAAAGCCAAATCTGCAACTACAGTCATTTTCTACCTTTCTGGAGCTACAAAAATCCCGGTTTTTTAGACAAACCGGAATTCTGAGACTTACAATTTTGACAATTCAAAATAATTTGTAATTGATTATATATAGCAGTCCGTGCATCATTCCTGAGAAATTAGCTCCCCGACTTCTTAAAGAAATCGGGGAACTGAGGATTTCCATTCTTACAAATACAGATTTAGAGGATGGCTATATCAAGAACTGGAAATATATAGTTAAATCGGATATCTTTTAGGGAATTTGTCGAGCTAAAAAGCTGCCAATTTCCAAACCAATTAACCCTAAAGCAGCGCTACCTAACCAATAAAACAGCACTAGGCTATAATTCCCACACTTGAGGAGAATGGCAGTATCTAAAGCATAGGTAGAAAATGTCGTGTAAGAACCCAAAAATCCTACAGCTACCAACAATCGTATATCTGGGGAAGTAATTATTCGCTCTAGGGTAAGGGTGACAAAAAACCCCATGAGCAACGCACCTGTAATGTTAATCACAAAAGTACCATAGGGAAAACTCCCACCGAACCAACGAGCAAATAACATAGTCAGGTAGTAGCGACTTAAAGCACCAGGGATTGCTCCTAGACTAATTGCTAAAGGAGCGCGAATTCCTGGATCTACCGTAGTCAGTAAACCTAGAGTTTTGCTGATTCCGTTCAATAAGTAATGAAATAAACTGGGTAACATCCACCTCTCCGGAAGTAGTTATTGGTGGGACTGTGCGAAAGTGCAACCTTACTATATAAGTTTAATGGAGAGAGAAATATACAGAAATATGGAAAAAGCTACCTTTGGTGCTGGTTGTTTTTGGGGAGTGGAAGCCAAATTTCGCCAAATTAAAGGGGTTGTCTCCACTTCCGTGGGGTATATGGGTGGACACTTTGAAAACCCAATATATTTGGATGTCTGCGCTCGGATTACTGGTCACGCAGAGGTGGTACAAGTAGAATACGACCCAACAGTGGTTAGTTATGAGCAATTGCTGAATATATTTTGGAATATCCACGATCCAACTAGTTTAAATCGCCAAGGACCAGACCGAGGTGAGCAATATAGGTCAGTAATTTTCTATCACACAAAGGAACAGGAAGCCACAGCCAGAAGCTCAAAGCGCAAGTTGCAATTATCTGGAAAGTATGACAAGGATATTGTGACACAGATTCAGCCTGCTTCCACCTATTGGTTAGCGGAAGAATACCATCAGCAGTATTTGGAAAAAAAGCCAAGACATGGTAGTAATTGACTTACATCAGCACCCATAAAAATGTATGGAATGTTGACCAAGTAGGGAACTATTTGGTTATCAAGCAGTGAGAAAAGCCTGATTTTATCAACATGTGGAAAAATTTTTGCTCTACCAAAAACCATCTCAGCGTACTTTTCACAATCACACTCATAGTTATTGTTGTTTTGGGACAATTCGCCACTCCTAGTATGGCGAAGGTTGCTCATCAATCCCGTTATAAAATTCATCGTAATCTGGTCTATCAAACCGGCAATAATTACCAGTTAAAACTAGACGTTTATGAAAATAGGAAAAAAGGTGTTCACCCTACAGTTATGGTCATTCATGGCGGTGGGTGGATAGAAGGTTCTAAGGATAAGCAAAAACCTTTCTTTAGCTCCTATATTAACTGGGGCTTTTCTGTAGTAAATATTGAATACAGATTGGCGAAAACAGCCTTAGCACCAGCAGCCGTAGAGGATTGTTTGTGTGCTTTACGTTGGGTAATTAGAAATGCTAAAAAATACAACTTGGATATCAATAAAATTGTTGTGACTGGATTTTCGTCTGGGGGACATTTAGCTTTAACTACTGGAACAATGCCTGCAATTTCTGGTTTTGAACAGCAATGTCCAGGTACAGGGAATAAAAAAGCTCAGGTTTCCGCTATTGTTAACTGGGCTGGAATTACTGATGTCAGTGATGTCCTCTATGGCAATAATCAGAGAAACTTTGCTCTAGAATGGTTTGGTAACAAAACTTCTAGCAGGGAAATTACACTAGCTCAAAGCCTTTCTCCAATTAACTATGTCCGCTATGATGTACCACCCATTCTCACAATTCATGGTGACAAAGATAATTGGGTTCCTTATAGTCAAGCTACCCGATTTCATGAGGCTCTAAATAAAGTGCGTGCCCCCAATTATCTGTTGACAGTTAATGGAGCTGCTCACAGTAAGTTTACTAACGCTCAGCGACGACAAATTAATGCTACTATCAAAGCATTTTTGACGCATTATGGTGTAATTGATGCTAGGTCTTAATCTTTAAAATCTTCAGGGAATTTCTCTGAATTAAAGTTAACTCTTAAGAAACAGAGGTAACTTTTAACAGGGTATGATGGAATCAGGTGTTTCTTGAAAGATAAGGTATAGTTTGTGGAGGTTTAATATTCAACGAAAAAGCCTGCTATTTTCTGGTAAAACCAAAATTAAGCAGGCTATGTAAAATCACCAGAGGAGAGTAAAACCCAAAAAATTAAAACTTGAAAAAGTTATTTTTTAAATAAGATACCCAAATAAAATAAATTTTATTGAGTATCTCCCAAGGCAACTTACTATATTTTTACTATAGCTATAATTCTGATGTTAGGCCTTGCCATTTTGGCAGATTTACTGAGTCTTTATCTAATTAAGAATATGGTAAATTGATAAATATTTTAACAATATAAAAATTTATCAAACCACATTTTTTTGTGAAAAAATTGTTCACAAAAAAATTGACAATCCAGAAATTATATGGTTTACTATCTTTATGATTTCATAAACTAAATATGTCTACTGTATTAGCTTGCAAAGTAAAGTTTGTTCATCAAAACCTGTAGACTCACATCTTGCACCACGGGAGCTAGAACCTCCCTGGACTTGTTCCCAGGTTCAACTGGGGAAAGAGAAATTAAGGCTGAGGCCTTTTGGTACAAGATATGAGTAGATGTTTTATTGTTTTAGAGGTGGGTTGTACCACCTCTGTGATTAATCACAGGTCATCAAGCATGGTTTACAGCCATAAACCATGAATTGCTCAATTTAAATTTGATATTTTCCATCCTCAAACGGCAGGTAATTAAACCTTGGAAAGTGGTAAGACTTTTGGACGGATATATTCTGATAATTCATTATCTATAGAGCGCTGTGTTCTCTGCTCTTCTCTACCTTGTCCTTGTTGTTTGCTCATTAATTCTAGATAAGATAGCTCTGGAGTGCGATTAGCGTTATTAGAGCTTTTATCGTTAACTTTGGTCTTGCTTAAACTTTCTTTTTTGCTTCTGTTTTCTTTGGCAATTTGACAGTTTTCTTTCAACAAGCGATTATAGGTGCGGTAGGGGATATAATGCAATGGATTGTAACCAGCAAAGCGAAGAATTAAAACACATGCCCAGGAATATTTACCTGCGAGAATAGCTTCGACAATTTGTTCCAATTGTTCTGTATTCATTGCTTTTTCTACACTTGAGTTACAACCAGACATTTGTGAATTCATAACAACGCTCTCTTTTAAAAATGGACAACAACTATCTCGATTTTTTGAATGCTTCTACCTTGATGTACTCCCACAAATGCTAATAGATAATAAAAAATTTCCTCCATTTTGTAGTATTTTTATTAGCTCTTGTAACCTATCCTTAATCTGATACCAGATTGACAGGACTGAGGTAACTAATATTAAAATTAGAATTTTGGCTTTGACAATTCCTAGCTTGCACATAGCATATAGGATTGATTGTTCCCAAGTGATTGTGATGTTACTAAATCATCATGGCAAATTTTGTACATATGATGCACTAATTATTTTATTACTGCATTTCTGAGTTCAATTCCCTATAAAAATCCCCAAATGTCAGAAACTTCACAAAACAAATAACATCCATCTGAGTACACATAAAATGATATTTGATATTTAATTATGCGTACCCACTGAACCAATAACCCAAAATAAAGGTGTCGGTATTTCTCCCAAGGGAATTTTAATCTTGTGGTAGCTGCAATATATCCATAGATTCCTGCGTCCAGTCCACATGGGTCTTGGTAGGAATTACCCTCAGTTATCTCAATCAATGAATTCTCTGATTTTGTTGAGGTTTTTACTGTACTTGGTCGATTAACTTCTTCCATAATTGACCCTTTATTTCAAACGTGACTGTTGGTTGTACAGTCGATTAACCACTGAGCGGAATTGAGTTAGAGAGATTCGACTTGTTGGTTAGGTCTTTCGTGGTAGTGTGTCGGTTAAACCCTGATTTTTTCAACCAACAAAATCAATTACAAACGCTGAGAGTGGCTTTTAGCAGATGCAGTTTTAACCCTGGGAATAATTAAATTGAAATGACTGAACTCTGGGAGGGTAAACACAAACCTTTATTTACTGCCAAGTTGAGGATTCATGAGGAAATGGAAGTTACATAATTTTGCTTCCAAATATTATTGGCAATTTATTCATACTTCCATCTCCTAATTTCTGTCTTACACGTAATTCAGAAAAATGGCAAATGATTTTTGCAAATTGTTTCAGAAGATATTCCATTCGTCATTCGTGAATTAGCAGTTCATTAAGTAATATAAAAAATGACACCCAGATTATATTTAACTGCTTATTAGACTGTTTTTGATGAAGTAACCAAAAAGATTTTTCTCCTCACTATTAAGCTTTTTATAACCGCAAAAATCTTCTATCTTGAGGTAGATAAAAGTCTCTTAAGCCCTAGTATCAAATCATCAATTTTTTATATTTAAAGTAACCAAATAAACTTGGATATAAGATATTATTTTTACAATCAAACATCCCCAAAATCAGACTTATATGTCGCTCAAAAATTTCCCGAACCTTACCAAATATCCACCAATAATCAGTATTGACTGGAATTACTTGAGTATTAGAGTCTATTAATCTATATGTTTTTGATACTAAATCTTGAGCATAAAAAGCAACTTTTTTGTCTGGTAATTGGTTAATTAAATAACATACTGCAAGTATCAGATATAACCAGGAATTGAATATCGTTAAAATCTGCTTAAAAAACCTTCCCAAAGCTGAACTGAACAGGAAAGCTACAATTTCGATTTGGAAACCCATCAGCCAAGTACTAAAAATTAACAAAAACTTCAGCTTCCCCAGAATAATTTGTCTGATTAGCCGCAGTTGCCCTTGACAAATGATGTCTAAATACTTATTATTACTCCCATAAGGGATATTATTTTCTTCTAACAATGAATTAACATAAATTAATTCATTTCTTAGCTGACCTTTAAGAATCTTGTATTTTGCCACGACTTTTTCAGCTACAGGTTTAACTACTAGCAGGTGCTTGAAAAATCTAAGAATTAGCTGTGGGTTGATAATATCCCCACTGCGAATACTTCCAAAATCGATTTGATTTTGGAGCCTTAATCCCATCTTCATTGCTTAGCTGCTGGAAAACTTGAACTATTAAACTAGACTTGAGATGCAACCCTGACACACAAACAGCAAAATTTGCAGTTAGATGGCTAACTAACTAGAACAAAATTCACCTACATGGTCAAGCTGACTGGTTCAGCTTTGACCAAATCAGGGAAAAAATTTTATTGAAAAAGAAATTTGCTTTTCTGTTCAAACTAATGAAAAAGTATTTCAAACTAACGATGATTCAGGCAGGAGAATAGTGTTTACCCACCTACCTATACTACGTAGGTTCCCTAAACCTATGTCAACAAAAGCTGGTATTTTTACTAAAGATTTACAAAAACTTCACCAAACATTTACGGATGATGCCCGGAAATTTTAGTTAAGAGAATATAAACTTAGTCTATATGTCAGTGATTACACGGTAAATACTCCAAATTGCCATTGCCCTTAAGTACGTATTTGCACGGAACGTACCAGCAGGAGTGATGGCTTCCGGAGTGCGGAATTGCAAACCGTTTTCGTACACTTGACGCACCACAGCTTCTGTAATTCGCTCAGACTCATTTTTCATACCCATTAGCAACATAAAAGCAGCCAATCCAAAGTTAATCCCCGTCCAGACTTCCAAGGGATGAGTCGCATGGGGATTTTCTGGGCAACCATCAGGACGAACTCCATTTGCAGCACCAAACTGACCATCATAGAACTTGAGGAAACAAGCCTGATAAATCTTATTTAATGCAGATACAGCGCACTCGCTTGGTACAATATCTGGCAACCCCAACAACCGCGCATAAAACTGCCCACACAACTGATCTGCCATCACCACATCAGAACCGCTTTCGCTATCCAGCCTATAATATTCCCCATTCCAGAGCTTTGCTTGGTAATCAGGACGAGATTGCTCCAACCAACCCTGATAAATAGACTTTTGCTTCTCTAACTCCTCTGTGCCCTCTGCGTCTCTGTGGTGCAATAAAACATCACAAATAGCAATAGCCGCTTCCAAAGCCGCCAACCACAACCCCCCACAATAGGCACTGACACCCTGCAAACGCCAATCATCAAAGGTTTGATCCGGCGCTCCCGAATTTTCCGGAATCCCATCCCCATCCTTGTCAAACGTCTTGAGATAATCCAGCGCCTGGACAATAGCATCCCAACATTCCCACAAGAAATCAACATCCGTCCCCCCAGTAAATATAAAATACCGATATACCTGCAAGACAAAATCGCAGGGTAAATCCTTCCACAAGTTGCAATCTTGGTAACTGGTATAATTTGTCTTTTCCCAGACATGCTCGTTGGGTGCGCCTAAATCGTGGGGTGTTGCCTTTGCAACTTTGCGAACAGCATGGGGACTTTCTGCACCAATAGTGTAATAATAACCAATTACACGTTCTGTCTCGTCACTGCTGGGAATTGCCCGTGCAAATGCTCGCATCACTGCCTTCTCCAGTTCCGGGAACAACTCCAGCAGCGCAAAAGAACCATACAACCGCACATCTAAACTTTCGTACCAGCGGTAATCCAGACATTCCAACACTGCAAACTGACCGATGCGATCGCTCTGTGTAGCGGCACTCCACAGCGTACCACCGCAGGTGAGGTCATAAAGCTCGTTAAATAATGCCATTTTAAACCAGCTAGGCAAGTCTTCCTGGTCGAGAATCGGTTTTTGCCATGCTTGAATCTGCGATCGCCAACTTTGGTATTGTGCCAGAGCATGGGATGCGATCGCCCAGCCATTCTGTCCACCACTCCCAAAAAAATCAGTATATCTGCGTTGATAATTAATTCCCGTTGCAAACTCTGTTACCGGAAAATCCCACGCCAGAGCGAAGGGAATTTCCAAGGTTTCCCCAGGTTGCAGAGTAAAACGTACTGCCAGCGCCACACCTATTTGTTCGTCCGCATTTGCTGGGGTTTCATCAATTAAATTCAGCAATATACCATTTTGGGAGAAACTATCCCAGATGTCTGCACCGACACCCGTTGAATTCCATCGCGTATGATAAAACACTTCCCATTTTTGAGTTTTAGGTATAGCGATCGCCCATTCTCCCTCGCCTTCTTGCACTGGTGATGAGAGGTTTTCCCTAGCTAGAACGCAGCCTATCTTATCCGTCGTTTCATTTAGCTGATTGTAGTTATCTTTACTCTCACCCAAACGCGGCTGATACTCGTAAACCGGGCTACCATCATCCCGTACCCGCACCTTGGGAGACTTGAGCGCATTGGTAAACCAGCCCACCATATTTTCCCAGGTGAGCATGATACTCAAGGTAATAGGTGCATCCGTTGGATTGTGCGCCGTCCAGACAAACATTGCTACGGGGTAGCTAGTTTCTTGATAGTTGTGTGCCCAGATAGGGGAAAACTGCTCGCAAGTTAGCTGGGCTTGGAATACATTCTCGTAGACAAACCAACTGCGCGGGTATAGGGCATGGTAAGTGCCAGAATCAATTTTGGATTCAGTCGTGTCTCCCGGTTCCCCACTCGCTGGATACCACTCCCACGCTGATAAACTTCCGTCCTCCGGTGGTTGGGTACACAAAGCGTAGGCTTGCGTTACCTCACCCCTACGTTCAAAAAGGCTGAATTGACAGGCTGGCATTGTTTTGAAGATATGCTCGCCGCCGTCGATGTGCCAGAGGTTAAAATCTCCTCGCGAGGAACGTCCTATGCAACCTGCACCAAATCCCCCTAAAGGCATACCGTGCCAGGGTCCATCATCGATATTGCTGGTGTAACGGACGGTGTAGGGCTTTTCCCAGCCGAATCCAATGGGACGCTGCCAGGTGTAGGGGGGGATGTGGGGGTTAGCAGGTTGATTAGTCATCCCCTGATTTTATGGTGTTTGGTGTAGGTACAGGAACTGTAGATGCACACAGAATATTTTGTGTAGTGTGCTTCGGTATTTTTCTGTGGTTTTTGTTTATTTTATGTGAGGAAATTTACATTTAACTTCAATAGCGAAATTACACTCGGCTGAACCTTCCGTCAGGATGGGGATACCTGTTTTACCACCTATCTTTAAGTTGATTGCTGTCATAGCGGCAATTTTTTAGAACGCAACATCACAACACAAACCCTCACTGCCTTTAGTTCCAACCAAGATTACTATTTAATTACCGCTTGCCGAGGCTTTGAGGAAGCTTATGCCAAGCGCAGCGAGCAACACAGTATTTTTACAGGCGCACTATTGCAAGGATTAACACCAGATAATGCCGGTAGCGATGGGCAAGTGAGTTGCGATCGCCTCCATCACCATCCTGTCTTCAAAAACTCCCCAACAGAAGAAGCAAAAGTCGCCTGCGAAACCTGCCGTAAATACGTGTGGAACAATGAATAACTCGGTAGGGGCACAACAGTGTTGTGCCCCCCCAATGTTGTGCCCCCACCCCCACGAACCTCTACGCACTCCGTCAAATCATCGAATAAAATAAACACTTTCCCCATCAGCACATCTAACCATGCCCTATGACTCCCGCATCCACCATCGCCGCTCAATCCGCCTGAAAGGATATAACTACAAGCAACCGGGGGCATATTTCATCACCATCTGCACTAACGCAACGCAATGTATTTTTGGGGACGTGGTTAATGGGCAGATGCGATTAAATTACCTGGGACATATCGCCTTTGATTGCTGGCAGAAAATACCCGAACATTTTCCCCACGTTGAATTAGATGCGTTTGTGGTGATGCCAAATCATCTGCATGGAATTTTGGTGATTACCGACACACCCGTAGGGGCACAACACTGTTGTGCCCCTACGCAAGAAAAATTTGGTAAACCTGTGCGTGGTTCTATTCCCACAGTAATTCGCACATATAAAGCCGTTGTTACCTATCGCATCAATGTGAGTTGGAAGACGGAGGGACAATCAATCTGGCAACGCAATTATTACGAACACATCGGGCGGGATGAGAAATCTTTGGATAATATCCGACAATATATTTTGGAAAATCCTTTGCGGTGGGTGGATGATCCAGAAAATCCCCGTTATCATCCAGGAAGTCAGGATTTGTGGTTTGATATTCCTTGTTGAAGGTTTGTTATCTGGTGTAGTCGTGGTCGGGGAACAGTGTTACCTACGGCAAATCATCAATACAGTCCTTCACGATTCTTAATAGCAAAATCTTGCTCATGTGGCTGACAAGCGATCGCCCAATCCCCTAGTCTGATCCTAGGGAAAAATTCTCCCTGAATTGTTCCAGCACTTATACGTAAGATGGCTCAGAGAATCGTGCAAAATTACCGTAAAAGCTAATTGCTAATTGTTTTCCCCATTACCCATTTTTTATGACTGCTCAAACCACCTCACTATCTGCCTTAGAATACATTCCCTACATTGACGAAAACGGGGAATTACCCGAACAATACCAGGGAAAAATCGGAGTTTACGCGATTTTTGACCAAGAGAAAGTACTACAATTTGTGGGCTATTCCCGCGATGTTTATCTCAGCCTGAAGCAGCATGTGGTACGTCAGCCGCAAAACTGCTACTGGGTGAAAATTCAAACCATAGACAAACCCAGCCGTGCGGTTCTAGAAAGCATAGAAAAGGGCTGGATAGAACAAAACGGTACTGTTCCGTCTGGTAATGGCGATGATAAAGAAAAATGGACACAGCCCATCAATGCCAAAGCAGTAATGACGCCAGACGAAAAGGTAAACTACGAGCATCAAATCGAGGAAATAGGGCAAACGAAAGTCCTCAAAAATGTCGCCCGACGGGTAGAATCAGAGATTTTAGCAGTGTTACAGCAGCGGGGTTTACAAATGCAATTGCGTTTCAATCCCAAACTCAAAGAAGAGGGATTATTGGATTTAAAATAGCGAAAATACTGAATAATCCGGTGGTAAATTTATCTATAATTCACGTAAATTGAGCAATATTGCTTTCCATAACACGTTTATTGTCCGGCAGTTGTTATAAATTTGGAAAGTGCCCTCGCACGTGAACATCCTATGACAAAGCTGCTGAATAATCGTTATCAAATTATCCAGGTAATTGGTGCCGGTGGGTTTGGGGAAACTTTCCTGGTAGAAGATACCCATATGCCATCCCGACGGTGCTGTGTGATGAAGCAACTCAAGCCAGTCACAAATGACCCGCAGGTATATCAACTGGTGCAACAGCGATTTCAAAGGGAAGCGGCGATTTTAGAGTATCTGGGTGAAGGTAGCGACCAAATTCCCAATCTCTATGCTTATTTTTCTGAGAATGGTCAGTTTTATCTGGTTCAAGAATGGATTCACGGTCAAACTCTTACCAAGATTGTCCAAACCCAGGGAGCTTTGAGCGAAACTAGCGTGCGAGAAATAGTGGTGAGCTTGCTGCCAATTTTAAACTACGTGCATAGTAAAGGCATCATCCACCGCGATATCAAGCCAGAAAACATTATTCTCCGTGCCAGTGATGGTAAGCCGGTATTAATAGATTTCGGTGCAGTCAAGGAAACAATGGTTTCTCTGGTGCATTCCCCCAGCTACAACTCCCAGTCAATTGTGATTGGTACTCCTGGGTTTATGCCTAGTGAACAAGCCGCTGGACGTCCCATCTACGCCACAGATATCTACAGTTTAGGCTTGACGGCGATTTATCTACTGACAGGCAAACATCCATCAGAAATACCATCCAATCCCCACACCGGGGAACTGCTGTGGCAGAAATATACTCGTGGTCTATCCCCCAACTTGGCGATGGTAATCAACAGGGCTACTCAACCTCAAGCCAGCGATCGCTACCATAGCGCTAGGGAAATGCTGCAAGCTTTGGACACTGGATACTCTGGTGCTTATGCAATTAGGGGGAACCCAGCGACTCAATCCAATGTTAATCGCTCACAGGCTACTCCACTCACCCAGAAACCACAACCCCAGCCTAAATTCTCCAACAGTCCCTATATTCCTGCACCTCAGACTCAAAACAACTGGTATCAGCCTTGGGTGATTAGTAGTGCGATCGCACTGGGTTTGGTAGGGACAGTGTTCATCGCCGGTCTGACCCACAAGTCACCTCCAGAAGCAGCGATTACTGCCGTAGCAAAACCTGAAAATATCGTTGCATCTCCTGAGCCTAGCAGCTTACCTGATTCTCCCCCTGCACCTTTCGCATCGCCGGATACACCAGTCAGTGATAGAAGTCACTCCGCCACTGTGACATCTTCTCCTGTAGAGGATAACCCCACCGTCCCGGAGGAAACTCCCCCACCTGCCGTTGCTGTAGCACCACCAGCAGAAATTGCATCTGGTGTTGGGGAAGCTTCACTCCCTCCAGAGATTTCCACACCACCAGAAATAACCTCAGTAATTCCAGAAGCTTCCCCACCCCCAGAGGAATCAAAGACACCGCAAACAGAAAATCCCCATCCCACCCCCAGTCATTCCACCAGTAGCAGTGTTCCCGCATTTCCTACCGGCACTGCTGAAAGTACCATCAAAGCTAAGTTAGGGAATCCTGCTAAGATTTCCAGAGGTTTATGGAATACCCGTGCTTACCTGTATAATTACGAACAAAACACCATAGACTTAGGTTACTTATTTGACCGTAAAACAGGCGTGTTGCGGCAAACAGAGGTAGCTTTTGCCCCATTTATAGAACCACAGGTAATGCAAGATACATTACAGCAAATGCTAGGCGGTTATAGCAGCACAGAAATTAACCAAGGATTGGAAAAAGTCTATCAACGTCAGTCTAAGAAATATACATTTAGACTTGGTGATTTAGAAGGTGTGATTCAACGCAATGACCACGATCATATATATATAGGTGTGTGGGATGCAGACTTGCATTAATGTTTTGCCATATTCTGCCCGGATTTGAGATTAATTAACAATGAAAATGAGAATCCGAAATTGTACAGAATCACATTGATTAATTACAAATAGAGTGGCGTTTCCCTCCCTTTTAGTTAGCATCGTAAATATGGGGATAAACCCGCACTGACCACCGCAACCTATCCATAAACCATCATGAATTCAGAACGCTACAATCGGGGATTGGAAAAAGCTAGGCAAAAAGACTACTCTGGTGCTATTGCAGAATTTACTGGATCTCTTCAGGAAGACCCTTACTCTGCCGATACTTACGTGCAACGAGGTTTAGCTTACTACGATTCAGGTGCTATTCACACCTCAGTTTCTGATTACACCGAAGCCATCAAGCTGAATCCCCAGAGTGTAGAAGCTTATTATTGTCGTGCTTTAGCAAGGTTAGCGCTGAAAAATCTTCCCGGTGCCCTGAGTGATGTGGATAAAACTATTAGCCTCAATTCTAAACATGCTGCAGCTTATAATCTCCGGGGGATAGTGCGACGCAAACAGGGTTCAATTCCAGATGCTATTGCTAGCTTCAAGAAAGCCGCAGAATTATTTTTAGAGCAAAAAGATAAAGATAACTGTCGCCTTTGTCTGGAAAAGATTAAAGAATTACAACCAAAACCTCAACCCGTTCCCGTTGTACAACCTACTATCAAAAATACACCAATTATCTCCGAGGCGAAATACTTTACTAGATTGTTGGACTTGGCAGAAAAAGGAGACACTCGCCAAGCTTTGGATGATTTAAACTGGGTTTTACAAGCCGATCCAAATGATGGACGCGCTTACTGCTGTCGTGGGGTAGTGCGTTGCAAGATGGGGAATTATCGGGATGCAATTTCTGACTTTAATCAAGCCCTTCGCTTGCAGTTTCAAGATTCTGTAGTTTATCGTAACCGAGCAAGAGCGCGTTCTCAATTAGGAGATTACCAAGGAGCGCTGGCTGATTTCAACCAAGCATTACAAATCCAACCCCAAGATGCACTTTTGTATGTCGCTAGAGGTAATACGCATCGGTCGATGAGTAATTATTTTGGAGCAATTAAAGACTATAGCAAAGCGTTAGAAATTAATCCTGATGATGCCCAAGCTTACTACAATCGCGGTCTAGCGAACGCCCATATTGAAGAAATGCACAGTGCGGTGCAAGATTATCAAAAAGCGGCAAGTATTTTTTGTGAAAAAGAAGATTGGGATAATTATCAAAAAGTCTTAGATAGTTTGAAGAAAATTCAATCACCAAGTCCAGATACTAGAAAAGCAACGAATAATATTCTACGTCAGCGATTGTTGCGTTTAGTGGGTGGTTATTGGGAAATCGCCCAAAGATTGATTGACCAAGCGCAGTTTTATTATCCAGGAAGGTCGGAGGAATGGTATATGGAAAAGGTGATTACTGATTTAGAAAAGGATAGGGGTTGGTAGATAATAATTTAAAAATTAACCAGTGATACATATTATAGCAAGCCTAAATCATTCGTATAAATTTCTTTCAGCCCCTCTCCCAAGCGGGAGAGGGGACAGGGGTGAGGGTTCTTGTACAAATCATATAGGCTAGCTATATTTTCTCTAGGAGCGGTGTTTATCCGACCTATGTAATATATTTTGCTCATCCATCAAGTGAAATGGTATTAGCAAATCTGAGTTTCATCCTTTAGCTTCAATTTTTATCTCCCCAGAGTGACAAAAGAGGGTTGATATAAATATAAATAATCAATGAAATATGTTATTTAATAACAAAAAAACGTCCTGTTGAGCGGACGTTAATTACATATTAACTAATGATTTGTTATTCACGCTTTGTGTAATAATTGCCGGGAAATTATTTCAGCTTTAGATTCTTCACCTGTAATCAATCTAGCGCCGCGTTTGCGAGTGAAATAGTTCCAAAACCACTGAATCATAACTACCAGTTTGTTGTCAAATTCAATGAGGTAGTAGATGTGGACGAACAACCAAAATAACCAGGCGAAGAAACCACCAAACTTGAGAAACTTGAAGTCTACAACCGCAGCATTTTGCCCAATTACTGCTAAACTACCTAGGTCAATGTAATTAAAGGCTGGCAAAGTTTTCTGAGCGAATTGCTGTTGAATGAGCTTAGCAACATATTGTCCTTGCTGCATAGCAACTGGAGCAACTGCTGGTAAGGGTTTACCGTTTTGATGGGAGAAACTTGCCAAGTCACCAATCACAAAAATATTCGCATATCCCTTAACGCTCAAGTTTGGTTCGACCACAACTCGTCCAGCCCGATCCAATTCGGCATCAGTACGTTCTGTGAGAACTTTGCCTAGGGGTGAAGCTTTCACTCCTGCTGCCCATAATACAGTGTTTGTCGCGATTTGTTCGACGCGATCGCCTGACTTGGTTGTGACAATATCACCTTCAATATTTGTTACTAATGTCTTGGTTTTTACAGTTACCCCTAGCCGTTGCAATGATACTTCTGCTTGTGCGGATAATTCAGGTGAATAGGGAGGTAAAATTCTCTCCAAACCTTCGAGAAGTATAACTTGTGCCTCTGAGGTGTCAATTTTGCGGAAATCCTCTTTGAGGGTATGAAATGCCAGTTCTGCGATCGCACCTGCTAACTCTACACCAGTCGGACCGCCACCGACAATAACAAAAGTTAACAAAGCCCGCCGTTTGGCTGGGTCAGTTTCCTTCTCTGCAGCTTCAAAAGCGACAAAGATTCTCCGACGCATTTCTAAGGCGTCTTCTACAGTTTTTAAGCCCGGTGCGACATCTTCCCATTGGTCTTTACCAAAATAGGAATGCTTGGCTCCTGTCGCCAGAATTAGGGTATCGTAGGGTATCGTCTCACCCTTCAAGATAACTTTTTGTGCTTGTGGATCGATATCCTGCACTTCCCCCATCAACACCTGGGTATTCTTGCTTTTGCTGAGTACGGAACGCAACGGTGAGGAAATATCAGCCGGAGAAAGAGTCCCAGTTGCTACTTGGTATAGTAGGGGCTGGAATAGGTGAAAATTGCGCTTGTCAATCAGGGTAATGTTGACAGGTGCATCAGCCAGTGCTTTGGCTGCATAAAGTCCACCAAATCCTCCCCCAACGATGACTACGTGATGTGGTGGTTGATTGTTTAGGTTATCCATACAGAAAATATACCTTTGTTTATGCTTATGTCACTATTCTTAACAAAGGTTATATCAAGCTGTGAATATACTGGCATTTCAATATCGAATCTTTAAATTGACGGCAGGGGTAAGGTATCTATGGATGCACCTAATCCGAGGTATGGCTCTGGGGAAATAGGTAAGCGATCGCCGCGAAACCAAAGAAAGTGAGGGTGCTGACTAAAAATGCAGCCAAGATAAAAGGAGGCATAGTTGCACGTGAGGGACAAGGGAAGGAGTACAGAGGAAGGGGGGCAGGACGGGATTGTTTTTAGCTTGTCCCAGTTTCCAGTCCCTAATCCCCAATCCTTAATTTCATCTGAGATGAGATAACCTCAACCTAACAAGTCGATATGACGCAGATGTTACCGGCTTGTGTCAATTACTTGTATAGATTTGTCGGCGTTAAATATTAAGCAATTAAACGCTGCCCGTCAAGCTAAAGACAGAAAAAACCGAAACGTGCTACCAACACCCAGTTCACTTTCGACTTCCATCTGACCGCCTTGCAATTCCACCAACCGACGAGAGATAGCTAAACCAATACCGCTACCTCCAGAATTGCGCGTGCGGGATTGGTCAGCACGCCAGAAACGCTCAAAGACTTGGGGTAAATCTGACGCAGCAATCCCAATACCCGTATCAATCACTGCTATCCATAATTTCTGGGATTCCACCCACACACGCAGGGTAATTGAACCATCGGTAGTATATCGTACTGCATTACTCAGCAAATTTACTAATATTTGTTCTGTGCGGTCAATATCCGCCAAGGCATAGGGTAATGGGGAGGGACATTGCAAGTGTATCACCGGACCATCTTCTAGCAGTTGGTCGGAAAATTTTTCCACCAAGGACTCTAGTAAGGGACGCAGATTCACCCGTTGGAGACTAATCGGCAGATAACCAGCCTCAGCCTTGGATAGTTCTTGTAAATCATTCACTAATCTTTCTAGACGCTTGGTTTCTTTGATGAGTCGTTGGTAAATCTCCCCAGACGCTTCAATGGAACCGTCACCAAGTTCCTCTAAGTATCCGCGCACGACGGTTAGGGGTGTGCGGAGTTCGTGAGTCATGTCACCAATCAGTTCCCGTCGCCGTGCCTCCACACCTTCGAGACTCGCCGCCATTTGGTTGAAGCTGGCACCCAAGCGGTTAAGTTCCGGAATTTCACTGCTAGGGAGCCGTGCATGTAACTCACCCGCCGCAAATTTTTGGGTGATTTGCTCCATCTCCGACAATCGCTGCACAATTCGTCGGGACACCCAGTAACTCAAGCCACCAGCAGCAGTTGCACCGACTAACACCGACCAGAAAGTGCTGCGTCGCCAAGCAGTTTCAAAACCAGCAACCAATTCCGTGCGGACATCTACTAAATCAAACCCCTGATCTTCCAAATGTTCTAAGTGGTACACAAAAAACCGGGGTGAAGAAACTCTGCTAACAATAGCCAAACTGAATACCCCCACCACCATCACGACCAGGTGAGAGAAAAATAGGCGGGTTCGCAAGCCCATTTTCATAAGTTCACGTCACAGGTGTATCTTCAAATTTATAACCAACACCGACGACAGTTTTAATAAAAATGGGATTAGCATGGTCTGTCTCGATTTTCTTCCGCAAGCGAGCTACATGGGTATCTACCACTCGCTCATCACCATAAAAATCATCACCCCAGAGTTTATCAATTAGTTGGGTGCGGTTCCAAACTCTTCCAGGGTTGCTGATAAAGGTACTTAAGAGGTTAAATTCTAAGGTAGTTAAATCAAGGACTTCTAATTTACCAGAATCTAACTGGCGGCTGGCTGTCCGCTGCTCGACATCAACTGTAAAATGTTGGGTACGATAGGCTTGATGCTGTCCGCCTTGACGTAAACTCCGCCGCAACAGTGCCCTAACTCTAGCAACTAACTCCCTAGGACTAAAGGGTTTGACCATATAGTCATCCGCACCTGTAGACAAGCCAATCACCCGGTCAATTTCCTCACCTTTAGCGGTGAGCATCATAATATAAGGGTCTTTTGCTCCTGGTTTCTGGCGAATTCTAGCGCAGACTTCCAACCCATCTAACCCCGGAATCATTAAGTCTAGGATGATTAAATCCGGTGGCTGCTGTTGAAACATCTGCAAGGCGCTTAAACCATCGCGACTCATGCGACAGCTAAATCCTTCTTTTTCTAAAGCCAGTTGAATCAACTGGGCAATTTCCGGTTCATCCTCAACAATTAAGATATCCATAAATGGGGATTGGGGACGTAGGTGGGTTTGTCAGTTAAGGGAAGTTATTGACTTCCAGTACGCATTGCTTCGCGACCGAGGATAAACATCCCTGCTACACCAAAGCAGACAAACCAAATATATTGATACCAGTATGCCTGAATTTGCTGTACCGGGCTGAGTTCTGGATGCAGTGTCTTGAGATATAGCAGCAGCAGGACTATCATCAACGCCCCAAAGCCCACAAAACTCAGTCCAATTCTAATTCTTGCCGGTCGCAGTTCCCAGTCGCTAATTTCCTCTAGGTCAATGGACGCCAGTTGATTCAGGGATTCGTCCGCCACCGAGGAGGCTTGCTGCAAGTTATTACCTAGCTTTGCTGGTAAAATTGGCGTCAGGGTGGCTACCGTTGGCTTCCGCAGCAAGGCTTCCGTATCTCGCAATAATACCAGAGGGTTGCGACTCGCAGGCGGAGCAAATTCTATGGTTTTACGAGTTGTCGAGGTGGTGGTTTCCGGTTCCCAATTCATCGTTTTCTCCGAGATACCCCGACCGAGCGCGAAGCAGGTCGGGGAGGGTATTGAGGTCTAATTTACTGGTAAGATTTGGCTCTTACAAACCCCGTCTTCAACGAAGTAAGGTGGGGTTATTGACAGCACGCCGTCCTTTAGAAGTGCAACAGCCCTCGGTTGAGTGGGGTTTCCCCACCCTGACTGAGTTTTGAGGGATTAATTTAAATGTAGCTGTTTAAATGTAGCTGTGGTATGGTTGCCCGTCAAAAAGTAAAGCCTCCAAGTGAGACACCCGGAGGCTGAGGATTGGGTAATGGGTAATGGGTAATAGGTAATGGGTAATGGGAGACAAGGGAGACAAGGGAGACAAGGGAGACAAGGGAGACAAGGGAGACAAGGGAGACAAGGGAGACAAGGGAGACAAGGGGGACAAGGGAGACAAGGGAGACAAGGGAGACAAGGGAGACAAGGGAAGGGGGAAGACACGAGACAAAACTAATTATTTATTACCTATTACCTATTACCTATTACCCATTACCTATTCCCTAGGAAGCCGCTTGTTGCAATTCTTCCAGACGCGCTAGTACTTCAGTGCTGTGGATAACGGGGTTAACTTTCACAAAAGTTTCCTTGAGGATACCATTGGGGTCAATAATGAAGGTGTGGCGCATGGAGAAAAAGCTCATCCAAGAACCATAAGCTTTGCTCACTTCACCAGTGGTGTCAGCTAACAGGGGAAATTTTAGACCTTCCGAATCACAAAATTCGGCGTGGGAATCAATATCGTCAGCACTAACACCAATAATCTCAGTGTTTTTTGCTAAATATTTGGGTAAGTCTTGCTGGAAGCGACGCGCTTCGATGGTGCAACCAGAGGTGAAGTCTTTGGGATAAAAGTAGAGGACTACCCACTTACCCTGGTAGTCAGAAAGAGAAATATCCCCATCACCAGTGTTAGTTGGCAGGGTAAATTGAGGTGCGGGTTGATTTACTGGGGGCAGTTTACCACCTAGAGCCTGTGCAGTGGGAGCAAAATTCAACCAACCCAAGATAGCGAAGCAGCTAGCAAAGATAATACTCAAAAAAGAGCGGCGGGATATCATGTTGCAGACCGGAATTATTACTTAACATAAGTTTACAATCCGCGACCGGCTAATGGCTTACTGCTGCTCAGGTTGAGAAGTATGTTGTTCGACAGATTCGATGTACTGACTATCTAGGAGAAATGCTCCCCTAGCAAAACGTACTCCCCAATATCCTCCAGGACGGCGGTCAATTACTATACCCTCTTCCCCTAGTTGAATCAAATCAGGGGGGCGTAGCATAGGCATAGGGTCAGCAGTTTTGACGTAGGGTGGCATTGCTACGACGCGGACTTTTTCACCAATAGTAAATTCTTTGGACATCGGAATTGTAGATTTTAGATTTTAGATTTTAGATTAATCCAAAATCCCCAATCTAAAATCCAAAATTGTTACGGTGCTTGCCAAATTCTTTGATGATATTGCTCTAAGTTGGCGTAGGGGTCAACGGGGGGATGGGAATGGTCGTGGGAATGACCGTGATGGTGATGGTGGTCGTGAGAATGACCGTGATGGTGATGGTGGTCGTGGGAGTGACTGTTACCATTCACTGCTGCTAGACGGAATTTGCACATTTCGCAGTTCATCTGCACCTGCCCCAGTTGGGTTTCAATTTCTCGTTCCCGGAGAACGGAGAATAGTTGGGGATGCAAACCCATTTCTGGTAGACAAGTTATGGAAATTTGGGGATATTGTTCCTGTTGTTCCTGGGAAATGGTAAAGATTTTTTTCACCAGTGCGCCGGTGAACAGGAAATATGGTAAGACAATAATGCGCTTAGGTTCGTAGAGACGAGCGCGACGGAAGCCATCTTCGAGGCGGGGGTGGGTAATGCCAATAAAGCAGGTTTCGACGGTGGAGTAGCCGCTACCTTCCCACATGATGCGAGCCAATTTGTAAACGTCACCGTTAGCGTCGGGGTCGCTGGAACCACGTCCGACAAACAATAGTACTGTGTCTTGACGTTGGATTTGCTCCTGGTTGTATTCTGGCTTGTCGAGTTCTGCTAAGCGCGATCGCCACAGTTCGACAATCCCAGGGGTAATCCCAAAATGACGACCATAGTGAAACTTCAGATGGGGATGTCTAGCTCTAGCGCGGTCTAGTTCATTGGTGACATCAAATTTGTTGTGCCGTGCAGCAAATAGCAAAATTGGCAACACAGATATATCTGTGTATCCTTTTTCCACACACTGGTCAACACCTTCTGCAATTGTCGGACCTGTGAGTTCTAGAAAACAAGGTAATACGGGACGGGATGTATCTAAAGCTTGATATGATGAGGCAAAATCTAACAGTGCTTGCCTACCGTCAGTATCTCTGGTGCCATGACCAATCATCAATAAAGGACGCTGCATTGGTAAGGGTGGTAATTCCACGTTCACACTAGATGCAGACTCCAGATGAGTTAGATTAGCTTGGTTAACAATCGGCATTCTGGGTTAAAGCTCCTTTCCCGTGCAACGCAGGAAATTATAGTGAGCGGATAACAGATAGGCTTTCTGGCTGACAAGACGGTTGCTTGTTTACAGCTGCGGCACAGCCCCAGAATTGCACTGGGTTTCCCTATTCTGTTACAGTTCACCTGTGCCTTGATATCTTAGCCGATTTAATCTGGTTCACAAATACCGGCATGGGGGATTGGGCATGGGGA
>Ga0114939_10001011_pt1 | contig 22762 bp, 21 predicted proteins | sample AshMeaCrysSpring_FD_87196 | JGI IMG/M metagenome (GOLD analysis project Ga0114939, IMG submission 87196) | Groundwater microbial communities from Big Spring, Nevada to study Microbial Dark Matter (Phase II) - Ash Meadows Crystal Spring | ecosystem: Environmental > Aquatic > Deep subsurface >...
ACATCGGCACCACGCAGATCTACACCCACCTCGACTTCCAGCACCTCGCGCAGGCCTACGACGTGGCCCACCCCCGGGCGCGGCGCAAGAGCGGCGAGGCGAAGGGGCCGGATCCCGATTCGAAATAGGCCTGTGCATCGGCGGCAAGACGCGCCGGTCACCTTGTGGTCGTGGTGCAGCCTTTCCAGGGGCCGGAGCCGGTGTGCTGCGAGCAGCGCACAGGGATGTGCGCGGTAGCCCGTGGATCCCGGACGGATCCCATGGCAGCGAGCAGCACCCGGCGCAAGGCCCGGGACTCCAGGACGCGCCGTTGATGCGCTCGCTCGCCGCCCCTCGGTTACAATCCGGCTCCCCTCGCCAGCAGACGCCAACCCATGGAGACCTTCCACGGCACCACCATCCTCTCGGTGCGACGGGGCGGCCGGGTCGTGCTCGGCGGCGACGGCCAGGTGTCGCTCGGCAACACCATCATGAAGGGCAACGCCCGCAAGGTGCGCCGGCTCTACAAGGACCGCGTGCTCGCGGGCTTCGCCGGGGCCACCGCCGACGCCTTCACCCTGTTCGAGCGCTTCGAGGGCAAGCTCGAGAAGCACAGCGGCCACCTCACGCGCGCCGCGGTCGAGCTTGCGAAGGACTGGCGCACCGACCGCATGCTGCGCCGCCTCGAGGCCCTGCTCTGCGTCGCCGACCGCAGCGCCTCGCTGATCCTCTCCGGCAACGGCGACGTCATCGAGCCCGAGCACGACCTGATGGCGATCGGCTCGGGCGGGCCATACGCACAGGCCGCCGCACGGGCGCTGCTGGCCCACAGCGAGCTCCCGGCGCGCGACATCGTCGAGCAGGCGCTGCACATTGCCGCGGACATCTGCGTGTACACGAACCACCACCTCGCGATCGAGGAACTGGAGCCCGAAGGCTGAGCCCCATGCCGCACCTGACCCCGCAGGAAATCGTCCGCGAGCTCGACAAGCACATCGTCGGCCAGGACGCCGCGAAGCGCGCGGTCGCCATCGCGCTGCGCAACCGCTGGCGCCGCCTGCAGGTCGCCGAGGCGCTGCGCAACGAGATCACGCCGAAGAACATCCTGATGATCGGCCCGACCGGCGTGGGCAAGACGGAGATCGCGCGCCGCCTCGCCAGGCTCGCCGACGCGCCCTTCATCAAGGTCGAGGCGACCAAATTCACCGAGGTCGGCTACGTCGGGCGCGACGTCGAGTCGATCATCCGCGACCTCGCCGACGTCGCCGTGAAGATGGTGCGCGAGCAGGAAACGGCGAAGGTGCAGGACCAGGCCGCGCTCGCCGCCGAGGAGCGGGTGCTCGACGCCCTGCTGCCGGCGCCGCAGCCGAACCCCTGGGAGACCGACGCCGCGCCCGTCCGCGCCGACTCGCCCACCCGGGAGCGCTTCCGCCAGAAGCTGCGCGGCGGCGAGCTCGACGACCGCGAGATCGAGATCGAGCTCTCGGGGGCGACGCTCGGCGTCGAGATCATGGCGCCGCCCGGCATGGAGGAGATGACCAGCCAGTTGCAGGGGCTGTTCCAGAACCTCGGCGCCGGCCGGAAGAAGCGTCGCAAGCTGCGCATCCCCGAGGCGCTCGCGCTGCTGCGCGACGAGGAGGCGGCGAAACGGGTCAACGAGGAGGAGCTCAAGCTGCGGGCGGTCGCGCTGGCCGAGCAGCAGGGCATCGTGTTCATCGACGAGATCGACAAGGTGGCGAGCCGCTCGGACTACGGCGGCCCGGACGTCTCCCGCCAGGGCGTGCAGCGCGACCTGCTGCCGCTGGTCGAGGGCTGCACGGTGTCGACCAAGCACGGCACGGTGCGCACCGACCACATCCTGTTCATCGCCTCGGGCGCCTTCCACCTCGCCAAGCCCTCGGACCTCGTGCCCGAGCTGCAGGGACGGCTGCCGATCCGGGTCGAGCTCGGCGCCTTGAGCTCCGAGGACTTCACCCGCATCCTGACCGAGCCCGACGCCTCGCTCACCGCGCAGTACCGGGCCCTGCTCGCCACCGAGGGAGTGGAACTCGCGTTTGCGCCCGACGGCATCCGCCGCATCGCCGAGATCGCCTGGCAGGTCAACGAGCGCACCGAGAACATCGGCGCCCGCCGCCTGCACACCGTGCTCGAGCGGCTGCTCGAGGAGGTCTCCTACGGCGCCAGCGAGGTGGCTGGCGCGGTGACGATCGACGCGGCCTACGTTGACGCGCACCTGTCGGCGCTCGCCGCCGACGAGGACCTGACGCGCTACATCCTCTAGCCTGCTGTTCCGGAGCCACGCCCATGAGCAAGCCGATCCCCACCGAGCTGAATCTGCGCCGCCAGTCGCGGGTGCTCGAAGTCTCCTTCGACGACGGCGCGAAGTACGCGTTGCCCTGCGAGTACCTGCGCGTCTATTCGCCCTCCGCCGAGGTGCAGGGCCACGGCCCCGACCAGCGCGTGCTGCAGGTCGGCAAGGAGGACGTGAACATCGACCGCATCGAGCCCGTCGGCAACTACGCGGTGCTGCTGCACTTCGACGACGGCCACAACACCGGCATCTACGCCTGGGACACGCTCTACGCCCTGGGGAAGAACTACGCCGAGCTGTGGGCGCAGTACCTCAACGAGCTCGAGGCCGCCGGCCACAAGCGCAAGCAGCCGTCGTGAGCGAAGACAAGACCACGCACTTCGGCTACGAGACGGTGCCCGAGGCCGAGAAGGCCGAGCGCGTGCGCGGCGTGTTCGACTCCGTGGCGTCGCGCTACGACCTGATGAACGACCTGATGTCCTTCGGCGTGCACCGCCTGTGGAAGCGCTTCGCGGTCGAGCTCGCCGGCGTGCGCGCCGGCCAGCGCGTGCTCGACCTCGCCTCGGGCACGGGCGACCTCGCCGCGCGCTTCGCGGGCCTGGTCGGCCCGACGGGCGCCGTGGTGATGACGGACATCAATGCCGCCATGCTGGCGCGGGGCCGCGACCGGCTGCTGGACGAGGGCCGCGGCGGCAACGTGCGCTACGCGCAGATCGACGCCGAGGCGCTGCCCTTCCCCGACGCCACCTTCGACTGCGCTTCCATCGCCTTCGGGCTGCGCAACGTCACGCACAAGGAGCGGGCCCTCGCGGAGATGCACCGCGTCCTGCGACCGGGCGGCCGGGCGCTGGTGCTCGAGTTCTCGCACCCGACCACGCGTCCGCTCCAGGCCGCCTACGACCTCTACTCCTTCCAGCTCCTGCCGCGGCTCGGCCGGTGGGTGACCGGCGACGAGGCGAGCTACCGCTACCTCGCCGAGTCGATCCGCGTGCACCCCGACCAGGAAACCCTCAAGGGCATGATAGCCGCCGCGGGCTTCGACCGCTGCGACGTGCACAACCTCACCGGCGGCATCGTCGCCGTGCACCGCGGCTTCAAGCTGTGAGCGCGCGCGACCTCGCCCTCGCCTCGCTCGAGACCGCGATCGACGCGGTGCTGCGCCTCGACCCCGCGGCGCAGGCGGCCCTTGCCGCGCTGCACGGGCGGGTCGTCGGCCTCGAGGTGCAGGGGCTGGGCCTGACGCTCTTCCTCGCGCCCGACGCGACCGGCCGCCTGCAGGTCCTCGGCGCGCACGAGGGCGAGCCGGACTGCTGGCTGCGCGGCACGCCGCTCGACCTCGCGCGCGCCGGCGGCGGCCCCGAGGGCGCCGGGCAGTTGTTCTCCGGCCGCGTCCGGATCGAGGGCGACAGCGCCCTGGCGCACCGCGTCGGCGCGATCCTCGGGGCGCTCGACATCGACTGGGAGGAGCAGCTCTCGCGCCTCACCGGCGACCTGATCGCGCACGAGGTCGGCAACACCGCCCGCGCCGCCGCCGATCTCGGCCGGCGCACCCGGCGGACCGTCGAGCTGAACCTGCGCGAGTATCTGCAGGAAGAGGCGCAGCTGTTGCCGACCCGCTACGAGATCGACGAGTTCCTCGCCGAGGTCGACATGCTGCGCGACGACGTCGAGCGGCTCGCCGCACGCATCGCGCGCCTGACGGGCCGCCTGGGCGGGACGGGAGAGACGCGTTGATCCGTCCGGCGGAGGCCCTGCGCGTGTTCCACATCGCGTGGGTTCTGCTGCGCCACGGCCTCGACGAGGTCGTCCTCGCCGCGCACCTGTTCCGGCCGATCCGCTTCTTCCGGTTGCTCTCGCCCTTCTACTGGCTCGCGCGCGGGCGCCGTCCGGATTACGGCGTGCGCATCCGCCGCGCGCTCGAGGACCTCGGGCCGATCTTCGTCAAGTTCGGCCAGATCCTCTCGACGCGCCGCGACCTGCTGCCCGACGGCATCGCCGACGAGCTCGCCCGGCTGCAGGACAGCGTGCCGCCCTTCCCCGGCCCGCAGGCGCGCGCCATCGTCGAGGCCGCGTACGGCCGGCCGGTCACCGAGGTGTTCGCGGCCTTCGAGGTGGAGCCGCTCGCCTCCGCCTCGATCGCCCAGGTCCACGCCGCGCGGCTGCGCAGCGGCCAGGAGGTGGTGGTCAAGGTGGTGCGGCCCGGCATCGCGAAGACCATCCGCCGCGACGTGGATCTCCTCTACACCATCGCCCGGCTGGCGCAGCGCTACTCGAAGGACGCGCGACGGCTCAGGCCGCTCGAGGTGGTGCAGGAGTACGACAAGACGATCTTCGACGAGCTCGACCTGATGCGCGAGGCGGCGAACTGCTCGCAGCTGCGCCGCAACTTCCTCGGCAGCGACATGCTCTACGTCCCCGAGGTGCACTGGGACTACTGCCGGCCGAACGTGATGGTGATGGAGCGCGTCTACGGCACCTCGGTGGACGAGGTCGACGCGCTGCGCGCCCAGGGCATCAGCATGCAGCTGCTCGGCGAGCGCGGCGTCGAGATCTTCTTCACGCAGGTCTTCCGCGACAACTTCTTCCACGCGGACATGCACCCGGGAAACATCTTCGTCGCCCCGGACGGCCGCTACATCGCGCTCGACTTCGGCATCATCGGCACGCTGACCGCCGAGGACCAGCGCTACCTCGCGGAGAACCTGCTCGCCTTCTTCCACCGCGACTACCGCCGCGTGGCCGAGCTGCACGTCGAGTCCGAGTGGGTGCCGCGCACGACGCGCGTCGACGAGCTCGAGTCCGCGATCCGCACGGTGTGCGAGCCGATCTGGGAAAAACCGCTGGCCGAGATCTCCTTCGGCCACTTCCTGCTGCGCCTGTTCCAGGTTGCGCGCCGCTTCGACATGGAGGTGCAGCCGCAGCTCGTGCTGCTGCAGAAGACGCTGCTGAACATCGAGGGGCTGGGTCGGATGCTCTACCCGCAGCTCGACCTGTGGCGCACCGCGAAGCCCTTCATGGAGCGCTGGATGCGCGAGCGCGCCGGACCGCAGGCCGTGCTCAGAAAGCTCAAGGACGCGCTGCCGGCGTGGTCCGAGGCCCTGCCGCAACTGCCGCAGCTCGCGCAGCGCGCGCTGACCGAGGCCGCGGAGGGACGACTTCAGGTCACCCATCGCTCGCCCGAGGTCGACGCCCTGCGTCGCGAGTTGCGCGAGCACAACCGGCGCACGGTCGCGGCGGTGAGCGGCGGGTCGCTGCTCGTGTCGGGCGCGCTCGTCAGCACGCTCGGCCCGCCGATCGTGGCGAGCGCCCTGCTGGGCGGCGGGCTGCTGGCGATCGGGACCTTCCTGCTCGCCCGCGCGGCCTGGGGCCGCGCCGACTGAGCGGCCGGCTCAGCGCAGCATCACCTCGAGCCGCGCGATCTGGTCGAGCCGCACGTGCGAGATCAGGTGGCCGCCGAACATGCGCTGGTCGACGTTGGCCTGCGTCGCGTCCACCGAGTCGAGCCGCCCTTCGCGCGGCGCCTTGCCGTCACGCGTGTGCACGCGCACCCGGTGATCCAGATAGCGGCCGATCTCCTCCACCGGCCGGTCCTGGAAGCTGGCCTTGGCCAGGGAGGCCCCAGCCGCCGCGGTCCTGCCGCCCTCGGTGGCCGGCGCGCCGCCCGGGACCAGCGCGGCCTGTTCCGTCGGCACCGTGCGGAGGTCCTCGACCAGCGCCCCGTTGAGATACAGCTCGAGGCCGGCGAGCCGCTGCCAGTCGGCGAGCGAGCGCTCGGCGCCGGCGGCGAACATCGTGGGGGAGACCTCGCCCTCGGGCCGGATCGCGAGCTTGATCTCGCCCGGGCGCACCAGATAGGCGCGAATCGCCTCGCTCAGGCCGGGGCCGGGGGCAACCCCGAACTGTGCGGCGAACAACCGGCCGGACTGCTCCGCGAGGGCGCGCAGGAAACCGGCGCGGTCCAGGCCGCGGCGCTGCGCGCAGTGATCCGCGATGCGCGCCACCGCCTCGGCGTTGGGCCGGTAGCGCACCAGCGCCTGCTTGAACGCGGGCATCGGGCCGGCGCCGCTGAACGCGGCCTCGGCCTCGAGCGCATCGACCCCGCGCGTCGCGTACTGGAAGCGCATGTCGAGGCGCCCCGCGTCCTTGGGCATTGAAAAGTCCATGCCGAAGTCGATGACGAGCTTCTCCATGCCCGCGGCAGCGAGCAGCGCAGCGTCCGGCATCCCGCCGAACTCGCAGGCATTGGCCTTGGCGTCGCGCTGCAGGCCGTCCAGCAGGGCGCCGCGCAGCGGGATCTGCACGCCGGTGACGGCAAGCCGCATCCGCTCCGGCGCCTGGTCGGCCCGGCGGGGCAACCCCGTGAACAGCAGGCCGGGATTTCCCGTCTCGATCCGCACCGACGCGATCTCCACGTCCTGCGCGATGGCGCGCGGCGCGATCGTGACGCCGGACACCTCCACCGCGCCGGAAAGCTCGGTGGAGATGCCCTTCCAGCGCAGCTCGGCATAGGGGTTGGCGAGCCGCGCGAGCTCGTCGAGCTGGCCCTTCACGCGCCAGTACGCATAGCCCTTGGCGGCGCCGTACGCGACGCCGACCGCGATAGCCGCACCGCCGATGATCTTCAACACCTTGGCCATCCGGCCCTCCCGCAATCGCTCAGGACCGCACCAGCGGCCCTTCGACTTCTTCCCGCTTCGCCCTGCCCAGCAAGCGCTCGATCAGCGCGAGCGCGAAATCCATGGCGGTGCCCGGGCCGCGCGAAGTGACCACGCGCCCGTCGGTGACGACCGCGTCCTGCAGCACCTGCGTGCGCGGCAGGCTCAGGCGTTCGAGCACGCCCGGATAGGCCGTCGCGCGGCGACTGTCGAGCAGGCCCGCGCTCGCGAGCACCTTGGGCGCGGCGCAGATGGCTGCCGTGTAGCGGCCCGCATCGGCCAGGCGCCTGAGCAGGCGGCGCACGCGCGGGTCGTCGTCGAGGTGATCCGCGCCCGGCAGCCCCCCCGGCAGCACCACCATGTCGAAGTCCTCGTCCACGACCCGGTCCAGCGTGGTGTCGGGCAGCAGAACCACGCCGCGGCTCGCGCGCACCGGCCCGTCGACCAGGCCCGCGGTGACCACCTCGATCCCGGCCCGGCGCAGCAGGTCGATGACGGTGACGGCCTCGAGCTCTTCGCAGCCCTGGGCCAGGGGAACCAGCACGCGCGCCATGGCGGCCTCCGGAGTCTTGGAAAACAGTGCGCGGCCTGACCGTCGCGGGGTCAGCCGGTCTTCTGCGGCTGGATTATCGACAGCCCCTTGAGGAGATTGAGGGCCTCGCCCAGCTCGTAGTCCTCTTCCACGAGCGCCCGCACGTCCTTTTCCTTGTCCTTCTCCTTCTCTTTGTCCTTGCGCGCCCCCTTTGCCGGGGCCCTGCCGTTCGGGTTGGCCAGATGGCCGGTGAGCTCGGACTCGCGCACGCGCCCTTCGCCGTCCTCGGTCTTCGCCACCTTGACGGGGGCGAGCTCGATGTCGGGCTTGATGCCCTCGGCCTGGATCGAGCGTCCGCTCGGCGTGAAGTACTGCGCGGTGGTGAGCTTGAGCGCGGTGCGGTCGGTGATCGGAATGATGGTCTGCACCGAGCCTTTGCCGAAGGTCTGCCGCCCCATGATCACGGCCCGCTTGTGATCCTGCAGGGCGCCGGCGACGATCTCCGAGGCCGAGGCCGAGCCGCCGTTCACCAGCACGACGATCGGCGTGCCGTCGAGGACGTCGTCGGGCGCGGCCTGAAACTTGAGCTGCGAGTCCTTCACGCGGCCCTCGGTGTAGACGATCAGCCCGCTCTTGAGGAAGACGTCGCTGACCCCGACGGCGGCGTTGAGCACGCCGCCGGGGTTGTTGCGCAGGTCGAGCACGAAGCCCTTGAGCTTGCCGCCCGCCTGCTTCTTGAGCGCGCTCACCGCCTTGAGCAGGTCCTCGGCGGTGTGCGCCTGGAACTGGCTCAGCCGGACGTAGCCATAGCCCGGCTCCAGCAGGCGGCTCTTCACGCTCGCGACCTTGATCACCGCCCGCTCGATCAGGATCTCGAGCGGTTTGTCGCGGCCCTCGCGCATGATCGTGAGCGTGATCCCGGTGCCGGGCTTGCCGCGCATCAGCTTCACCGCCTCGTCGAGCGAAAGTCCCTTCACCGCCTTGTCGTCGAGCTTGATGACGAGGTCGCCGGCCTTGACGCCGGCGCGTGCCGCCGGGGTGTCGTCGATCGGCGCGATCACCTTGAGGAAGCCGTCCTCCATGCCGACCTCGATGCCCAGGCCGCCAAACTCGCCGCTCGTCCCCACCTTGATCTCGCGGAACTCCTCTTCGTTGAGGTAGCTCGAGTGGGGGTCGAGGCCGCCCAGCATGCCGCGAATGCCCTGTTCGAGGAGCTTCTTGTCCGGCACCTTCTCGACGTAGTCGCTCTTGATCCGGCCGAAGACCTCCGCGAAGACGCGCAGGTCCTCGAAGGGCACCGGCTCCGCCTTCGCCTCGGCCCGTGCCTCCGGCGCCGCATGGGCGCAACCGGCCAGCCCCATTGCCGCCGCCAGGAGCGCGGCGGACCAAGCGTGATGTCTGCGTGCTGCGTGCATGCCTTCCGATCCTGTGAGTCAGCCCACCCGGTTGCCCTGCACCCGCCGGCACCAGCCCAGCGGGTCGACTGCGCGGCCCTGGTGGCGAATGGCAAAGTACACCGCCGCATCGTCGCGGCCGCCGCTCGCGCCGGCAAGGGCCAGTGTTTCGCCCGGCCCGACCCAGTCGCCCGGCTCCTTGAGCAGGCTGTCGTTGTGGCCATACAGGCTCATGTAGCCGTCGCCATGATCGAGGATCACGAGCAGGCCATAACCGCGCAGCCAGTCGGCGAAGGCGACGCGGCCGTGGTGGATCGCCCGCACCTCGGCGCCCTCGCGCACCCCGATCAGGACGCCGTCGGACACCAGCCCGTTGCCGCGGTCGTCGCCGAAGCGCTGTGCCAGCGGACCGGGCGACGGCCAGGGCAGCCGGCCCTTCAGAGAGGCAAAGGGCTGGGCCGCCGGATGGCCGGGCGGCAGGCTGGAGAGTGCGTCCCGCAGCTGCTCGAGCAGGCGCTGCATGCGCTCCTCGTCCCGGCCCAGCTGCGCCAGCGTCTGTCCCTGCTCGCGCAGCTGCAGGCTGAGGGCATCCGCCGCCGCGCGCCGCATGCCGCGCGCCGACTCCAGCTCTGCGCGCTCCGCCGTCTCCCTCGCCTGCAGCTCGGCAAGGTCCGCGGACTCCTTCGCGAGCGCCTGCTCGGCTGCTTCGAGCTTCGCCGCCGCCTCGGTCACGACCGCCACCTGCGCGGCGCGGGCGCGGTAGAAATAGTCGTAATAGACGGACAGGCGGCTCGCGGCCGCGGGATCCTCCTGGCGCAGCAGGAGCTGGAGCCGGCCCTGCCGGCCGTCGACGTAGCCGGCCCGGAGCTGCCGGGCCAGCACGGCGCGCTCCTTGTCCAGCCGGGCGCGCGCCGCCCGGTGCTCGGCTTCCAGGCCCTTGAGCCGCTTCTGCAGCGCGGGGGCCCTGCGGGCTAGCTCGCGCAGGCTGCGGCGCAGATCGCCGATGCGTCGGTCCGTGGATTCGAGGTCGTGCAGGAAGGCATCGCGCTCGTCGCGGGTGGTCTGCTCCTCCAGCCTCAGGCCCTCGATGCGCTCGCGCAGGAGCCGAAGCTCGGCCTCACGGGCCGCGAGGTCGGCCTCGGTCGGGGGGGGCTTCACGGCGGCCGTGGCGAATCCCCCGCCGAGGGCCGCGCACAAGGCCGCCGTGAGTGGCCAGACCCGCCGCCGGCCCATCACGCGGTCGCGACCGCCTCCTCGAGGGCGATCAGCGGCCGGCCGGTCATCTCGGCAGGCTGGGGCAGGCCCATGATCGCCAGCAGGCTCGGCGCGATGTCGCACAGCGCCCCGCCCTCCGCGAGCGTCGCCGGGCGGTTGCCGACGTAGATCAGCGGCACCAGGTTGTTGGTGTGCGCGGTGTGGGGCTGTCCTGCCTCCTCGTCCACCATCTGCTCGGCGTTGCCGTGATCGGCGGTGATCAGCATCTCGCCGCCCGCCTTGTGGAGCGCCTGGACCACGCGGCCGAGGCACTGGTCGAGCGTCTCGATCGCCAGCACGGCGGCATCGTAGCGCCCGGTATGCCCGACCATGTCCGCGTTCGCGTAGTTGCAGATGATGGCGTCGTACTTGCCGCCGAGGATCGCCTCGACGAGGGCGTCGGTGACCTCGGACGCGCTCATCTCGGGCTTGAGGTCGTAGGTGGCGACTCTGGGCGACGGAATCAGGATCCGGTCCTCGCCCTCGCACAGCTGCTCCACCCCGCCGTTGAAGAAGAAGGTCACGTGCGCGTACTTCTCGGTCTCGGCGAGGCGGAGCTGGCGCAGGCCGAGCGAGGCGATGTACTCGCCGAAACCGTTCTTGATCCGCTCCGGCGGGAAGGCGATCGGGATGTCGAAGTCCTTGCTGTACTCGGTGAGGCTGACGTAGGCGGCCAGCCTGCGCACGGTCCGGCGTGCGAAGCCCTGGAAGTCGGGCTCGATCAGCGCGCGGGTGATCTGGCGGGCGCGGTCCGAGCGGTAGTTCATGTTGACGACGACATCGCCGTCCTCGATGTGCGCCGGGGCCTCGCCCGGGGCGCAGACGCGCGTCGCCTTGACGAACTCGTCCGTCTCGCCGCGGCCGTAGGCCATCTCGAGGGCCGTGACGGCGTCCGCCGCCTCGTAGTCCGCGGCCCCCTCGACGAGCAGGTCGTAGGCCTTCTCGACCCGCTCCCAGCGGTTGTCCCGATCCATCGCGTAGTAGCGGCCGCAGAGGCTGGCGATGCGGCCGCGCCCGAGCGACTTCAGCACCTCGTCCATCGCCCGCAGGGATGGCTCGGCGCTCTTGGGCGGCATGTCGCGGCCGTCGAGGAAGGCGTGCACGTAGATCCGCGGCGCCCCGCGCTCCGCCGCGAGCCGCGCCATCGCGTGCAGGTGCTCCTCGTGGCTGTGAACCCCGCCGGGCGACAGCAGGCCGAGGATGTGCACCGCCTTGTTGCAGCCGACGGCTTTGTCCACGGCGTCGATGAGGGTGAGGTTCGCGAAGAATGAGCCGGTGCGGATCGAACGGCTCACCCGGGTGAATTCCTGGTAGATCACCCGTCCGGCCCCGAGGTTGAGGTGCCCGACCTCGGAGTTGCCCATCTGCCCGGAGGGCAGGCCCACGGACGATCCGGAGGTGCGGATGGCGGTGTGCGGCCGCTCGCGCCACAGCCGGTCCCAGACCGGCTTGCGGGCCGCCGCGATGGCGTTGTGCTCGGGGGCGTGCCGCATCCCCCAGCCGTCCAGGACGATCAGGACGACCGGCCGGGGCCGGTGGCTCGAGGGGGTGAGGGATGACGCCTTGGGGGACACGAGGCGGCCGGGAAGCGCGGGCGGGCGGTGGCTGAAGCGGCGGCAATTGAAGCATGTCCGGCGGCACCGCGCCAGAAAGGGGCGACGCCCGGTCGAAGCGGCGCTGCCCTCGACGGGTGAATAATGTAGTATTTAAGAATCTACGGGATTGTTTCCCCGGGGATGGAGCGAGGAGTGAACCCCCAGAAGAACACGACGCTCGACGACGAGTGCGAGGAATGCGGCCGCGACTTCGAGCTGCTGGCCGGTGACGAGGACATCGACCGGGCCTCGCGCTCGCTGAAGGCGATGTCCCACCCGCTGCGCCTCAAGATCCTGTGCACGCTGGGCGACAGCGAGGTCAGCGTGCAGGACATCGTCGACCAGGTCGGCACCTCGCAGAGCAACATCTCGCAGCACCTTGCGATCCTGCGCGACAAAGGTATTCTCACCGCGCGCAAGGACGCCAACCGCGTTTACTACAAGGTCGGCGACCAGCGCACGCTGCAGCTCATTGGCATGATGCGCCAGGTGTTCTGCAGCCGCCACTAGGCCCCTTTTCCAGGCGCACCGCGGCAAAAGCGCGCCCCCGCGAGGGCGTGGCATGCCGCGGGCGCGCGCCCACTGCGGATCGAGCGCATGAACCAGGTCATGGAGTTCGCGGCCAATCACATCGGCCTCGTGATCGCCCTCGTGGTGATTCTCACCCTGCTGATCCAGAACCTCGTCTCCGGGGGCGGCGGCAGGGACGCCGTGGACCCGGCGCGCGCGACCGAGCTCATCAACCACGAGAACGCGCTGCCGGTCGACGTCCGGCCGATGGCGGACTTCGGCCAGGGCCACATCGTCGGCGCACTCAACGTTCCGATGAACGGCTTCGAGAACCAGCTCAAGCAGCTCGAAAAGCACAGGTCGCGACCGATCCTCATGCACTGCCGCTCCGGCGCGCAGTCCGCGACCGCCTGCCGCATCCTGCGCAAGCACGGCTTCGAGAAGGTCTACAACCTGCGCGGCGGCCTGCTCGCCTGGCAGAACGCGAACCTGCCGCTGACCCGCAAATAGCCACGCTCCGGCCTGGAGGGCCGCTCCGATGACCGACGACACCCCCGGCCAGGCCGCCCAGCCTGGCGACGCCGAGCCCGAGTTCGGCCTGCAGCGGATCTACGTGAAGGACCTGTCCTTCGAGGCGCCCCACGCCCCGCAGGTGTTCACCGAGGCCTGGCAGCCGCAGGTCAACGTCAGCCTGAACTCGCAGGCCGCCCCGCTCGGCAACGACCACGTGGAGGTGGTGCTGACGGTCGGCGTCACCGTGAAGAGCGGCGACAGAACCGCCTATCTGGCCGAGGTCCAGCAGGCCGGCGTGTTCCTCGCCCGCCACGTCCCGGACAAGGACAAAGGGCCGCTGTTCGGCATCGTCTGCCCGAACATCCTCTTCCCTTACGCGCGCGAGACCGTGTCGGATCTCGTCAATCGCGGCAGCTTCCCGCAGCTCCTGCTGGCGCCGGTCAACTTCGAGGCGCTCTACATGCAACGCCTCGCGCAGCGCCGGCAGGAAGCGGCCCAGGACGCGCCAGCCGAGCCGCCGCAGACCGCGCACTGACCGCGGGCGGCGCATGCCCTCCGTCTCGGTCCTCGGCGCCGGCTCCTGGGGAACCGCGCTCGCGGTCCTGCTGGCCCGCAACGGCGTGGACGTCCGCCTGTGGGGACACCTCGCGGCGGACGTCGAACGCCTGCGGGCGGTCCGGGAGAACCGGCAGTTCCTGCCGGGCGTTACGCTGCCCGACCGCGTCACCCCCGAGGCGGACCTCGAGGCCGCGGTGGCGGGCGCCCAGGACGTCCTGCTGGTCGTGCCCAGCCACGCCTTCCGCCCCGTGCTGGCGGCGGTCGCGCCCCTGCTCCGGCAAGAGGCCGCAATCGCCTGGGCGACCAAGGGCTTCGAGCCGCGGACCGGGCTGCTGCTCCATGAGGTCGCCGCAGCGGAGCTGCCCGGCCACGACCTCGCCGTGCTGTCCGGGCCGAGCTTCGCCGGCGAGGTCGCGCACGGCCTGCCCACTGCCGTCACCATCGCGGCCACCCGCCCCGCGCACGGCGAGCGCCTCGCGGGCTACCTGCACGGCGAGGCCTTCCGGGCCTACACCAGCCCCGATCTCGTGGGGGTGCAGGTGGGGGGCGCGGCCAAGAACGTGATGGCCATCGCCGCCGGCATCGCCGACGGCCTGGGCTTCGGCGCCAACTCGCGCGCGGCGCTGATCACCCGCGGCCTCGCCGAGATCACCCGCCTCGGGCTCGCCCTCGGCGGCCGGCCGGAGACCTTCATGGGGCTCGCCGGCCTCGGCGACCTCGCGCTGACCTGCACCGACAACCAGTCGCGCAATCGGCGGATGGGGCTGGCGCTCGCCCGCGGGCTCACCATTGACCAGGCACGCGCGGAGATCGGTCAGGAGGTCGAGGGCGTGGCGACCGCGCGCGAGGTGTGGCACAAGTCGCAGGTCCTCGGCGTCGAGATGCCGATCACCGAGCAGACCTACAAGGTGCTGTACGAGGGCCTCGCTCCGCTCGCGGCCGTGCAGGCCCTGCTCGGGCGCCGCCAGCGCGCCGAGGCCGACTGAGGGCGCCTTTCAGGCGCCGCCGGCGAAGCCCGCCTGCCGCCAGGCCTCGAACACCGTGACCGCCACGGCGTTCGACAGGTTCAGGCTGCGCTGGCCCGGCCGCATCGGCAGGCGCAGGCGTTGGTCGGCCGGCACGGCGGCGAGCACCGCATCGGGCAGGCCGCGCGTCTCGGGGCCGAACAGGAAGGCGTCGCCCGCCCCGTACGCGACCTCGTCGAAGCGCCGTGCGGCGCGCGTGGAGAGCGCAAAGAGCCGCGTCGGCGTGACGGCGGCCAGGCAGCCGGCGAGATCGTCGTGCACCCTGAGCTCGGCCCACTCGTGGTAGTCGAGCCCGGCCCGGCGCAGGCGCGCGTCGTCGAGCGCGAAGCCGAGCGGCGCGACCAGATGCAGCCGGCTGCCCGTGTTGGCGCACAGTCGTATGATGTTGCCGGTATTCGGCGGGATCTCGGGCTGATAGAGGATGACGTGGAACATGGGGGGCGCCGGACAGCGGGCGCATGACGGCGATGACTGAACCGACCGGCCCGGCAGCCGATCCCCGCCTCGCGCTCGCGTTCTGCGGCCTGCGGTTCGCGACGCCGCTCGTGCTGCTCTCCGGCTGCGTGGGCTTCGGCGAAGAGTACACACGGGTCCACGGCTTCTCCAACCGCGATGCCGGCGCCGTCTGCCTCAAGGGCACGACCGGCACCCCGCGCCTGGGCAACCGGCCGCACCGCGTCTACGAGACGCCGGATGGCATGCTGAACGCCATCGGCCTGCAGAACCCCGGGGTCGACACGGTCGTCACCGAGATCCTGCCGACGCTCGACTTCGCCGAGACCCGCTTCATCGCCAACGTCTCGGGCTCCACCGTCGAGGAGTACCACGAGGTCACGCGCCGCTTCGACGACTCGCCGATCGACGCCATCGAGATCAACATCTCCTGCCCGAACGTCAAGGAAGGCGGCGTGGCCTTCGGCAACGACCCGGACATGTCGGCCCGCGTGGTCGAGGCCTGCCGACGGGCCACCCGCAAGCCGCTCATCACCAAGCTCTCGCCGAACCAGACCGACATCGCGCTCTCTGCCCGACGCTGCATCGAGGCGGGCACCGACGGCCTGTCGGTCATCAACACGCTGATGGGCATGGCGATCGACATCGAGTCGCGCACCCCGGTGATCGGCAACAACCAGGGGGGGCTGTCCGGCCCGGCCATCAAGCCGATCGCGCTGCTCAAGGTCCACCAGGTCAGCCAGGTCGCGCGGCGGCACGGCGTCCCGATCATCGGCCAGGGCGGGATCACCACGGCCGAGGACGCCATCGAATTCCTGATCGCCGGCGCCGCCGCGGTCGGGATCGGGACCGCCCTGTTCTATGACCCGCTGGTCTGCCGGAAGATCAACGCCGGCATCCTGTCTTACCTCGAGCGCCACGGCCTCGGCTCGGTGACGGAGCTGACGGGGACGCTGCGCCTCAACGAGCCGCCCCCCGCCCACTGCCGCTGCTGACCCGGCCTATCCCCAACGGGAGAGGGCCCCGGGGCTGGAAGCCCGCCTGGGCGCGGTGGTAAATTAGCGAGCCCTAATTGAGCAACACGCCCCATTTCACTGCGTCAGCCGGAGACCGACATGAGCGACACCGCAGCCCTGATGAAAGAGAAGAGCGAGCTGATCCAGAAGATGCTGGAGATGCAGCGCCAGTTCGTCGACTACGAGCACAAGAACGGCATCTCGGGCAAGGACTACTACTACTCGCAGGACGGCCTGCTCAAGGACTACCGCGAGGAGTACCGCAACATGGCCATGCGCGTCGTCGACATCGCCCACCAGGTCGTCGGCTCCGTCCGCTAAGCGTCGCCCGCTTCGACGTACCAAGGCCCGCCTCGCGCGGGCCTTCGTTTTTTCGGGGGCGGGCCGCGCCGGCTAAAGTCTCCCGTCCGGGGGACGACAAGGGCCAGGAGCACTGAATGCTCCCGTGACGGCCTCCCCGATGCTGCAAACGCCCAGCGCCTTCGCCCCGGCCGAGCTGCGCCGGCTGCGCCCCTTCCAGCACGCGCCCGACGGCCTGCTCGGGGCGCTGGCGGACCAGGTCGCGCCGCAGTGGGCGGCGCGCGGGACGCGCATCGTCGCCCGCGGCAGCGACGACGACGTCACCTACTTCCTGCTCGACGGCACGGTGCGCCTGGTGGCGATCGACGGCTCACAGTCGCTGCTGAGCGCGGGTCAGGAGGCCGCCTCCCGTCCGCTCTCGCACTTGCGGCCGCGCCGGCACGACGTCATCACCGAGACGACCGTACGCTATCTGCGGATCAGCAACCCGCTGCTGGCCACTCTCGCGGCCTCCTTCGCCGACCCGCTCACGCAGGCGATGGCGACCGACGGGAGCGGCGCCCCGCTCGCCGCGCTGGAGGCCGAGCTCGCCAACGAGCTCCGGCTCGCGCTCGAGCGCGACCAGCTGACGCTGCCCAGCCTGCCGGACATTGCGGTGCGCGTCGGCCGCGCGGTGCTGGACGAGAAGAGCAACTCGAAGCGCATCGCCGGCGTGGTCCAGTCCGACCCCGTGATCTCGGCCAAGCTGGTGCGCGCCGCGAACAGCGCCTTCTTCGGCGGCCACCGCCGCGTGGAGTCGCTCACGGGGGCGATCACCCAGCTCGGCTTCGAGCTCACGCACAAGCTGGTCCTGTCCTTTGCCCTGCGCGAGATCTTCGACGCGCCCTCCCGCGCCGCGCGCGAGCGCATGCGCGAGCTGTGGCGGCACAGCACGCAGGTCGGCGCCCTCTGTCAGACCGTCGCCACGAAAGACCGGCGCTTCGACCCGCAGCAGGCGCTGCTCGCCGGGCTCGTGCACGACATCGGCGCAGTGGCGGTGATCAGCCACCTCGCCCAGCGCGCACCGCAGCTCGAGACCGACATCGTCGACGGCATCGTGTCGCGCCTGCGCGGTCCGGTGGGGAGCGCGATCCTGCGCAAGTGGCGGTTCGCCGAGGAGCTGGTCGTCTGCGCCCTCGAGGGCGAGGAGTGGACGCGCAACCCCGCCCCCGAGCCCGACTACTGCGACGTCGTCATCGTCGCGCAGATTCTCGCCTTCCTCGGCTCGAGCACCCAGCTCGACGGCCTGCCGCCGCTCGCCGAGGTCCCGGCCTTCGGCAAACTGCGCCTGTCCGGATCGAGCGAGCGCGAGGAGGCGCCGGAGCAGTTCCTCGACCGCGCGCGGGACCAGGTCGCCCACACCCAGACGCTGCTGGTCGCCTGAGCGCCTTTGCCGGCCGCGCGGCCGGGCGCAGACTGCGGCGCACCGCGGCCGCGCAATCTTGCATGGGCAACCGCTTCACCCACCGCTGGGACGTCGCCCCCGAGGAGGCACGGCGCATCCAGGACGGGGGCCGCGCGCTCGTGATCGCCGAGGACCGGCTCGGTCCGATCGACCGCGTGGCCGGCATCGACGTGGGCTTCGAACAGGATGGGCGCGTCGCGCGCGCCGCGGTCGCCGTGCTCGCCTTCCCTTCGCTTGCCCCGATCGAGTCGGCGGTCGCGCGCCGGCCGGTTGCCTTTCCCTACGTGCCCGGGCTCCTCTCCTTTCGCGAGATCCCGGTCGTGCTCGACGCGCTCGGCGAGCTGCGCTCGCCTCCCGACCTGCTGGTCTGCGACGGTCAGGGGCTTGCCCATCCGCGCCGCTTCGGCCTCGCCTGCCACCTCGGCGTGTTGACCGGGCTGCCGAGCGTCGGCGCGGCGAAGAGCCGGCTTCTCGGCACGCACGCGGCGCTGCCGCCCGAGCGCGGGGCCTGGGCGCCGCTCGTTGACCGGGGCGAGACGGTCGGGGCGGTGCTGCGCACCCGCGCGGGCGTTGCGCCGCTTTACGTCTCCGTGGGCCACAGGGTCTCGCTGGCCGCCGCGATCGCTCTCGTGCTCGCCTGCACGCCGCGCTACCGCCTGCCCGAGACCACGCGCCGGGCGCACCGGCTCGCCTCCGGTCCGCCATAATGCCCCCGCCTCGGGGACGGGCCTCGAGCGGAGGAACCTCCATGAGCCTCGATTCCGACGCGGTCGCGCAGAACTACGGTATCGCACGCTGGGGCGCCGGCTACTTCGACATCGGCCCCGGCGGGCGGCTGCTGGTACGGCCCAAGCCCGGCGGCGACGCCACGGTCGACCTCTATCGCGTCGCGCAGGAGGTCCGCTCGGCCGGGCTCGCGTGGCCGGTCCTGGTGCGCTTCACCGACATCCTGCGCGACCGCGTGAGCGGGCTGCGCGCGGCCTTTGCGCGGGCCGCCGAGGAGCTGGCGTACCGCGGGCGCTACACCGCGGTCTACCCGATCAAGGTCAACCAGCAGCGCAGCGTCGTCGAGCAGATCCTGGCGGGGGGCGCCGGCGGCGTCGGGCTCGAGGCGGGCAGCAAGCCCGAGCTGATGGCGGTGCTCGCGCTCTCGCCGCCCGACGGCGTGATCGTCTGCAACGGCTACAAGGACCGCGAGTACCTGCGCGTCGCGCTGATCGGCCGCGCGCTCGGGCACCGCGTCCACATCGTCGTGGAGAAGCCGTCGGAGCTGGAGCTCGCGCTCGCCGAGGCCGAGGCCCTCGGCATCGAGCCGCTGTTCGGCGTGCGCGTGCGCCTCGCCTCCTCGGCCGCGGGCAAATGGCAGAACTCGGGCGGCGAGAAGGCGAAGTTCGGGCTCTCCGCGGCCCAGGTGCTCGCCCTCGTCGAGCGGCTGCGCGCCGCCGGCCGGCTCGGCTGCCTGCGCCTCCTGCACTCGCACATCGGCTCGCAGATCCCCAACCTGCACGATATCCGCCGCGGCGTGGGCGAGGTCGCGCGCTTCTTCCAGGAGCTGCGGCGGCTCGGCGCCCCCGTCGACGTGGTGGACGTGGGCGGCGGGCTCGGCATCGACTACGAGGGCACCGGCTCGCGCCACTACTGCTCCATCAACTACAGCCTCGATGGCTACGCCCGGGAGGTGATCAAGGCCCTCGCCCGCGTCTGCGACGAGCACGGCCTGCCGCACCCGGACGTCTACACCGAGTCGGGCCGCGCGCTCACCGCGCACCACGCGGTGCTGATCACCAACGTGATCGACCGCGAGGCCGCCCCGGCCGGCATCGTGGACCCGGCGCTCGCCGACGACGCCCCCGAGGTGCTGCACGCGCTGGCCGCCCTGACCCGCGCCGCCGCGCAGGCCCCGCCGCTCGAGACCTACCAGGAGGCGCGCCACGCGATCGACGAGGCGCGCGACCTGTTCGAGCGCGGCGCGCTGCGACTCGAGGCGCGCGCGCTCGCGGAGCAGATGTACTTCGCCGTCTGCCAGCGGCTGCGGCCGCGGCTGCTCAGCAGCTCGCGACGCCAGCGCGAGCTGCTCGACGAGCTTCACGAGCAGTTGGCCGAGCGGGTGTTCTGCAACTTCTCGCTGTTCCAGTCGATGCCGGACGTCTGGGCGATCGACCAGGTCTTCCCGGTGGTGCCGCTGCACCGCCTGGACGAGGCGCCGACCGCGGCCGCCGTGCTGCACGACCTCACCTGCGACTCCGACGGCTGCATCGACCAGTACGTCGACCAGGACGGGGTCGAGGCCACCTTGCCGCTGCATGCGGCGCGTCCCGGGGAGGACTACCTGATCGGCGTGTTCCTGGTCGGGGCCTACCAGGAGATCCTCGGCGACATGCACAACCTGTTCGGCGACACCGACGCGGTGAACGTCGAGCTCGACGGCACCGGCGGCTACCGGCTGACGCAGGCGGAGCGCGGCGACTCGGTGGACGAGCTGCTGCGCTACGTCCACTTCGACCCCGAGCAGATGCTCAAGGCCTACCGGGAGAAGCTCCGGGCCGCGCCGATCGCGGCGCGCATCGCCGACCAGTTCTACGACGAGCTCAAGGCGGGCCTCTACGGCTACACCTACCTCGAGGACTGAGGCGCCATGCCGGACGCAAAGCCCTTCATCCTGGTGGACGGCTCGTCCTACCTGTTCCGCGCCTACCACGCGCTGCCCCCGCTCACCAACAGCCGGGGCGAGCCGACCGGCGCGATCGTCGGCGTGGTCAACATGCTGCGCAAGCTGATCGACACCTATCGCCCGGAGCTCATGGCGGTGGTGTTCGACGCGCCGGGCAAGACCTTCCGCGACGACCTCTACCCCGAGTACAAGGCCCAGCGCCCGTCGATGCCCGACGAGCTGCGGGCGCAGATCGAGCCGCTGCACGCCATCGTGCGGGCCATGGGGCTGCCGCTGCTGATGGTTCCGGACGTCGAGGCCGACGACGTGATCGGCACGCTCGCCACGCAGGCCGCCGCGCAGGGTCTCGACACGCTCATCTCGACCGGCGACAAGGACCTCGCCCAACTGGTCGGGCCGCACGTCACGCTGGTCAACACGATGACCGACCAGGTGCTCGACCGGGCCGGCGTGATCGAGAAGCTCGGCGTCGCGCCGGAGCAGGTGGTCGACTACCTGACGCTGGTCGGCGACAGCGTGGACAACGTCCCGGGCGTGCCGCAATGCGGGCCGAAGACCGCGGCGAAGTGGCTCGCCGAGTACGGCAGCCTGGATGCGCTGGTCGCCAGGGCGGAGGAGATCAAGGGGCGCGCCGGCGAGAACCTGCGCGCCAGCCTCGAGCGCCTGCCGCTCTCGCGCACGCTGGTGACGATCCGCACCGACGTGCCGCTCGACGACGCCCCGCCGGACCTGCGCCCCACTCCCCCGGACATCGGGACGCTGCGCGAGTGGTACCAGCGGCTGGAGGCGAAACGCCTGCTGGCTGGGCTGGGGGCTGCAGCCGACGCAACCGCCATCGAGGTATCGGCCGCGGCGGACTCGCCACCGGCCCGTCGCTACGAGACGGTGCTCGACGCGGCGCAGCTAAGCAGATGGATCGCGCGCCTGGGGCAGGCGCCGCTCTTCGCCTTCGACACCGAGACCACGAGCCTCGACTACATGGAGGCCGAGCTGGTCGGCGTGTCCTTCGCCATCGAGCCGGGCGAGGCCGCCTACGTCCCGGTTGGCCACCGTTACCCGGGCGCGCCGGACCAGCTCGACCGCGATGCGGTGCTCGCGGCGCTCCGGCCCCTCCTCGAGGACCCGGCGCGGCCGAAGGTGGGCCAGAACCTCAAGTACGACATGAGCGTGCTCGCGCGGCACGGGGTGGCGCTCGCGGGCATCGCCTACGACACGATGCTCGAGTCCTACGTCCTGGATGCGACCGCGACGCGGCACGACATGGACTCTCTCGCCGAGAGGTATCTCGGCGAGAAGACCATCCACTACGAAGACGTGGCGGGGAAGGGCGCGAAGCAGATCGGCTTCGACCAGGTGCCGATCGAGAACGCCGCGGAGTACGCGGCGGAGGACGCGGACGTGACCCTGCGTCTGCACCAGACACTGTGGCCTCGGCTCGAGGCGGTGCCCTCGCTCGCCGCGCTGCTGCGCTCGCTCGAGATGCCGCTGGTGCCGGTGCTCTCGCGCATGGAGCGGCGCGGGGTGCGCATCGACGCCGCGATGCTGGCGGCGCAGAGCCGCGAGCTCGCGACCCGGATGCACGCCGTCGAGCAGCACGCCTACCAGGTCGCGGGCAGCCCCTTCAACCTCGGCTCGCCGAAGCAGATCGGCGAGATCCTCTACGATCGCCTGGGCGCGCCGGTGCTCGCCAAGACGCCGACGGGCGCGCCGTCCACCGCCGAGTCGGTGCTGCAGGAGCTGGCGGACAAGGGCATCGAGCTGCCCGCCCTGATCCTCGAGCACCGTGGCCTCGCCAAGCTCAAGTCGACCTACACCGACAAGCTGCCGCAGATGGTCAACGCGCGCACCGGCCGGGTGCACACGTCCTATCACCAGGCCGTTGCCGCGACCGGCCGGCTGTCCTCGTCCGACCCGAACCTGCAGAACATTCCGGTGCGCACCGAGGACGGCCGGCGCATCCGCCGCGCCTTCGTCCCCGAGGACGGCTGGCGCATGCTGGCCGCGGACTACTCGCAGATCGAGCTGCGGATCATGGCGCACCTTTCCGGCGACGCCGGCCTGCTGCGCGCCTTCGCCGAGGGCCGCGACGTGCACCGCGCGACCGCCGCCGAGGTGTTCGGCGTCGCGCCCGACGCGGTGACCGCGGAGCAGCGACGCAGCGCCAAGGCGATCAACTTCGGCCTGATCTACGGCATGTCGGCCTTCGGGCTCGCCAAGCAGCTCGGCATCGAACGCGAGTACGCGCAGGCCTATGTCAACCGCTACTTCGAGCGCTACCCGGGCGTGCGCGCCTTCATGGACCGCACCCGCGAGCAGGCGCGCGAGCAGGGCTACGTCGAGACCGTGCTCGGGCGCCGGCTCTACCTGCCGGACATCAAGGCGCGCAACCCGCAGATCCGCGCTGCGGCCGAGCGCACCGCGATCAACGCCCCGATGCAGGGCACGGCCTCGGACATCATCAAGCGGGCGATGATCGACCTCGACGCCTGGCTGGAGGCCGGGAAGGCCCCCGCCCGCCTGCTGATGCAGGTGCACGACGAGCTGGTGCTCGA
>Ga0114939_10001012_pt1 | contig 22759 bp, 15 predicted proteins | sample AshMeaCrysSpring_FD_87196 | JGI IMG/M metagenome (GOLD analysis project Ga0114939, IMG submission 87196) | Groundwater microbial communities from Big Spring, Nevada to study Microbial Dark Matter (Phase II) - Ash Meadows Crystal Spring | ecosystem: Environmental > Aquatic > Deep subsurface >...
AGGCTGCCGTCGGCCTGGCTGGCCGCCGCGTGAGCCGCCGCCGGGTCCAGCCGGCGCCGCGTCACGAGGTACTCGACCAGCGCGCCCGTCGGGACGGGCCCGAACCGGACGCGCGAGCAGCGCGACCGCACCGTGGCGAGCAAGGCATCGGGACGCGCGCTCACGAGCACGAACACGGTGCCCGCCGGCGGCTCCTCGAGCACCTTCAGCAGCGCGTTCTGCGCCCCCACCTCGAGGGCCTCGGCCCCATCCACGATCACCACTCGGCGCCGCCCGTCGAAGGGCTTGTAGGCCGAGGCGGCAAGCACCGCACGGACCACGTCCACCTTGATCGAGTCGCGCTCGTCGGGCACGACGAGTCGCAGGCAATCGAGCGCGGCACCGTCGCCGGCGCGCAGGCGCCCGATCCCGCGCGCGAGCCGCCGGCACGGCCGGCACGTCCCGCACGCATCCACGCCATTCGATGCCCCCTCGGCCCCGCCAACCGCCCGCGTCGTGGGCGTCTCGCAGTTCAGCACCTCGGCGAGCGCCGCGGCCACCGTGAGCTTGCCGACGCCGTCGGGCCCGGCAAACAGCAGGCTTGGCGGCAGGCTGCCCCGCGCGACCGCGCGCGACAGCAGGTCGAGTTGATGGACGTGCCCGAGGAGGTGGCTGAAGGGCATGGCGGGAGTGCATCGATCGTATCACCGCGACCGGCTTCCGCGTCGGCCCCCAGGCATCGGCGGGGACGCACGGCGCGGCCACGGGGCGGTTTCGACGATCTCCACCGCGTCACGGCGGCGGGAACTCCGTCCCGGAGGTCGCGCCGGCTTGCCCGAGTTCATCGAGTGCCGCAGGCAGCCCGTGCAGATCGCACACGTCCCCGGGGAGCGTCCCCACGCGGAAGTACTCGCGGCGCAGGCGGGCCGGGCCCTGAACCTCGCCGAACTCGTTCAGGGTCGTCTGGTGGTAGCAGCCCGGTCCGGCGCGGCGGCCCGATTCCGGGCAGAGGCTGGCGGCGACCACGTCATCGGGCACTCTGAGCCATTTCGACGACTCCTCGGCGGTGGCCACCTTCATGACGGCCGTCCACAGCGGCACGGCCACCTCCCCGGCGTAACCGCCGGGCAGGATGGTCTGCGGCGTGTCGAAGCCCACCCAGACACCCGCCACGGTCTCCGGCGTGAAGCCGACGAACCACGCGTCGCGGTAGTCGTTCGTCGTGCCGGTCTTGCCCCCGGCCGGCAGCCGGAATCCCAGGCTGCGCGCGCGCGAGCCGGTGCCGCCGTCGATGACGTCCTGCAGCATGCTCGCCACCATGAAGGCCGTGCTCTCCGACATCACCCTCCGGCCAACACGCGCCGACTCGTACACGAGGTCGCCGTTGCTGTCCTCCACGCGCCGCACGAGCACCGGGTCGTGGACGACGCCGCCGTTGCCGAACGCGGCGAATGCCTCGGTGAGCGTCAGCAGCGGCACCTCGCCGGCGCCGAGCGCCAAGGAAGGGACGTGCGGCAGGTCCAGGAACCCGAACTGCCCGATCCAGTCCACGGTGCGGTCGAGGCCGAGGGACACGAGCAGCTTCACGGCGGCCCGGTTACTCGACGACCGCAGCGCGGCGCGCAGTGTCATCGCGCTCGCCCCCGCATGCTCGTCGTCGGGCAGGTAGCCGCCGGGGACCGACAGCACCGCGGCATTGAGGCCGCTGACAACCGACCCCGGCGACGCCCCGTTCTCGATGGCGGCCGCGAACACGAACGGCTTGAAGGCGGACCCGGGCTGGCGCCGCGCCTGCACCGCGCGGTTGAACCGGCTCTCGCCGAAACTCCGCCCGCCGACGAGCGCACGGATCTCGCCCGTTGGCGTGTCGGCCACGACGAAGGCGGCCTGCAGGTAATCGGGAGACGCTGCCTCGCCGGCGGGGGTGGGCTGCTCGGCGCGCGGCGCCCCCGTGAAACCACGACGGCGTTCGAGGTCCCGGAGATGCGACTCGACGAGCTGCTCGGCCTGCTCCTGGAGGTTGCCGTCCACCGTGGTGTAGACGCGCAGCCCGCCCTCGCCCACGCGGTCCCAGCCCAGACGCTCGACGAGCTGCTGCCGCACCATCTCCTTCACGTACCGGCCGAAGGGCTCATCGGGTCCGAGCGCGCGGCGCAGCCGCACCGGGGCGCGGCGCGCCGCCTCGAACGCCGCTGGGGCGATGGCGCCCGTGTCGCGCATCGCGGCGAGCACGACGTCGCGGCGGGCGATCGCCCGATCGGGATTCACCGTCGGCGCGTAGGCGCTCGGCGACTGCACCAGCCCGGCGATGAGCGCCGACTCTGCGAGGTCCAGCTCGGCGGCGGGCTTGCCGAAGTAGCCCAAGGCCGCGGCCTCCACCCCGTGGAAGCCTTCGCCGAAGTAGACCTTGTTGAGGTACAGCTCCAGGATCTCCGCCTTGGTATGGCGCTGCTCGATCTGCGCGGCGAGGAGGATCTCCTTCACCTTCCGCCGCCAGGTCTTATCGCGCGTGAGGAAGCTCTGGCGGGCCAGCTGTTGGGTGATGGTGCTGCCACCTTGCGCCAGCCGCCCGCTGCGCAGGTTCGCCACCACCGAGGCGCCGACACGCACGAGGTCGACGCCACGGTGCGCGTGGAAGCGCTGATCCTCCACGGCAACGAGGGCCGCGGTGACGTGCGGCGACACGCGCGCGAGCGGCACCTCGATTCGGCGCTCCTTGAAAATGGTGAAGAGCGGCCGCCCCGTCCGGTCGTAGAGCGTGCTCGACTGCGCCATGGTGCCGATGGCCGCCAGCTGCTCCTCGCCTGGCAGGCTCGTCGTCACGTCCCACGTGAACCACGCCACGTAGCCGGCAAACAGCCAGCAGGCCACCGAGAGCAGCGTGGTGAGCCCCGCCACCGTGCGGGGCCGCTGGTGCGCGGCCCGCGCGAGCCATTCGGGCCGAGGGCGGTCAGCGGGTGTCGGAGGCGAGCCAGGGGTCATACATGGGACGGCACGGGGGCGGGATTCATAGTGTAACCTCCGCCTGGCGCGGAGGGCGCCCGTGTCTGGCGTGGGCCGGCCGCCCGGCGGACCCGGGCGGAAGGCCGGAGGGGCACGCGTAAGGCTGATACACTGCTTCCCTATGTCCACTGCCCTGAAAGCCGGTCTCGTCTTGGCGCTCGTTGGCGGGGTGGCCGGCGCGGCCGCCGTCGGCGTTCGCAGCCGTAACGCGCAGTCCCCCAACCCGGTGTCCGCCCAAGCCGCACCCGCGGCCCCGTCGGCCGCAGTGGCCGAGGTCAACGGCGAGAAGATCACCGCGGCCGAAGTGGACACGGCGATCGGGCCGGAGCTCGACAAGCTCGAGCGCCAGATCTACGACATGCGCATGCGGCAGGTGAACCAGATGATCGCCGAGAAGCTCGTCGAGAAAGAGGCGGCGAAGCGCGGCGTCACCCCCGACGCGCTGATGAAGGCCGAGGTGAGCGACAAGGTGCCGGCCGTCACCGACGCAGAGGTCGACGCGTTCTTCGAGCAGAACAAGGCCCGGATTCCCGCCGATCAACCCGACATCAAGACCCAGATTCGGCGCTACCTGGGCCAGCAGAGGCAGGCGGAACGGCAGCAGGCGTACCTCGGCTCCCTGCGTGAGGCGGCCGCGGTGTCAGTGACCCTCGAGGCGCCGCCCGTGAGGCGCTACACCGTCTCGGTTGAGGGCGCCCCGTCGAGGGGGCCCGCCGCCGCGCCGGTCACGCTCGTCGAGTTCTCCGACTACCACTGCCCGTTCTGCAAGCGGGCGAAGCCGACCCTCGAGGCCCTCCTCGCCCGCTACCCGGACACCGTGCGGCTCGTCTATCTCGATCTCCCGATCGACTCGCTCCACCCCAACGCCCGCGCCGCCGCCGAGGCGGCGCACTGCGCGGGCGATCAAGGGAAGTACTGGCCGTTCCACGACAAGCTGCTCGACTACGCGCCCGACGCCTCACCCGACACGCTGAAGAAGATCGCGGGCGAGGTCGGCCTCGACGGTGCCGCGTTCGACCGCTGCGTGGCTGCGGGCACGCACAAGGCGCGCGTGCTGGCGAGCAGCGAGGAAGCCGCCCGGCTCGGCATCTCGGGGACGCCGGCGTTCCTCGTCAACGGGCGGCTCATCAGCGGCGCCCAGCCGCTCGAGGCCTTCACGAAGATCATCGACGAGGAACTCGCCGCGAAGACCAAGTAGGAGATCGACCGGCGGGCGCGCGGCGGCCCGGCCCCACGGCCGAGGCCGGCCGCGGCGCCATGCCTACTGGACTCTCTCGATCAGCACCTTGTCCACGCGCCGGCCGTCCATGTCCACGACCTCGAAGCGCAGGGTGCCCGAGGTGAACCGGTCGCCGGTGCGCGGCACGCGGCCGAGGCGCGTCATCACCAGGCCCGCGAGCGTCTGGTAGGTGCCCTGCTCGCTCTCGGGAATGTCGATCGCCTCGATGGTGGCGCGCAGGTCCTCGATCGGCAGGGTGCCGTCGACGAGCCAGCTGGTCGCGTCGCGCTGGTGGATTGGGCCCTCCTCACCACCGGCCGCCGTTGGCATCGCCCCCACGAGCCCCTCGAGCAGGTCTGTCGGCGTCACGAGCCCGGCGATGGCGCCAAACTCGTCCAGCACGAGCGCGAGGTGGGCGTGCGCCCCCTGGAACGTGTCGATGAGACGGTAGACGAGCATCGACTCGGGGACGTAGATGGGCTGGATGAGGAGCGGCCGCAGGTCCACGGGCTTGCCGTCGAGCACCGACGCCAGCACCTCCTCGGTCCGCGCGACGCCGAGCACCGTGTCGAGCTCGCCGTCGCACACGAGCAGGCGGGGGTGCCGCACGGTGCGCAGGTGCTCGCGGATGCCCTCGAGCCCGTCGTGGACGTCGAGCCAGTCGATGTCGTGGCGCGGCGTCATGATGGCCGTCACGCGCCGATCGCCGAGCCGGAACACCTGCTCGACGATCTCGTGCTCCACCCGCTCGACATCGCCGCTGAGCGCCGCCTGCTTCAGCAGGGCGCGGATCTCCCCCTCGGTGATGCCCCGGTCGGCGGTGGGATCCAGCCGGAAGACCCGGAGCACCAGGTTCGTCGACACACTGAGCAGGCTCACGAGCGGCGTGGCGAGGCGCGCCACGGCGGCCACCGGCGCCGCCACGAGCGCCGCAATCCGCTCGGGGTTGTGCAGCGCGAGCGCCTTCGGCACGAGTTCGCCGATGATGAGCGACAGGTAGGTGAGGCACCCGACCACGAGGACGAGCCCGAGCACGTCCGCGTAGGGAGCGAGCGCCGGCACGCGTGCCAGCCCCAGCGCCAGCCGGCTCGCAATGGTGGCACCACCGTATGCCCCGGCGAAGATGCCGACGAGCGTGATGCCCACCTGCACGGTGGACAGGAACTGTGTCGGCTCCTCCTTGAGCCGCAGCGCCGCGGCAGCCTTGCGATCGCCCGCCTGGGCGCGCTGCTGCAGGCGCACCTTCTGGGCCGTGACAACGGCGATCTCCGACATCGCGAAGACGCCGTTGAGGAGCAGCAGGCAGAAGATGATGACGAGTTCTGCGGTGAGCACGCGGTGCCGTCGATCTTAGCCGGTCGGGCGCGGGGCCGCACCTTTTTTTGGCGCCTGGCCGCCCGTGGCGGCTTGACACCACCGCCTCCCCCCACAATAGTTCAGCGATGCCGCCGTCCCTGAACTGGACGCACGCCGGAGGGCTGGTGGTCCGGGTGCACGACGGGCGCCGCCGCTTCCTGCTGGTGCAGGCGCGCCGCAGCGATGCCTGGGTCCTGCCGAAGGGGCGGATCGAGCGCGGTGAATCGGCAAAGGGCTGTGCGGTGCGCGAGGTCGCGGAGGAAGCCGGCGTGCGGGCCCGAGTCGTGGATCGGCTCGGAAGCCAGGCGTTCCACAACGGCCGGCGGCCGGTGCACGTGGTCTACTATCTCATGCGCTACGTGCGCGAGGTGAGGCCGTCCGAGGACCGCGCGCGGAAGTGGCTCTCCTACGGGCAGGCACGGGAGACGTTGTCCTACGGCACGCTCCGGGCCCTGCTCGACGAGGCGAAGACCCGGCTGGAGTGAGAGAGCATGTCACTTCTCCACCGCCTCGCCAACCCGTCCATCCGCGCTCGGCTCGTCGGCGCCTTCCTCGTCGTCCTGCTGCTGTTTGCGGTGAACCTCGCCGTGCACTTCTGGGCCGGCCATCGGCGCCGAGTGAGCCTCAACCAGCTGCGGGCCTCGACGGAACGCAGCGCCCTCACCGCCACGCTCGCCGGGGAGTTCGAGGACCGCGCGCGCGAGTTCGCCGTGGCGCGGCAGGTGCCGCTCACCGCGGCCCAGGTGGACGACCTCGTTGCCCGCGTGGACGGGCTGATGGCGCTGACACGGCAGCTCGAGTCCAGCCTCGAAGGCGTCGACCGGCCGCAGGGACAGCGGTTCCTCGCCACCGCCCGGTCGGTGCTCGACACCTGGCGGCGCGCGTACCAGGCCATGCGCGGCGAGGACCGCGCGATCGAGGGCCCGCCTCGTGGTCCCGTCCCCCGCGCGGGCGGACGCCCCGCGCCGGCCCCCCAGCCCGACCTATCCGCGACGGCCACGGTGGACCTCAACGCGGCCCTGCTGCCGGCGCTCGAGCGGCTGCGGCGCACCGAGGAGCGCGGCGCTGACCGCGCCGCCGCCGATCTCCAGCGCGTGTCGGCCCTCACCGACCAGGTCGCGCTCGGCACCTTCGTCGGCTCGATCCTCGCGGCCCTGCTCGTGTCCACCTGGCTCTGGCGCAGCATCGCCGTTTCGCTGCGGCGCCTGCGCGAAGGCACCGTGCGCCTCGCCGCTGGCGACACGCACTACCGCATCGAGCTCCCGCGGCAGGACGAGCTGGGGCAGCTCGCCAGGGCCTTCAACTCGATGGCCGGCTCGGTGGAGACGGCGCTCGACGAGGCCCGCGCCGCCCGCGAGATCGCCGAGCGCGCCAACCGGGCGAAGAGTTCGTTTCTCGCCAACATGACCCACGAGTTCCGCACGCCGATGACGGCCATCCTCGGCTACGCGGAGCTGCTCCGCGAGGAAGCCGACGACCGCGGCCTCGAGGCGATGGCCCTCGACGCGGCGCAGATCGAGCGGTCGGGGCGGCACATGCTCGCGCTCGTCAACGACCTGCTCGACCTCGCGCGGATCGAGAGTGGCCGGATGCTGGTCACCCTCGAGGAGTTCGAACTCGGCGGCCTCGTGGACCAGGTGACGGCCGCCCTGCAACCCATCATCGAGGAACACGGCAACCGCCTGACGGTGCACCTGCCCGCACCGCCCGGGACGATGGTGGCCGACCCGGTGAAGGTGCGGCAGATGCTCTTCAACCTGCTCGGCAACGCGGCGAAGTTCACCGACAACGGGCTCATCACGCTGCGCGTGGAACGCCGCGCCGCGCCGGCCGGCGAGTGCATCGCCTTCGAGGTCACCGACACGGGCATCGGCATCGAGCGCGACCGGCTCGACCGCATCTTCGAGGAGTACGAGCAGGGCAACGTGGCCGTGGCACGGAAGTACGGCGGCACCGGGCTCGGCCTGGCCATCGTGCGCCGATACTGCCGGATGATGGGCGGCGACATCTCGGTCGAGAGCGAAGTGGGCGCGGGCAGCCGGTTCACCGTGCTCCTGCCCGCGGTCGCCACGCCAGCGCGCGAGCACATGGCCGAGAGCGCCTGAGCGCCGCCCTACTCGGGCGGCTTCGGGCTCACCACCGTGGCGGCGAGCTTCTGGAGCGCGTCCTCCTTCCGCTTCACCTCGTCCTGCAGTTCCTTGACCTCGGCGCGCAGCGCCGTGTTGTCGGTGCGCGCCTGGCGCAACTCTCGCACGGTGGCGGCCTGCTGCTCCTCGGCTGCGGCGCGCGCAGCGCTGCTGCTGACGCGCAGCGCCTCGAGCTTGGCCTCGAGCGCCAGGGCCTGCTCGAGCAGCGCGAGCGTGGCGCCGATCTCGAGTTGGCGCGGCGAGGCGGGGAGCATCGCGAGGCGCTCCGAGAGCCAGTGCCGGGCGGCGTCGAGGTTGCGCACGGCCGGTTCGGTCGACAGCCGCAAGTAGGCGGCGAGCTCGAGCGCATCGCCCCGCTCGGGCGTTGCCGGCGCGTCGGCGAGGAACCCCTCGAGGATCGCGGCCGCATCCGCCAGCCGGCCCTCATCGATCAGGCCGTGCGCCACCTCGGGCACGAGCCGCGGTGCCGGCGCGGGCGGGACGGTCGTGACGACCGGGGCAACGGGAACGACCGTGGGCGCGCGACGCGCACACCCGGGCGCGACCAGGGCGAGACCCAGCGCGCAGGCCACCGCGGTGGAACGCATGTTGTCCGAGTATAGACCCTTCGGGCCTCGTGCTATCCTCCGCCAACTCCGGGCGCCGGCCAGCTCGGGCCCTGCTCCCCCTGCAAACAAGACCCCATGACCGACACGCCCATCGCCACGCGCCGCGCGTTTCCGGCCACCTTCTGGGTGGCCAACATCATGGAGCTCTTCGAGCGTGCGGCGTACTACGGCATGAACTCGGTGCTCGCCGTGTACCTCACGCGGGCCGTGGCCGAGGGTGGCCTCGGCTTCACCGAGCAGTCCGTGGGATTCCTCCAGAGCATCGTCTACGCGGCGACCTACGTGGTCCCGATCCTCGGCGGCGCACTCGCCGACCGCTACGGATACCGGCGGATGCTCACCGTGGCCTTCTCGTTGCTCGCGGCCGGGTACTTCGCCGCCGGGTACATGTCCAGCTACGGGCTCGTGTTCCTCGCGCTGCTCGTGATGGGCACCGGGTCGGGACTCTTCAAGCCGATCATCTCGGGAACGATCGCGCGGACGACCGACGAGTCGAACTCCGCCTTCGGGTTCGGCATCTACTACTGGATGATCAACCTCGGCGCGTTCCTCGCGCCACTCGTCGTGTCGGTCTTGAAGGGCTTTTCCTGGCAGTACGTGTTCGTGGCCTCGGCGCTCTACACGGGCCTCATGCTGCTGCCCACGCTCTTCGTCTTCACCGACCCGCCCCGGCCGCCCAACACCAAGACGCTGCGCGAGGTGCTCGTGGGCGCCGCCGAGGTGCTCGCCGACGGCCGGTTCATGCTGATGGTGGTCGTCTACTCCGGCTTCTGGATCCTCTACTTCCAGAACTTCGGGTCGGTGCTGTGGTACCTGCGCGACTTCATCCATCGGGATCCGGTGAGCCAGGCGGTGACCCGCTGGCTCGGCGCGCTCGGGCTGAACTGGTCGTTCACCTTCGACGCCGAGCACGTCACCGTGATCAACGCCGGCACGATCATCCTGCTGCAGGTGATCGTGAGCCGCGTGGTGAAGTCGTGGCCCGCGCTGCCGACGATGGTGACGGGGATGCTGTTCGGCGCGGTCGGGTTCCTGCTGCTCTCGCTCACCCAGGACCCGTGGGTCTTCATCCTGGGCATCGCCGTGTTCTCGATCGGCGAGATGACCGCACACCCGAAGTACTACAGCTACGTGGGACTCGTGGCCCCGGCCGACCGCAAGGCGGTGTACATGGGCTACGCGTTCCTCTACGGCGTGTTCGGGTCGCTCCTCGGGTCGAGCCTCGGCGCGCTGCTGTACGAGCGGATGCTGAAGCCGGCGATGAACACGCCGGACGCGCCGGCCCGCGCACGCACCTTCTGGCTGCTCTTCGCCGTGCTGGACGTGCTCGCGGCGGTGGGCCTGGTGCTCTTCAATCGCGCCTTCGGCACCGACACGCCGGACACCCGCCGGCGTGCCGCCGCCATCATGCGCGGGGTGTACGGCTGCCTGATCCTCGTGGGTGCCGGGTTCCTGTACCTGGCCTTCGCGTCCACGCCCGCCCAGCCGCGCATGGCCGTCCAAGCCCTGCTGTTCGTGGGGCTCGGGGTGGCGGGACTCCTGGTCGGTCGGGGGCGTCACTGACGCAGGCTGGCGGCTCGGCATCGCATTCGGCAGGTGCCCCTCCCGCGGTCGTGGCACGGCGCTTCAGCGCTGTGCAGCGGCGACGCGGGACGATGGCTTCAGTGGCCAAGCCCTTCTGAAGGGCCGGGCCACGAGAGCGCCAGCCCCGATGGACCGGACCTCACCGATGCCAGGGCCGGGGGCGACGCGAGGTGCCACGAGGGCCCGCCCCCTGCGCCCCTGTCTGGCCGGCCGGATCCCCGCGCCGGCACCGACGGCGCGGTACCCCCAACCGCATGCCCGGCCAACCGACCGACCAACCGACCAACCGACCGACTGAGCAACCGCGGCAATCCCTGACATTCCCCGACATGTCTCGCCCTGTCGTCGGGTGCCGCGTGTGGAAGGTCGTTGAAGGGCCGAACACCGCGGGGAAGGAGCGCCGGCCCTGGCCCATGGCACGGTCCCGGATCCGGCCGCCAGACGATGTCGCGGACCCTGTTCTCATGCTTCGTGTCTCCGCACGGTCCTGTGTTGGCCGGTGGGTCGCCTCGCCCGCGGCGCCGCGCGGCCGTGATGCTCGGGCTGCTGGCCTCGGCTGCGATCGTCACCGTCCCGGGTGACGCCACGGCGCGGCCGGACCCGCCCCCAGAGGACGTGACCTGGTCGAACAACGCGGTGTCGCCCCTGGACGCCGGGACCAGTCACACCTGTGCCATCACGCCCGTCGGCACGGTCCGGTGCTGGGGCGCGAACGGGAGCGGTCAACTCGGCGACGGCACGACCGTGACGCGCACGCTCCCCGTGGAGGTGGCCGGCCTGGGCGAACCGATCGACGGGTTGGCGGCGGGCGAGGTGCACACCTGCGCACTGACGCGCAGCCGCCTGGTGAAGTGCTGGGGAGCCGGCGGCAACGGGCAGTTGGGCGACGGCACGGGGTCGGGGCGGGCCACCCCCACGCCGGTCCTGGCACTCGACAACGTCGTGTCGCTCGACAGCGGCAATTGGTACGCCTGCGCCGTCACGGCGGCCGGGGCCGTGTGGTGCTGGGGCGACAACGCCAACGGCCAGTTGGGCGACGGGACGACGACCCAACGGCTGGCCCCCGTGAACGTCCTTGGCCTGGCCGCGGGAGCCGTGTCGGTCGCCACGGGCCACTACCACGCCTGCGCGCTGCTCGACGACGGGACGGTGCGGTGCTGGGGCGACAACGCCCACGGCCAGGTGGGCGACGGCACGCAGACGCCTCGCCTCGTCCCCGTGCAGGTCGCGGGCCTCACCGACGCGGTCGCGATCGCGGCCGGGTTCATGCACACGTGCGCCCTCACCGCGGGCGGCGCGGTGCGCTGCTGGGGCGCCAACGACCACGGGCAGCTCGGCGACGGCACGACGACGATGCGCCTGACGCCCGTGGCCGTCAGCGGGCTGTCGATCGGCGCGGTGGCACTCGCGGCGGGGGACGGCGACTCGCACACCTGCGCGGTGATGGGGGACGGCACCCCGCGTTGCTGGGGCGCGAACACGAACGGGCAGCTCGGCGACGGCACGCTCGTGTCACGACCCACGCCCGTCCCTGTACCCGGCTTGTCCGACGGTCTGCGCGTCACGGCCGGAAAGACACACACCTGCGCGCTGACGTCCGCCGGCGCCGTCACGTGTTGGGGCGACGACAGTGCTGGCCAGCTGGGTGACGGCACGCTGGTCTCCCGCACGGTCCCGATCCCGGTGGCGCCGGTGGTCCCCCCCGTCACCTGGCCGACACCCGCACCCATTCCTTTCGGGACCGTGCTCTCGGCGGTCCAGTTGAACGCGTCGTCGGGTGTGGCAGGCGGCTTCACCTACGATCCGCCGACCGGCACCCTGCTCGACGTCGGCTCCCGCACCCTGCGGACGACGTTCACCCCGGACGACACCATCAGCTACACGCCGGTGAGCGCCTCGGTCACGCTCGTTGTCACCCGCGCCGTCCCAACCCTCACCTGGGACGAGCCTGCGCCGATCGTCTACGGCGCCCGGTTGTCGAGCACTGAGCTGAACGCCACCGTGTCGCCCGCGCTGGTGGGCGCAGTGACGGTAGGTACAGCGACTACTGAGACGATGGGGCCGGTCGCCGTGGCCGCTGACGCCGCGGGCGCCGTGTACGTGGCCGAGTACCGAGGCACGGGCGGGCGGCTCCTCAAGATCCCGCCCACGGGCGGGGTGCAGACGGTTCTCCCCAGCGGCGGATTCTACGGCGTCGCCGTGGCACCCGATGGCACGGTCTACGCCTCGCAGATTCACGGTCACCGCATCCTGAAGGTCACCCCCGCGGGCGGGGTCTCGGTCCTGGCGGGCGGAACCCGGGGGTCGGCCGACGGCATCGGTGCCGCCGCGCAGTTCTACTACCCGTGCGGGCTGGCCCTCGACGCCGCTGGCCTGCTGTACGTCGCCGACCGCGACAACCACCGGATTCGGCGGATCGATCCGGCCACGGGCGAGGTGACGACCGTCGCGGGGTCGAGCCTGGGATACGCCGACGGCTCGGCGAGCGCGGCGCGGTTCAACACGCCCTGGGGCGTCGCCCTGGACAGTGCGGGGACGATCTACGTGGCCGACTCGGGCAACTTCCGGATACGCACCATCTCGCCGGCGGGCGAGGTGACGACGCTCGCGGGGTCCGTCCAGGGCCTCGCCGACGGGATCGGCGCGACCGCGCGCTTCGCCACGCCGTGGGGCGTGGCCGTCGACGCAGCGGGCCTCGTGTACGTGGCAGACGCGAGCAACGGCAACGGCGACTTCTTCTGGATTGGCCCCGCCAACAACCACGTCCGCCTGGTGTCGCCGGGCGGGCTCGTCACGACGCTCGCGGGATCGACCTCCCCGGGGTACGCCGACGGGGCGCCGCCCGCGGCCCGGTTCAACGGCCCGCGCGGCATCGCGGTCGGGCCGGCCGGCACGGTCTACGTCGCCGACGAGCAGAACAACCGCGTCCGCACCGTCAGCTTCGCCGGCCTCGCCTACACGCCGCCGGCAGGGACGCTCCTCGATGCCGGACCCCATCTCCTGTCGGTCGCCTTCACACCCGCCGACAGCGTGCACTACGCGCCGGCGTCGGCAACCACTCCCCTCACCGTCGAGCCCGCGAGACCGGCGATCACATGGGCGGCCCCCTCGCCTGTGACGCATGGCACGCCGCTCTCGGCTGCGCAACTCACCGCCACCGCGAGCGTGCCGGGTACCTTCGCCTACACCCCGCCAGCCGGCACGGTCCTCGACGCCGGACTGCAGACGCTGTCGGTCACCTTCACGCCCACCGACGGCAACTACGCCGTCGTCACGACCTCCGTGGCGCTGCTGGTCACGCCGGCCACGCCGGAGGTCTCCTGGACGACGCCCGCACCCATCGCCTACGGCACCCCGCTCTCGGCCGCGCAGCTCACCGCCACCGCGAGCGTGCCGGGGACCTTCGCCTACACGCCGCCGGCCGGCACGATGCTCGAAGCGGGACCGCACACCCTGTCGGTGATCTTCAACCCGAGCGACGCGGCCAACTACACGCCGTCGGCCGCGGCGGTCACCCTCGTGGTGCTGCCGGCGCCACGGCTGGCGGAAATCCCCGGCCGCCTGCGAGTGGGCGCCACCAACACGCTGATCGGCTCGGGGTTCACCCCCGGCTCCGTGATCAACCTGTGGGTCGCGACGGCCTCCGGCGTCTCGGTCAATGGGCCGCTCGTGCCGGCGGCCTCCACACCCACGGCGCTCGTGTGGGAGATCCCGGCCGAGGTGGCGCTCGGCAACGGGTTCGCCAGCCTGCAGGTCATCAACACCGACGAGGGCTACACCACGTCGAACGTTGTCAGTGCCCTGCTCGAGGGCGATCCGGGGCACAACATCCCTACGATCCTGGCCATCGACGACGAGCCACTCGCCGCCGTCACGCCCGGCGTGAACCTGGCGCACGTCGACACCGTGATCGCAGGCGGGGCGACGGTGACACTCGTGGGCATGGGGTTCAGCAGCCCACTGGTCAACCTGTTCACCGCGGACGGCAACATCGGCCCGCTCGTGCCGCTGCCCGGCGGCACCGCATCGGTCATCCAGGTGCGGCTGCCGGCCAGCGCGCCGGTGGGCCCCGCGAACTTCCAGGTGGTGAACGCCCCCTTTGCCGGCACGGTGGTGTCGAATGCCGTCTCAGCGGTGATTGGCTCGATCCCGGAAATCACGCGAGTGGAGGTGGCGGGGACCACCGTCACGGTGATCGGGCTGGGCTTCTCGCGGCTGTCGGTGATCAACCTCTACAACCGTCAAGGCACCGGCGTCGTGAACCTGGGTGGCTTCGGGCCGCTCGGCCCGAACGTGCCGCTGACATTCGTCGACGACACCCGGTTCTCCTTCACACGGCCCGCCGGGGCCGCCGCGGGGAACGCGTTCCTGGAGGTCCTGAACCCGCCGTTCATCCGATTCTCTTCGAGCGGCAACGATCCGGACGGTGGGTTCGTGCTACCGTGACGTGCTGTCGGGCTGGCTTCCCGGGCTCCGCCCTTTGGGTGTCCGGGCCAACTCGCAGACAGCAGCCATGATCGAACGCCTCGAAGGCTGGAAGGAGATCGCCAACCACTTCGGTCGCAACGTTCGCACGGTGCAGCGGTGGCACCGCGACCGGGGCATGCCCGTCCACCGCGTCCCTGGCGGCCGGTTGGGCAGCGTGTACGCCCTCGTGCCGGAGCTCGATGAGTGGCTGCGATCGCCTCTCTCCGCCGATCGCGACAGCGACGAGGAGCCCGTCGACGACGCGGCGGAGCCGCAGCCGGAGGCGGGCCCGATCGCGCGCAACGACCCGGACGCGGCGCCCCGGCCGTGGCCGCTTGTCGTCGCCGCCTTCGTGCTGGGCGCGGTGCTGGCTGGCGGCGCCGCGTGGCGCGTCTGGGCGCCGGGCGCAACCGGGGCAACCTGCGCGGTCGTCGTCGAGCCGGCGGCGATTGACATCCCGGGCTCGGGCGGCGAGCAGCGAGTTTCCGTCGGTGGCGGCCCAGGGTGCAAGTGGCGCAGCTTCGTGCCGGTCCCGTGGATACGGCTCGACACGGAAACGGGCACGACGCCGGCGACCGTGACGCTGGCGCTGCCAGGCAATCACACCACCAGCGAGCGCGTCGCAACGTTGCTGGTCGGCGGGCAGCCCGTGCGGGTCGTCCAGGCCGCCAACCCGACGGGCTGCACGTCGGCACCCGGTCCCGGGTACGTCAAGAACGGCTACCGCTACCGCATCACTTCGCGCGCCGTGTGGGCCACCGCCGGCCTGCTCGCCGTGGCGCGGGCGGAAGGCGGCCCCAAGGCCGAAGGGTTCGGGTGGGACGACCTCGTGCTCCTGCTGGAGACGCGGCCCGAGGAAGGCGAGCGCTTCGCCAGGCAGGTTGGGTTGTACCAGCACTCCTGGGAGTCCACACAGTTCACGGGGCCCTGTTTCAACTACTGGCTCATCAAGAACGCCGGCGAGCCCGAGTTCGTCACCTACCACCGGGGCATGAAGGGCGAGGATTTCAAGTCGTACAGGTCAATCAACGGCAACCAGTTCGACCTCGGCCGCTGGAATCAGCCAAACCAGGTGCTGTATCGGGTGCCGGAGCCCGGGGCGTGATCGCCATGTCCCACCTCTCCGAGCTCGACGCCCTCTGCCAGCGCTTCGCTGACCCGGTGCGCGCGGCGAAGTACCAGCGCTACTTCGTCGAGGGCTACGACGCGTACGGCGTGGACATCGCCGATCCAGCCTGGGTGGCGGCGCGGCAGGCCTGGTTCAATGCGCACCGCGACCTGGCGCTGCGCGGGTTCCTCGATCTCGGCGTCGAGTTGTGCGGCACCGGCAAGTACGAGCACGGCGCACTCGCCATCTGGTTTGTCGCGCAGTTTCGCGACAGGCTCGGCCCGCGCGCGATCGCGGGCATCGGCCGGTGGTTCGACGGCGGGGTGCGCAACTGGGCCCATGCCGACGTCATCTGCGGCGAGCTGATCGGGCCGCGGCTCGTCGAGGGGGCCGTGCGCTTTGCCACGCTCAACCCCTGGCGGAACGCCCCGCAGAAGTTCAAGCGGCGCGCTGTGCCCGTCAGCCTCGTCACGCTCGTGAAGGCGACCGGCCGGCCGGCGCCCCTGCTCACCGCCGTGCGGCCGTTGCTGCACGACCCAGAGAAGGTGGTACAGCAGGGCGTCGGCTGGTTCCTGCGGGAAGCGTGGAAGAAGGAGCCCGCTCCGGTCGAGCGCCTGCTGCTCCAGGTGAAGGACACTGCGCCGCGGCTCGTGTTCCAGTACGCCACCGAGAAGATGACGCCCGCCGCGCGCGCGCGTTATCGCCGGGGGAGATAGCGCGCGAGCCACGCCCGCGTGCGGGTGGCGCCCGTCGTCGTCGTCGACAGCAGCCGGTCCAGGTCGCCCCGCTCGTCCACATCGGCCCAGGCCGGAAGGAGGTGGACCTCCAGCCCGCGGTCGCGGGCACGCTGCAGGGTTTGCTCGAGCACCCGCGCCGTGCCCCATTCGATGCCCGAGAAGAGCTCCGGGTGTGGCGCTGTCACGCCGACCAGGTAATAGCCCCCATCCGCCGCGGGGCCGATGACGATTCGATCACCTGGCCGGCCGACCAGGTGGGCGGCCGCTTCCAGGTGCGACACGGGAAGGTCGGGGAGGTCGGATCCCAGCAGCACGACCCCGCGCGCGCCGCGCCGCATCGCCTCCTCGATCGCGCCGTGCATGCGCGCACCGAGATCACCGGATGGCTGGGCGACCACCTCGACGGATTGCCCCACCCGCGCGACAACCTCAGCCACAGCCTCGGGTGGGTCGCAGGCCACGACCGGCCGTGCGTGACGCACCGCACGGACCACGTCGAGCGTGTCGTCGAACAGGGCGGCCCGCAGCGCCTCGTGCGCCGCTGGCGTGAGACCGTGCGCGAGCCGGCTCTTGCCGGGCGCGCTGGGCGCTCGGGCGAGCACGAGGACGACGACCGGCGCCGGGCCGTGGTAGAGCCGCGCGAGCCGGTCCGGGCTGACGCCCAGCCGGTAAAGCGCGATCAGCAGGGCGTTTCCCGCGGTGCGCCGCAGCCAGCCGTCCCGATGCCACCGGCGGGCCGAGGTCGTCACGGGAAGGGGCAGCACGCGGAGGCTGCCGTGCCGCTTCAGGCGCCGCACCAGATCCACGTCCTCCATCAGGGGGAGGTCCCGATACCCGCCCATCGCCTCGAACACGTCGCGCCGGACAAACAGCGCCTGGTCGCCATAGGGCAGGCCGAACACGGCGACGCGCAGGCGCACGCCGAACTCGATCACCCGCGCGCGCCAATCGGCGTCGTCGAGGGCGAACCCGAAGCAGCCGCCCGCCACCTCCGGGTCGCGCACCGCCGCGTCGATCGCGGCCTGCCAGCCGTCCGGCAGCCGGCAGTCCGCGTGCAGGAACAGGAGCCACCGGCCCGACGCGACCGCTGCGCCGGCGTTCATCTGCGATCCGCGCCCGCGGGGTCCCGCCTCCCAGCGCACGCCGGGGTGCTCCGCGCGGAGCGGCGCAAACAGGGTCTGCTCCTCGCGTGGCACGGCCACGACGATCTCGGCAGACGAGGTCACGGCCGACGCCAGCAGCGCCCGCAGGTGCGCCCGGTCGGCGTGAAGGGCTGGCACGACGATCGAAACGGGTGTTGTCACCTTCACGGAAGCGGCGTGCGGCCACGCTCACGGTCGCGGATTTCGCCACGCGCGCCCGTCGCGTGCGAGCAGCGTCTCGGCGGCGGCCGGCCCCCAGCTCGCCGCCGGATACTCGTGCAGCAACGCCGCGGGTTCGGCCGCCACGAGGTCCAGAATCGGCGCCACGACCTCCCAGCCAGCCTCGACCATGTCTGCGCGGTGGAACAGCGTCGGGTCCCCGTTCATGCAGTCGTACAGCAGGGTCTCGTAGCCGGTGGAGGGGGCCGCGGCGAAGTAGTCCGCGTAGTTGAAGTCCATCTCCACCGTGCCGAGACGGACCTGTGCGCCAGGGACCTTCGCCTGGAACTGCAGCGAGATCCCCTCGTCGGGCTGGATGTGGATCGTCAGCAGGTTCGGGGCACACGACCCGGCGGCCGGCTCGCGGAACAACTTCAGCGGCGGCTGCCGGAACTGCACCGTGACCTCCGAGGCGCGCACCGGCAGCCGTTTGCCGGTGCGGAGGTAGAACGGCACGTCGGCCCAGCGCCAGTTCTCGATGAGCAGCTTCAGCGCCACGAACGTCTCGGTGGTCGAGGCCGCCGGCACGCGCGGCTCCTCGCGGTACCCCGGCAGCGTCGTGTCGCCCACAATGCCCGCGACATACTGCCCGCGGACCGTGCGGCGCGCGATCTCCTCCGGCGAGCACAGGTGGATCGCGCGCAGCACCCGCACGCGCTCGTCACGGATGTCGTCGGCCCGGAACGAGATGGGCGGCTCCATCGCCATGAGCGCCAGCAGCTGGAACAGGTGGTTCTGCACCATGTCCCGCAGCGCCCCGGCTGCGTCGTAGTAGCCGCCGCGGTCCTCGACGCCCACCGACTCGGCCACGGTGATCTGCACGTGGTCCACGTAGCGCCGGTTCCAGATCGGCTCGAAGATGCCATTGGCGAACCGGAACGCCATCAGGTTCTGGACGGTCTCCTTCCCGAGGTAGTGGTCGATGCGGTAGATCTGCTGCTCCTCGAGCACGGCGCGCAGCTGCGCGTTGAGCGCGTGCGCCGAGGCGAGGTCGTAGCCGAACGGCTTCTCGACGATCACGCGGCGCGTGCGGCCGGGCGTCTCCCCGAGCAGCCCCGCGGCGCCCAGGTGCGCGAGGATGCCGGTCATCGCACTCGGCGGGGTGGCGAGGTAGTACACCCGCCCAACCGGCGCGGCCTCGCCCCCCTCGACCTCCGAGAGCCGGCGCGCCAGCGACGCGTAGCTCGCACCGTCCTCGAGCGTCTCGAACGCGTGGAACACGCGAGGCGCCAGCCAGTCCCACGCCGCCTGGTCCAGCGGCCCGCCGCCGAACTCGCGGATGTCGCCGGCGACCTTCTCGCGGTAGGCCTCGTCGGTCATGGGGCGGCGGCCCACGCCAACGACGCGGAACGCGTCGGGCAGCGCCCGGCGGCGCGCGAGGTTGTGAAGCGCCGGCAGCAGCTTGCGTTTCGCCAGATCGCCGGTGGCGCCGAAGATCACCACTGTCGTGGGTTCGGCCGTGGTCACGCCTGCTCCTCCTGCCGCGATTCCCGGCCGGCGGTGGCCGTGTCGTCGAGTGACCCATCGTAGTCGAGGAAGCCGATCACGAGTCCCGCGCCTCCCCGGCCCTGCGGGCCAGCGCCTGATAGCGGGCCATGAACCGCCGGTCGATCGCGTCCTTCAGCCGCCAGCACCACCGCCCCTCGAACGACAACCCTCGCCACTCGCCGATCGCCCGGCCGTCGCCGGTGTTGATGAGCCTGAGGGAATGGCGCTGCGGCGCGTAACGGCGCAGCGGGCGGCCGTCGAGCACACGGGCGATGTTCTCCCACAGGACGGGCGCCTGCCGCACCGCGTACACTCCGGCCTTGGGCGCGCCGGCGCCCGCGATCGTGCCGGTGTCACCGACGGCGAAGATCGGTTCGCCCGCCACGCTCTGCAGGGTGTTGCCGGTGAGGAGAAATCCGCGTGCGTCGATTGGCAGGCCGAGGGCCGCGAGGAGAGGCGGGCCGGTTGCGCCCGTCGCCCACAGGACGATGTCGGCGCCGACCGCGGATCCGTCGTCGAGGGTCAGGTGCTCGGCATCGATCCCGACGACGCGATGGCCGGCGATCTGCCGGACGCCTCGGCCCCGACCGAGCGCGCGACCGACGCGCCGCCGCGTGGACGCGGGACTGCCCGGCATCAGCTCGGCGGCGGCCTCGACGATCGTCATCTCGATGTCGGTGCTCGCGCCGAGCCTCGCGCGCAGGTGGGCTGGCGCGGTGAGCGCGAGCTCCACGCCACCCGCGCCGCCGCCGACGACGGCGACGCGTACGGGCAGGGGGCGCCGGACGGACGCCGCCCGCCGGGCCGAGGCGTCGAGCCGGTCGAGGAGCGACCGCATCGGCTTGATCGGCACGAGCGCCGTCGCATCGCCCACCGCGACGCCCTCGAACGCCGGCACCGAGCCGATCCCGATCGAGAGCACGTCGAAGGGCACCGGTGGGCGATCGGCGAACTGCAGCAGCCGGGCCCGCAGGTCGAGGCCGCGGGCGTTCCCCACCACGAGGCCGGCGCCGGCCGCCGCGCAGAGGCGCGGCAGGTCGGTCCGCATCAGTTGCTGTGGATACTGTCCTGCCAGCACGCCGGGGAGCATGCCGGAGTACGTCGCCACCGGCGCGTCGGACACGCAGGTGAGCTGCGCGCCCGCGGGCGGCCCTTCCGCCCAGCGGCGCACGATCTCGGCGTGCGTGTGCCCCACGCCGAGCAGCACGACGCGCCGGGACGGGACCCGGGCGCCGGCGGCGCTCACGCCAGGGAACCCGAACAGCTCGATCCCGCGCCGGCCGTGCACCCGTGGCAGTGGCCGCCGACGGCCACGGGTTGCCCGGCGAGGACGTCCACGGAGGCCAGGTCCGCGATCGTCCGCGTGCCGGTGCGCGTCCCCGCGCCGAGGGGCAGCTCGAGCATCAGGTTGAAGTCGCAATCGTACAGGCGCCCGTCCCAGCCCACGCTCACGAGCGACCGGCACATGAGGCCCGGCACCGTCGCGGGGTTGAAGTGGTTGACGAGCAGGCTCATGTACGCGGCGTGTTGCTGCTCGCGCGCCAGCACGGCCGCGAAGCGCCGGATCGGCATGTTCGTGATCGTGAGCAGCCGGCGGAACTCGATGCCGAACCGGCGCATCAGCTCCTCGCGGTACTGCCGTTCGAGGGCCGCCTGCGCTGGCGGGAGGCTCGCCCCGAGCGGGTTGTAGACGAGGTCGAGCCCGAGCGGCGAACCGGGGCGGCCGTAGCCGAGCGCGTTGAGGCGACCGAGCGCCTCGATGCTGGCATCGTACGTGCCGCGGCCGCGCTGCTTGTCCACGTTGTCCTGCAGGTAGCACGGGAGGCTGGCGACGACCGTCACCCCGTGCGCCGCGAGGAACTCGGCCAGGTCGTCCTGGCCAGGCTCAAGGAGCACCGTGAGGTTGCAGCGATCGATGACCTGCCGGCCCATCCGACGCGCCGCCGTCACGAGGTGGCGGAAGTGCGGGTTGAGCTCGGGCGCGCCGCCCGTGAGGTCGAGCGTGTCGAGCGAGGGGTTGCGCTCCAGCACCTCGACGATCCGCTGCGCCACCGCGCCGTCCATCACCTCGGTCCGCGAGGGGCCGGCCTCGACGTGGCAGTGATGGCAGGCCAGGTTGCACAGGCGCCCGACGTTCACCTGCAGCGTGGTCACCGCCCCGCGTCGCACCCGGGGCAGGCCGTGATCCGCCAGCGTGCGACTGAACGACGGGACGGCCTGGTCCGGTGCCGCCTCGGGCAGCGCCATCGGGGGCGACGTTCTCAGGTGCATCATCAGAATCTTATCGCGAGGAGACCGCGGCGCGAGCCTGCCGTGGCCAACCGACCGGCGCCCCTGAGCCGATTCCCCGCCGTTTCACACCTTCGAGGACGGGAGCCTGCTCGACCCGCGCACCTCCGCGCGGTCCGGCTCCCGCCGGAGGCCACGTGAACGCCAGCCGCCACGTCCGCATGAACAGGGGTTTGCTCGCCGCCGCCGAGAAGCGTGTGCTCGTCTGGATGGCCCGGCAGCTGCCGGCCTGGGTCAACTCCGACCACCTCACTGCCCTCGCGCTGCTGTCGATGGCTGGCACGGGCGCGGCATTCTGGGCGGGCGCCCACCACCGCCCCGCGCTGGTGCTGGTGATCGTCTGCCTAACGCTGAACTGGTTCGGCGACAGCCTCGACGGCACGCTCGCCCGGGTGCGCGGCCACGAGCGGCCCCGATTCGGCTATTACGTGGACCACGTGCTCGACATTGCCGGCATCAGCCTGCTGCTCGTGGGCCTCGCGCTCTCGGGGTTCATGTCGCCGCTGCTCGCCATGGCGCTGCTCGCGAGCTACCTGCTCGTGTCGGCCGAGGTGTTCCTGGCGACGGGGGTGGGCGGTGAGTTCCGCATGTCGTTCCTGCGGATGGGGCCCACCGAGCTGCGCGTGGTGCTCGCGGCCGGTGCGCTCGCACTGATGCGCTCGCCGTCGGTCAGCCCGTTCGGCCTCGGCGCGGTGCGCCTCTTCGACCTCGGCGCCGTCGTCGCCATCCTGGGGCTGCTCCTCGCGTTCGTCGTCTCGAGCGCGCGGATGACGCGGGCGCTGTATCGGGCCGAACCGCTGCCCTGCTCGGGTGGCAACGCTGCACGTCGAGTCACCGCGCCGGCAACCGAGCCCGTGTGAGAGCACCGGGCCTGCCCAAGGCCGTTCATGTTCTGCCGAATACCACGCGGGTTCGCGTGTGCGAGTCCCTGTCGCTCGTGGGTGCCGCGGGCCTGTTGCAGATCGGCCCGAGGGACCGGCCTGAGAAGTCCGCCCGTCGGGGCGGCGTGCACTGATCGCCGGGCGCAAGACGCGACGGCACGCGGCGGCAGCGGGGGGCTGCGTTTGATTGACGGGTCGGAAACGGCTACGTATACTTAGCTGTTTGCTGGGCAGGTCGGTGCGGGCCAAGGGCGGTTAGCTCAGTGGTAGAGCACCGGTCTTACACACCGGCCGTCACAGGTTCGAATCCTGTACCGCCCACCAGCCTTCGCTCGCCCGCTGTCTGGCGAGCTGCGGTTGGGCACGTCCGATCCGAGCGGGGTCGTAGTTCAGCTGGTTAGAACGCTGGCCTGTCACGCCAGAGGTCGCGGGTTCGAGTCCCGTCGGCCCCGCCACTCCTCACCATCGCTTGTTCGTCCTGCCGGAGCCGACGGCCGCGGTCAGCGGCGCGTCGCGCCGCGACGCGCCCCAG
>Ga0114939_10001014_pt1 | contig 22748 bp, 21 predicted proteins | sample AshMeaCrysSpring_FD_87196 | JGI IMG/M metagenome (GOLD analysis project Ga0114939, IMG submission 87196) | Groundwater microbial communities from Big Spring, Nevada to study Microbial Dark Matter (Phase II) - Ash Meadows Crystal Spring | ecosystem: Environmental > Aquatic > Deep subsurface >...
ACCCCGACCCCGACCCCGACCCCGACGCAGCAGCCGACTGAGACCCCCGAGCCTTCCCCCACCGCCACCCCGCAGCCCTCGCCGACCCCCACGCCGGACCCGCCGTCAACCGGCACTGCGTCGGACGCGACTGCTCCGGGCCTTCCGCCGCCGTCGCTCGACCTGGGTCGGCCGGTGGTGACCGAGGCACCCACCAGCACGGGGACCTCGGACGAGCTGCTGGGCCGGCTCTCCTCCGGCCAGCAGGGCAAACCCCTGCCCGGGGCGGCGCAGGCCACGGAGGGGCTGGCCGAGGCCGCCGCCGCGGTGCTGGCCGCGCAGCAGGCACTGCAGAGCGCCGAGACCCAGCTCGCCGCCGTCCGGGCCCGGCTGGTGGAGGCGGAGCAGACCCGGACCGCGGCGCAGGCAGTGCGGGACGAGGCCGCCCGCAAGGCGGCAGCGGCGAAGGTGGCCGAGACTCAGGCCGCTCGGGCTCTCGACGCCAAGGTCGACGACCTCGACGAGCAGCGTGACCTGCTCGGCGCCCTGGCCCGACAGGCCTACCGCACCGGCGGCCCGTTCTCCTCGCTGAGCGTCGTGCTCGAGTCGTCCACTCCCCAGGAGTTCGCCAGCAACCTGCGCGCGGTCGAGGCCGTGCTGCGCTCCGAGGACGTGGTCATCGCGGCCCTGGCGGCCGAGCTCGCCGAGCTGGCCGAGGTCGAGGCCCGCCGGACGGCGGCTCGGGAGGAGCGCGAGCGGGCCGAGGCGGTGGCCGAGCGGGCCCTCGACCTGGCCACCCAGGCCGAGCAGACCGCGGCGCTGGTCGAGAAGGAGACGCAGTCCCTGGTCACCGCCCGGGAGCAAGCGCTGGCGACGGCCCAGCGGGCCCAGGCCGAGGACCTGGAGAAGTACCGCGGGCAGGTGATGGCCAGCCAGGCCGTGGGGTACTCGCTGGTCGCCTGGTCCGACGCGCTCGCCCGGTCCGGGACCGTGCAGGGCACCGGCTCCTTCGCCCGTCCCGGCTACGGCAGCCCCACTTCCCCGTTCGGCATGCGGATCCATCCGATCTTCGGGTCCGCGCACCTGCACGGCGGCGCCGACTACGGCATCGGCGACGGCGGCATCTACGCCGCCGACAGCGGCATGGTCGTGCTGGCCGGCTACAACGCCTCCTACGGCAACATGACCGTGATCAGCCACGGCCGCATCGGCAGCTCCTCGCTGGCGACCCTGTACGCCCACCAGTCGCGCATCATCGTGCGCCCCGGCGATGTCGTGCAGAAGGGCCAGCTCATCGGGCTCGTCGGCTCGACCGGCAACTCCACCGGCCCGCACCTGCACTTCGAGGTGCGCGTGAACGGGACGCCGGTCGACCCCGAGCCGTGGCTCGTGGGCGCGCCGACCCCGGCGCAGGCGCTGGCCGCCAGCTGAGCCGAGCCGCCCCTCAGGCGGTGAGCGCGCCGGTTGTCAGGCCCACCAGCACGGCCGACCCCAGCGCGATGCGGTAGACCACGAACGGCAGGTAGGACCGGGTCGACACCCACCGCAGCAGGAGGGCGATGGTGGCGTACCCGACGCCGAAGGCGACGAGCGTGGCCAGCGCGGTGGGCCCCGGGCCGTAGGCGTTGTCGCCACCCGGGATCTCCGGCAGCTGGTACAGGCCGGCGCCGACGACGGCCGGGATCGCCAGGAGGAAGGCGTAGCGCGTGGCCGCTTCCCGGGTGTAGCCGAGGAACAGCCCCATGCTGATGGTGGCCCCCGAGCGGGACACGCCGGGCACGAGGGCCATCGACTGGGCGGCGCCGAACAGCAGGGCGTCCCGCCAGTGCAGCTCGCGGATCTCCTTGCGCTTGGCGCCCACCCGGTCGGCGACGCCGAGCACCACACCGAACACGATGAGCGAGGCCGCCACCAGGTACAGGCTGCGGGCCGAGGTCTCGATCTGGTCCTTGAGCAGCACGCCGAGCACCACGATCGGCAGGCTGCCGACGATGATGAACCAGCCGAGCCGGGCGTCGGGCTCCTCCCGGGCCTGCGCCTGGGTCAGGGAGCGCAGCCAGGTGCGGAAGATGCGCCAGATGTCCCGCCAGAAGAACAGCACCACGGCCACCTCGGTGCCGATCTGCACGACCGCGGTGAACGCGGCACCGGGGTCTGACCAGCCGAGGAACTCCGGGACGATCCGCAGGTGCGCGCTGCTGGAGATGGGCAGGAACTCGGTGAGACCCTGCAGGACGCCGAGGAAGACCGCCTGCAGCCAGTCCCCCACCTAGTCGCCCAGCCCACTGGCGTCCAGCGCCTCGACCATCGTGCGCAGGGTGGCCAGCCGCTCGGGCAGGCTGGGGGCGAGCATCGCGACCGTCAGGGTCGTCACCCCGGCCTGCGCGTAGGCAGCCAGCCGGTCGGCGATCCGGTCCTTCGGCCCGAGCAGCGAGGTGGAGTCGAGCAGCTCCAGCGGCACCGCCGCGGCCGCGGTCGCGTAGTCCTTGGCCAGGTAGGCGTCCTGGACGGCGTCGGCCGCCTGCTCGTAGCCCATCCGCCGGGCCAGCTGGTTGTAGAAGTTCTTGTCCCGGCTGCCCATGCCGCCGATGTAGAGGGCCGCGTAGCCACGCACGGGGTCGGCCGCGCTGGTCCAGTCGTCCCCGACCACGACGGGGACGGTGGGCACCACGTCGAAGGCCGCCGGGTCCTTTCCGGCCTTCGCGATGCCTGCCCGCAGCGGCTCCATCGAGACCGCGGCGTGCTCGGGGGCGAAGAACACGGCCAGCCAGCCGTCCGCGATCTCGCCGGCGAGCTCGAGGTTCTTCGGGCCGACGGCTGCCAGGTAGACCGGGATCTCCTGCCGGACAGGGTGGACGGTGAGCGTGAGCGGCTTGCCCGGGCCGTCCGGCAGCGGCAGGGTCCAGTGCTCGCCGGAGTAGACCAGCCGCTGGCGCGACAGCGCGCGGCGGACGATCTCGACGTACTCGCGGGTACGGCCGAGGGGCTTGTCGAAGCGCACCCCGTGCCACCCTTCGCTCACCTGCGGGCCGGACACCCCCAGGCCGAGCCGGAACCGGCCGCCGGACAGCGTGTCGAGCGTGGCCGCGGTCATCGCCGTCATGGCCGGCGTGCGCGCCGGGATCTGCATGATCGCGCTGCCCACGTCGATGCGCTGGGTCTGGGCCGCCACCCAGGCCAGCACCGTGGGAGCATCGGACCCGTAGGCCTCCGCGGCCCACACGACGCTGTAGCCGAGCGCGTCGGCCTCCTGGGCGAGCACCAGGTTGTCCGCGTCGTTTCCGGCGCCCCAGTAGCCGAGGTTGAGTCCGAGCCGCATGAGGGGCGAGCCTAGCGAGGCCGGCGGCGGCACCGCCGCGTAGCCTCCGGGTCTCGTGGAGAGCAGACGGCTGGGGCGCAGTGGCCTGTCGGTGTCGCGGCTCGGCCTCGGCACGCTGACCTGGGGCCGCGACACCGACGAGCACGAGGCGCGGGACCAGCTGGAGCTGTTCGTCGAGGCCGGCGGGACGCTCGTGGACTGCGCGGCCGAGTACGGGGACGGGCAGGCCGAGATCGTGCTCGGGGACCTGCTCGACCGGGTGGTGCCCCGCGAGTCCCTCGTGCTGGCGTCCCGTGCCGGGTTGAGCTGGCAGGGCGACCTGCTCGAGCACGACACCAGCAGGCGGGCCCTGCTCGGCCAGCTGGACGCGACGCTGCGCCGGCTGGGCACCGACCACCTCGACCTCTGGATGCTGCACGGGTGCTCCCCCGGCGTCCCGCTGGAGGAGGCCCTCACCGCGCTGGACAGCGCCCAGACCAGCGGACGCACCCGCTACGTCGCCCTGGCCGACCACCACGCCTGGCGGGTCGGCTGGACCACGGCCCACCAGCAAGGCTGGCCCGCTCGCGCGGTGCCGGTGGCAGTGGCCGCCGAGTACTCGCTGCTGCGCCGAGACGCCGAGGACGACCTGGTGCCGGCCGCGCAGGCGTTGGGCCTGGGCCTGCTCGCGGTGTCGCCGCTCGGACGGGGGGTACTGACGGGCAAGTACCGCTCCGGTGTCCCGGCCGACTCCCGCGGGGCCTCGCCGCACCTCGGCCCGTTCGTCCGCCCGTACCTCGACGAGCGCGCGGCCTCCATCGTGGAGGCGGTGGCGACCGCCGCGGACGGGCTGGGCATCTCCCCGCTGGAGGCCGCGCTGGCCTGGGTGCGCGACCGGGCCGGTGTCAGCGCCTGCCTCGTGGGGGCCCGCACAGCCGCCCAGCTCCGCGGCGTGCTGGCGGTGGAGGAGGTCACCCTGCCCGCCGAGATCGCCCAGGCCCTCGACGACGTGAGCGCCTGCTGAGGCCAGGTCAGGCCAAGTCGAGGAACCGGTCCAACGTGCGCGCGCCGAACCGCAGGGCGTCGACCGGCACCCGCTCGTCCACCCCGTGGAACAGGGCCGGGAAGTCCAGGTCGGGCGGCAGCCGCAGGGGCGAGAAGCCGTAGCCGGCGATGCCGAGCCGGCTGAACGCCTTGGCGTCGGTGCCGCCGAACAGCAGGTACGGCGCCACCCGACAGCCGGGATCGCTCTCGGCCAGGGCGGCGGTCATGGCTGCAACAGTGGGGCCGGTGAAGGGCGCCTCCAGCGCGACGTCGAGGTAGGTGTCGACGCGCCGCACCGTCGGGCCGAGCAGCCGGTCCACGGTCGCCAGGAAGGAGTCCTGCTGCCCGGGCAGGAACCGCCCGTCCACCTGCGCCTGGGCGGACGCGGGCACCTGGTTGGTCTTCGTGCCGGCCCGCAGGACCGTGGGGTTGGCGGTGTTGCGGGTGGTGGCGCGCACGATCCGGCCGATCGAGCCGAGCGCCGCCGCCAGCGACTGCGGGTCGTCGGGGTCGGGCCGAGTCCCGGTGGCGGCGGCGACGTCGTCGAGCAGGGCCGTCACCGTCGCGGTCTCGGTGGTCTGCCAGCGGTGCGCCGCGAGCCGGGCGAGGGCTGCTGCCAGGGCGACCACAGCGTTGTCGTCGTGCGGGAGCGACCCGTGCCCTTCCGTGCCCTCGGCCTGCACGGTCATCCACGCGATGCCCTTCTCGCCGGCTTGCACCAGGTAGGTGCGTCGACCGGTGGGCAGGGTCACCGAGAAGCCGCCCACCTCCCCCACGGCCTCGGTGCAGCCCTCGAAGACCTCCGGGTGGTGCTCGACCAGCCAGTGCGAGCCCAGCACGCCGCCGGCCTCCTCGTCGGCGGTGAAGCAGACCACGACCGGACGGGCCGGGAGGCGGCCGGAGGACACCCGGTCCCGCACGACCGCCAGGATCATCGCGTCCATGTCCTTCATGTCCACTGCGCCCCGGCCCCACACGCAGCCGTCGGCGACCTCTGCCGCCCACGGGTCGTAGCGCCACGCCTTCGGCTCGGCGGGCACGACGTCGAGGTGGCCGTGCAGCAGCAGGGCGTCGGTGCGGCCCGGGTCGGACCCGGGCAGCCGCACGACGACGCTGGTGCGCCGCGGCGCGGACTCCAGCAGCACCGGCTCGAGGCCGACCTCGCCGAGCCGCTGCGCGACGTACTCGGCGGCCTCCCGCTCCCCCGGCCCGCTGCCGTCGCCGTAGTTGGTCGAGTCGATCCGGATGAGGTCCCGGCACAGGTCCACGACCTCGCTCGACGGGTCCGGGGCAGGGGCCACCCTGGTACCCTAGGCGCTGGCTCGTCCGGGTGGCGGAATAGGCAGACGCGCTAGCTTGAGGTGCTAGTGCCCGTTAAGGGCGTGGGGGTTCAAGTCCCCCCTCGGACACCGCTCGCCGCCGGCTGCTCAGTCGGGCGGCCGGAACGCCAGCCCCTCCAGCGCTTGGGCGGTCGCCGAGCGAAGGGCCCGGCCGGTCGCCCGGTAAGCGTCGACCTGCAGCCTCCCGGCCAGGTCGCGAGCCAGCGTCAGCGCACGATCGCTGACCTGATCGGGCTCGACGACCTGGTCGAGGAAGCCGACCTCCACCGCCTGGGCGGGAGTCCACAGCCGCGCGAGCAGCACCGCCTCGGTGACGTGCCGGCTGCTCAGCCGCTCGCGGGCGAGGGCGACCAGGCTCGAGGGCACGGGGATGCCGATCGCCACCTCGTTCAGCCCGACGGAGAACTCGCCGGCGGCGCCGACCCGCAGGTCGGCGGCCAGCAGCAGCACCGCGCCGAGCGCGACGGCGTGACCGGTGCAGGCGGCGACGACCGGGACCGGGCTGCCGTACAGCCGGGCAGCCAACCGACCGCCCCGCTCGACCAACGCCTCGGCCCGCGGGCCGCCGTGGCCGACGATGCCGAGGTCGAAGCCTCCGCTGAACACGCCCGGCCGCCCCGCGAGCACGATGGCCCGGGCCTGCCCCTGGGCCTGCTCCAGGGCCGGCTCCAGCTCGTCCAGCAGATCGTGGTTGACGGCGTTGACCTTCCCGTCGTCCATGGTCAGCACGCTCACGTCGGCGTGCCTGCTCACTGTCACCCTCGGCTGCGCCATGCACCGACGGTAGCCCCGGTCGCCCGGACGGTTGCCCTCGGCCGCACCTGCACATCATGATCCGGGCCATGCTCACTGAGGCCGCCGCCGGCAACACGATCACCAAGGCCGACTTCGAGGCTGCGCTGCCCGACCTGCGGCTGCGGCTGCTCAACGCCCAGTTCGACCTGTCCGCGGCGGACTTCCCGGTCGTGGTGTTCCTCGCCGGTGACGACCGGGTCGGGGCGAACGCACTGGTCAACCGGCTCAACGAGTGGCTGGACAGCCGCTTCCTGGACACCGAGGTGTTCCTGCAGGCCACCGAGGAGTCCGCGCTGCGACCCCGGCTGTGGCGGCTGTGGGACGCGCTGCCCCCGCAGGGCCGCATCGGCCTCTGGGTGGGCGGGCTGTTCCGCCAGGTCGAGGCTCACCTCGACGGCGAGCTGAGCGAGGTCGAGCTGGAACGCTGGTGCGGGCACCTGCGGGTGATGCAGCAGGAGTGGGTCGCCGACGGTGCCCTGGTGCTCAAGTTCTACCTGCACACACCGGCGGCCGAGCAGCGGCAGCGGCTGAAGCGCTCGAAGAAGGCAGAGGCCGATGCGTGGCGGTACGACACGAGCGACTGGAGCGTCGCCAAGAGCCTGCCCAAGGCGATCCCGGTGGTGGAACGGGTGCTGCGCGAGACGTCGGTCCCCGGCGCCCAGTGGACCGTCGTGGAGGGCACCGACCCCCGTTACCGCGACCTCACCGTGGCCCGGACCGTGCTCGGCGCGCTCGAGCAGCGGCTGGCCGCCGATGCGCAGCAGCAGGCGGAGACGGCCGCGGCGGCCCCGGAGGTGCCGCCGGCCGCCACGGTGCTCGACCACGTCGACCTCAGCACGAGCCTGACCAAGGCCGACTACCGCAAACGGCTGGCCAAGCAGCAGGCCCGGCTGCACAAGCTGGCCGGGGAGGCCCGCCGCCGCGGGGTGTCCAGCGTGCTGGCGTTCGAGGGCTGGGACGCCGCCGGCAAGGGCGGGGCGATCCGGCGGGTCACCTGGGCACTGGAGGCAGCCGACTACCGCGTGCATGCCGTCGCCGCGCCCACCGAGCAGGAGCGCCGGTACCACTACCTCTGGCGGTTCTGGCGCGACGTCCCCCGAGACGGCCACGTCTCGATCTTCGACCGCACCTGGTACGGCCGAGTGCTGGTGGAGCGGATCGAGGGGTTCGCGACCCCGGCGCAGTGGCAGCGGGCCTACGACGAGATCCTCGACTTCGAGCTGCAGCTGGTCGAGCACGGCAGCATCGTGCAGAAGTTCTGGATCCACATCTCGCCCGAGGAGCAGCTGGCCCGGTTCGAGGCCCGTGCCGAGACCCCGTACAAGAAGTACAAGATCACCGACGAGGACCTGCGCAACCGGGACAAGTGGGACGCCTACGTGGTCGCGGTCGACGAGATGGTGGTCCGCACCTCGACGCCGGAGGCACCGTGGCACGTCGTGTCCGGCAACGACAAGCGCCACGCCCGGGTCGAGGTCGTCCGGCTCGTGGCCGACGCCCTCGAGCGCCGGCTGGACCGGCGGTGACCGTGGCCCGACGGTGAGGACGTCGGCGAGCGGCGCGCCTCAGGCGCCTGAACGCAGCTCCCGCAGCGCCACCGCCGTCGCCACGGCCGCCTGGGCAGCTTCGAAGCCCTTGTCCTCCCGCGACCCTGGCAACCCGGCCCGGTCGACCGCCTGGGCCTGGTCGTCGCAGGTCAGCAGCCCGAACCCGACCGGGACCCCGGTGGTCACGGCCACCTGGGTGAGGCCTGTGGTGGCGGCCAAGCAGACGTAGTCGAAGTGCGGCGTTCCGCCCCGGATCACGACCCCGAGCGCCACCACGGCGTCGGCCCCTGCGCCGGCTGCCGCCAGCGCCGCGACCGGCAGCTCGAACGACCCGGGGACGCGGACCACCACGACGTCGCCGACCTGGGCCGCGGCCAGGCCGCGGTGGGCGCCGGCGAGAAGCCCGTCCATCACCTCGGGGTGCCACGAGGCGGCGACGACGACCACCCGCAGCCCCGGGCCGCCACTGACGTGCTGCTCCGGTGCTCCGGTCCCGCTCACGACGCGTCCTCCGCGGGCAGCTCGTGCCCCATCCGATCCCGTTTGGTGCGCAGGTAGCGGGCATTCTCCAGCGTCGGCGGGACAGCCAGCGGGACCCGTTGGACGATCGAGAGCCCGTAGCCGGACAGGCCCGCACGCTTGGCGGGGTTGTTCGTGAGCAGGCGCATGCTGCGCACCCCCAGGTCGGCCAGGATCTGGGCACCGGTGCCGTAGTCCCGGGCGTCGGCCGGTAGCCCGAGCGCGAGGTTGGCGTCCACGGTGTCCGCTCCTGCGTCCTGCAGCTGGTAGGCCTGCAGCTTGTGCACCAGCCCGATGCCCCGACCCTCGTGCCCGCGCATGTAGAGCACGACGCCGCGGCCTTCGGCGGCCACCGCGGCCATCGCCGCCTGCAGCTGGGGCCCGCAGTCGCAGCGCAGCGAGCCGAACGTGTCGCCGGTGAGGCACTCCGAGTGCACCCGGACGAGCACGTCCTGACCGTCTCCGAGCTGGCCCATCACCAGCGCCACGTGCTCGATGTCGTCCACCTGGTCGCGGTAGCCGATCGCGGTGAACGCCCCGTGCTCGGTCGGCAGCCGGGTGGCGGCCACCCTGCTCACCTGGCTCTCGGTGCGCCGACGGAAGCGGATGAGGTCACCGATCGAGATCAGCCGCAGGTCGTGGGCGTCGGCGAAGGCGCGCAGCTGTTCGCCCCGAGCCATCGTCCCGTCGTCGTTGACGATCTCGCAGATCACCCCGGCGGGGGTCTGCCCGGCCAGCCGGGCCAGGTCGACGGCGGCCTCGGTGTGCCCGGGCCGGACCAGGACCCCGCCCTCGCGGTAGCGCAGCGGGAAGACGTGGCCAGGCTGCACGACCTCGTAGGGCTCGGTGGCGGAGTCGACCAGCACCCGGATGGTGCGGGCCCGGTCGGCGGCGGAGATGCCGGTGGTCACACCGTCCCGGGCGTCGACGCTGACCGTGTACGCCGTGCGCATCCGCTCCCGGTTGTGCGGGGTCATCAGCGGGATGTGCAGCCGGTCGAGCATCGCGCCCTCCATGGGCACGCAGACCACGCCGCTGGTGTAGCGGATCATGAAGGCCACCAGTGCGGGCGTCGCCCGGGACGCCGCGAAGACCAGGTCGCCTTCGTTCTCCCGGTCGGGGTCGTCGACGACGACCACCGCCCTACCCGCAGCGATGTCGGCGACGGCGTCCTCAACCCGGTCGAGCCGGATCTCCTCGGTCACGACGACCCTCCTGCCAGCAGCCGCTCGGTGTACTTCGCGAGCACGTCGACCTCCAGGTTCACCGGGTCGCCCACCGCCACCAGTCCGAGCGTGGTGTGCGCCAGCGTGGTCGGGATAAGGCTCACCTCGAACCAGTCGTCGCCCAGACCGCTGACCGTGAGCGAGACGCCGTCCACGGCGACGGAACCTTTGGGCACCAGGTACCGGGCCAGGTCCGCGGGCAGCGCGACCCGCACCACCTCCCAGTGCTCGGCCCGCTGCCGGGCCAGCACCTCGCCGACGCCGTCGACGTGGCCCTGCACCAGGTGGCCGCCCAGCCGGTCGGCCAGCCGCAGCGGACGTTCCAGGTTCACTTTGCGGCCGGGGGCGCTGGCGCGCAGCGACGTGCGCCGCAGCGTCTCGGCCATCACGTCGGCGGTGAACGTCTGCCCGTCGGTGTCGACCACGGTCAGGCAGGTGCCGTTGACGGCGATCGAGTCACCCGGGCCGGCGTCGGCCAGCACCCGCGGCCCCCGCACCGACAGGCGCACGGAGTCGCCGAGGTCCTCGACCGCGACCACTTCGCCCAGCTCCTCCACCAGTCCGGTGAACATTCAGCTCTCCTCCTCCTCCGGCTGCCGACCCGCTGCCCGGTCGGCCCGCTCGGCGACCACGCGAACGTCCGACCCGACCGCGCGCACGTCGGTGACCTGCAGCCGCGGCGCGGCCGCCAGGGTGGGCACGCCGGCCGGGCCCAGCGCGCCCAGGCCCTCACCCAGCAGCAAGGGGGCGTAGTAGGCGACCACGCGGTCCACCAGCCCTGCTGCCACGAAGGCAGCCGCCAGCCGAGGACCGCCCTCCAGCCACACGTGGTGGGCACCGTCGGCCGCCAGTGCCGCCAGCACCGCTGCCGGGTCGCGGGTGGCCAGGTGGCGGGTCGGGGCGGTGGCGTCCCACACCCGGGCCTGGGCCGGTGGCGGGCGCAGCCCGACCACGACGCGGGTGGGCTGGGCCTTCGCCGGCAGCGGCTCGTCCCACGCATCGCGCACGGTCAGGGCGGGGTCGTCGGCGAGGACGGTCCCGGTGCCGACGACGACGGCGTGACACCGCGACCGCCAGGCGTGCACGTCGGCCCTGGACTCCGGGCCGGTGATCCATCGGCTGCTGCCGTCGGCCGCAGCGACCCGGCCGTCGAGCGAGGAGGCGAACTTCCAGGTCACCCACGGCCGGCCGGCGCGGGCGGCGAAGGTCCACTCGGGGTTCAGCGCGGAGGCGTCGGCGGCCAGCACGCCCCCCTCGACGTCCACCCCTGCAGCGCGCAGCGTCCGCGCCCCGCCCGCGGCCGCGGCAGTGGTGTCGGGCTGCCCGAACACGACTCGGGCGACGCCGGCGGCCAGCAGGGCCCGCGAGCACGGCCCGGTGCGCCCGATGTGGTCGCAGGGCTCGAGGGTCACCACAGCGGTCGCGCCGCGGGCCTGGTCCCCGGCTGCGCGCAGGGCTTCCACCTCGGCGTGGGGGCTGCCCGCACCGTGGTGGAAGCCTTCCCCCAGCACTGACCCGTCCGGGCCCAGCAGCACACAGCCGACCCGGGGGTTCGGACCCAGCGGGGCAGCAGGGTCGGCGGCCAGGGCCAGGGCGTGGCGCATCGCCTCGATCTCGGCGCTGCCGGCCACGGCTCGCCCCTCCTCACTCGGCCGGGGTGGAAGGTCGGGCGCGCACGCATCGGGCGCACAACGCCGCGTGGTCCTCCCATCCGGACTCTCACCGTCGGCCCAGGAGTTGCACCTGGTCCACCGTCGCCTGGTGGGACGACGGGTCGCGGGCTGTCACCGCCGGTTCGGACTTGCACCGATCCCGGAGCACGCGTGTGCTGGGTCCAGTCTCCCACAGCCGGTCACTGCGAGCAGGCGGTCGCCAGCGCGCGCAGCCGGTCCACCTCGGCCGCGGCGTCCTCGGCGGCGTAGACGGCCGAGCCGGCGACGAACACGGTCGCTCCGGCCTGCGCGCAGCGTTCGATGGTCTGCGCCGAGACGCCTCCGTCCACCTGCAGCCACACGTCCAGACCGGTGGCGTCGATGAGCTGGCGGGCCCGGCGCACCTTCGGCAGGCACGCGTCGAGGAAGGCCTGCCCGCCGAACCCGGGCTCCACCGTCATCACCAGCAGCATGTCGACCTCGGCGAGCAGGTCGGCGAACGGTTCGACCGGGGTGGCCGGACGCAGGGCGAGGCCGGCCCGGGCGCCGCAGGAGCGGATCGTGCGGGCCAGCCGGACCGGCGCGGTGGCTGCCTCCGCGTGGAAGGTCACCGACCCGCAGCCGGCCTCGGCGTAGCCGGGCGCCCAGCGGTCGGGGTCGGTGATCATCAGGTGGACGTCGACCGGCAACGGGCTGCGGCGCAGGACGGACTGGACCACCGGCAGCCCCAGGGTGAGGTTGGGCACGAAGTGGTTGTCCATCACGTCGACGTGCACCCAGTCGGCATTGCGGACCCGGTCGATCTCGTCGCCGAGCGCAGCCAGGTCGGCCGTCAGCAGGCTCGGACAGATCTGCACGTCCACGAGCGGCAACCCTAGGCGCCGCGGGCGGGCCGGCGGCGAAGCACCGCCAGGAACATCGCGTCGGTGCCGTGCCGGTCCGGCCACAGCTGCAGGTGGGCGCCGCGGGCGGCGTCGGGGACTGCGGGCAGCAGCGCCGAAGCGTCGAGGACGTCCACGTCGTCCCGCGCCGCCAGCACGGCCCGAACGACCTCCACGGTCTCGGCGCGGTGCGGGGAGCAGGTGGCGTACCCGACCACCCCCCCGGGGCAGGCGGAGTCCAACGCCACCGCGAGCAGCCGGCGCTGCAGCGGGACGAGCGTGTCCAGGTCGGCCGGTTGCCGCCGCCAGCGGGCCTCCGGACGTCGACGCAGCGCCCCCAGACCGGTGCAGGGCACGTCCACCAGCACCCGGGCGAAACCGTCGGCCCGCCAGGCCGGCGCGGTGGCGTCGGCCTGTACCACCGCCGATCCCGCCTCCAGCCCTGCCCCGACCAGGGCCTGACGCACCAGCCGCGCCCGGTGCGGCTGGACCTCACCGGCGAGCAGCACCGTGCCGCCGCGCTCGGCGAGGGCGGCCAGCAGTGCCGCCTTGCCACCCGGGCCGGCACACAGGTCTGCCCACGCCCCCTGCGGGCCGTGCTGGGACTGCGGTCCCGGCGCCGCGGCCAGCGCCAGCGTCACCAGCTGGCTGCCCTCGTCCTGCACTCGTGCCCTGCCCTGCGCCACGGCAGGCACCTGCCCCGGGTCGCCCGGCGGCAGCACGGCGGCGGTGGCGGCCCACCGGCCTGGCCGCGCCCCCGCCGCGACCAGCTCGCCCACCTGGCAGCGCCCCGGCAGCGCCGCGACGGTCACGCGGGGTGGTTCGTTGTCGGCGGCGAGCACCGCCGGCAGCCGGTCGTCGTCGCCGAGCGCCTCGGCCACGGCGGCCACGACCCACCGGGGGTGCAGGTGGACGAACGCCAGGTGCCCGAGCCGGTCGACGTCAGGATCGGGCCCCAGCCGGCGAGCCCACTCGCCCAGGTCGGCACCGGCCACCTGACGGAGCACGGCGTTGGCGAACCGGCCGGCGCCCGGCCCGCTGCGGCGGCGGACGAGCCCCACCGTGGTCGACACCGCGGCATGCGGCGCCACCCCGGCTCCGAGCAGCTGGTAGGCGCCGAGCCGCAGCGCGTCGACGACGTCGGGGGCGGCTTCCGCCAGCGGTCTGGTGGCGCAGGCGTCGAGGACCTGGTCGTAGGTGCCCAGGCCGCGCAGGGTGCCGTAGGTCAGGTCGGTCGCCCGGGCGGCGTCCCGGCCGTGCAGGCCACGGCTGCGCAGCACCGCGGGGAGCACGAGGTTGGCGTAGGCGTCCCGCTCCCGTACTGCCCGCAGCGCGGCGAGCGCGGCCTGTCGGGCCGGGTCGGCCACCACCTCAGCGCAGGCCCTCGCCCGGCTCCGGCCGGGTGCCGCGGGCCCAGTCGGCAGCCGGCATAGGCTTCTTGCCGGCAGGCTGCACCTGCCCGAGTCGCACCGCGGTGGTCGCCGTCCCGACGCGCACCCCGGCGCGGTCGACGGCGATCTGCCCCGGTGGCAGGGGGGCACCCGAGACGAGGGCGCCAGCCACGGGCCGGACTGGTCCCAGCTTGAGCCGCTCGCCCCGGAACTCGGTCCAGGCCCCGGGCGTCGGGGTACAGGCCCGCACCAGCCGATCCACCCGAAGAGCCGGCGTCGTCCAGTCGACCCGGGCGTCGTCCACGGTCAGCTTCGGCGCGTAGGAGACACCATCGGCCGGCTGCGGCGCCGGGACGAGCCGGCCGGCGGCGATCCCGTCCAGGGTGGCGACGAGCAGCCCCGCACCGGCCTCGGCGAGGCGGCCCAGCAGGTCACCGCTGGTGTCCTGGGCCCGCACCGCCTCGGTGACCATGCCGAACACCGGTCCGGTGTCCAGCCCCTGCTCCAGCCGGAAGGTGCTCGCGCCGGTGACGTCGTCGCCGTGCAGGACCGCGTGCTGCACCGGTGCCGCCCCCCGCCAGGCGGGCAGCAGGGAGAAGTGCAGGTTCACCCAGCCGTGTGGGGGTACCGCCAGCGCCGCGGCGGGGATGAGGCCACCGTAGGCGACGACCGGGCAGCAGTCCGGCGCCAGGGCTGCGAGCCGGGCGAGGAACACCGGGTCGCCCGGCCGGTCCGGGGTGAGCGTCTCGATCCCCGCCTCGCGCGCAACCATCGCCACCGGGCTGGCCCGCAGGCTGCGACCCCGCCCCACCGGCGCGTCCGGCCGGGTGAGCACGGCCAGTACCTCGTGCGCGGAGCCGATCAGGGCGCGCAGCGAGGGCACCGCAACCTCGGGGGTGCCGGCGAACAGCAGCCGCACGCCGAACCCTAGAGGGCCCGGCCGAAGGTGGGGTGCGGCGACACCTTGACCGCCGGTGCCGGCCCACCCGACCAGTCGGCCTCGCGGATGGCCTTCATCGCCGCCTTGCGGGTCGCCGGGTCGAGCCGGTCGACGAACAGCACCCCGTCGAGGTGGTCGACCTCGTGCTGGATGCAGCGTGCCAGCAGGTCGCTGCCCTGCATCGTCACCGGCTCGCCGTACATGTCGAAGCCCCGGGCGACCACCCGCAGCGCGCGCAGGCAGTCGAACTCCAGCCCGGGGATGGACAGGCAGCCTTCCGGCCCCAGCTGGTCCTCGGCCGACAGCTCGAGCTGCGGATTCACCAGGTGCCCGACCACGTCGTCGACTGCGTAGGTGAACACCCGCACCGAGACACCGAGCTGCGGGGCCGCCAGGCCCACCCCGGGTGCGTCGAGCATCGTGTCGGTCAGGTCGCGCACCAGCCGGCGCAGCTCGGCGTCGAACGTGGTCACCGGGGCCGCCTTCTCGCGCAGCACCGGGTCGCCGAACAGCCGGATGGGTCGGATCGCCACGTCGCCTCCTTCCCACCGATTCTAGTGCTCAGCCGAGGTCGACCGGGTCGACGCGGATCCGGACCGCACCGGTCGACCGGTGCAGCGAACGCATGCCGGCCGCTGAACGCAACGCCCGGGTCAGCGCCAGCCCCTCCCCCAGCGACGTGCGCACCAGCGCCCGCGCCCGCTCGCCGGACTCCACCGGGCCAAGGACGTCGGCCGAGCCCGGCAGGTCGGCCCGGGCCAGGAGGTCGGCCACGTCCGCCGGGGCCCCGGTCAGCTCGGCCACCCGCGCAGCCGGCGGCAGCCGGGCCGACTCCCGCTCGGCGAGCTCGCCGGCGGCGAACCAGGCCGGGTCCCAGCGCAGCAGCGCCTGCACGGCCCGGTGCCCGGGCGGGGCCACCACGACCACACCGGCACCGGCGGCTCCCGGTCGCACCAAGGCGCCCGCGCCCAGCCAGCGGCGCAGCGTCTCCTCGCCCGCCCGCAGGTCGGGCCGGTGCAGCAGGGCGGCGCCGTCGAGCAGCAGCGCGGCCGCGTAGCCGCCGTCGGCGACCGGTTCGGCACCGGGCGTGGCGACCACCAGGGCGGGTACAGCCGGGACGGTGTCGAGCCGGTGCCCGAGCCCTGACTGCCGCAGGGGCACGCCGGGGAAGGCGCGCCCGAGCTCCTCTGCGGTGCGTTCGCTGCCCACGACGCTGGCGCGCAGCGCCGCCTCTCCGCAGCGGGGGCAGCGCCAGTGCTCGGCCTGCGCCCCGCACCAGCCGCAGCCGACCGGGGCCGGGCCCGAGCGGGTAAGGGGGCCGGCACATACGCTGCACCGCGCCGGGGCCCAGCACCGGCGGCACGCCAGCGCCGGCCAGTAGCCGCGCCGCGGCACCTGCACGAGCACCGGCCCGTCCTGCAGGCCGGCGCGGGCCACCCGGAACGCGAGCCGGGGCAGCCGCCCCTCGACCGGGTCGGCCCCGCCGGTCCGCACGAGGGGGGCGGTCCGGCGCACGACCTCCCGCGCCACCGCGAGCGGGCGGGCCCAGCCGGACTGGACCAGTCGCTCGGCCTCGGCGGTGCGGGCCCAGCCGGCCAGCACGAGCGCCGCACCCTCGAGATGTGCCCGCAGCAATGCGACGTCGCGGGCGTGCGGGTAGGGCGCACGCGGCTCGGCCAGCAGGTAGTCACCGTCGTCCCAGACGACCAGGGCACCGAGGTCGCGCACCGGGGCGAACACCGCCGAGCGGGTACCGACGACCACGGGTCGGCTGCCACGCAGCGCAGCCAGGTAGGCCCGGGAGCGGCGAGCCGGCCCGAGCTCGGCGTGCAGGACGACGTGGGTACCCGGCCCGGCGAGCCGGGTCAGCGCGGCGTCCACGCGGGCGACATCGCGCTGGTCGGGCACGATGACCACGACCCCTCGCCCGCCGCTGGCCGTCGCCAGCGCCGCCCGGGCCAGCAACGATGGCCAGTCGTGCCCGGGCCCGACCCCGACAACGGCACGGGGCCGGCCGCCGGTCGCCAGCGCGGCCAGCAGGGCGACCCCGTCCGGGTAGGCCGCCCAGTCTCCCGGCTCGGGCGCCGGGGGAAGGGACGCGGGCTGCAGCGGAGCCTCGGCCTCGGTCCGGGCGTGCCGGGGGGGTACGGCCAGCCTGACCACGTCGGCCATGGTGCCGGCGTAGTGGTCGGCGACGGCCCGACAGGTGGTGGCCAGCCGCGGTGGCAGCACCGGCTCGGGTGAGACCACCTGGTCCAGCGACGTGAGCGGGCCCGAGTGGTCGGTGCCGGCGACCCGCTCGAGCACGAACCCGCTGACGAGTCGGCCGGCGAAACGCACCCGGACACGCGCGCCCGGGACGGCCAGCGCGTCCTGCTCGGCGGTGACCCGGTAGTCGAAGGGCCGGTCCAGGTGCGGCTGCGGCCGGTCGACGAGGATCCGGGCGACCGGTAGTTCGACCGGCCCCCCGGCCGTCGGCTCCGGGGGGGTGTCAGGCCCCGACGGCGGCACGCAGCGCGTCGACCCGGTCGGTGGCCTCCCAGGTGAACTCCGGCAGCTCGCGGCCGAAGTGACCGTAGGCCGCAGTGGTCCGGTAGATCGGGCGCAGCAGGTCGAGCTCAGCGATGATCGCGGCCGGGCGCAGGTCGAAGACCTCCTCGATCGCCCGGGCGATGCGGTTCACCGGCAGCGCCTCGGTGCCGAACGTCTCGATGAACACCCCGACGGGGTGCGCCTTGCCGATGGCGTAGGCCACCTGCACCTCGCACCGCCGGGCCAGCCCGGCCGCCACGACGTTCTTGGCCACCCAGCGCATGGCATAGGCCGCGGAGCGGTCGACCTTGCTCGGGTCCTTGCCCGAGAACGCCCCGCCGCCGTGGCGGGCCATACCGCCGTAGGTGTCGATGATGATCTTGCGGCCGGTCAGGCCGGCGTCTCCCATCGGTCCGCCGATCTCGAACCGTCCGGTCGGGTTGACCAGCAGCCGCATCCCCTCGGCGTCGAGGTCGAGCTCGGACAGGACGGGTTCGACGACGTGCTTGCGCACGTCGGGGGACAGCAGCGTCTCCAGGTTGACGTCCCGGGCGTGCTGGGCCGACACCACGACGGTGTCCACCCGCACCGGTCGGTCTCCGTCGTACTCGAGGGTGACCTGGGTCTTGCCGTCCGGGCGCAGGTAGGGCATGACGCCGTCGCGGCGCACCGCCGACAGCCGCTCGGCCAGCCGGTGGGCGACCTGGATCGGCATCGGCATCAGCTCGGGGGTCTCGTCGGTCGCGTAGCCGAACATGAGGCCCTGGTCGCCCGCGCCCTGCCGGTCCAGTGGGTCGTGCGAGCCCTCGCGCCGCTCCTCGTAGGCGTCGTCGACGCCCTGGGCGATGTCCGGGGACTGGCTGCCGATGGACACCGAGACCCCGCACGAGGCCCCGTCGAAGCCCTTCGAGGAGGAGTCGTAGCCGATCTCGAGCACGACGTCGCGGACGATGCCGGGGATGTCGGCGTACCCGGACGTGGTCACCTCGCCGGCGACGTGCACCAGGCCCGTCGTGACCATCGTCTCGACCGCCACGCGCGAGTGCGGGTCCTCGGTGAGCAGCGCGTCGAGCACGGCGTCGCTGATCTGGTCGCAGATCTTGTCGGGGTGGCCCTCGGTGACCGACTCCGAGGTGAACAAGCGTTGCGACACGGGCTCTCCTTGGACAGACGAGACAGGGTGACCGGGGCGTCAGTCCGCGGTCACCGAGGACAGGGTACCTGGCCACCGCTCGGCGACGAGGTCCCAGACCACGCCGGCGAGTCGTTCCTTGCTGCCCAGTGGCACCTGGGTCACCGAGCCGTCGCGGCCGAGGACGACGGCCTCGTTGTCCGGGGTGCCGAAGCCGCGGCCTGGACCGACCTCGTTGACCACGAGCAGGTCCACGCCCTTCGCGACCAGTTTGGCCCGCCCGTGCTCGAGCACGCTGCCCGACGGGTCGCCCGTCTCGGCGGCGAAGCCCACGAGCACCCGCCCGGCGGCGTGCTCGGCGGCCAGACCGGCGAGGATGTCGGGGTTGCGGACCAGGGTGAGGGCGCGTTCGCGCTCGTCGGCATCCTTCTTCAGCTTGTGCTGCGCCACCTCGGCCGGACGGTGGTCGGCGACAGCGGCCGCCATCACCACCGCGTCCACCCCGGTCAGCCGCTCGGCCACCGCACGCTGCAGGTCCAGGGCGCTGCCGACCCGTACCGTGCGCACGCCCGCCGGGTCGGGCAGATCGGTGGGGCCGGCGACCAGCGTCACCTCGGCCCCACGCAGGGCGGCGACTCGGGCCAGTGCCCACCCCTGCCGTCCGGTCGAGCGGTTCGTGAGCACCCGCACCGGGTCCAGCGGCTCCTCGGTGCTGCCGGCAGTCACCAGCACCCGCCGATCGACGAGGTCACGGCGCGTGCCGGGATGGTCGAGGACGGCGCGCACGGCCGCGAGCAGGTCGTCGGGCTCGGGCAGCCGTCCCGGTCCGGCGTCGGCACCGGTGAGCCGTCCCACCGCCGGGTCGAGCACCAGCACCCCCCGGGCCCGCAGCGTGGCGACGTTGTCGCGGGTGGCCGGATGCTCCCACATCTCGGTGTGCATCGCCGGGGCCATCAGCACCGGGCACCGAGCCGTGAGCAGGGTCGCGGTGAGCAGGTCGTCGGCCAGGCCGGCCGCGGCCCGAGCGAGCACGTCGGCGGTGGCGGGGGCGACGAGCACCAGGTCGGCCTGCCGACCGAGGCGCACGTGGATGACCTGGGGCACCTCGGCGAAGACGTCGGTGTGCACCGGCTGCCCGGACAACGCCTCCCAGGTGGGGGCACCGACGAACCGCAGGGCGGCCTCGGTGGGGACCACCTGCACGTGGTGGCCGGACTCGGCCAGACCCCGGACCACCGAGCAGACCTTGTAGGCCGCGATCCCCCCGGCGACCCCGACGACGACGCTCGCCAGGGCCTACTCCTCGACGCGCTCGGTGGACAGCAGCCCCTGGTCCATCTCGCGTAGCGCGATCGACAGCGGCTTCTCCTGCGGGTGGGTCGCCACCAGCGGGCCGACATACTCCAGCAGCCCCTCCCCGAGCTCGGAGTAGTACGCGTTGATCTGCCGCGCCCGCTTGGCCGCCACGATCACCAGCGAGTACTTCGAGTCGGTCGCGGCCAGCAGGTTGTCGATCGGCGGCGAGGTGATGCCTTCGGCCACACCGTGGGTACCGGACACGTGTCGTCCTCGTTCGTCTGCGAGCGGGCGGTGCGCAGTGGACTACTGCCGCGCCAAGGCTACCAGCCGGTCCACCACGCGGCCGACCTCGTCGTTGACCACGACCTCGTCGAACTCGTCGATCGCCGCCAGCTCGCGCTCGGCCCGGGCCAGCCGGGCGGACACCACCGGGTCCGGCTCGGTGCCCCTGCCGGTCAGTCGCTCGACCAGGACGTCGCGGGACGGCGGAGCAAGGAACACCAGGGTCGCGTCGGGGACCCGCCGCCGCACCTGCCGGGCACCCTCGATCTCGATCTCGAGAAGGGTCGCGATGCCGGCGTCGCGGGAGGCCTGTACCGGCGCCCGGGGCGTCCCGTACCGATGGCCGGCGTACTCCGCCCACTCCAGCAGGTCGTCGTCGGCGACGAGGCGGTCGAACTGCTCGTCGGTGACGAACAGATAGTGCACCCCCTGCACCTCCCCCGGGCGGGGGAACCGGGTCGTCGCCGAGACCGACACCCAGATCTCCGGAGCCCTGCGCCGCAGCTCGCGCAGGACCGTGGTCTTGCCGACCCCGGACGGACCGGACAGGACGAGCAGCCGGCCGGACTGGGTCAGCTCTCGCCGCCGAAGCGGGCCTCGAGGGCCGCGACCTGGTTGGAACCCAAGCCCCGGACCCGGCGGGTCTCGGAGATGCCGAGCTCCTCCATGATCTGGGCGGCCTTGACCTTGCCCACCTTGGGCAGCGACTCGAGCACCGCCGACACCTTCATCTTGCCGATGATCTCGTTGGTCTGGCCGTCCTCGAGCACCTGCGACAACGTGGTGCCACCGTGCTTGAGCTTGTTCTTCAGCTCGGCCCGGGCCTTGCGGGCCTCGGCAGCCTTCTCCAGGGCGGCAGCACGCTGCTCCGGGGTGAGGGACGGAAGCGCCACGAGTACTCCTCAGCTAGGCAGAAGCGGAACTGTGCGGGGCTGAACCTAGCGACTGCACGACCCGCAGGGCAATCGCCACGCCGATCGACACCTGCGGATTCCCGCAGGTCAGCAGACGTGGTCGTGGACGATCGTGGACGACCCTGAACGCTGCCCGGCCGGCACCACTGGACGGCAGGCGCCGGCTGATCACCTGGGCCAACGCGGGCACCTCGCCGAGGTCGTGGCTCACAAGCCCCAGAAGGCGCCGGTGAGGCCGACGCTGCGGAAGTAGTCCGCGGCCTGGCCGGGGTCGCGACGTCGGTAGCCGTGGTCGAGCCGTCCGGCGTACCAGCCGCGGGCCAGGCGCCATAGCGTGGCCAGGTCCATCACGTAGCCGCGGGGCCAACCCGACGCAGCAAGCCAGTCATCGACGCAGGCCGTCGAGCAGAACAGGCTCTGGTGGCGGCAGGTGTGCACGACGTCGTCCCAGATGTGCGCCGCCGGCACGAGAAAGTGCGCCACCTGCTCTCCCTGCGCAGGCTCAGCCACGCCGACGTCCCAGGCCAGGGGCGTCGAGCAGCCGGGGCAACGGGTTGCCACGAGGACGGGGGCCTGGTCCGGCACCAGGTGAGGCAGTGCGAAGGAGTCCCAGGCACACCCTCCCCACCACAGCGTCCGCGAACCCATCACGCTGAAGCCCATCGGGATCGCCGAGAAGGGGTGGGCCAGCACGACCTGACCGGCGTCGTCGAGCACCAGGTGCCGCAGTGAGGCCAACTCATGCAACCCCGCCTCGACAGTAGGAGTTGCGACGCCGAGCCTCACCGCAAGCGCGCCAGCGTCGGGGGCCGTCCCGTGCTTGGCGAACCCGGCGTACACCGCCAGGCGGAGATCCTCGAGGTCCATCGGCGCATCCTCCCTCGTCGGCTCCCAACGGTGCCCCACCCGGGCACACGTCCACGCAGCCCTGCTCAGTACCTCGGCTGGGCTGGGTCGTACCGACTGATCCACGCGTCGACGCCGCCGACCACGTGGACCACGTCGTCCCGCCCTGATCGCATCGCGGCCCGCACGACCTCGGCCGAGCGCGCGCCGCTCTTGCAGCAGACGACCAACGGACGCCGCGCCGGCAGGTCCTGCCACCCGTCGCCGGCCAGCAGGCCGGCTCGCGGCACGACGATGGAGCCGGGGATGCGGTTGATCTCGTGCTCGCCAGGTTCACGCACGTCGACGAGCACGAAGTCGCGCTCGCCGCGACGGCGCTGGTCCAGCCACGCGCCCAACGTCGCCACGTCCACCGTCCGGTCGGCGGGGACCTCGCCAGTCGTGCCCGTTCCGCACAGGTCGTCGTAGTCCACCAGACCCGTCACCGGGGCGGTGCGGGGGTTCACCCGCAAGGACACCGTGCGGAACGACATGCCGAGCGCGTCGTAGACGAGCATCCTGCCGAGCAGCGGCTCACCGAGCCCGGTGACCAGCTTGACCGCCTCGGTGGCCATCACCGAGCCGATGACGCCGCAGACCGCGCCGAGGACGCCCCCCTCGGCGCACGAGGGTACGGTACCGGGGGCAGGTGGCGCCGGGTGCAGGTCGCGGTAGGTCGGGCCGCGGCCGCTCCAGAACACCGACGCCTGCCCGTCGTAGCCGAACACCGACCCCCACACGTAGGGCATGCCCAGCAGGGCAGCGGCGTCGTTCACCAAGTACCGGGTGGGGAAGTTGTCAGCGCCGTCGACCACCAGGTCGTAGCGCGCGAAGAGCTCGAGGGCGTGGTCAGCGCTCAGCCGCTGCTCGTGCCGGACCACCTGGACGTCGGGGTTGAGCGCCGCCACCGCGTCGGCCGCAGACGCGGACTTGGGGCGCCCCACGTCGGCCCGACGATGCACGACCTGCCGCTGCAGGTTGGAGGCGTCCACGACGTCGAACTCCACAAGTCCGAGCGTGCCCACCCCGGCGGCGGCGAGGTAGAGCAGGACGGGCGAGCCGAGCCCGCCGGCTCCGACGACGAGCACCCGC
>Ga0114939_10001015_pt1 | contig 22741 bp, 19 predicted proteins | sample AshMeaCrysSpring_FD_87196 | JGI IMG/M metagenome (GOLD analysis project Ga0114939, IMG submission 87196) | Groundwater microbial communities from Big Spring, Nevada to study Microbial Dark Matter (Phase II) - Ash Meadows Crystal Spring | ecosystem: Environmental > Aquatic > Deep subsurface >...
GAAGAACCTCTACCCTCTCTATCATATTTACAGGCATCTTCTCTAGACCATAAACTCCACTCAAGGCACTAACTATAGGACGAGAGTCTATCAATATCTGAGTATATGGGCCCTCAAGACCATTTATTCTCACCTGAGGGAACCCACAGTTCTGACAATTATTCTCAACACGCACGCCAGACTTATAACTTAGAGACTGCGAAAGATCACAAGCACCAACAGCCTCGAACTGTTTTGCTGAAATAACGTTAACGACAGTGGGTGCCATTTTTCTACTTATTTCATTTCGATTGGCAGATACAACCACCTCGTCAACACTTAATACATCCTCTTCCAACTTGAGAACAATAGGACTCTTTGCTGACTCTGTCGATAGAGTTTGACGAAGGGTTTTATAACCTAAACTCTTTACAGATACCACCGCAGGATCACTCAAGTTTATCTCTAGCACAAATGATCCATCCTCATCAGTGGTTGTTCCAACCGAACTATTCTCTACAAATATATTTACATAAGGCATGGGCTCATTGCTCTCCTTATCCACAACCCTACCATTAACTAACTGTGTATTAACCCTAGCACTCTGATTTGCAAATAGCGACACTGGGAGCAACATTATTGTTCCCAGAATAAAATATAGTAATGATTTCATCAATTATTGATTCTTATTATACGTAAATAGGACCCTCTAGTTGCAACTAAAGAGATATACCAAACAAGGCCAACCCTAAAAGAATAGAGCTAGCTTAAATAAAATAGAAGAATCAACAAGATGGAGGAGCCCTAAGGGAGGGATGATCTGCTGATATATGAACATACAACAGAACTTCAGGCCTATATGTCAGCGAAGTAATATGCTGAAAGGCCTCTTTTATAGCTTGATATGAACTTGGATCAGTAGTAATAAAACAAGAGAGCTGCTGTATAAGCTCAACTGTACTCTGAGTATGCGTGTGCTTTGTCTCACTATTATAAGGGTGCGAATGGAGCACAACTGCCCCATTTATTATATGAGTGTGCATAAAGCAATTTATGCATACCATATAAAGCGCCAATACCACTAGTAGTAGAGTCGACTTAACTATTTTAAAATAGCCTTTGTTCACACTAATCCAATCATTTGTTTAATTCACAAATGTACTATTTTATAGAATAGATCTAGATAAGCAAATGCAAAATAAACCCATTCACTGTGTCCATATGTTAAATATATGTTATACGACATAGATTTCTAGTTGTATATTTGGAAATTAGTTTGGGAGAACATACCTTTGTATCGGTTTTTTCATAGTATTAGATTTTAAGGTTAATAAAGATTGATGTGGGTTGTCGAGAGACAACCTTTTCTTTTTTAAGTCCGCCCTAGCAATATATGCTGGGGTTTTCTTTTTTATCTCAAGAAATATCCTACTTTTGCTTCTGTTGAATAATAAATGCAAACTTGTGAAGAAAAAGATAGTTGATATACTAAAGATAGTAATACCACTACTACTAGGGTGTATTATCTTCTGGTTAGTATACAGAGATATAGATATAGATCAATTAAAAGAGGCACTCAGCGGAGGGATATCATACACACTTATTGGTGCATCAACAGTCGTAGCACTACTCAGTCACATTGCTAGAGCCATACGTTGGCAGATGCTACTAAAGCCTCTTGGGAGTAAGATCTCAATTGCAGAGCTAACAAATACCATATTTGTGAATTACGGAGTTAATATACTTCTTCCTCGAATCGGTGAATTCACTAGATGCGGAATGGTCGCAAAGAGAGACAACATAAGCTTCACACAAGTGATAGGTACACTCGTCTCAGAGCGAATGACTGACGTAGCCACAGTCTGCTTGATCATTATTGCAGCCTTTGCACTACAGATGTCAATATTCTTCGACTTCTTTGCAACCCACCCAACAATACTTCCAAAGATATTAGATATATTATCCTCACCATGGTTCTACTTAATAATCATTGGATCACTTCTCTCAATCTATGGAGTAGTAAAGAATTTCAGCCATATACACTTAGTTAGCCGTACAAAAAAGGCTATCCGTAATATATGGGAGGGCTTCTACTCAATATCCAGAATACCTTCTTTTGGATGGTACACCTTCTGGTCTATTACCATCTGGGCACTATACTTCGTACAGCTCCACTTCATGGTAATGGCTTTTGAGTTGACCAATCAGCTATCATTAGTCATAACTTTCGTAGTATTTGCCATGACCTGCATAGCAGGAATAGTGCCAGTACAAGGAGGGATAGGTGCATGGCACTTCGCCACAATAACCACTCTGGTATATTACGGCATAGGCCCAGTTGAAGCAGGAGCATTCGCACTCGTTGCACACGCAATAAATACGGCACTATTTGCCATATTTGGAGCATATGGATTCTTTGCTGAGAGCCGTAAAGTATCAATCAAGAGCGTAAGGAAACATCTTTAAAAATATAAGATATGAACAGTATTAAATCACTAGCGCCACAACTATTGTGGAAAAACTTCTATGAAATCTCACAGATACCTCACCCATCAGGGCATTGCGAGGCAATCAGAGAACACCTTGTTAACTTCGGCAAGAACCTATCTCTTGAGACACTAGTTGACGAAGCAGGAAACGTACTAATTCGCAAAGCAGCAACTAAAGGGCTTGAAGCTCTTCCTATAGCTGTACTTCAGGCACACATGGATATGGTTCCTCAGAAGAACAGCAACGTAAATCACAAATTCGAGACTGACCCTCTTAATCTTATCATCGATGGAGAGTGGGTAACAGCACAAGACACAACACTTGGGGCAGACAATGGTATTGGTCTTGCTGCTTGTATGGCTATCCTTGAGTCAACAGATATCCCTCACGGAGCTCTAGAGGTACTAGTTACCGTTGACGAAGAGACTGGTATGTTTGGTGCCTTCGGTCTTAAAGAGGGATTTGTGAAAGGAAAAATCCTTATCAACACTGACTCAGAAGATGAGGGCGAACTATTTGTTGGTTGCGCTGGTGGTGTAGATGTTTCTGCATCTCTTAAATATCGCGACGAAGAGGTTGTTCCTGAAGGCGACGTAGCTGTTAAAATATCAGTTACAGGACTTAAAGGAGGTCACTCAGGTTGTGACATCCACCTAGGAAGAGGCAATGCAAACAAGATTCTTTTCAACTTCCTTAAGCAAGCAGTAAAAGATCTTGAGGCTCGTCTAGCTTGGGTTAGAGGCGGATCTCTTCGCAACGCAATCCCTCGCGAAGCTTTTGCTATCATCACTCTTCCAGCTGAATCACTTTCAGACATCATGGAGTTTGTTGAAGATTACTATGACGAATTGGCTGCAAACTACGAAGGCATAGAGCCAAACCTTAAGTTCACAGCTGAGGAGTGCGAGCTTCCTAAGACTGTTGTACCAGAGGAGATACAAGACAACCTTATCAATGCAGTATGTGCTGTAAGAAATGGTGTAGGTAGAATGATCTCTCACATGCCTGACGTAGTAGAGACATCTTCAAACATGGCAATCATCAATGTTGCTGAGGGTGAGATCGACGTTAAATTCCTAGTTCGTAGCTCAAATGAGTCTATGAAGATGGAACTAGCATCAAGCATAGAAAGCACATTCAACCTTGCAGGCTTCAGCATCGAACTATCAGGATCTTACCCAGGATGGCAGCCTAATCCATCATCTAAGATACTTGAGACGATGAAGAATGTACACATCGAACTATATGGCAAAGAGCCTAAGATCAATGTTATTCACGCAGGTCTTGAGTGCGGTATCATAGGAGCAGCATGCCCAGGAATGGACATGATCTCTTTCGGACCAACACTTCGTTTCCCTCACTCACCAGATGAGAAGGTAAACATTGCAAGTGTAGCTCGCTTCTGGGATTACCTACTAGCAACACTTAAGGCTCTTAACTAATTAGAGCTTCATAAATAGCAGATGGCTAGGGCCAGAGATCACCTCTCTGGCTCTAGCCATCTGTCATAATTACAATAATAATACGAAAGTTATAAAAAGCAAAAAGCCACAATACGGTTTGACAATTAGAAAGAGATTTACTATCTTAGGCGTATGAAAAGAAAGCCAAAAATAGAGATACGAACAGAATGGAGAGCATTATGGGTTGCCATGATGGTCTGTTTTCTATTTGGACAGGCTTGCTCTTTTGCTCCTCAAAGCGAACAATGCCAAGGCATATCTGAGCCTGAGCTTGTAGAGTTCCCAAGCTCTACAGAAGATGGAGAGGCTCCATCTGCAGAGGAGAGCGAAACAAGTGAAGAGGACAACCTTGTGGTTGATCACGTAATCTTCAAACTTGGATCAGAAAACGAAACAAACTTCCACGACTTAGAGGGGGACTACTCACTATCTAGAGACCTCGAACTCCACACCCCTCCTCCCGAACAACTACTTTCTTAATACTATCACAGAGAGATATTTAAACCTATCAAGGTTGCTCTCTACCCTTAAGGCGAAAAGATTCGTCTAAGGAGTCGTTGTATATTTTAAGATAAGTAATTACCAATGTCAAAAAAGAACTCAAATATCATTTCGGCGCTCAAATCAAATGTAGCGCCAGGGCTTGTCGTATTCCTTGTAGCCCTTCCTCTCTGTTTAGGTATCGCTCTAGCATCTGGAGCACCACCCATGGCCGGAATAATTTCTGGTATAATCGGAGGGGTAATAGTAGGCTTCCTTAGTAATTCACCAATTAGCGTATCCGGTCCAGCAGCTGGACTCACAGCAATCATCCTCACCGCAATCACAGAACTAGGATCATTCGAAATATTCCTTTGCGCAGGGATAGTTGCAGGTATAATACAGATAATCTTAGGACTTATAAAAGCTGGAAGCATCTCCAACTACTTCCCAAGCAACGTTATTGAAGGGATGCTAGCAGGTATTGGTGTGATAATCATCTTCAAACAACTACCATATGCATTCGGTACAGCCGAAGGCAATATAGCCTCAGAGGAACTCTTCGAGCATGGATACTCACTAGGAGCTATCTCTTCATACCTAAAGGTGGTGGTTGACTCCGCACACTTAGGCGCAATAGTCATTAGCTCAATATCTGTAGCCGTACTCATACTATGGAATAGATCAAAAAGATTAAGCAGCATTAAACTACTTCCTGGGGCTCTTGTTATAGTAATCATAAGCATTCTCATGAACGAACTGTTCGGTCAGATGGGAAGCTCACTATACCTAGATCCCGACCATCGAGTGGCACTACCGGTGATTAGCGGTCTATCAGATATCTCTTCACTCTTTGTGATGCCAAAACTATCTGCTCTTTTCAATCCTCAAGTATGGGTTGTGGGTGCTACGATAGCCATTGTTGCCAGCATTGAGACTCTACTATGCGTTGAGGCAGCAGATAAGATGGACCCACAAAAGAGGGTTACCAACACAAACAGAGAGCTATTAGCACAAGGAGCTGGAAACCTTGCTAGCTCATTCCTAGGGGGACTTCCTATGACTTCAGTTGTAGTTAGAAGCTCTGCAAACGTTGCAGCAGGTGCAACATCCAAGATGGCAAGCATCATACACGGCATATTCCTTGCAGTAAGCGTACTTGCAATACCATTCATTCTCAACCTAATCCCACTAGCAACACTAGCTGCAGTACTGCTACTTGTTGGATACAAGCTAGCTAACCCAGCTCATATAAAGCACTTCTGGAAGAAAGGCATCTACCAATTCCTTCCTTTCATGGCAACAATGCTAGCCGTAGTCTTCACAGACCTACTTATGGGTGTAGCAATAGGTATGGTTATCTCTCTTTCATACATACTACTTGGAAACATGAAAAGAGCATACCACCTCAACACAGAGGAGCTATCAAAGTCAGACAAGATACACATGACTCTCTCTGAGGAGGTATCCTTCCTAAACAAAGCAGCAATCAAGCAGAACCTTATGGAGATCCACGAGGGGGCTGAGATCACTATTGACGCATCAAAATCTACATATATAGCTCATGATGTACTAGAGTTAATACAAGAGTTTGCGAACTTCCAAGCTAAAGAACGCAACATAAAGCTCAACCTCATTGGTTTCAAAGCCTCATATTCCGAAGCGACGGAAGAGAGCGACCCGCATGTGAGACTCACATACGGCACAGTACTTTAATAGATCAATAGTATAAACTTCAGAAAAAAACTACAATTATGAGACTACATACAGCAGAGACACAAGCGACAATGACACCAGAGAAAGCCCTTCAGTTCCTTAAAGAGGGCAACGGACGATTTGTACAGAACCTTAAACTTCAACGCAACCTCCTTGACCAAGCAGCTCAATACAAGTACGGTCAATACCCTTTCGCTATCATACTGAGCTGTATGGACAGCCGCACGAGCGCAGAGCTAGTGTTTGACCAAGGACTTGGCGACATCTTTAGCGTACGCGTTGCAGGAAACGTCCTCAATGACGACATCATTGGCAGCATGGAGTATGCATGTAAAGCTGTTGGATCGAAACTAATCATGGTTTTAGGACACAGTAAATGTGGCGCTACAGCTGGAGCTTGTGCAGAGAAGAAGATAGGCAACTTAACTCAACTTCTAAATAAGATGCAACCATCCGTAGAGGCTGTCAAAAAAGCCATGCCTACCTATGAGCCAAACTCAAAGGAGTTTGTAGATGCTGTATCAAAACAACACATCCTCATAACTATGGATGAGATCCTTGAGCGCAGTGATATTCTTCGTGAGCTATACAACAACGGAGAGATAGGCATCGTTGGAGCATTCCACGAAATAGGCTCTGGTGCTGTTAAGTTTCTAAAGGAGGACCTCCCATCACTAACTGAGGAGAGAGTAGAAGAGCTTGTGTGTGAATAATACTAAAGAGCATTTCTGATTTATAAATACATTATCTATACCTAATGGGCTATGAAAATATAGCCATGTAGTAATCTAAAAAGTCGATAGCCCATTACCAGGTATGAGAGTTGACTCAGCAGTACGCTTAAACCAAAGCATACTGTTGAGTCAACTCTCTTTTATTATACCACCCAGGCAAAACAGTTCTAAACACACTCGACATCCCCAATGCCAATATCACACCATTGATGTATATACAAGAAAAGGGCTCAACCTCCGAAGAAGCTAAGCCCTTTTTTAATATACGTGATCCAAACTATCGACCCCATACCGAGACACGCGCCTTAGCCTTATGTCCCTTAGTTGTCTTATAGTGGAATACAATTCTCTTAATAAATCGTTGATTGCCTCTTAGGTCAATAACCCTAGTCTCACCACCAGCTGGAATAGTCTGGCGAATCTGCAACTCCTGTCTAGTACCATTCTCAAACTCAACGACAGCACGGTCAAAACGAACCTCACCACCCTTTACATTAAACTTAAGTTTTGAATATGTACGTTTGTGGCTAACTCTAATTTCGTCACGCTCGACTTTACGATCAACAGTTCTCTCACCCAACTTCTCCCAAGCGCCAATACGCTGAGCAAAAAGTCCAGAAACAACAACAGTCAAAGTCAATAGCGTCAATAATAATCTACTCTTCATAGTGATAAAAATAATAGTAATAATCAAATTAATGATATGACAACTATACTAAAAACAGAAAAGGAGATCTGTATAATACAAATCTCCTTATTCTTTACTAGAGTGGGCCCAATAGGATTCGAACCTATGACCCCCTGCTTGTAAGGCAGGTGCTCTGAACCAGCTGAGCTATGAGCCCTAGTATAAATTGTCTTTCCAATTTCGTGGGTCCAATAGGATTCGAACCTATGACCCCCTGCTTGTAAGGCAGGTGCTCTGAACCAGCTGAGCTATGAACCCGAAGTTGTTTTTGATACCCTCCTCATTAAGGGAGTAATTTCGTGGGTCCAATAGGATTCGAACCTATGACCCCCTGCTTGTAAGGCAGGTGCTCTGAACCAGCTGAGCTATGAACCCGAAATTTTTAGCGATGTGATCAGGATTGTTTCCCTCTCAATTGCTATGCAAAAGTAGGGGAAGTTTCTTAATTGTGCAAGTTTCAACACTCTTTTTTTACAACTATTTTCGCACAAAATAGCAAGCAGGTTAATAATCAAAGCCTTATACAAAGACAACATCTACCCAGCTAGGCGCATATTTCTGCAATTGCAACTGAAAATCTAGCCTCTTGACTACGAGTCCCTCCATAGCAATCTCCTTATTTGCTCCATCGCGCGTGCTAATAATAATATTATAGCTACCCTCACCCCTATCAGCATAGTGCTCTATGTATACCCCAGAGATCTGCTCCCATCTATAAAGCCCCCACTTAGGTATGATCAATCCATCCTCCGAGATATTAATAGCAATAGAGGATCTGCTCTCAGAACCGCGTTGCCAAAGAAATAGAACTATTGCCACACCCATAATGAGTGCGCCCTGGGTGAAGCTCACTAGAATCATCCTTGCCATACCCACAAAGAGTAGAAAGTAGTAGAAGAAGTCTGAAACACTCTTCGTATCCCCACTTCTCATTATGTTCACACCCTGACTATATGCAGCAAGCCTCTTGCTTCTATCCTTGAAAATACTCATTTGGAAATATATTGTTGGTTGCGAAGCTCCTCTTTGAGCTCCCTAATAAAACACTCTAATAGATCAAATAGATCAGCCTCTCGATCTCGAAGAAACACCATTGCACTATCCACATCAATGTCCAGATTACGATACTCCACCATTATCTCCAATGACTCTCTCACTCCGCTCTCCTTACTGTAGCTCCCTAGCCTGTCTGTAGCCATAAAGTGAAAGATGAAACGCCGAAACCGGTCTGGTAGATATCTATAGTTTAGTAGCAGTGCAAAATAGAAGTTGTAGCAAAATAACCTAAGCGATCTGTTAGTAAAATAGCGAAAGTTCTTTGCCAGTATATGATCGAGATAGATATCCAACACTATTGCAGAGTATCGACCAAAGTGAGGACGCATCCCCTCAATAAAGCCTTTTATCAGGGGGTGAGTGTCCGTATAGTGATCTATAAACCTATGCGTACGTATACCCTCTGACACCATGTGTGGAAACCTATGCGCAAACCTACCCTTGACTGCATCAGCCATGAAGTTACCTACCCTAAACTGGTAGTTACTCTCCGAGAGATAGATGTGTGCGAGGTAGTTCATTGAGCTCTGATTGTTAGTGATACTATTCAAACAAAGGTAATAGAATATCTATAAGATATAACATATCAAGGCTTTTTGTTGAATCTAGTACATAAAGAGAGAGTAATCTCCCTTTCTAATTAACTAAAATAGATGGATCCAATTCACATATATAGAGCCCAGATCAAACTACTCAACTAGAGAAGCAAACAGACACAACTAACAACCTATCAAACACCAACTTATAAACACCCTATGAGCAACTATCAAAATACGTACGTATTTTAGTCAGAATACGTACGTGTTTCCACCAAAGTACGTACGTATTTGTGGTGAAATACGTACGTACTTTTGGAGTTACCCTCTTTGATGTAGATAGTCCCCCTTTGAGTATTGTATAAAAGCATGGGGCAATGCCACACTAATTGTGTGGCATTGCCCCATATATGATAATCTATCACTTGGCTTACTTAGCACCAAGTAGACGAGAGAACTTCTTCGGAATAGGAGTTGAGAAGTATAGCTCCTTGCCCGTCACTGGGTGAACAAAAGCAAGCTCGCAAGCATGTAGCGCCATACGTCTGATAGGGTTGGTCTTTGACCCATACTTTTTATCTCCAATGATTGGGTGACCAATGTCAGAGAGGTGTACTCTGATCTGATTCTTTTTGCCTGTATCCAGCTTGCACTGAAGAAGCGAGAAGCTATCGTTCCATCTTAGACATCTATAGTGAGTCTGAGCATACTCGCCCTCATTAGGATCCTTGCTTGAGTGCATCTTCATGCTCTTCTTATTCTCCCAAAGATATGACTCAACATTTCCTTCTCTTTGTTCGATCTTGCCCTCAACAACTGCAAGGTATGTTCTTTCAGTCACCATCTGCTCCCAGTTTCTCTGCATCTTCTCCTGCACCTCTTGGTTCTTAGCAAACATCATTAGACCAGATGTATCGCGATCAAGACGGTGAAGAACAAAGATTCTGTTGCGTGGATCTTGAGCTTTCACATAGTTTGAAAGAGTGCTGTATGCTGTATCTCTCTTCTCTGTGTCAGTAGCAACAGAAAGAACCCCCTCCTCTTTATCGATAACAATGATCGCTTGATCTTCATAAACAATCTGTAGCCCCTTGATAACAGGTCTTCTGTTCGAAGGTTCACCGATGAATACCCAATCAGAAGGATTTAGTTGATGGTTGTACTGAGTGATAGTCTCTTTGTTAACTCTCACCTGCTTGTGACTCAAGAGAGATTTAATAGAGTTTCGGCTCTTGCCAGGATATGTAGCCATAAGGAAAGACATCAGCTCACTAGCCTCTTTCACTTGGTAGCACTGCTCTTTTCCTACGCTCTTCTTATTACTTTTGTTCGTTTTCTTCATCATTATATATACGCATTTCGCATTTCTTACAATCAAATTCAAGACGCAAAGATTCGTTCTTTGTTCTAAGGTATAGTGGTTCTGCAAGCTTAGTAGCCTCTCTATTGATGCGCGGACAGTGTCCTATTGCATGCTTAATACAGTGCTTCATAAACATCAGAGGTACATCTTTGAGGGGTTGAATCTCAAAGGCTGGGTCTACGCTTTTGTATCCAGCTGCCAGATAGTGTTGGCGAGCTGCTTCGTTTGAGACATTTGCTAGGTATGTAAGCTTTATTGGCTCCTTAATGGTTGGGTTGCTCTCTTTGTTTGCATTAACCTTTCTAATATCTCTTAGAGGTAAAGGACGTGTAACATTCAAAGCGAATATCATCTTCTCAACTAGCATTCGTCTCCATTCGTTAAGCATAGAGCTCGGTATGAAGTACTCTTGTGATAGGTCGAGTATTATCTCCCTAGCATTGAAGATAGTATTACCTAGCTTACCAAGCTGGGCTATGATATTCTTCTGTTGAGGCTTCTGCGCCACCTGCTTCTCTTGCTCAATGACTAACTCTGTGCTATGACCACGAGTATCTGCCATTGATAGTGCAAAACCGAATGGTAGTTCTGAGAGTTTTATTGTCACATCAATCTTTCGCTCTGCAGAACTCTTACTGAGGCTCTTTTCGAACTCATGGTCGTAGTTGCGATATAGCTTAGCTCCCTTGAAGAACTCAATGTGTCTGCTCTCTGGTGAGAGGAATACTCTATTGCCCTCAACACTATTTGCCCTAAAACCGGTGAATGATCCGTCGCTATTAACAACACATAGACCATCTCCATTGTTGAGGGTTGTAAGTCCAGCAACGGTGAATGAACCTCTTTCGACAAACTTGACAGTACCTACAAACTCACCCATCGACTTTGGTGTCTCGAAGTTGTAGTGCTGATCACTGCCGTTAATATCGAAGTATTCGGTAAAGCCTCTACTAAAGCTTTTGGCTGGATTTGGTTTGAAGGTGTGAGTTGAAACCCCTAGAGAGGCAGGCACGAACTCTTCTCTTCTCTTGAATATCTGATCAAGCTTCTGACGATAGTGAGCTACGATGTTCTTTACATAGCTCATCTCTTTGAGTCGACCTTCAATCTTCAAAGATCTCACCCCAGCATCTAGAAGCTCCTCAAGTCTCTCCGAGCGGTTGAGGTCTTTAAGTGAGAGAAGGTGTTTGTTGCTCTGAAGGATCTTACCTGTTGAATCAACAAGGTCGTAAGGCAAACGGCAGAATTGTGCACAAGAGCCGCGGTTGGCACTTCTTTGACGAAGGGCTTGGCTGATGTAGCACTGTCCACTATAGCTTACGCATAGGGCACCGTGCACAAACACTTCGACTCTTGAGTCTGTTGCTTTGCATATATCTTTTATCTCCTCTAGAGTTAGCTCTCTAGCTGGTACGATCTGTGAGAAACCAGCTTTGGATAACTCTTGTGCCTTCTCAGGGGTTCGAGTGTCGCACTGTGTGCTGGCGTGTAGTTCGATTGGTGGGAGGTCTAGAGATAGCACACCCATATCTTGTATGATTAGTGCATCGACTCCTATCTTATAAAGATCCCAAGCTAGCTCTTGAGCCTCTGGGAGTTGTTCATCTGTGAGTATAGTGTTCATTGCCACATATACTCTGGCGTGATAGCTGTGTGCGAAGTTTACTAAGGTCTCTATCTCCTCAAGGGAGTTGCCTGCAGCTGCTCTTGCACCAAATTTGGGAGCCCCAATATATACGGCATCTGCGCCGTGAAGGATAGCTTCTATACCAATATCAGCACTCTTCGCAGGTGCTAATAGCTCAATTTCTTTTACTTTTTGTCTACTCATTTGATAGTTTTTGCTTCTCTTTTCAGGAGTAGCTACTGATATTAATTTGGCAAAGATAGTGCATAAGATCTCAATCTGTAGTAAAATAACTCTAATTCACACATATAACGGGGTGTTATCATTGTGGAGCACTCTATTATGCTCTTATTATGTGAGTCTAATTAGTCGTTTTAGCGTGCGACTCTTCTTATTGAGTGGAGCTTATAGTGTGAGTATGTAGTGATTTTACTCTCTATATCACCATTTTCATTTATAGTATCGATATGAACAGTTCCTGAGGCGTGGAGTATTGTGCTTGGTGTGAGAAGTATTGCGACGTGCTTTACTTTATTGTCACTTGTAGCAAAGAATAGGAGGTCTCCTCTTTTAGCTTTTTGTAGATTCTCTATCTTCTCTCCTATCTCGGCTTGTTGACTGGCATTGCGAGGAAGTGATATTCCGACAAGGGATGCTGCCACTTGAGTTAGTCCTGAACAGTCGCACCCTAGTAGTGATTTGCCTCCCCAAAGGTATGGTGCACCTTGTAGCTTCATTGCACTAGCAACGAATGCTTCGTTGGTGCTCTCAACTGGGTAAGTTACATCTGTTTTTGATAGTTTATATATCTCTCCAGCTACTTGGAGTGTGGAGTTATTTGGATTGTAACCAGGGAGTATTGATCCGTAGGTTAGGTGTATGGTGCTACACTGATCAATACCTGGGTTGCTCTGCTCAACTGTTTCATGTTCGATGATTGCAATTGGAGCTGATATATATGCTTTTGGGGCTGATATTAGAGAGTGGAATTCGCTCTCTGATATTGGGGTTAGCATCTTAGGATCTACCCAACCATTGTAGTTATCATTGTGGTTGGTGATCAAGCACCAACGCCCCTCTACTCTTTGTATGGTGACAAGCTCACCAAAGAGTAGTTGGGTATCCTGCTCAGCTGACTCCTCGGGGTTTGAACGAAGAGGGATGAGTGGGGTTAATACAACAGCATATTTCACTGATTCATTTATCATAGTTGATCTGTAGGCTCTATTTGAATCGTTTGTCCACCTCATCGGTTGTTATATTCTGTATGATAGTTTTACCGTCTGGAGTGTGGTTGTGAGTATTGCACATGAAGAGTCTAGAGACTATGCTCTGCATCTCCTCTTGAGTTAGCTTCTTTCCGTATGGAATGGATGCAGACTCAGCTAATGATAGAGATAGTCTGCTGTTTACCTCCTCTTGTGCAGCTGAAGTGTATCCATCGCGAATTGATGTCAAAATCTTGTTGAGCATTTCCTCAACAGATTTGCCTTCGGCCTCTGAGGGTATACCATTGACAGAGAAGCTGCCTCCTCCGAGGTCTGCAAGGTCAAAGCCTAGGTGGTATAGCTCTTCGAGAATATCAGAGATCAATATTGCGTCGGAGTGTGAGAATTGAATAACCTCTGGGAATAGCACCCTTTGTGAGGCTCCTCTGTGCTCGCTTATCCTTTCAATAAACTCTTCAAAGAGTATCTGTATGTGTGCTCTGTGGTGGTCAATAAGCATTATCCCACCGTTGACTACTGCAACTATATACTTGCCAGAGGTGTGAAGAAGTATATCTTTTTCAGAGATGATTGGCTCTTGTGTCTCTGCGAATAGTTTGCTCTCGACTATTGGTAGAGATTCAACCATTGGCGAGAGGTCTATTGTTTGTGGCTCACTCTCGATTATGATCTCTTGCTTAGATGAAAGGAAGTCCATATTGCCTGATATACCGCTCTCGATTGTTTGTGGGGCAATAGCTGAGAGTATGGTGTCGTCTGCCTCTGGGAGCTGGTTAATACGGCTCTTGTAAGCTGGCGCTGAGTGGTTGTCTATAGAGCTTTTGACAGATGAACTGCTTCTCTGGAATGGAGAGTTAGTTATTGGCTTTGAGGCAAATGGGTCGTAGCTCTGATCAAAATTAACCTTGGGCATGTTGATATCCTGCTTCGAGGTGAAGGCTGGGATATCGAGTGCTCCCTCTTGGTCGAAGTCGATAGATGGTACTGCACTGAACTTGCCTAATGCTTCCTTTATGGCTGCTAAGAGTATTTGATAGATAACTATCTCATCTTCGAACTTGATCTCAGTCTTTGTAGGGTGTATATTCACATCTATAGTGGCTGGATCAACATCGAGATAGAGGAAGTAGTTTGGCATCTCGCCCTCGGCAAGAAGAGACTCATAGCACTGCATAACAGCACGATGGAAGTATGGGTGACGCATATATCGCCCATTCACAAAGAAGAACTGTATAGCATTCTTCTTACGTGCTGCTTCTGGTTTGCCAACAAAGCCTGAAACCTTTACCACGGTAGTTGCTACATCAACGGATAGAAGCTGTTGGTTAAGCCCTTTACCGAAGATGTTTACAATTCTCTGACGTACGCCCGAGAGAGGTAGGTTTAGTATCTCACTATCATTGTTGCGAAGCACGAACGCTACCTCTGGGTGAACTAGTGCAATGCGCTCAACTTCATGAACGATATTACTTAGTTCAACTTGCGGAGTCTTTAGGAACTTTCGCCTAGCAGGCACGTTGAAAAATATATTCTTTATTGCAAAGTTTGAACCTTCAGGTGTGACGATAACCTCTTGCTTCTCAATCTGTGAAGCAGCAATTGCGATAAGCGCACCTAGTTCATCCTCCTTGCGACGTGTGCGAAGCTCTATCTGAGATACGGCCGCAATAGAAGCCAAAGCCTCGCCTCTGAAACCTAGTGTGTTTAGGTTAAAGAGGTCACCCGCAGATTGAATTTTGGATGTGGCATGTCTCTCAAATGCCATACGGGCATCTGTTACAGACATCCCTTTACCATTGTCAATCACTTGAATAAGTGTTCTACCATGATCTTTGAGAAGAATATTGACTAGTGTTGCACCTGCGTCAATAGCGTTCTCAACCAACTCTTTTACTACAGAGGCAGGGCGCTGCACTACCTCTCCAGCAGCTATCTGGTTGGCAACAGAATCAGGTAAAAGTCGAATAATATCACTCATGTCCAACTACTTTGCAAATTGTTTTTCTGTTTGTATTAACCCTTAAAATAAAGGAAATAGGCAAGTATTGCCAATATAACTAATATAATAAAAAGGCGAATATTGGTAGCCGAGCTTCCCTTGTCGGGGTTTTCTCTTCTACGACGCACGTGGTGAGTCTGATCGGCAAAGGCACCCTTAAGATCAGGTTTGAACTCTTCGTCTTTGATCTCTTCGCCCATCTCGCGTTTTACGCGCTGTATTCGCTTCTCTAGCTCCTCTTTTCGCTGATCATAATAGATTGGTTTATGATTGAACTGACGAGGTTTGCGCTGATTATAAAAAAAGAATAGTCCCATAATCTAAATGAATTATTAATGGGTTAGTAATAGTTTTATCTACTTCTTCTGTCTTCGAACGTGTTTGGCTGGAGCATCTTCACTCTTGCGAGAGGCCTTGCGGAAGATGTCTTCTTTATCCTTAGGCCTAAGGTAGTCATACCATCGATAGTCTGGAAGGTATAGCTTGTCTGGTGTTAGCATCACCACGGGTGTGAGTGCGCCCTTGGGTTGGGGCCACATTACAAGCTTGTCTATTTGTTGTCCCTCTTTAAGTTCGAGTCGAAGGTATGAGCTCTCAGCTGAGTTTTGCCCCACAATGGTGCTGTCGCTCTCTTGTGGGTAGAAGATGGTACGTACATTGCCGCTTACATCTAGCTTTCGCATCTCACCATCCACGAAGTATGCCTTCATATCCTTACCAACTAGCTGGTTGTAGAAGTCTACATAGGCTGAATCAACTAGTGAGGCCACGAAGGCAAAGTTCTGAACGTGTGCCCAGTCGATGGTGCTATCATTCATGTAACTCAATATTGTGTCGCCATATACTTGATAGTTACCGTTCCAAAGTATTGGGTCTTTCTGCATCTTGAGAACAGAGTCTCTAGAGGTGAATGTGAATAGTCCGCCTACAGCTTGTGCTTGATTGGAGAACATTCTGACATCATGTATAGCATGCATTACTCTCCAGATTGAGTCGGGAACTGTCTTGAGTGTATCTGCACTCATGTATGTTGTGTCGACACGTGAGAACTCCATCATCCAAGCAGAGTCTGTAACGAAAGCTTCCTCGCTCTTCTCGTTATAATAGCCATACTGACCGTATAGTGTCATCTTGCGAGTGGTATCGGTAACCTCGACGTTGCTGAACCCTTCTCCGTAACCTATATTGCGGTCGTAGAAGAGTGTATCGCCTGTTAGCATCTGTGTACCACTAACAACAACTGATCTTTCATAAAGGCGAGCTAGGTCTAGATTTGTGTCGTACCACCCTTTTGAAGTATAGATGGTGCTTGTGTCTGAGACTATCGTCGATGGTCCTTGTATGTCTGCTATGCGAGTGTTTGTGTTGTAGTGTAGTGTGTCAGAATAGAGAACGTATCTCTCATTAACCAACTTAACGTCTCTATTAAAACGCGCATCCTTGGTGTCTGGTTGATATTGTCCCCAAATAGATGTCAATTCATTCTCTGGATCTGTTAGCACACCTCCCTCGAAATAATAACCGACATTTACCATACGGTCATAGTTGAGTGAGTCTGTCAATAGAACAACATCTCTATTCTCCATCTTGACGTTGTATCTGAGCTCAGCAAGACGTTTTGTACCATCGTAACGGAGATAGTCTGAGTATACAAATAGTGTATCACCTTGCTCCATACGAACATTACCGAATGCTTCAAGGGAGTTATTTGACTCGTAGAAGTATGCACTATCACAGAACATTAGCATACCCTCTTGTCTGAAACGGACGTCGCCTCTTAGGACTTGTGCGTCAGCATTGATAAGTTTGTCGAATGATAAGGTTCTAGAGTACTCGAGTATCACCTTCTGAACCTTAGGCTCCTCATCGCTGTTTGCTTGGGCTCTTTCTTGAGGTGCAGCAGTTAGTCTGGTAGCCTCATTTGCTGATATGCAAATAGCGAACAGACTAAACACCCCAACAAGGAGTGTTTGACTGTTCGCTATCTTATTTCTTAGTTGTTTGAACATATATATAAAAGGCAAATATGTCTTTATTGTTTAACCCATCCTGGATATTCGAACTCGCAGTTGCGATACTCCTCTTTGATCCTAACATAGGTCTCATTCTGTTTCTTCAAGATCCACTTATTGAGAATATCTTGACGACGACTCTCTTCTACAATCTCCTTCAACTCTTGATAGTCATCAGAAGGGTTTGCTTTGTGTCCCTCAACTCTATTCATCAAACGAGCAATAACAACAACCTCTTTCTGACTATTTGTCTTCATCACAAATGGTTTAGAGATATCTCCAACACTCATCTTATTTACTTCGATGGCCATCTCAGCAGGTAGTTGTTGCATCTCAAAGCGTGAGGTCCCTGTCATTGGGTTAACCATCACACCCTGACTGTTTCTAGTGTCCTTATCTTGAGAGATGTACTGTACACCCTCTTCGAAAGAGAACTTCTTATCAATGATATCAGTTCTGATGCTATCTAGTTTAGCGAGTGCTTCGTTTTTGCTCTCATCAGATACTTTAGGACGAAGAAGGATATGTCTACAGTTTAGTCTGTCACCTCTCTTCTCGATTAGCTGTATGATGTGATATCCAAACTCGGACTCAACTATACGTGAAACTCTTTTAGGGTCTGTAAGGTTGAAGGCCACGTTGGCAAACTCAGGAACAAGCTGACCTTTTCCCATGAATCCCAATTCACCACCTCTACGAGCTGACTCTGGGTCTTCAGAGTAGAGAACAGCGAGGGTTGAAAACTCTGAGTCTCCGTTGTTAACTCTATCGCTATACTCTCTCAAACGACTCTTTATCTCATCCACTTCATCTTGTGGCACTTTAGGCTCTAATTGAAGGATCTGCACCTGCACTTGTGTTGGGATGAATGGTATGCTATCCTCTGGAAGTTTTGTAAAGAAGCGTCTCACCTCTGAAGGTGTAACCTTTACAGAACCAACAAGGCTCTTCTGCATCTCTTGAACCGTAGATTGGTCACGAACCATTGTTTTCATCTCGTCACGAATCTGTGAGTATGACTTACCAAAGTACTCCTCTAACTTCTCTTTTGATCCGATCTGTGAAATGAAGTAGTTCATCCTCATCTCAACCTGCATCAATACTTGTGACTCAGGAACAATAATACTATCTAATTTGGCTTGGTGAAGGAATAGCTTCTGTATTGCCATCTGCTCTGGAAGTACGCAATATGGATCACCATTTATTCGCTCACCCGCGTATTGCATACGCATACGCTGCTCTTCAACCTGCGACTTTAGGATTGCCTCATCGCCGACAACCCAAATAACTTCATCAATAACATTGCTTTGAGCATAGCTTCTCTGTGAAAAGAGTGAGAGAAGTAGGATAGAGAGTATGAATGTTTGTTTTAGCATTGATAATATTATTATTCGTTTTTACCTTCTTTTGATTGTGAATTGAAGATGATCCTATTCTTTTCCATAGCTCTTTTATAGAGTTGTTCCTGCTGCTGCTCAAGATAATTAGTTGCTTTAATCTTTAGCATATGCTCTCTGATGAGTGGAATGGCCATCTCAAGAGGCATAACTTCTCCTTTACTCTTATAGTCAGAGATGTTTAGAAAGTAGTAGTAGTCACTATCTGTAAACTCATACATCTTCTTCTCTCTGATCACATTTGAGGTAACAGTAGTAGGCAAAAGTGATAAGATCTGCTCCAAAGATAGGTATTCATTGTAGAAGTATCGATAGTTTACTCCTTGTTTTAACGAATACTTCTCTATATTTTCTAAAGTTTCGGCACTTTGGTGTGAAACCCATCTACGAACTAGGTTAATATTTGGGGCATTTCTCCTTACTTGAAGGAATAGGCCTTTTGCTATTGGCTCATCACTCACAAGCTCCTCTTGATGAGTATTGTAGTACTCCTCTATCTCTTGATCTGTTATCTCTTCTGATAACTTCTCATCGACCAGCTGTTTCTGATACTCAAAAATAACAAGGTCTCTATTGTACTGCTCAACCTTCTCTTTTATTGCAGGTAGGTTAGGCACATTCTTTTGGGCTACTTCATAAAGTAGTCTGTCATCAATCCATCTTTTAATATAGCGATCAGCTATGACCTGACTATCAGCTGATGATATGCCAACAGGAATAAGTGTAAGCAACTCCTGCTTGTACAGGTGATTCTCTCCTATAGAAACTACTATACTATCATCCCCTTGCATACTATTTTTGCATGAGATGGAGAGTAGTAACAGGAGTGATAATAACAGATACTTCATAATTTAGTATGTTGATAGGAGATATTACTCCTGATTTATACTCTTTACAACCTTCTTATTCACCTTGACTTTGTACTTATTGCGAAGAGATTCTACCCACTGCTTCTCTAACCAGTTTTGGTAGTCTGCTGTAACTAGCCCCTTAACGTCTGTGTATTCTTCGGGTGCATCTACTAGCTCCTTACCTAAAAGCGATATATCTGTAAGCTCTCCAGAAGCATCAAGCTTTGAGACATTAAAGTGAAGTGCATCAACTATCTTGTTATCTCCTTTTGAGTAAAGGCCTTTTGTAACACGAGCCACAACGGATTCATTGTTTATCTCACTCTTTATTCTTGAGTTTAACGAGTCTATAGGTGTGGTTGCAATAATAGTTCTAACTCTTTGAGCTGTCTCCTGATCTTTACATTGTAATATATAACCTTTGAAACGAGGAGTATCAAAAGTATATTTAGCTCTATTCTCTTGGAAGAATCGGTTTAGACCCGCAGTATCTTTTGATGCTTTATCCCATACTTGAGCGTTTGAGACTTCAAAAAGAAGAATGCCGTCTCTGTACTCCTGCATTAGATTGTTGAACTCGCTATACTTTGACTCTAAATGTTGGTCTTCGTACTTGATGATCATATCATTTTCGTACTCTCCAATCTTTGATTTAAGTTGCTCTTTTATATTTGTGTTATTGCCTTTACTGACAATATAGTTTATATAATCACCTTGAGAATAACTGCTCTCCTTGATTGTTATTAAAGGCTTAGTCATCGATGGTGCAGCTGCAATAAGTGATGAGTCGCTCATTTGGGATGCAACATTAAGAACCTCGTCCAATGACTGCTGATATTTTGTTACATTATACTCTTTGCGAAGACGGTCTATTAGTGCCATTTTACCCTTAGAAGCCCTCTCATCATTTGCAAGTTTTCTTATTATCTCTGCTCTCTTATCCTCGAAGCTAGATACTGATCTCTTATCAATAAGCTTGATAAGGTGCCATCCATAATCAGTTCTAACAACTGAAGACAAACCACCAACTTCAAGAGCATAAGCAGCCTCTTCAAATGGTTTTGGCAATCTATTAACACCAAACCAGCTTAGCTCACCACCTTTAGAGGCTGAGTATTTATCATCGGAGAACTCTTTTGCAAGCGAAGCAAAATCTTCTCCCTTAGATACTCTCTCAAGGCAATCTTCTACAACACGTTTTGAGGCTTCAATCTGTTCTGGTGTTGCTTTTCTAGGCACCTCTTTCATGATGTGTGCAACTAGAAGCTCCCCGACATCAGCTCTTCTATCGTCTACTTGTATAATGTGGTATCCAAACTTTGTCTCTACTATTGAAGATATCTCTCCTACTGGAGTATTATAGGCCGCAGATTCGAAGGGATATACTGTCATGAATCCTGAGATGAATCCTAGGTCTCCACCTTTTGAAGAAGATGGACAATCAGAGCTCTTCTTTGCAACTTCTGAGAAATCTGCTCCTTTGATTACTTCGTCTCTTAATGAAGAGATCTTACTATATGCAGCTTTACGCTCTTTATCTGTCGACTCTGGTGATAGCTTAACCAATATATGACGCACAGAAACTGACTCAGTCAATCTCTCATACGCCTCCTTTATCAGCTGCTCATCCACAGATCTATCGACTAAATACGGTTGTGCCAATTGGGTTCTATACCCTCGCAACTCATCTTTGAAAGCTTTAGTTGTATCCAATCCTAGAGACTCGGCCTCTACAACTTTAAGCTTATAGTTCACAAATAGCTCTAAATAGTCCTCCAGACTCTTCTTCTCTATAGCATAGTTGCTATTATTCTTATTGTATATGTATTCAAATTCTGATTTGTGTACACTTTTGCCATTAATCTTAAGGACAACAGGGTCTACACTTTTTGCAACCATATTGCTAGAAAAAGCGGTTAATCCCAAAGAGAGTGCTAGTAAATAAGATCTTATCGAAGTCGTTATCATGATCATTTAGAGTTTCTATTTTCAGACAAAATAATAAAAATGTAGTCAGACTTGCAAGTTCAAACAACAAAATAGTGTAGATTTGTCCTATTAGAGAAAACTTGAGCCGATGTCAGAACTAAACGAAGATATAATCATACAGGACCTACGAACAGACAAATACCGAAGAGCGGCATTTGAGAAGGTAGTTTCTATGTATAGCGAAAAGCTATATTGGCAGATTAGAAAGATGGTATTGAACCATGACGATGCAAATGATATCCTTCAGAACACCTTTCTTAAAGCTTGGGCTAACTTAGATAACTTCAGAGGTGATGCAAAACTATCAACTTGGCTTTATCGTATTGCCATTAATGAGAGCATAACTTTCCTCAACTCCTTATCAAAGAAAAATGGTATTGAGGTTGATGACCCAGAAGGATTACTAATGGATAGACTCGAGAGTGACAACTTCTTTGATGGAGACTCTGTTGCATTCAAACTTCAGAAGGCAATATTAACCCTTCCCGAGAAACAAAGATTGGTGTTTAATATGAGATATTTCGACGAACTAAAGTATGACGAAATATCTGAAATTCTTGGCACTTCAGTTGGAGCCCTAAAAGCTTCTTATCACCATGCTGCCAAGAAAATAGAAGAATATATGCTTCGCGAGGTTTAAACCTTTTATAATCACAATTGTCTTACTAGTACGTAGTAAGTATAGAATATAGCATAATACAATATATATATTATGAAATCCCTAGACGATCTCAAACAAGAAATAGGTAAGAATGGTGGGTTTGATGTACCCAATGATTACTTCGAGAACTTTTCTCAGAATTTAATGACAAAGATTCCAGAGAGCACTCCTCTCTCTAATCGCCCCAGAACAACTCTATTCGAGAAGATGAAACCTTCTCTATATATGGCTGCAATGTTTGCTGCAATAATATTAACACTTAAGTTGTTTATCCCCAAAGACTCTTCTTCTGACACAACACAGACAGAAGTGTTTACCTCTTATGATATGCTACTAACTCCTGATGTAGAAGTATATCAGGATTATTATAACGATTACTCTTTAACAAACTATGAACTATCCTCTATGGATCAATATAGTCAAGTTGAATCATTTGTTCATTTTGCCGGATTATGAAAAAGATAACACTTA
>Ga0114939_10001016_pt1 | contig 22730 bp, 16 predicted proteins | sample AshMeaCrysSpring_FD_87196 | JGI IMG/M metagenome (GOLD analysis project Ga0114939, IMG submission 87196) | Groundwater microbial communities from Big Spring, Nevada to study Microbial Dark Matter (Phase II) - Ash Meadows Crystal Spring | ecosystem: Environmental > Aquatic > Deep subsurface >...
GCCTTATTGCTGCCCGCTGCCAAACACGGCGGTTTGTAGCCCATGCCTTCTCCAGGCCCGAATGCTTAAGAAAAAGTTTCCATGAGTCCACCAGCATCACCCTTTTCCCTTCCCCACCACACTCCACCTCAGCTCAGCATACCAATTGCGCCCCGGCGCAGCATTGAAAAACCTGCCCCTCGGATCGTTGAGGTCGTTGCCCAGGCTGTAGGTTTGGTTTAGCAGGTTGTCGGCACCGGCATACAGGTGCAGGCCGTGCGGCAGCGCTATACCGGCGCGCAGCCCCAGCAGGTGAAAGGGCATGGCGCGGGCCGTGTTTACATCGTTCAGGTACGTAAAGGCGTTGAACAGGTAGCTGGCTTGCAGGTACAGTCCTGCCGGGCCAGCCACTTCGGCCCATGCCCAGCAGGTGTGGCTGGGTATGCCGGGCAGTGTATTACCCGCCAGTCTTAGCGTATCGCGTCGGTAATCTTCATAGGTAAAATGTGCGAAGGTGTATGTGCCTTCCAGTTTTATGTGGCGCAGAATGCTGCCGGCCGGTAGGGCTTTTTGCCAGCTTAGCTTTGCTTCCAGGCCATTTTGGTTGGTTTTGCCCGCGTTTACATAGTAGTCGGCGCCGCTGGCATCGCGCCGCAGGGCCAGGGCATTGCGCAGGCCAAAGTAGTAGGCCCCCAGTTCGGCCTGCAGTGCCTGCCGGTGATATTTCACCACCGCTTCGTAGTTGATGCCGGATTCGGCCTCCAGTTGAGTGCTGATGATGCCGGTTGAGGGCAGTACCTCGGCCAGGGTAGGCGGCGAAAAACCTCGGCTTACAGTGGCTCCTGCCGAAAAAGAGCGGCCCAGCTTGCGCAGTACTACCAGCCTTGGCGCGACTTGCCCGCTATAGGTGCGCTGCTGCTGCGTTACCGGATACCTGTTTACCCTGGTAATGGCCACCTGTTGCCGGTTGAGGCTGATGCCGGCGGTAGCATACCACTTGTTGTTCCAAACAGCATCCAGCTGGGTAAATGCAAACCCGGTTTGCAGGTTAATGTCGTCTTCGGTTTGCAGCGTGTCGGGTTGGCCGTTTTTGTTTTTGCTTACGCGGGTGGTAAAAAATCCGGCCTGGTATTCGGCGCCCGTAATCCAGGTGATGCTGCCCCGGCTGTGCTGTTTTTGCCAGGCAAAATAGCTGCGCCCGCCCAGGTGGGGTTCGCTGCGCTGCTCGTAGTTGCGGATGGATGGGTTTTTTACCTGCGCCCATGCCAGGTAGAGGGCTGTGGTATTGCTCCACCTGCCGCCAAGCTGCTGCGTGCTGCTCAGGCTTGCCAGTGCGTTTTGTTGGTATATGGCTGCCTGTGCCTGCTGTGCCGAGGGCAGTCCACCCGCGGCGGGGCGTGCAGCACTGGGGTCTTTGTCGTATTCTGCCTGGGTAAGGGCACCCGGCGTTTGATAATACAGGTTGGCAAACAAGGCGGAAGCCTGCAATTGAAATGCCGGGGATGTGCTTAGCTGTGCAGTGTAGGCCACCTGGTCGCGGCGCATGCGGGTATGCTGCCGGTAGCCATCGGCCTGGTTGTGCGCAAAGCTGATGGCCTGGTTGCTTTTTTGATTGCCAAAACTGGCCTGGCCCAGTATGTTGAACAACCCGTAGCTGCCCGCCATTATTTCAACGCCGGCCTCGTGCGTTGGGGTGGCGGGCAGGCTTTCGAACTGCACCATGCCGCCCGTGCCCGCGCCATACATGCTGCCGGCTGGGCCTTTTACCACTTCCATGGCTGCCATGCTGTTTGCCCCCAGTTGGTTCAGGTAGGTATTGCCGCCGGGGTCGGTAAGGGGTATTTGGTTCCAGTACACTTTTACGTTGCGCACGCCAAAGGGCGACCGCAGGGTGCTGCCCCGCATGTTAAGGCGGTAGCTGCCGGGGCTGCGCTCTTCCATGCGCACACCCGCCACGCTGTTGAACGCCGTAAGCAGGCTTGTGCCCGTGCCCCGCATGGCTGCCGCGGCCGGCAATTGCTCCACAGCCACCGTAAGCAGGGCCTTACGATGCAGCTCAAAAGCCCTTACCGTGGCCTGGAGGGTATCGGCAGCCTGCAAGGTTGTATCGGATTGTGCCTTCGAAAATATCGGCAGCAGCAGCCAAACCCCTATTTTTAGCATCCTGAAAAAGGGTGCTATGCCCTTTGGCCACGTTGCGAAACCGTGCTTCATGAACGATCAAAATTAACCGGAAGCTTCCTATGCAGTCCAAAGCACAACTGAAACTGTTTGACCTCACGATTATTGTGGTAAGCCTTGTAATAGGCATGGGCATTTTTAAAACGCCTGCCAGCATAGCTGCCAAAAGCGGCCTGCCATCCATCTTTTTTTCGGCCTGGATCATTGGTGGCGTGGTGGCCCTGCTGGGTGCTTTTGTGTTTGCCGAAATAGGCACCCGCCTTCCGGTGGTGGGGGCCTACTACAAAGTTTTTTCGTTTGCCTATCATCCGGCGGTGGGTTTCACCATCAATACACTCATCCTCATCAGCAATGCTGCTTCGCTGGCTGTGGTGGCGCTCATTGGCGCCGAGTACTGCAGCGATCTGCTGTTTGGCAGGCAAATGGGCGCCGTGTTCAACGTAAGCCTGGCCGTGCTGGCAGTGGCCATCTTTTTTGTGGTAAACCTGATGGGCTTACGCACCAGCAGCCGTACCCAAAATGTGCTCATGATTGTAAAAGTGGCGCTCATCCTCATCCTCATTTCGGCTGTATTTACCGGGCAGGTGATAGAGCCGAGAGGCTATACCAGCGACCCCATTCGCACCTTTGACGGCAGTAACACGCTGCTATTGCTGGTGGTAAGCATGGTGGCGGTATCGTTTACCTACGGCGGCTACCAGCAAACCATCAACTTTGGCGCCGAGGCCGACAAGCCGAGTACGTTGCCCAAGGCCATCCTCATTGGCATTATCGTGGTACTGCTGCTGTACCTGAGCGTAAACTATGCCTATGTGCAGGTAATTGGTTTCGACAAAATGAAAAACGCCACATCTATTGGCGCTCTGCTGTTTGAAGCATGGTTTGGGCCCGTAGGAGGCAAGCTGTTCGATTTTGCCATGTTCATCAGCGTGCTGGCGTATGTAAATATTTTACTTATGAGCAACCCCAGGGTAATGTATGCCATGAGTGTGGACGGTGTGCTGCCCAAAATTTTCAGCTATCAGCATCCCAAAACCAAAGCGCTGGTGCCCGGCCTTGCTACCTTTTCATTCATTACCGTGGCGGTCACCTTTTTTGGCAAGGGCGTGGATGATATCCTGGGCTTTTCCATTTTTCTTGATTCCATGGGTTTTGTTACGGCTGCAGCGGCCTTGCTCGTTTTGCGGAAGCGCCATTTCAACGATCATTTGGTTACCGGCAAGCTTACCCGCATCATGCCGGTAAAGGTGGTTATCTTTATCACCGCCTACACGATTGTGGCGTCGGCCGTGGTAATAGACAACTGGAAAGCCGCGCTTACAGGCGTTGTGCTGCTGCTGGTGTTTGTAGGTATTTACTACCTGTTTTTTCATGGCAAAACGGCAATAAACAAGGAAATATAAGATTCAGCCAAAAAGCTTTGATGTCGCGTTGCCCATGCCTTATCGGGAATTCAGTTTAGCCACTAAGTCGCCAAGTCGCAAAGAAGCACAAAGTTTTTTGCCACCAATAGATGTAGAATGTACAATGAGCACGAGGAAAAATTAAGAAACCAACCGTTTTGGCCTTAGTGTATTCTTCGTGACTTCGTGGCAAATATCCAAATGCACTTTTGGCATAAATTACGATGAACTTCCTGGTCGTATATTAAAGAAACATTTTTCACATATGACGCCGCACGATATTTCCTATATCCTAAACGAACTGGGCGAAGACCACGAAAGCTATTTTCGTGCCGTGGCGCCGCCAATTGTGCAAACCAGCAATTTCCTGTTTCGCACCGTAGATGATATGCGGCAAGCCTTTGCCGACGAATACAGCACCTGGCTGTACAGCCGTGGCCTCAACCCCACGGTGGATATTTTGCGCAAAAAGCTGGCCGCGCTGGATGGCGCCGAAGACTGCCTGGTGTTCAACAGCGGAGCGGCCGCCATTTTTGCTTCGGTGTTTTCGCAGGTGCGGACCGGCGACCATATTGTGAGTGTGCGGGCACCCTACACCTGGGCGCAGCGCCTGTTCGAAGTGATTTTGCCAAGGTTTGGCGTTACCCATACCTACATTGACGGCACAAACATAGCCAATTGGGAAGCCGCCATACAGCCCAACACACGGGTGTTTTACCTGGAGTAGCCCAACAGCTGGACTTTTGAACTGCAGGACCTGGCTGCCGTGGCTGCACTGGCCAAACAGCATGGCAATGTTACCATTTGCGACAACAGCTACTGCACACCGCTGTACCAGCGCCCCATTGAGTTAGGTATAGACCTGGTGCTTCAGAGCGCCACCAAATACATAGGCGGCCATAGCGATACGGTGGCGGGTGTGCTCAGCGGCGCCCGGCGGCTGATTGAGCCCTTGTTCAACAGCGAGTATATGACCGTGGGCAGCGGCATACAGCCCTTTAATGCCTGGCTGCTGATACGCGGCCTGCGCACCATGCCCATGAGGCTGGAGCATATATCCAACACCACCCGGCAGGTAGTAGCCTGGCTGCAGCACCAGGCCTGGGTAGAAAAGGTATTGTTTCCGCTGGATCCTGATTTTCCGCAATACCCCCTGGCCAAAAAGCAAATGAGCGGAGCCTGCGGGTTGCTCACCTTTTTTGTAAACTGCCAGTCGGCCGCACAAATAGAAGCCTTTTGCAACAGCCTGCAGCACATACGCATGGCGGTAAGCTGGGGTGGCCACGAAAGCCTCATCCTACCCAAAGTGGCCGGCATGCAGGCCGACTCGTTTAGTGCGGCCGAACCCCTGCACCGCTCGTGCAGGCTGTATGTGGGCCTCGAAGAGGCAGCCTACCTCATCGCCGATTTGGAGCAGGCTGCCCGGCAGGTCGGTTTACCCTTCTAAAGGCTCAGCGTTCGCTCTTATTCAATAGCTACCATTTATCCAAATAGGGCAGGGGGTGAGCGGGTACGGACCTACCTTTGCTGCATGAAAAAATTGGTTGCGCTTGCCGGAACCACCCTTATACTGGCCGGCAGCCTTTTTGCACAAAAAAAGTGGGATTTGCGCCGGTGTGTAGAATACGCCCTTGCCAACAATGTAAGTGTCCAGCAAAACGTGGTGCAAGAGCGCCTGGGCAAGCTGGTGTACGATCAAAGCCGTGACGCCCGATGGCCCACCCTCAACTTCCAGGGTTCGCTGGGCGAGCAGTTTGGCCGCAGTATTGACCCTACCACCAACCTGTTTACCAACAACCAGATCACCTTCAACAACATGGGGGTGCAATCCAATGTTACCTTGTTTAATTTCTTTAATATAAAGAACTCTATTAAAGCCAATGAGTTGAATGCCGAGGCTGCCAAAATGCAGACTAACAAGCTGAAAGACGATGTGGCCCTGAATGTGGCTGCTGCCTACCTGCAGGCTTTGCTTAGCTACGAGCAGCACAATACAGCCCGTGTGCAGGTGCAGCAAACGCTGGAGCAACTGCAGGTAACCCGCAAAAGGGTAGATGCCGGTGCCGTACCCGAACTGAATGCCGCCGAACTGGAGGCCCAACTGGCCCGCGACAGCGCCAACCTGGTAACCACTGCGGCCAATTATGAATTGAACCTGCTGCGGCTGAAAGCGGTAATGAACCTGGATGCCGCTGAACCTTTTGATATAGATACACCGCCGGTAGAAACTATACCCGTGGTACCCCTGCGCGACCTTGCCCCCAACATCGTATTTACCATAGCCGTAAGCAACAGGCCACAGCAAGTGGCCAACAAACTGCGACTTGACGCGCTTCAAAAAACCACGGCAGCCAACAAAGCTGCGCTGTACCCTTCGTTAAATGCGTTTGGTGGATTGCAAACAGCTTACTCTTCGCAACTGGAGCGCCTGCCCAACGGCGCCAATGTGTCGCGCGTGGTGCAAACCAATTCGTTTGTAACAGTGGGCCCATCGCAGTATTTTGTAAATACACCCGTTAACTTCCCGGAGAGTTATGTGGATGCCACCCCGCCAAAGCAGTGGGAATACAACTTCCGTCAAAACATTGGTATCAGCCTCACCGTTCCAATCTACAACGGGCATCAGGCCAGGGCGCAATACAAGCGGGCGCAACTGAACGAACATACGCAGGTGTTGCAAATGCGTGCCGACAGCCTGCAGCTGAAGCAGGATATTTACCAGGCATACCAAAGTGCCTACAGCGCTATGGAAACATACCAGAGCCGGATAAAAACACTGAAGACGGCCGAATACAGCCTCAGCCTGGGCGAAAAACGCTACGAAGTGGGCCTGCTGCCCGTGCTGGAACTCATTACACTGCAAAACAACGTGCTCAGGGCCCGCATCGAAAAACTGACAGCCCATTACGACTATGTTTTCCGGGTAAAAATTCTTGAGTTCTACAAAGGACTCGGCATTTCGATGTAACCCGGCATAAGCCGAATGAACAATATCTGTTATCTGAAAAACTGAATAGGATGTCGAAAAAAATGAAATGGATCATTGGCATACTGGTTGTGCTGGTGGTAGCGCTGGTTGTGCTGAAGAAAACCGGAAAACTTGGGGGCGATGAAGGGGCACAGGTAGCTGTGGAAAAAGTGGAGCGCCGAACCATCATTGAAACGGTGAATGCCAGCGGCAAAATATATCCAGAAGTGGAAGTGAAGGTGAGCCCCGACATTAGCGGCGAGATAACCATGCTGGCTGTAAAAGAAGGCGACAGCGTGCGCCGTGGCCAGATATTGGCACGCATTTATGCAGATATTTATGCCACCCAGCAAAAGCAGGCCGAGGCTATTGTGAGCCAGCAGGAATTTCAGGTGGCCAACGTGGAAGCGCAGATAGCCGGCCTCAAAAGCGCCGTGGAACAGGCCAAGGCCAACTACAACCGGCAAAAGAAACTGCTCGATACCAAAGTGATTAGCCAGGCCGAATTTGAAACTGCCGAAAACCAGTACAACAATGCGTGGGCCTCGTACAACGCGGCGCTCAAAAATAAATCAGCTACGCAGGCAGCGGTACGCAGTGCGCAGGCCAGCCTGCAGCGCGCCAGTAAAGATGTGGGCCGTGCTACCATTGTGTCGCCCATGGATGGTGTGGTAAGCCTGATGAACGTGAAAGAAGGCGAACGTGTGGTGGGTACTGCCCAAATGGCCGGTACCGAAATGATGCGTATTGCTGATATGAAAAGCATTGAAGTGCGAGTAGATGTAACCGAAAACGATATACCCAAGGTGAAAACAGGCGATAGCGCGCTCATTAGCGTGGATGCCTACCTCGACCGCAAGTTCAAAGGCATTGTGTACCAGATAGCCAGCAGCCAAAATGGGGCGGCCAGCCAAAATTCGCTTGCCAATACTTCCAGCGATGTCACAAATTATAAAGTGTACATCCGCCTGCTGCCCTCAAGCTACCAGGATTTGATAAACAAAGATGGCCGTGGCTCCTTTCCGTTTAGGTGGGGCATGACGGCAAGTGCCGATATTCAAACCCGCCGTAGCGAAAACGTGCTGAGTGTACCCATTAATGCCGTAACCACTCGCGACAAAAATGAAAAGGCAGCCGGAGCCAAGGATAAGAAAGTAGATAAGCCTAAGGGAGCCGGGCAGGATGATGCTGCACCCGTAAGTGGCGATGAAGAAGACAAAGATGTTGTGGTATTTGTGCTGCAGCGCGACAAAATGCAGGTGAAGAAAACCGTGGTAAAATCGGGTATACAAGACACCCGCTATATGGAAATCCTGGATGGCCTGAAAGAAGGGGAAGAAGTGGTGAGCGAGCCATACAATACCATTTACCGCACACTGAAAAATGAATCGAAAGTAAAAGTGGTGCCCAAGGAAAAACTGTTTGAGGCTAAAAAGTAGCAGATAAAAACAAAAACACTGGATTATACAAAAGGGCTGCCTGGCGGCCCCTTTTGTCATACGCTTTTCATGCAACAAGGCAATCCGGGTGCTGCCAATTGTTTTTGCATGCATCTTTGACGCAGAAAAGCCGTCATACTAATGCAATTTGGAGTAGTAGGTAGCGGGAGTTGGGCCACGGCACTTGCCAAAATGCTCACCGATAATGGCCACACCATCCACTGGTGGGTGCGAAGCGAAAAGATTGCCCAACACATCCACAAGCGGCGCCATAACCCTCAGTACCTCAGTTCGGCCTATTTCGAACCGTCGTTGCTGCACCTCGATACCAATATTTACAATGTAATTCACAGCTCGGAAGCTGTGGTTGTTTGCATACCATCGGCGTATCTGCTGTCGGGGTTATTTGAATTGCCGGCCGATGTTTTTAAAGGCCGCAAAGTAATTTCTGCGGTAAAGGGCATTTTGCCAACCGACAAAAACCATTTACTCAACGAATTTTTGGCCGAGTACTTCCATGTGCCCACACAGGATTATTTTACCATTATGGGCCCCTGCCATGCCGAGGAGGTAGCTGCCGAAAAGCTCAGCTACCTCACCTTTAGCGGCGAAGATGTGGACATGGCCGCGCAAATTGCCGCGCATTTCAAAACCGATTATCTCAATACCATTATTAACCACGATATATGGGGTACGCAGTATGCTGCCGTGCTCAAAAATATATATGCTGTTGGCGCAGGCATGGCCCATGGCCTTGAATATGGTGACAACTTTTTAAGCGTTTACATTACCAACGCGGCCGATGAAATGGTGGGCTTTTTGCGCCGCGTAATGGAGCTGAAACATGCCCCCGACACCGGCAAAATAAACTACAGCAGCAGTGTGTACCTGGGCGACCTGTTGGTTACCTGCTACAGCCTGTTTAGTCGCAACCGCACCTTTGGCAATATGATAGGCAAAGGGTATAACGTAAAGGTGGCACAGTTAGAAATGAACATGGTAGCAGAAGGGTATCCTGCCAGTAAAGGACTTTATCACATTTACGCAGGCATGGGATACGCAATGCCGATTGCATCTACCATTTATCGCATTTTGTGGGAGCAAATGCCCGTGGCAGAAGGGTTTCAGTATATAGAAAAAATGCTGAAGTAAAGTATCTGCGGCACATTACTCAGTCAATAAACAAATCAGCAGCAATGCCATCGGCATAAAGCTTGCCCTGGCGGGTGAGTATGTAATTGTTGCCTGTCCTAATTATTTTTCCATTAGTCACATAGCGTTCGGTTTTTTCCACGATGAGTGCCAGGGTTTTGGCATCGGCATGCATGCTCCCTATTTGCTGGCTTGCTTCATCAAAGGCAAGGCCGGTGCTCAGGCGCAAGGTCGTCATGATGCGCTCGTTAAGTATTTGCGTTGGGGTAAGTAGTTCCGATTCGTACGTTGGTAAGTCTTTGCTCATCAGTTGAATATACAATGAATTGCTTGCCACGTTCCACCAGCGGGTGGCCCGGCCATCAAACGAATGGGCCGATGGGCCAAAACCATAATAGGGCACACCCTGCCAGTACAGGCTATTGTGGCGGCTATAATGGCCCGGGCGGCAAAAATTGGATATTTCATAATGCTCAAAGCCAGCCTGTTCCATCCAATCCATCAGCAGCAGAAACTGTTCTTCCTGCTTTTGCTCGCTGGGCGGTGCCACCTTGCGCTTGCGGATAAAATAATCCAAGGCGGTTTTTTCCTCTACTGTAAGGGCATAACACGATAAGTGGGCTATGCCAAGTTCAATTGCGGTTTCCACGTGCTGCTTCCAGCTTTCGTTGCTTAGGGTAGGTAAGCCGTAAATCAGGTCAATACTCAGGTTGTGAAATCCCAATTGTTTAGCAAGCACAATGCCTTGGCGTGCCTGCGCGGTGGTATGTGCGCGGTTCATCCACTGCAAGTCGGCATCGGCAAACGACTGTACGCCAATGCTTAGCCGGTTGATGCCGGCCTTTTGCCAGTGTTGCAGGTTTTCGGAATTTAAGTCATCGGGGTTGGCCTCCAGCGTTATTTCGGTTGTAGGATTCACCACAAACCGGTTTGCCACGGCCTGCAGCAGGCTGGTCAATTCATCCGGGCCCAGCAGGCTTGGAGTGCCGCCGCCCAGGTATACGGTATCTACCTGTTCGTTTGGCGGGGTAGGTACCGGCGGCAGGCTACTTTCTATTTCGCGCAACATAGCCTGTATTACTTCGTTTTTACGGTGCAACGAAGTGGAAAAATGAAAATTGCAGTAGTGACAGGCCTTTCGGCAAAAAGGAACATGTATGTAAACCCCAGCCATAGGTGCAAAAATGCGCATTCTGGCGCCAACCCTTAGCTTTACCTGCCACCCCTATGCGGCTCATACTTTTATTGGTATCGCTTATTGGATGCTTTGCCGGCATTGCTCAAAAAGGTTATCGCCTTCAATACATGGGTGTGGATAGCCCCATTCATGCTGTGAAGCTCAATGCCAGCTTTGGCAGCAGGCAGGCCGCGGAAAAGTATGTAGCCACTTTGCCGGCACAGTTTGCCGCCCGAGGCTATGCTTCGGCGTCGGTAGATTCGGTAGAATGGGACAGCACCAGCGCCAGGGTATGGATCTTTTTGGGTCGGCAGTATGGGTGGGGCACCCTAAGCATACCGCCGGCGCAGGTACCCGCCTGGAGGGCAGCCGGGCAGGAACCGCCAAAGCCAGGCGACCGTTTTGTAGCTGCTGATGTGACTCAATGGCAAAACAGCCTGCTGGATCATTTTGCCAACAAGGGCTTTCCGTTTGCTTGGGTGGTGCTTGACAGTTTTGAGGTGCAAGAAAACAAGGTGAGCGGCAGCCTGGTGGTGCAAAGCGGTCCGCCATATACTATAGACAGCATTCGCCAATTAGGCAAGCTAAAAATGAAACCGGCAGTTTTGTACCGCTACCTGCAAATGAAAAAAGGAATGCCGTGGAGTCAGCACACTATTAACCAGGCCGGGCCGCGACTGGATGAATGGGTTTTTGCCAACCAAACCCAACCTCCACAACCCGATATGTTAGGCTCTGGCGCCACGCTAAACCTGTATTTGGACCCGCGGCCGAGTAATATTATTAGCCTGTTGCTAGGTTTTATGCCGGCAAATGCTCAAACGCCCGATAATAAACTGCTGGTAACAGGCGATGCCAACCTCCTGCTGCGCAATGCCTTTGGTGCCGCAGAATCTATCGGTGTGGTGTGGCAGCAAATACAGTACAAATCGCCGCGCCTCAACCTCAGTTACCAGCAGCCTTTTTTGTTTGGGTCGCAGGCCGGAGCCGATTTCTGGTTTGAGCTTTTTCGTAAGGACACGCAATTTCTGAACCTGAACCTAAGGCTGGGCATACCCTACGCATTAAGTGCCAAGTCAACCGGTAAGGTGATGTTTCTGCATAATCAAACCAATGTTTCCAGCGTAGATACCATGGAGGTAATTCGCACACGCAGTTTGCCCGAAATAGCCGACATGGGGGTAAGCAACCTGGGCCTGGAATATGCATACAATAGCACCGACTACCGGCGCAACCCTACAAGAGGCTGGGATGTATTAGCCACGTGGCTAACCGGGATAAAGAAAATTGACAAAAGCAATACAATAGTGTCGCTTAAAGACCCCACGGAGCCGGCTTTCAACTTTGGTGCCTTGTACGACACAGTTGCCACCACCACCTACCAATTGCGATTGAAGGTTCAGGCAAGCAAGTATATACCCGTGGCTGCCAGGCAAGTGTTGAAAGTGGCTGCACAAGGGGGATGGCTTCAAAGCGGCAACTACTATCGCAACGAGCTGTTTCAAATTGGGGGCTTTAGGCTGCTACGCGGGTTTGATGAAGAATCCATTTTTGCACGGGGCTACGCGGTGGGTACTGTTGAATACCGCATGCTGGCAGGCAAAAACGGATACTTCTTTGCCTTTGCCGATGGCGGCTGGGCACAATATAAAGACGAGGCACTGCAGCAAAGCAAGGGGTACGTGGGTACAGGCCTGGGAATGGCCCTCGAAGCAAAAAACAGTACAATTAACATTAGTTGGGCTATTGGCAAGCAAAGCGACCAGCCCCTCGACATGCGTCAGTCAAAAATTCACCTAGGCGTAATAAATTATTTCTGACAAGCCAAAGCAGGTTGTTATTAAAATGTATAAGCAACCTCTGCATCTTCAATTTAGATTTGTCCGCAAATGAAAAAAGGCAGGTGTACCCGGTGGTTGTTTCTGTGCGGTACGATGCTGCATGCTGCTTTGGCTGCACAGGATACGCTGCCGGTAAACCCTGTGAAGCCGCAAAATACCGATACAGTTGTAGGAGGCTCTGCTGTTAATACGCCAGATAGCGGGGCCGCTGCCGCGTATAAAGACACCGGGTTGGAAAAAGCCGTACTAACCGATTCGTCAGTCATTATTGCTAAAAAACCTTTGCCTAACCTGCTGGATTCTTTTTACAAGGCAAACAGCTATGTCAACACCCATGGGCCAATCATTTACCGGGTAGAAAGGCAGTTTGAACCGCCGGCTTACGATGCCCTTTTTTATGTGGCCATAACCCTGTTGCTTGTTTTGGGAATTATAAGGCTTATATTCTGGAAATATTTCTCCGACCTGTTTCGAATCTTCTTTCAAACCACTTTCCGACAAAAATCTATCCGGGAACAGCTGCTGCAAAACAAGACAGCATCACTTTTCCTGAACGGCTTTTTTTGCGTGTCGGCCGGTCTTTTTTTGTATCAGTTGGCCGTATATAAAGGCTGGCTTAACCCGCAGCCAAGTTTACGTATTGCGCTTATTGGTGCCGGTATTGTGGGTGCTGTGTATGGTGTAAAATATGTTGGTCTCCAGTTGAGCGGCTTTTTATTGGGCATGGCAGAGGTAGCCGATGCTTATACATTCATTGTGTTTTTGCTAAATAAAGTAATTGGTGTGCTGCTGTTGCCTGCTTCTATTATATTAGCTCTTGGAGTGCCAGAGGCAAAACCCGTGGTGGTTACCATTGCGCTGCTGGGCGTTGCCTGCCTGTTTTTGTACAGATACTTTATTGCCATGCCCCTGGTACGGAATCAAATGCGCCTAAGCGGCTTTCATTTTTTTATTTACCTTTGCGCCTTCGAAATTGTGCCTGTGTTACTTATTTACAGGGCTGTACTGGATTTTGTAGGTGAAAAATAATGACTTAATCACAGAATCAGAACCAGAGCCTTTGTAGTGCCTGAACAAAAAAAGGTAATAGCTGCAGTGATCACACCCATGAAGATTCTCATTACGCAACCTAAGCCGGAGTCGGACAAAAATCCGTATTCCGAACTCGCCCGTAAATACCAGGTCGAGTTGCAATTTCAGCCTTTTATAAAGGTCGAACCCATTCCGGCCAAAGAATTCCGAAGGCAAAAAATTGACATTCCTCGCTATACCGCTGTTATTTTTACCAGCCGAAACGCCATTGATCATTTCTTTCGCTTGTGCGAAGAAATGCGTCTTACCGTTAGCCAGGATAACAAGTACTTCTGTATAACCGAAGCGGTAGCATTGTACCTCCAAAAGTTCATTTTGTACCGCAAGCGAAAGGTGTTTTATGGAGCTGATGGTACAAATAAGTCGTTGTTTGATGTAATAAACAAGCACCGCGAAAATGAACGTTTTCTGTACCCCTGCAGCGAAAATCAGCAAGACAACGATATTGTGAACTGGCTCAAGAGTCACAATTGCGAATTTGCCACACCCTTCATGTACCGCTCTGTAAGCGCCGATGTAAAAGATTTGCTTAGCAACACCGATTTTGATGTCATTTGCTTTTTTACACCCAGCGGCGTAAAGAGCCTTTTTGAAAACAAGCCCGATTTTAATCAAAATGGCACTGCTATTGGCGCCTTTGGCAGCAACACTACCCGTGCCGTGGAAGAAGCCGGTTTGCAGTTGCATATAAAGGCACCTGTGCCCGAGGCACCAAGTATGGTGGCTGCATTGGATAAGTTTCTTCAAAAAAGCGCTTCCGGTAATTAAGGCTGTATCGCTCTTCAATTACGAGTAATACTTGAAACATGGATGTATTTCTCCTTTTGAACGATCACGAGACCGCAGATTTTGCTGACGCTAGCTTATGAATTATTGCTGGATACATTGGTGTGGACCCATAAAAGAAGTTTGCTTGAATTTGTGTTTACCGGGGTTTCATAAGACGCTGCATAAAACCAAATTGAAGAGAATGGTTACCCGTTTTTCAGGAACTTTAGCAGTGGGAAAAGGCAAAAGCTGTTAAAACTGCCAATCAAACACCTTAAAATCCTCTACTATTTACTCACAAAGTGTTCATTATGTGGAAAGTGGTCAATTTTTTTTTGCGCTCATTAACAATTTGGGCCCAAATTTGACGTTCGTAAATAGCTGTTAATTCTGAGTTACGGGCTTTTCTTAAAAAAACAAGGTGGTCAGCTTACGACAATGCAAAGAGGTTGATGACTAACCTAAACTTGGTGCTAAAAGTCAAACTCCTACTTTTGCGCGTTTTTAAAAAAGTATTTGTGCAACTAATGAATAGTAATCGCTTCAACTTTCTTGCATTGACTTTGATATCTCTTGTCGCAGTAGGGTGCGGCAAGTTGTCGAAGTCAAAAGGCCTCCCCAACGATGGTCAGGTACATGGTGTGGCTCCTACGGCTAAGCCTGGTCTTACCAAGCCTGTGGGCATGGTATATGTTCCTCCAGGAACATTTCATATGGGGCCCAGCGACGAGGATGTGAGTTACGCCCTTACCGCCCGCAATAAGCAGGTTTCCATCCAAGGCTTTTGGATGGACGCCACGGAGGTTACGAATAACCAGTACCGTCAGTTTGTATTGTGGGTTCGCGACAGTGTTGCAGGTCGTATTTTGGCTTATGTAAAAAATGTGGATGGCATTGATAATCTCGATTGGAAAAAGATAAAAACGATAAAGTGGAATGATAAGGCAACCATTGAAAAACTCGACCCGATCATTTTGCCACCGCCCGACAGGCTTTACAACAAAAAAGAAATAGACCCCGATAAAATTCAGTACCAGGTAGAATATTTCGATCTTAAAGAGGCTGCTAAATTTGAAAATAAGGGTAAGCCCCGCAGTACTTTCATGGTTAAGTATACCGAAAAGGTGTATCCCGATACGTTGGTTTGGATTCGCGACTTCTCGTACAGCTACAACGAGCCCATGACCAAAAAGTATTTTTCGCACCCTGCCTTTGGCAATTACCCGGTGGTGGGTGTTAGCTGGAAGCAAGCCACGGCTTATTGCAACTGGCGTACGCTGTATCTCAACGATTTTCTGGAAAAGAATAAACGTGCCACAGAAAGTGATTTTCGCCTGCCTACCGAAGCCCAATGGGAATATGCTGCCCGTGGCGGTCGTTCTCAGGCTCCATTTCCCTGGGGTGGTATGTATTTGCGCAACAAAAAGGGGTGTATCCTGGCCAATTTCAAACCGGGCCGGGGCAATTATCCCGAAGATGGCGGCTTTTACACAGTACGCGCTGATGCCTACTGGCCCAACGACTTTGGCCTATATAACATGGCCGGCAACGTGGCCGAATGGACTTCGTCTTTGTATTACGAGGGCAGCTACACCTTTCAGCACGACATGAACCCCGATATTCGCTGGAATGCCAAAGATTCCGATCCACCCCGCATGAAGCGCAAGGTATTACGTGGCGGAAGTTGGAAAGACATTGGTTATTTCCTGCAAACAAGTACAAGAACCTATGAATACCAGGATACCGGCAAGTCTTACATTGGTTTCCGTACTATAATCGATCTGCCTTATTTTGGACAGCAAGGCAAGCGCAAACCTTAATTTTTTTTTGAAACAAATTGCCATTTAACCAGTACACCTCATGCAATTGCATAGGAACAACCATACAGGTCTAAATCTTATCATCAAATCCAGTAATTAAAAATCTCAGCATCATGGCAGGTATTTCTCGCAGAACAGAAATTATTGTTAACGTAGTTGTATGCGTAGGCGCTTCAGTGGTAATTTTTGGCGCCTGGGCCAAAATCCTTCACAAGTCGTATGCCGATGTTATGCTCACTGTAGGACTGCTTACCGAGGCATTCATCTTCCTGGTTTATGCATTTTTGCCCCCGCCCGCCTCGGCCCCCGCTGTTCCGGTGGTAGGCGACAACGGTAATCCTGCCCTGAAAAGCCTTGATAAGATGATGCAGGAAGCTGACATCACCCCCACCAACCTTCAAAAGTTGAGTGCTGGATTTTCTAAATTGGGCAGCACGGTAGACAAAATGGGAGAAATTGGTGATGTTGTTAAGTCAACCGGCGACTTTACAGCCAACACTAAAAGTGCTGCGGATGCTATGGGCCAAATGAAGGAAAGCATGATTCGCAGCGCAGCTGCTATGCAAAGCTTTAACGAAGCCAGTGAAGGAACAAAACAATTTCACGGGCAAATTCAAACGCTTACCAAAAATCTGTCATCGCTTAATGCTGTTTACGAGTTAGAATTACAGGATACAAACAATCACCTAAAGGCCATGAACACCTTCTTTGGTAACCTCACCGCTGTGTCGCAATCCATGCAGGGCAGCGTTGGCGATGCTCAAAAGGCTCAGCAGGAAATTGCTAACCTGGCCAACAACCTGCATAAGCTCAACAATGTGTATGGTAGCATGCTCAATGCTATGCAGGGACGCTAGTAAGTTGCGAAGCATAGAAAAAATTGCCGGCCATCACATAAGGTGTTGAGGCTGGTGAACAAACAGAGACAAGACGAAATTGATTATAAAATGAAGGTTGCTGAGAAAGGCCGGTATTTAGGGCAGAAGGCAATCGTAAATAATTGAATATTTTATGGCATTACCCAAGGAGCCACGGCAGAAGATGATTAACCTGATGTACCTGGTACTAACTGCCCTGCTTGCTCTGAACGTGTCTAACGAGATATTGAACGCCTTTAAGGTGGTGGATAACAGTTTGCTGAGTTCAAACCAGGTTATAAAGGAATCAAATGGCATCATTTTGTCTTCTCTTTCCGATCAAGCCAAAAAGCCCGAGTTGGCTGCAAAGGTGGCCATATGGGAACCCCGCGCCAAGCAGGCGGTGAGCCTGGCAACCGCCATGTCATCGCGCATCGAGGGTTTAAAGCAGGAGTTGAAAAAAGAATCAGGCCTCAGAATTGAAGATGGAAAGGAAGAGTTTAAGGAAGACGATCTTGAAGCGCCAACCAGGCTTTTCAGTAAAGCCGGCAAAGGTGAAGGCGACAAACTGCTTGCTGAACTGAATAAATTTAAAGCCGACCTGATTGCACTTGTTCCCAAGGAAGATCAGCGCACCCAGTTGCCTTCTTTCCCCCTTGACCTGGAAGTGCCCAAAACGCAAAATAAGAACCTCAAAACCTGGGCAGATGCATATTTTCACATGACTCCTTCCGTGGCAGCAATTACAATTCTCAGCAAGTTCCAAAACGATGTACTGCGCAGTGGCAACCTGATGGCGGATTATTGCCAGGCCCAAATTGGTAAGGTAGAGGTTGTTTACGACCGTTTTGAAATTTTGACCAGCCAGAACACCGGTTATGCACTGCCCGGCCAGCCAATCGAAATAAAAGCAGGTATTGGCACCTTTAGCTCCGCAGCTAAGCCTACTATTAGCATCAACGGCGTAAGCCAGGTGGCCAACGACAGTGGCTTTGCGGTTTACAGAACCACGGCAGGCGGCGGAGGCACAATCAATGTTCCTATAAGTGTTGCTTTCAAAGATCCGAACACTGGCAATACGGTTACCAAAAACACCACTATTAGTTACACAGTAGGTCAGCCGTCCGGTGCATCCATCTTCCTCGAAAAAATGAACGTGATGTATGTGGGTGTAGATAACCCCATACAGGTTAGTTCGGGTTCGGGAAAGGCTGAAAAAATGGCGGTATCTTTCTCGGGTGGCAGCATTTCGGGCTCCGGAGGAAAGTATGTATGTGTACCTACAGCCACAGGGCCCGCTACGGTTACCGTAAACGTGGAAGGTAAATCTACCACATTCCCCATTCGGGTGAAGTTGTTGCCCGATCCGGTTCCTTATGTGGGTCAGCAAAGCGGAGGTAAAATACAGGCAGCCCAGTTTAAAGCTATGGGTGGTGTAAGGGCAGCGCTTAAAGATTCGGACTTTGATGCACCTTTCACTGTTCAGAGCTATACCATAGCGGGTAATGGTGCGGGCTTTGAGTTTTATACGCCGGTAAACGTAAACGGCGCCCGTTGGGATGGTGCCAATACCATGCTGCAGAAAGCCCGCCCGGGAAGTACCATATTTATTGATGACATCATAGTGAGAGGTCCGGATGGAAAGAACAGGAAGTTGCCTTCCATAGCCTTCCAACTGCAATAAAGAGGGGAGTCATACGTTTTTTTGAATTGAAGACCGAATCAGATTTTCAAAGTATAGAAAAGCTGGTCTTATTTATAAAAAGTACAGAGGATGAATTGGAAACATGTTTGGACGTTTGGGTTGCTCACCGCAATTGCAATAGGCCTCTGCGGCGAAGCCATAGCGCAAAAAAAGACAACCAAAAAGGCGCCGCCCAAAAAAACAAATACCAAAACCACCGTAGTAGCACCACCAGCTCCGGTGGATACGCCTAAAGTGGCTGTAGCACCTGTGGAAAAGGATACCATTCCTCTGCGCACGGTGCTGCCAGGTCGCCGGCCATCCACCACGGTGCTGGGCAATCTTGTAAGAGATAAAACTCCCATAGCTTACGACCATATCCGTATCGATGATCAGTTGTACCGGCAGGTAATTTGGCGTGAAATTGACACTCGCGAGAAAATGAACCTTCCCTTCCGCTACGAAGCTGATGAGAGCAATGGAAACCAACGATTTTTCAATATCATTCTGAAACACATTAAGGAAGGGGACCTAACAGCTTTTAATAACGTAGACGACCGGTTCACCACTCCCATAGGTACTGACTCTATTGCTTCTATGCTGGCTGGTAAGAAGTATATTGTTCAAAAGCTTGATTTTGAAAAGGATCCTGATGGTTCAAAAGGCATATTTAAGGATACCACCATTCGCGATGAGTTCGATGAAAACTCCATTACTGCCTATCGCGTAAAAGAAGAAGTGGTATTTGACCGCGAAACATCTCGGCTGCATTTCAGAGTTTTGGGTATTGCCCCTGTTAAAACCATTAAAAACGACGATGGTTCTGTGCGGGACTCCTACCCATTGTTTTGGTTGTATTACCCCGAAATGCGCCCATTGCTTGCCAAGTACGAGGCTTACAATCCGCGTAATATTGGTCAGCGCATGAGCTGGGAGGAAATTTTTGAATCGCGCTATTTTGCAAGTTATATCTATAAGAGCACGCTTAACAACCCGTTCGATAAGCCTTTGGCGGCCTATATACCCGACCCGCTGATGCGCCTGCTGGAGGGTGATGCTATAAAGGAAACGATATTCAATTGGGAGCAAAACCAGTGGTCGTACTAACCGGCTACTGCTAACGTTACCCGTCAACCGCGATCGTGCTTATGCCGGTCGCGGTTCGCTTTTTTCAGCAAAATATGCTGCTACCAATTTGGCTTTGGCTTTGCCTGCTACGTCTTCCAATTGGGGTAAGGTAGCCTCTTTAACACGCTTTACCGACTTGAAATGACGCAGTAAAACTGACGCTGTTGCCTTGCCAATTCCCGTTATTTCCTCCAGTTCATTTTTAAATGTGCCGCGGCTACGCTGGTTTCGGTGAAAGGTGATGCCAAAGCGGTGTACCTCATCGCGTATGCGGCGCACAAGCCTCAGTTCGGGGCTACTCCAGTTGAGCTTAATGGATTCACGGTCGCCGGCAAAAAACAACTCTTCTTCATTTTTGGCAAGTCCTACTAAAGTTAGCTTGCCCGTAAGTTCTAGTTCGGCAATTGCTTCCAAAGCGGCGCTCAGTTGGCCTTTGCCACCATCAATAATTACCAGCTGCGGCAATGATCTTTCTTCTTTTACCAGGCGTGCGTACCTGCGGCCAACAGCCTCCTTCATGCTCGCAAAGTCGTTGATGCCAGTTACCGTTTTTACATTAAAGTGACGGTAATCTTCTTTGCTGGGCATTCCGTTTTTAAAGCACACCATAGCGCTTACCGGGTAGCTGCCCTGAAAGTTGGAGTTGTCGAAGCATTCGATATGCAGGGGTACCTGCGGCAGGTGCAGGCTTTTTTGAAGTAATTTCAACACTTCTTGCTGCTGCTCAGGTGTTTTTTCTTCAAGGCGCAGCATACGGCGTTGCCTTGCTTCGGCCATATACACCTGCGCATTTTTTTCGCTTAGTTCCAGCAGTTTCTTCTTTTCACCGCCTTTGGCCAACGTAACCGTTACACTTGGGTCGCCGTATTCCAGCTCAGTTGGTACAACTACTTCGGGCACATCGCTGGCAAACGTGTGTCGTATGTGTGCCATGGCAAATGCCAATACTTCAGCCTCTGTTTCATCCAACTTGGGGCTTAGCTGCAGGGTATGGGTTTGCACAATGGTTCCTCCGCGCACCATCAGGTAGTTTACAAAGGCAAGGTCACCATCTTTTTGTACGGTAAACACGTCCACATCGGTTATGTGCCTGCTTACAATTACACTGTTGGCTCTGTAGTTTTCAAGATGTTCCAGTTTTTTGCGCAGCAGTTCTGCCTGTTCAAATTCAAGGTTGGCAGCATGTTCGTTCATCTGCTGTTTATACCGATGAATAATTTCGCCAAGTCTTCCCTTCAGTATTTGTTTCAGCCGCTGCAGGCCCTGCTGGTAGTCTTCGGCGCTTTGCAGTCCGGTGCAGGGACCTTTGCAGTTGCCCAGGTGATATTCTAGGCATAGCTTGAATTTACCCGCTTTTATGTTCTTATCGGTAAGGGCAAGTTTGCAGGTGCGCAAGGGTATATGCAGTTTTATAAACGAAATCAGTTCGCGCACTTTTGCCACCGAGGTAAATGGCCCCAGGTACTCACTGCCGTCATTTATTTTGCGACGCGTAAGAAACACCCTGGGGAAGGGCTCTTTTTTGATAACGATATACGGAAATGACTTATCGTCTTTGAGGTCGATATTAAAGCGGGGCTGTAGCTCTTTGATGAGTGCATTTTCCAAAAAGAAGGCGTCTTGCTCGCTGTCCACCACTGTAAACTCAACTCGCACAATTTGGCGAACCAGTTCGTGTGTTTTGTAACTGGCCAGGTTTTTATTGAAATATGAGCTAACCCTTTTTCGCAAATTCTTGGCTTTGCCTACATAAATGATTTGCCCGGCGGTATTAAAATATTTGTACACGCCGGGCTGCTGCGGAATGGTGGGAGCAATGCTTTTGAATTGTTCTTGTGTCATAGCGAATGCAGCAAAGCTAATCAGGCTGTACAGCATTTCTTCATTCGTTCAATCATCTGCACATATTGGCTGATACCGGTGAACCAAAGCAAGTATAGGCAGTTTTATTGCTGTGCATGGTTAGTTTAATGCAAGGCTGCAAAACACCGTAAGGGTACTACATTTGCGCCCGCTTGTTGTTATGAATTGTGCCCCCGACCTATTGTTGAAAGCCTGGCGCCTGATGTACTGTACAATACACATGGCCCGCCTGTACGATGAAAACCGTTCCGTGTGCAAGTATGTGCATAGCACTAGCCTTGGGCATCAGGCCATCCAACTGGCCACCGCCTTCCATTTGCAGCCCCGCGACTGGGTAAGCCCCTATTATCGCGACGAAAGCCTGCTACTGGGTATGGGGTGGCAACCATACCACCTGATGCTCCAATTGCTTGCCAAAGCCGACGATCCCTTTTCTGGGGGCAGGTCCTACTACAGTCACCCTTCGAGCCGGCAAGCCGATAAGCCCAAAATGATTCACCAGAGCAGTGCCACCGGCATGCAGGTAATTCCCACTACCGGCATTGCCCATGGGCTGCGCTACCTGAGGCAAATTGGGTCGCCACTGCTTGAAACAGATGCTGATGGCGGCTTACCTGTGGTGGTATGCAGCCTGGGCGATGCCTCGGTAACCGAAGGCGAAGTGGCTGAGGCCTGGCAAACGGCTGTTTTACACCGGTTGCCCATTCTGTACCTGGTGCAGGATAATGGCTGGGGCATTAGCGTTACATCGGCCGAGGCACGAACCATGGATGCCCTGGAATATGCAGCCGGCTTTAAAGGAATGACGGCTGTAAGTGTTGACGGAACTGATTTTGAAGCCTGTTTTGCTGCTGTTGAAAACATCATGCAGCAAATGCGGCTTGGTCAGGGCCCCTTTTTGCTTCAAGCTACAGTGCCGCTGCTAGGGCACCACACCAGTGGAGTAAGGCGAGAGTTTTACCGAAGCACAAACGAACTGCAGCAGGAACAGCAACGTGACCCTGTAAGCCGCTTAAGGCATAGGCTACTGGATATTGGCATTTCCTTGGAACATCTACAGGCTTTAGAAAAGGATGCACAAAAACAGGTGCAAGATGATTTTGCCCGGGCCCGCGCTGCGGCAGACCCGGTTCCTCAATCGGCAGTGCATCATGTGTTTGCCCCAACAGATGTGTTGGAAGAAATAGGTGACCGCGAACCGGCAGGCGCACCAAGAATCCCGATGGTAGATGCCGCGCTGTTTGCTATTCGGGAAATTATGGAAGACCACCCGGAGGCGCTGGTGTACGGGCAGGATGTAGGGCGCCGGCTTGGCGGTGTGTTTCGCGAAACGGCTACCCTGGGCGAGCGCTTTGGCGACCACCGGGTATTTAATACC
>Ga0114939_10001017_pt1 | contig 22726 bp, 9 predicted proteins | sample AshMeaCrysSpring_FD_87196 | JGI IMG/M metagenome (GOLD analysis project Ga0114939, IMG submission 87196) | Groundwater microbial communities from Big Spring, Nevada to study Microbial Dark Matter (Phase II) - Ash Meadows Crystal Spring | ecosystem: Environmental > Aquatic > Deep subsurface >...
GCAAGAGATTAAGCCTTTCTATTACTTAATTTCCCTATTAGGGATTGAAACTGTAAATCTTGGCTTTATATCGGCTTTCAACATCAATTTCTATTACTTAATTTCCCTATTAGGGATTGAAACACTTTTCTGTCTGCTGGATCAATTTCTAAAATATTTTTCTATTACTTAATTTCCCTATTAGGGATTGAAACTTACTAAAAACTCCTTTTGACTTAGCAAAGACAATTTTTCTATTACTTAATTTCCCTATTAGGGATTGAAACTATTATCTTCCAGAAATCGGAGGATATTACAGATTATTTCTATTACTTAATTTCCCTATTAGGGATTGAAACAAATGCAAACATCAAATTGCAGAATCAATTTTAAAAAGTTTCTATTACTTAATTTCCCTATTAGGGATTGAAACGCATCATGGCACTAAATAAGCAATTCCCCCAGCCATTTCTATTACTTAATTTCCCTATTAGGGATTGAAACGTTGGTTCTACCGCCTTGTTTTTTCGTTTAATTTTCTATTACTTAATTTCCCTATTAGGGATTGAAACAGCCAAAAAATACTCCCAATCCAATCCTTTTGGTTTCTATTACTTAATTTCCCTATTAGGGATTGAAACACCACAGAATGGCTAAAAACGACTGGCAGCAAGGTTTCTATTACTTAATTTCCCTATTAGGGATTGAAACTTTTTATATTCTTTTATTACATTTTGAAATTCTTTTTTCTATTACTTAATTTCCCTATTAGGGATTGAAACAAACCAAGAAACGTGGTTTGGGACTTTGGATTTAATGCCAGTTTCTATTACTTAATTTCCCTATTAGGGATTGAAACCTGGTACTGACGAAGGGTCTGGAGGAGGCTCTGGCGGTTTCTATTACTTAATTTCCCTATTAGGGATTGAAACCACTGAATAATCTGCTAGGTACTGAGCGAGGCGTGGGTTTTTCTATTACTTAATTTCCCTATTAGGGATTGAAACAAAAATTCTAAGATTGATGTGACTTCTTCATATTCTTTTTCTATTACTTAATTTCCCTATTAGGGATTGAAACATTGCTGGTTCTATTTCTTTATACCCCAATTCCATCTTTCTATTACTTAATTTCCCTATTAGGGATTGAAACGCTCCCGAATTTCATCGGGCATGGATTTATTAGATTTCTATTACTTAATTTCCCTATTAGGGATTGAAACATTAATTCCAAGAGCACCTCCACTCCAAGTTCCAGATTTCTATTACTTAATTTCCCTATTAGGGATTGAAACTCGATGCAATCCTCTCCATCTTGCAAAATTGTTAGCTGTTTCTATTACTTAATTTCCCTATTAGGGATTGAAACGAACTCATCACAAAGCTCTGCGGCTTCTGCTCCCGATATTTCTATTACTTAATTTCCCTATTAGGGATTGAAACTTGTGAAAAATTCTAGGATTGATTGTACCTCCTCATTTTCTATTACTTAATTTCCCTATTAGGGATTGAAACTTGTCCCTTCATCAAAATTCAAATCCAAAACTAGGCTTTCTATTACTTAATTTCCCTATTAGGGATTGAAACACTTACTACGAGCAAATCAAAAGTATATTCGAGGATAATTTCTATTACTTAATTTCCCTATTAGGGATTGAAACGCTCTTTCATCGCCATAAAATAGTTTTGTGAAAAATTTTTCTATTACTTAATTTCCCTATTAGGGATTGAAACGGAATTTAACTACTTTGAATTAAAAGATAAAATTTTTCTATTACTTAATTTCCCTATTAGGGATTGAAACGCAAATTCTCCATAATCTCTGTCGACGATTAGCTCTTTCTATTACTTAATTTCCCTATTAGGGATTGAAACGACAACAATAAAAACTAACTTAGAAGCGGCAGGATCTTTCTATTACTTAATTTCCCTATTAGGGATTGAAACTAATTGTAAATACTTGGGAATGCTCTTAACATTTGTTTCTATTACTTAATTTCCCTATTAGGGATTGAAACAATTGTAGAAGAAGTCAATAAACCTGTTGCCATATTATTTCTATTACTTAATTTCCCTATTAGGGATTGAAACTTTTGTGGGTTCGTTTAGGACTTGGCATGAAAAATTTTCTATTACTTAATTTCCCTATTAGGGATTGAAACAGGATTTACGACAAAGATAACGAGTTTCTTGGATTTTTCTATTACTTAATTTCCCTATTAGGGATTGAAACCTTGTTTTAAATGGTTCTAAAAAGTAAATCATTTGCCTTTCTATTGCTTAATTTCCCTATTAGGGATTGAAACATACAAATTGCTTTCTGCGGAAAAGGCAAAAGAGCTTTCTATTACTTAATTTCCCTATTAGGGATTGAAACTATTCAAAATTATTTAAATACTCACAATCTTGTAGTTTTCTATTACTTAATTTCCCTATTAGGGATTGAAACAAGCAATCACTGGGGATGATTACCCTAATTTAGATTTTTCTATTACTTAATTTCCCTATTAGGGATTGAAACCTCTGGCATCATTGATTGGCTGCGATCCAAATAAGGTTTTCTATTACTTAATTTCCCTATTAGGGATTGAAACTTTCTTTTTTGCTCCTTTCAACCCCCTCAATCACATTTCTATTACTTAATTTCCCTATTAGGGATTGAAACTTGCTTGCTCAAAAACCTTGACAAAGCTGTAATCGATTTCTATTACTTAATTTCCCTATTAGGGATTGAAACTGAAAAAAAAAACACAAGGAAAAACAAATGAATATCTTTCTATTACTTAATTTCCCTATTAGGGATTGAAACTATTCTACCTACCTCTTTAAATAATACGCTTGGCTGTTTCTATTACTTAATTTCCCTATTAGGGATTGAAACAAAGAATTGGAGCTTATTAGCGCTACAAAAAACACTTTCTATTACTTAATTTCCCTATTAGGGATTGAAACCAGACTTAGGGGTAAAGCTATGTTGTTTAGTCTCATTTTTCTATTACTTAATTTCCCTATTAGGGATTGAAACAGTAATCAAAGGGCAAAAGTCAATACTAGCAAGGGTTTTTCTATTACTTAATTTCCCTATTAGGGATTGAAACTTTTCTATTTCAACTGCTTGCTTGATATTCATCTTTCTATTACTTAATTTCCCTATTAGGGATTGAAACCAGAAAATCAGGGTAATTACTGTTGTTTTAGCAAAATTTTCTATTACTTAATTTCCCTATTAGGGATTGAAACAGATTTTAATTCAAAATCCCAGCGAATGGGTAATTTTTCTATTACTTAATTTCCCTATTAGGGATTGAAACCTGAAGGACTACCCTGAAGGCTTAAGGGCTATTGAATTTCTATTACTTAATTTCCCTATTAGGGATTGAAACACGAGTCAACACGTAATCTCTGGCTAATATTGCCTTTCTATTACTTAATTTCCCTATTAGGGATTGAAACAAAAATTCTTGCGATATCTGAAGCCTGCATTCCTTTTTCTATTACTTAATTTCCCTATTAGGGATTGAAACAAAATTTTAGAGCTCAAGACACTTAGGAGTACGAATGTTTCTATTACTTAATTTCCCTATTAGGGATTGAAACAATTCTCAGTGAAAAAGGAAGAAATATCAGCCATTTTCTATTACTTAATTTCCCTATTAGGGATTGAAACGTAAATTATTCGGTAAAATCTGATCCTCTCAAAAAATGATTTCTATTACTTAATTTCCCTATTAGGGATTGAAACGCAGCCTCTTCTTACATTTTATTTGGATTACATATTTCTATTACTTAATTTCCCTATTAGGGATTGAAACTGTTTGAGCTGTTGTCAGTTTCTGATGAAGTTTATTTGCTTTCTATTACTTAATTTCCCTATTAGGGATTGAAACGTACTCACAAAAACAATGCCATCTTCGTTTGGACCTTTTCTATTACTTAATTTCCCTATTAGGGATTGAAACCCCGCGCCTTTTGAGTTAATCAAGAGCCAAGTAATTTTTCTATTACTTAATTTCCCTATTAGGGATTGAAACGAATTTAGCCAGTGATTTCCGCACCTTAATGAATTGTTTCTATTACTTAATTTCCCTATTAGGGATTGAAACGCAAAAATTACCAGGCACAAAGTACAAAGCTTTTGATGATTTCTATTACTTAATTTCCCTATTAGGGATTGAAACAGTATTTTATGGACAAAAAGGAACAGGAAAAAGCAACATTTCTATTACTTAATTTCCCTATTAGGGATTGAAACTTTTTTGGCGCAAACCTCCCAAAGCCAGCTAAGGCTTTCTATTACTTAATTTCCCTATTAGGGATTGAAACTTTTCTTCCTTATCGCAATTAATTCAATTCTCAAATTTTCTATTACTTAATTTCCCTATTAGGGATTGAAACTCGCAGAGGTATCCATCCATCAGAAAATCATCAGCTTTTTCTATTACTTAATTTCCCTATTAGGGATTGAAACCCAAAATCTGGGTTGCCTACCCGTTTTTTCATTTTTTCTATTACTTAATTTCCCTATTAGGGATTGAAACTGACTTTATTAAACAAATAGCTTGTACCGCTGACATTTTCTATTACTTAATTTCCCTATTAGGGATTGAAACTTTGAATTCTAAGCCACTCTTTCGAGCTGCTGCATTTCTATTACTTAATTTCCCTATTAGGGATTGAAACGAAAAGTTAACTCGCCTTGCCCTTTAAGCCTAATTTTTCTATTACTTAATTTCCCTATTAGGGATTGAAACCTAAAACGCCAAAAACTTGGCGAATCAACAAACAAAGGAGGTTTCTATTACTTAATTTCCCTATTAGGGATTGAAACGTTAGTCCAGGTAAAGAAGGTTTCAGACGGCTCAATTTCTATTACTTAATTTCCCTATTAGGGATTGAAACCCTCCTAGAGGAGGTAGAAGCGGCTGTTGGTGAATTTGATTTCTATTACTTAATTTCCCTATTAGGGATTGAAACAACATCTCCAGATGGCAAAAAGATTTTACATCCTGTTTCTATTACTTAATTTCCCTATTAGGGATTGAAACAATTAAATTCTCAATGTAAACATAGCAATCACTATTTCTATTACTTAATTTCCCTATTAGGGATTGAAACGCGGGTGGATTGCGATCTTGGCGGGCTGGAGTTTTTCTATTACTTAATTTCCCTATTAGGGATTGAAACAATTAGATGTGGGTAACTAGGAGTTGTGTCTGCTAATTTCTATTACTTAATTTCCCTATTAGGGATTGAAACTAAAATCTTACAATTTTCAAGCTTTTTTGCTTAACTTTCTATTACTTAATTTCCCTATTAGGGATTGAAACTACGGATTAAATGGGGCGACTAATGGAGTGGATAACTTTCTATTACTTAATTTCCCTATTAGGGATTGAAACCCTCAAACACAATTGCCAACTAATGCAACAACACCTTTCTATTACTTAATTTCCCTATTAGGGATTGAAACAAATCCCGCTACCCATTGCCATTGAATTTCTTTATTTTTCTATTACTTAATTTCCCTATTAGGGATTGAAACGAGCCTCCGCTACCAGCTCCGCCAGAGCCTCCACCAGTTTCTATTACTTAATTTCCCTATTAGGGATTGAAACAAAATTTTTGCCTTACTCATCTTGTCCTCCTTTAATTTTCTATTACTTAATTTCCCTATTAGGGATTGAAACGCTATATTATAATAGCCCTGTTATTTGGAAAATAATTTCTATTACTTAATTTCCCTATTAGGGATTGAAACCCTCCCAATTCGGCCAAATCCTTTGCAAATAGCCTTTTCTATTACTTAATTTCCCTATTAGGGATTGAAACTTGGAACTTTCCGAAAAGCTTAAAACTGTGTTTTTCTATTACTTAATTTCCCTATTAGGGATTGAAACATGGTCAAAAGGAGCGCCATTGAGCGTTTCTAGGCTTTCTATTACTTAATTTCCCTATTAGGGATTGAAACATCAGCTTCTGCTTCTTTCAGCTCCTCTTCAATCGTTTCTATTACTTAATTTCCCTATTAGGGATTGAAACTGGATGCTATTATAAAAAGAGCCCAAGCCCCTACGGTTTCTATTACTTAATTTCCCTATTAGGGATTGAAACATTAAGAGATTGACAAAAACTCTCTGGAGATTGATTTCTATTACTTAATTTCCCTATTAGGGATTGAAACAGGAAAAATGGCAGAAGAGCTAGCAAAGAAATATCTTTTTCTATTACTTAATTTCCCTATTAGGGATTGAAACAATGGAGCGAAAGCCACAAAGCTTTTAAGTGGCAGAAGATTTCTATTGCTTAATTTCCCTATTAGGGATTGAAACTGGATCCAACCCTGTAGTTTCGGTATCCACAATCATTTCTATTACTTAATTTCCCTATTAGGGATTGAAACCCTCAATTAAAACTCACATCCAAAATTGGGCTTATATTTCTATTACTTAATTTCCCTATTAGGGATTGAAACTAGTTGATTTATTTGATTGGGCGGTAGTTGGTTCTACATTTCTATTACTTAATTTCCCTATTAGGGATTGAAACGCTCGAGGGCAAGCTTTTTGATAAATTCGATGTTCTTTCTATTACTTAATTTCCCTATTAGGGATTGAAACGCTCCACCATGAATGCTGAAGAGAGATTAGAGGTACTAGATTTCTATTACTTAATTTCCCTATTAGGGATTGAAACTGAATGCCCCTCTCAAAAGGGGTAAAAGTGGAACTGTTTCTATTACTTAATTTCCCTATTAGGGATTGAAACCGCAGTATCTCCTCATCCTTTTGAGATTTAAGCTCAAATTTCTATTACTTAATTTCCCTATTAGGGATTGAAACATATTTCCCCTTCTTTCTTTTTGGCGCACAATAATATTTCTATTACTTAATTTCCCTATTAGGGATTGAAACCATTGGCAATCGTTAAGGGTTTGTCGTCTTGGTCAAAATTTCTATTACTTAATTTCCCTATTAGGGATTGAAACTCCTTGTGGGGGGCTGAGGCTCCCTACAGCTTAAAGATTTCTATTACTTAATTTCCCTATTAGGGATTGAAACCATTATTGGCTCACCGCCATCCAGCCGCGACCAGGTTTCTATTACTTAATTTCCCTATTAGGGATTGAAACTTTTTGTTGTTTTATTTTGGGAATTGGAAATAAGTTTCTATTACTTAATTTCCCTATTAGGGATTGAAACATTAGCAGGAGTTTGGAATTTTAGAGTAACACTGCCAGTTTCTATTACTTAATTTCCCTATTAGGGATTGAAACAGCTTATTGTTCGATGTGAGGAGGCTTATCAATTGTATTTCTATTACTTAATTTCCCTATTAGGGATTGAAACAATTCTCTTAATATCCTTTTTGCTTTCACTCATATTTTTCTATTACTTAATTTCCCTATTAGGGATTGAAACAAAAAAGAAATGACCGCGCAAATTGCGCAGCGTACGGTTTCTATTACTTAATTTCCCTATTAGGGATTGAAACCAACAAAACAAAAACTCTAACCAAATGATAACAAAATTTCTATTACTTAATTTCCCTATTAGGGATTGAAACGCTTGTGCTCCTAATGCTTGTCTATGAGAAATATAAATAGTATTTCTATTACTTAATTTCCCTATTAGGGATTGAAACCCCAAATTTTAAAAGTTCAAAAACCGAGTTTCGTCTTTCTATTACTTAATTTCCCTATTAGGGATTGAAACTTAATTGAGGAACAAAACAATGAGAGAAGCAAAAATTTCTATTACTTAATTTCCCTATTAGGGATTGAAACCAAAATATAGCGTACCATCTTCATCTAGCGCGATGTTTCTATTACTTAATTTCCCTATTAGGGATTGAAACCCCAAATTTTAAAAGTTCAAAAACCGAGTTTCGTTTTCTATTACTTAATTTCCCTATTAGGGATTGAAACGCTGATTAATCCTCAAACTGGGGAAGTTTTTACTAGCCTTTCTATTACTTAATTTCCCTATTAGGGATTGAAACATTGAGCTAGAAAGGGAAAAAGAAAATAATCCCTATATTTCTATTACTTAATTTCCCTATTAGGGATTGAAACTAAAGGCTTCTTTTGCCCTGAATACTCAAAACATTTTTCTATTACTTAATTTCCCTATTAGGGATTGAAACGCCGTTCTTCTTTTTCGTAATCAGCTTCTGCATCTTTTTTCTATTACTTAATTTCCCTATTAGGGATTGAAACGATATAAAAGCAATAATTGAAGTGGATCAATTGCTTTCTATTACTTAATTTCCCTATTAGGGATTGAAACAGAGCTAGGAGATGATGGTATTTTTAGAGATAGCTTTCTATTACTTAATTTCCCTATTAGGGATTGAAACGCTCCTGCTTTTAAAAGCTCTTTCGCCAATTCACTTTCTATTACTTAATTTCCCTATTAGGGATTGAAACAAATTTCTGTAACTGTTCTACTCTGCAAGTCACTGTTTCTATTACTTAATTTCCCTATTAGGGATTGAAACAGCTAACAATCTTACCAGATGGGGAGGATTGCCTAGATTTCTATTACTTAATTTCCCTATTAGGGATTGAAACTTCGATCAGGATGACAAAGCTTCAACAATCGCTAATTTTCTATTACTTAATTTCCCTATTAGGGATTGAAACCTGAACAAGCTGATACATTGAGGAGGAAATTTACTATTTTCTATTACTTAATTTCCCTATTAGGGATTGAAACCCCGAATTTTATCGGGCATAGATTCGTTAGAAATCTTTCTATTACTTAATTTCCCTATTAGGGATTGAAACAGAAACGCAAATCTCAGCCATAGGCGGATTTGCTTTCTATTACTTAATTTCCCTATTAGGGATTGAAACATCTAACAATGATAGTTTAACTTTAAAGCCTTGCTGTTTCTATTACTTAATTTCCCTATTAGGGATTGAAACATTAGCTCTATTATCTTTAAGGCTGCAAGGCAATCATTTTCTATTACTTAATTTCCCTATTAGGGATTGAAACGAAGACACTCCAGATTATCCATCTTGTGCAAAATTAATTTTTCTATTACTTAATTTCCCTATTAGGGATTGAAACCCAATGTTCCGCCATGAGCTGCAGTTAAAGCACTATTTTTTTCTATTACTTAATTTCCCTATTAGGGATTGAAACAACGAAAGCAATCGCTCTGCGCTTGGTAAATTTGTTTTTCTATTACTTAATTTCCCTATTAGGGATTGAAACAAGAAGGTTTATAAACCCCAAAGCCCTTTGATAGAGTTTTTCTATTACTTAATTTCCCTATTAGGGATTGAAACCAATGATGCAGCCTATCGCCCAGCAGATAAATGAGGATTTTTCTATTACTTAATTTCCCTATTAGGGATTGAAACTTTAAAGAATTAGCGGAAGGAAGAGAGGTAAGAATAGTCTTTTTTTTCTATTACTTAATTTCCCTATTAGGGATTGAAACTTTAAAGTTTTACCCTTTTTTCAACAAGGTGGATATTTTTTCTATTACTTAATTTCCCTATTAGGGATTGAAACGGATGAATATGCTGGGCAAATAATGCCCATTCCCCCTTTTTCTATTACTTAATTTCCCTATTAGGGATTGAAACTGTAGCTATGCTTTTAGACAGATACAACCAAGAGGTTTTTCTATTACTTAATTTCCCTATTAGGGATTGAAACCCTGGCAATTTCTGCCATTTAAAATTCTCATGCTCTTTTTTTCTATTACTTAATTTCCCTATTAGGGATTGAAACAGAGACTCTGTAGTTAAGCTTTTTGGGAATTACGATTTTTTTCTATTACTTAATTTCCCTATTAGGGATTGAAACAGGGCGCTATTTACATAAAATCCGTATTTTAAAGATTTTTTCTATTACTTAATTTCCCTATTAGGGATTGAAACGTTAGTCCAGGTAAAGAAGGTTAGAGGAGCTTAAATTTTTCTATTACTTAATTTCCCTATTAGGGATTGAAACGGCGATTTTTCTTTTGCTGATGCATGGCAAGAACTGTTTTTCTATTACTTAATTTCCCTATTAGGGATTGAAACATTCTCATGCTCTTCGCTCCATTCCCCTATAAATTTCGTTTTTCTATTACTTAATTTCCCTATTAGGGATTGAAACACGTACAAGAGGTTTTTTTTGGGGCAAATTTACCAATTTTTCTATTACTTAATTTCCCTATTAGGGATTGAAACTAGCTTCTAGCAATATTGTCTTTTTTTCTCTTAAATTTTTCTATTACTTAATTTCCCTATTAGGGATTGAAACAGGAGCTGAAACTCAGGACTAAAGGGGGGTTGCAGTTTTTCTATTACTTAATTTCCCTATTAGGGATTGAAACACGGCTAAATCTGTTCTCTATTTTGTGAACAGTAAGTTTTTCTATTACTTAATTTCCCTATTAGGGATTGAAACTGAAAAACAAGGAAAAAACAATGAACATCGAATTTTTTCTATTACTTAATTTCCCTATTAGGGATTGAAACGCTATTGGTTCTTTGGTTTGTTCTGACCCTTCAGTGTTTTTCTATTACTTAATTTCCCTATTAGGGATTGAAACTCATCTGCTCGAAAGACTATGAGAAAAGCTTATTTTTTTTCTATTACTTAATTTCCCTATTAGGGATTGAAACCCTTCCAAGCCTTTTTGATTTTAATTTGATGCAATTTTTCTATTACTTAATTTCCCTATTAGGGATTGAAATACTGGCAGTTCTAGCTCTGCTGCGATTTCTACTTTTTCTATTACTTAATTTCCCTATTAGGGATTGAAATTTATTAGTTGTTGGCGGTAGTTGGTTCTACCGCCTTTTTTTCTATTACTTAATTTCCCTATTAGGGATTGAAATTAGATCGTTAGCGCTAGGCAAGTACTTTCTATTCTTTTTCTATTACTTAATTTCCCTATTAGGGATTGAAATGTTTCTGTGTCGCAAATGACCCACTCTGATGGATTTTTTTCTATTACTTAATTTCCCTATTAGGGATTGAAATATAAGCCGCATTGTAGAAAAGCACTAGCTTACCCTTTTTTCTATTACTTAATTTCCCTATTAGGGATTGAAATACAAATGACCCACTCTGATGGATTTTCAATTAAAATTTTTTCTATTACTTAATTTCCCTATTAGGGATTGAAATTTGATTTTATCTAAATCTTCTCTCTCAAGCTGCTTTTTTCTATTACTTAATTTCCCTATTAGGGATTGAAATAGCTCAAATCAGAGTAGAATTATGGAGAGATACAAATTTTTCTATTACTTAATTTCCCTATTAGGGATTGAAATCTATAATGAAAAACGTTAAAGCCCCTACGGATTTTTTCTATTACTTAATTTCCCTATTAGGGATTGAAATGCTTTTGCCATTTAAAATTCTCATGCTCTTCGCTCTTTTTCTATTACTTAATTTCCCTATTAGGGATTGAAATTCGAGCAACTTTAAGTGTTTCTCATCACTGATGACTTTTTCTATTACTTAATTTCCCTATTAGGGATTGAAATAGACAAACAAAGCTTTTTAGTGTGTTAGCGGCGGAATTTTTCTATTACTTAATTTCCCTATTAGGGATTGAAATAAACCCAGAGAAGTAAGTTCTGACAATGGAAAAGATTTTTTTCTATTACTTAATTTCCCTATTAGGGATTGAAATTTAGATGAGCTTGCCCTAGAAAAAAAACAATCAGTTTTTTCTATTACTTAATTTCCCTATTAGGGATTGAAATGCTGAAAACATTAATAGTCAGGAGCTGAAACTCAGTTTTTCTATTACTTAATTTCCCTATTAGGGATTGAAATTAATTTTAGGTTTGGCCCAAACCACCTTGATTTATTTTTCTATTACTTAATTTCCCTATTAGGGATTGAAATTCAAGGGCTATCTCTTCTTTAAGAATAAAAGTTTTTCTATTACTTAATTTCCCTATTAGGGATTGAAATACTGACAAGTAGAAGTGCTTACATATCAAAATTTTTTTCTATTACTTAATTTCCCTATTAGGGATTGAAATGAAGTGGGTGGATAGCCACTTTTTTGATAAATTCGTTTTTCTATTACTTAATTTCCCTATTAGGGATTGAAATTTCTGATAAATTCGATGTTCATTGTTTTTTCCTTTTTTTCTATTACTTAATTTCCCTATTAGGGATTGAAATGCGCTAGATTAGATTTTTGGGGAGGTCACCTCTCGCAAATTTTTTCTATTACTTAATTTCCCTATTAGGGATTGAAATAGGAGAAACTGAATTTGAATACGGAGGAGAAACTTTTTTTCTATTACTTAATTTCCCTATTAGGGATTGAAATTTTTGTGGTTATGGGGAGGTGGTGGGGGTGGGTGGTTTTTCTATTACTTAATTTCCCTATTAGGGATTGAAAGGCATTGTAAAAAAACGAATCCAGCTATGTATGAGATTTTTCTATTACTTAATTTCCCTATTAGGGATTGAAAGAAAAATTCTCTTCAAATAATACTCAAGTTATTACAAGTTTTTCTATTACTTAATTTCCCTATTAGGGATTGAAAGTTTTTACAATGCAACGAGTCTGCAAAACCATTTTTTCTATTACTTAATTTCCCTATTAGGGATTGAAAGAAGGCAGATTGGATTTCTGCGGATACAAACGCTGTTTTTCTATTACTTAATTTCCCTATTAGGGATTGAAAGACCTTCTATGGTTAACTGCAGATAGTTCTAGTGTTTTTCTATTACTTAATTTCCCTATTAGGGATTGAAAGCAAAACCTTTGATGGAGCTGTATTTCACCCATTTTTTTTCTATTACTTAATTTCCCTATTAGGGATTGAAAGGTCAAAAAACATTGCTAGAAGATAAAATTGCAGAATTTTTTCTATTACTTAATTTCCCTATTAGGGATTGAAAGAAAATAAGCAGGAAGAAGCCTGTACAGAAGCTAAGTTTTTCTATTACTTAATTTCCCTATTAGGGATTGAAAGGTACGAAGACTATGGATACCTCTACCGCTAAATGTTTTTCTATTACTTAATTTCCCTATTAGGGATTGAAAGTTTCATGGTAAGGCTTTAAAGCTGAAATATAATTTTTTCTATTACTTAATTTCCCTATTAGGGATTGAAAGAGATTTTTTTTTGATTTCCGATTGATTCGCTGTTTTTCTATTACTTAATTTCCCTATTAGGGATTGAAAGAAAGGGATGAGGAGATATTGCGGATTTTAGCCGCTTTTTCTATTACTTAATTTCCCTATTAGGGATTGAAACTGGCATTATCAGGATTTATAAGATCTGGCAAAAATTTTCTATTACTTAATTTCCCTATTAGGGATTGAAACAGGCAAGCCCTTAAGATATTCAGGGTGGATATTTTTCTATTACTTAATTTCCCTATTAGGGATTGAAACAAAGGGTTTTAAGCGAAACGAACCCTCTTTACCTGTTTCTATTACTTAATTTCCCTATTAGGGATTGAAACTCCCCTTTATAAGCTAAATCAAAAGCATTTAAGTTTCTATTACTTAATTTCCCTATTAGGGATTGAAACCCATTGAACATTTGCTCAAGCATTACAACCCGAGAATTTCTATTACTTAATTTCCCTATTAGGGATTGAAACAAGCCAGGAGGGTATGTTAAATGCCAAAATTTATTTTTCTATTACTTAATTTCCCTATTAGGGATTGAAACCAGGATTTCCAAACCTCTTCTGAAGTCTTGGCGAAATTTCTATTACTTAATTTCCCTATTAGGGATTGAAACCCGCTTCCTGCGGGAACAGAAACAAAACTAATTATTTCTATTACTTAATTTCCCTATTAGGGATTGAAACTTGGCAATCTTTATATGATTTTAGCACTGATTTTCTTTCTATTACTTAATTTCCCTATTAGGGATTGAAACTTCTATTCTTCTGCGAAATTTTCCCCAAATGAGATTTCTATTACTTAATTTCCCTATTAGGGATTGAAACGTCTAACAATCGTAGTTAAGCTTTAAAGCCTTACCATTTTCTATTACTTAATTTCCCTATTAGGGATTGAAACCCTCCGAATCGGGCCAAATCCTTTGTAAATAATTTCTATTACTTAATTTCCCTATTAGGGATTGAAACAGAGCTGCTTCGGTTGCTGCAACTTATAAAAATCAATATTTCTATTACTTAATTTCCCTATTAGGGATTGAAACCACAATCACCCACTCTGATGGATTTTCGATTAAAATTTTTCTATTACTTAATTTCCCTATTAGGGATTGAAACTGAAAAAAACAAGGAAAAACAATGAACATCGAATTTTTCTATTACTTAATTTCCCTATTAGGGATTGAAACAGCAATCTGTCCTCTCATCTCACCTCAATGAATGGTTTCTATTACTTAATTTCCCTATTAGGGATTGAAACACGGTAGCGACATAGATTTAACAAAAAAAACAAAATTTCTATTACTTAATTTCCCTATTAGGGATTGAAACTTGATTCAAACATAGAAAACGATAAATTAGTAGTTTTTCTATTACTTAATTTCCCTATTAGGGATTGAAACCATACAAACTATTTTTTCCAAAAACAGCAAAAGATTTCTATTACTTAATTTCCCTATTAGGGATTGAAACCTGACACGGAGCGATATTTTAGCAATTTGCTAAGTTTCTATTACTTAATTTCCCTATTAGGGATTGAAACAAGGTCATCAACCAAAGAAAAAAACCCATGAAAAAACTTTCTATTACTTAATTTCCCTATTAGGGATTGAAACAAGCTTCAATTAAGCCAAGAACAAAGCTTCTTAAAAATTTCTATTACTTAATTTCCCTATTAGGGATTGAAACGTGAAAGCGCTTTTAGCTAGCTTAGAAGCTAGAGATTTTCTATTACTTAATTTCCCTATTAGGGATTGAAACACAAATCACCCACTTCGATGGATTTTCGATCAAAATTTTCTATTACTTAATTTCCCTATTAGGGATTGAAACTTCTTTAGCTAAGAAATTCCAATTAAAAAATAATTTTTCTATTACTTAATTTCCCTATTAGGGATTGAAACAAATTAAGTCACAATGGAATATTTAATGTTTCTACTTTTTCTATTACTTAATTTCCCTATTAGGGATTGAAACCCTTTTGAAAGAGAATGAATTTATCATGATTCATTAAATTTCTATTACTTAATTTCCCTATTAGGGATTGAAACGGCTCGTATTGAATCGGCAGAAAAAATAGTGAAAACTTTTCTATTACTTAATTTCCCTATTAGGGATTGAAACAAGTTTAAAGCCTTACCATGAAAGACTTTCCATCTTTTTCTATTACTTAATTTCCCTATTAGGGATTGAAACTTCAATTTGAAATTGGAAAATTAGCTCTTCCTGCCATTTTCTATTACTTAATTTCCCTATTAGGGATTGAAACCAAGGGCTTTAAGGTTTCTTTTGTCCTGAATACTCAAAACTTTCTATTACTTAATTTCCCTATTAGGGATTGAAACAACAATGGGGGGAAAATTTGGGCATACGATGCAGACCTTTCTATTACTTAATTTCCCTATTAGGGATTGAAACAATTCTTCACAAAAACTTTTTACGGTGATCCAAGAGCATTTCTATTACTTAATTTCCCTATTAGGGATTGAAACCGCCATTTGAAATTGAATCTTTAAAAGATGCGGAGATTTTCTATTACTTAATTTCCCTATTAGGGATTGAAACCTACTTCCTCATCAGTTTCAGCCCCCCACTGATTTTCTATTACTTAATTTCCCTATTAGGGATTGAAACTTAATCAACCAAGAACGGAAGAGATTTGGATAAAAATTTCTATTACTTAATTTCCCTATTAGGGATTGAAACTGCTTAATTAAAGTTTCTTAACCACATCATCAAAAGTTTTCTATTACTTAATTTCCCTATTAGGGATTGAAACATAACGTTGGAATTTACAGAGGCATAATATTTCATTTTTCTATTACTTAATTTCCCTATTAGGGATTGAAACAATGATCAAGCAACAACTAGCTTTGTTAATTTCGATTTCTATTACTTAATTTCCCTATTAGGGATTGAAACGTGACTTACACTTTTCCCAAAAATGGAAAAACTATAGATTTCTATTACTTAATTTCCCTATTAGGGATTGAAACCCTATAGGAAAAAAAGTTAAACTCATTTGCTTTACCCATTTCTATTACTTAATTTCCCTATTAGGGATTGAAACAGGAACAATCCCTTTGTTTCTTTCGTCTTTAGACCCATTTCTATTACTTAATTTCCCTATTAGAAATTGAAACATAATTGTCGTTAATACAAATTGAATTTGCAAGAACTTTTCTATTACTTAATTTCCCTATTAGGGATTGAAACAGCATCTCCAGCGGCTAAAATCCTTAGCATCTCCGTTTCTATTACTTAATTTCCCTATTAGGGATTGAAACTAAGAATTTGGCATTATTTGCAAACTTTTTTTATTGTTTCTATTACTTAATTTCCCTATTAGGGATTGAAACATCACAAAGTGCTTTTTCTATTATTCCTGGCTGAGATTTCTATTACTTAATTTCCCTATTAGGGATTGAAACGGGCATATGGCCAAGCAAGAAAAGCGCCTCTGCAACATTTCTATTACTTAATTTCCCTATTAGGGATTGAAACTTTAGGTGGTCAAAAAAACGCAAATACGAAGTTTCAATTTTCTATTACTTAATTTCCCTATTAGGGATTGAAACAAGATTTACAAAGCAGGGTATCTAGAAGCCAATATTTTTCTATTACTTAATTTCCCTATTAGGGATTGAAACCATTTCACTTAAAACCCTTTGACAGAGCTATATTTTTCTATTACTTAATTTCCCTATTAGGGATTGAAACATATCCACTTTTGAGCATTCTAAAAATATTAGGTTTTTCTATTACTTAATTTCCCTATTAGGGATTGAAACTGTTTCAGGCATAGCGTGGTTAAGAAACCAACTACCAGTTTCTATTACTTAATTTCCCTATTAGGGATTGAAACATAAACAATAAAACCCAAATTTTTAAATAAAATTGTTTCTATTACTTAATTTCCCTATTAGGGATTGAAACTATTGCAAATTCACTCTGTGTGGAAGAATTGCAATATTTCTATTACTTAATTTCCCTATTAGGGATTGAAACGACTACTTAGACTTTTTAAGTTGAGGGGGATTTTTTTCTATTACTTAATTTCCCTATTAGGGATTGAAACTTTGTGGTTTTGCCATCCTGGTGGTGCAGTAACTAAATTTCTATTACTTAATTTCCCTATTAGGGATTGAAACTTGGAAAAAAACATTTTTTTTGTCAAGCGTTCCATTTTCTATTACTTAATTTCCCTATTAGGGATTGAAACTTTCTTTTTGAGTGGTTAGTTGAAGTGCTTGAGATAGTTTTCTATTACTTAATTTCCCTATTAGGGATTGAAACAATTTGGAAAAAGAGGGAAAATCCCCCTCAACTTAAAAAGTTTCTATTACTTAATTTCCCTATTAGGGATTGAAACGACAAAAAAAGGCCATAAAATGAAAATCAGACTTTTTTCTATTACTTAATTTCCCTATTAGGGATTGAAACCTAGAGGCGGAAGCACTAGAATCTCTTTCTATGCAAGTTTCTATTACTTAATTTCCCTATTAGGGATTGAAACTTGAAAATTAAGGAAAAACAATGAACATCGAATTATTTCTATTACTTAATTTCCCTATTAGGGATTGAAACTTTTGAGTGCTGGTGTCAGTGAGTACCCCCCACCAATCTTTCTATTACTTAATTTCCCTATTAGGGATTGAAACCAAATGACATAAATCGGCAAAATCCAGGAGTTTATGATTTCTATTACTTAATTTCCCTATTAGGGATTGAAACTATATTTTGTTGTTGGTTCAGGAGATAATTTTGTATTTCTATTACTTAATTTCCCTATTAGGGATTGAAACAATTTAAAAAACTTTTCTTTCTTTTCAACTTTAATTTTTCTATTACTTAATTTCCCTATTAGGGATTGAAACTGATATTAAAAACATGAAAGAAACACTTCTTGTTTTGAATTTTCTATTACTTAATTTCCCTATTAGGGATTGAAACTATGATGCAGACCTGACTGATTCTAGTATTGATTTTTCTATTACTTAATTTCCCTATTAGGGATTGAAACCGGAAAACAAACGGAAAGAGACTTTTTAGAATATTTTTCTATTACTTAATTTCCCTATTAGGGATTGAAACAGCCATAAAAGGTTGCTGGCGGTATCAATAAAAGGTTTCTATTACTTAATTTCCCTATTAGGGATTGAAACGCTTTAGGTTGGATTTTCAGAAGGGAAAAAACAGTTTTCTATTACTTAATTTCCCTATTAGGGATTGAAACTTTTTATTATATTATAAAATGGCTGACTTGACCTGTTTCTATTACTTAATTTCCCTATTAGGGATTGAAACGAAAAAGCGCAAATACGAAGTTTCAATTTAATCCCGATTTCTATTACTTAATTTCCCTATTAGGGATTGAAACTCGGACTGGGATACCTTAAATAGAAGTATTTCATATTTCTATTACTTAATTTCCCTATTAGGGATTGAAACGATGCTTATTCTGAAGGGGAATACGAAGCAGATGTTTCTATTACTTAATTTCCCTATTAGGGATTGAAACTCGCTACGCGTGTACAATCCCCCTTAACTTCTCCCGTTTCTATTACTTAATTTCCCTATTAGGGATTGAAACTGGGAATATTGATCCAATCAAGAGGTTAGGAAATCTTTCTATTACTTAATTTCCCTATTAGGGATTGAAACCGATGGTAAAATAATCAAACGAAGCTACACAGAGTGTTTCTATTACTTAATTTCCCTATTAGGGATTGAAACTTCGCCGCTTCAATCTTGTCGGTGCCACACCAGCTTTCTATTACTTAATTTCCCTATTAGGGATTGAAACCTTGAAGGGCATATGCTTCAATTTGATTTGCCAATGTTTCTATTACTTAATTTCCCTATTAGGGATTGAAACGATTCTCGAAGAAGAAGAAGAAGAAGTAGTGGTAGCATTTCTATTACTTAATTTCCCTATTAGGGATTGAAACCTGGAAATGATTGAGGAAAAAATGGGATCAGAAAATTTCTATTACTTAATTTCCCTATTAGGGATTGAAACCAGGACTTACACCGCAAGACGTGCTAACTTCAAAAGATTTCTATTACTTAATTTCCCTATTAGGGATTGAAACAAAGTATTTGCTTCTATATCATCTCTAATATCTTTTTCTATTACTTAATTTCCCTATTAGGGATTGAAACCACAGCCATAAGTTCTGAAGCCGCTCGCTGAATGGTTTCTATTACTTAATTTCCCTATTAGGGATTGAAACAAAGCAGATTGGATTTCTGCGGATACAAACCCTGTTTCTATTACTTAATTTCCCTATTAGGGATTGAAACCTGGGCTTTGTTCAGATGCGAGCCAGAAAATTTTTGTTTCTATTACTTAATTTCCCTATTAGGGATTGAAACTCCTTTGGGAATCTATCGGGAACAAGTAAGTGGGCAGGATTTCTATTACTTAATTTCCCTATTAGGGATTGAAACGGAAATAAAGAATGGAAAAATAAAACCAAGAAAATATTTCTATTACTTAATTTCCCTATTAGGGATTGAAACTTATTTAGGGGGGTGAGTGCAATAGGTTGATTTCACGTTTCAGACTTCTGCATTTCTATTACTTAATTTCCCTATTAGGGATTGAAACCACAGTAGCCTTTATTTTCCTTTTAATTTCTTTATTTCTATTACTTAATTTCCCTATTAGGGATTGAAACAACTCGAAGAAGAAGAAGAAGTAGTGGTAGATCAACTTTCTATTACTTAATTTCCCTATTAGGGATTGAAACCAAAATTATGGTTTTACTGAAAATAAACAAACAATATTTCTATTACTTAATTTCCCTATTAGGGATTGAAACGTAATTGGCTAAATCAGTATCTCCAGCAGCCAAATTTCTATTACTTAATTTCCCTATTAGGGATTGAAACAGATTCGAGTTGAATTATGGAGAGATACTGAGCCACCAGGTTTCTATTACTTAATTTCCCTATTAGGGATTGAAACAGCATTAAGGATGAAGTAATGGCAGTTCTATTACTTAATTTCCCTATTAGGGATTGAAACGTTGAGGGTAAAAAACAAAGCCTTACCCGAAAATAAACTTCTATTACTTAATTTCCCTATTAGGGATTGAAACTTCACGCCATCATGGGCCAATAAAGAAGAACAAGCTTCTATTACTTAATTTCCCTATTAGGGATTGAAACTATGCATAGCCTAGCGCAAATACGACACGAATACAAATTTCTATTACTTAATTTCCCTATTAGGGATTGAAACTATGCATAGCCTAGCGCAAATACGACACGAATACAAATTTCTATTACTTAATTTCCCTATTAGGGATTGAAACATAATCAAGGCCCCATGAATCATCAGAAACTAAAGGGCTTCTATTACTTAATTTCCCTATTAGGGATTGAAACAAAAATCTTTGAAATTGTAACGAATTACATCATCACCAGTTCTATTACTTAATTTCCCTATTAGGGATTGAAACAAATTGTAAGTATAAGACCAACCCGAAGTGGCACTACCAGTTCTATTACTTAATTTCCCTATTAGGGATTGAAACCGATTCCCCATTGGCTTGAATTTGAGTATAATTTTTTCTATTACTTAATTTCCCTATTAGGGATTGAAACGAAAAAATCTAGAGCGGGGCGTGAGGGCAAAAAACAATTCTATTACTTAATTTCCCTATTAGGGATTGAAACGGGAACAATAAGCATTTATGACTTTACAGAAGGCGAAGATTCTATTACTTAATTTCCCTATTAGGGATTGAAACATAGTGGATTTTACAACCTGGTTCTGGAGTAGGTGAAAATAAAGGTAATTTTCTATTACTTAATTTCCCTATTAGGGATTGAAACATAGTGGATTTTACAACTGCAGTTAATGAGACACAAATATTCTATTACTTAATTTCCCTATTAGGGATTGAAACAGAACCTACACCAGAACCAGAACTAGAACCAGAACCAGATTCTATTACTTAATTTCCCTATTAGGGATTGAAACTCTATAAAATACAGCAAAACTGCTCTTGACAAAAAGTTCTATTACTTAATTTCCCTATTAGGGATTGAAACACATTGAAATAATGCTAAAACAAAAAACGGAAGAATTTCTATTACTTAATTTCCCTATTAGGGATTGAAACTGAATCTTGGATTTTGCGAGTCTATGCCAAAATATTTCTATTACTTAATTTCCCTATTAGGGATTGAAACCTTTTATTTTGGCTGGAGAGCCTATATGTAGATATTCTATTACTTAATTTCCCTATTAGGGATTGAAACAGAAGAGTTGCCCCCAGCGACTGAATGGAATATCATTCTATTACTTAATTTCCCTATTAGGGATTGAAACTTATTTTCAATCTCATATTGGACAGGGATTGCCATTGCATTCTATTACTTAATTTCCCTATTAGGGATTGAAACCCGAACCATGTCTCTTGCTGTAAATCATTAATTACATTCTATTACTTAATTTCCCTATTAGGGATTGAAACTAGTAAGAGCTTATTACAAAGAGCTAAAGCCAGAAATTCTATTACTTAATTTCCCTATTAGGGATTGAAACTGCCTGCTTTAGCTTAACAAATGTTTTATGTACTTATTCTATTACTTAATTTCCCTATTAGGGATTGAAACAATAAATTCACAAGGAATACCAGGAATTCCTCAAATTCTATTACTTAATTTCCCTATTAGGGATTGAAACGAAAATACAGGAAGAGTAATTATTGAAGATTTTACAAATTCTATTACTTAATTTCCCTATTAGGGATTGAAACTTATGGTCAAAAGGGAACAGGAAAGAGCAACACTGATTCTATTACTTAATTTCCCTATTAGGGATTGAAACAGATTCCACAAAAGGCGGCTCTTTTACCGAACAGATTCTATTACTTAATTTCCCTATTAGGGATTGAAACGTATGCTTGATTGTTCATAAAAACCATTTCTCCTATTCTATTACTTAATTTCCCTATTAGGGATTGAAACAAGACAGGGGTAGAAGACTAGGGCAGTGGCAAAACTATTCTATTACTTAATTTCCCTATTAGGGATTGAAACGTGCCGCCGCCAGACTGGAAAAGGAAATTAAAAAGATTCTATTACTTAATTTCCCTATTAGGGATTGAAACAGCGGGTTTCATTGGAACTACTTAATTTAACAATTATTCTATTACTTAATTTCCCTATTAGGGATTGAAACGAATTATTTGCTGATATTTTTGCTTTGCTAACTTCAAATAATTCTATTACTTAATTTCCCTATTAGGGATTGAAACAATTCTAGTGTTAAAGATTCATATAGAAGTTTGAGTATTCTATTACTTAATTTCCCTATTAGGGATTGAAACGGTAATATCGCTAATGTTTTATATGGGAGAGGTTTAATTATTCTATTACTTAATTTCCCTATTAGGGATTGAAACAAAGGATTATTACTACAGGCGGGATTTGAAGAAACATTCTATTACTTAATTTCCCTATTAGGGATTGAAACTTTGAGTTGAAGAAGTAAACCTAACTTAGCCAATCTATTCTATTACTTAATTTCCCTATTAGGGATTGAAACAGATTATTGAATGGTGGGGGAGGGCTTGCAGAATTCTATTACTTAATTTCCCTATTAGGGATTGAAAC